>FWWL01000482.1_pt1 | contig 110112 bp, 73 predicted proteins | sample 2228331 | NCBI WGS metagenome assembly FWWL01 (sample SAMEA103939775, study PRJEB20133) | metagenome | reverse complement strand
TAACTAATAATAAATTGATAATAAATATTTGGGAGGTAGTTCTATGTCTAAAAAAGTTATTACGTTTGGTGAACTCATGCTGCGTCTTGCTCCAGAGGGTTACAACAGATTTGTACAAGCGGAACAATACGGAGCGACCTATGGTGGCGGCGAAGCGAATGTTGCTGTAGCTCTGGCAAACTTCGGGATCGATGCAAGGTTTGTCTCCAAATTACCAAAACACGAGATCGGCCAAGCCGGAATTAACTCCTTACGCCGTTTTGGCGTAGATACAACTTATGTATCCCGTGGTGGTGACCGTGTTGGTATCTATTATCTTGAAAAGGGTGCAAGTCAGAGACCATCTAAGGTGATCTATGATAGAGCAGGCTCTTCTATTGCTACAGCTACAATCTCGGATTTTAATTGGGATCAGATTTTCGAAGGTGTTGACTGGTTCCATTTCACTGGAATTACCCCTGCACTTGGCGATAATGTAGCAGCTATCTGTTTGGAGGCGTGTAAAATCGCAAAAGAAAAACAAATAACCGTCAGTTGCGATCTTAATTATCGAAATAAATTATGGTCAAAGGAGAAAGCCGGTCGGGTCATGGGCGAACTCTGCAAGTATGTTGACGTCTGTATTGCTAACGAAGAGGATGCCAGTGATGTATTTGGAATCAACGCATCCGGCACTGATGTTACTACAGGAAAAGTAAACCATGAAGGTTATAAAGATGTTGCTAAGCAGTTAGTGGAACGATTTGGTTTTAATAAGGTTGCCATTACCTTAAGGGAATCCCTTTCTGCTAATGATAATAACTGGGCTGGTATGTTATACGATGGCTCAGATTACTATTTCAGCAAAAAGTATCTGATGCATATTGTTGACCGGGTTGGTGGTGGAGACTCCTTTGGTGCCGGATTAATCTATTCCAGTTTGAATCATTTCGACCAACAAAGAACAATAGAATTTGCAGTTGCAGCCAGCTGTCTGAAACACAGCATTGAGGGTGATTTTAATCAGGTATCCGTTGATGAAGTTACAAAGCTTGCAGGTGGAGATGCTTCCGGACGTGTGCAAAGATAAACTTGTAGGTAAATTATATTAGAATACAACTTATTATATCATCTTTGTGGGTTCTTCGGAATCCGTAGAGGATATCGATAAAACTTACTCTTTGATATTAGTTTTTTTACTAAGACATTTTACCTGTAAAATTACATATATTTTTTATATAAATGAAAATAAGGTATCTATATATGACGATACATGTTGTTCAGCCAGGAGAAACAATTACATCCATTGCAGAACTTTACAAGGTTCCCGCAGATAGGCTAATATTGGAAAACGGTATACCGAATCCGTATAATCTGGTAGTTGGCCAAACCATTGTTATTGTATATCCTTTATTAAATTATACCGTACAGGAAGGAGATACATTAGGAGGTATTGCAGAAATACATAATATTTCTTTAATGCAGATTTTAAGAAACAATCCATATTTATCAAATAGAGAATATATTTATCCAGGTGAAACTATTACCATAAGTTATGATACTGATAAAATCAGAACAATAGCTGTAGGTGGATATGTATATTCCTTCGTTAATAAGGATGTGTTAAAAAAAACATTACCTTTCTTAACATTTTTAACGGTATTTGATTATCGAGTTAATGAAGAAGGCGAAATTAATGATCCTGACGATCAAGAATTAGTGAATATGGCAAAAGAGTATGGTGTTCTTCCTATGATGTTAATATCTACTTTATCCGAACAAGGAATTGGAAGTAAGGAGGCAGCTTATCGTATTCTTAATAATCCTGATATTCAGGATCGTATGATTGATAACATTATCCAAAACATTAAAACAAAAGGATATTTAGGACTAAATCAATTTTTTCAATATTTAGCTCCTGAAACGAAAACCCTAGTTGAAAGTTTTATAATAAAAGTTAGTACACGATTAAAGAGCGAAGGGTTACGATATACAGTCACAATAACGCCAAGAACAAATATCGAAAGAACTGAAGTAACCTATGAAACTATCGATTATTCCACCATATCACAATACACCGACGCAATGCTGTTTTTGTCCTATGATTGGGGATACTCTTTTGGCCCACCGGCTTCTGCAACTCCGGTTAATATTTTAAGAGAAGTAATTACTAATATTACCAAGATAATACCTCCTGAGAAATATGTATTGGGGTTACCTGTAATTGGTTATGACTGGACTCTTCCGTATGTACCAGGATATACAATAGCAAATGCAATCACATCTGATGCGGCAATTCAATTGGCTGTTAATTATGAAGTATCCATACAATTTAATGAGATTTCAGCAGCGCCTTATTATTTTTATTATAATGCTGAGGGAGAATTGCATAATGTATGGTTTAAGGATGCCCGAAGCATAGATACAATTACGAGATTAGTACCGGAATATGGGTTGCAGGGATTATCAATATGGAATAACATGTTCTTTTTTAATCAAATGTGGTTTGTAATAAATAATTTATATGATATAGTGAAGGTCTTAAATTAATATATTTCCAGGTCCCAAGGAGCTTTTATATTTCTTTTCTCCTTATTACTAGCGTCTTTTTTCTTAACAATGCTATTATTAACGCTATACAGACCAATAATATACCAAACGATATATAATAAAGCAGGCGGGGGTTTAATTTATACAGATATCCGGATACCAAACCGGATATGGCTCCGAATATTGAGATTACTGTATTATTGAGTGAATAGATGCCTGCTCTTTCCGTTCCATTCGTTGCATTCGCCAATAAGGCATCAATAAATGGTCTTGAAATGCTGAATCCGACTGCAAATATAATCATATTTATAATTGCAATGGTAAGGCTGCCCATGGGTATTATTGTGAAAAGCAGCATCACCATTGACTGTATGATAAATCCTGCGATTATATTTTTCAGTATATTGAATCGGCTTATAATAGGTATAACAAACAAAAAAATCAACAGCATGATGCCGGAATTCACACCACCTAGGATTGAAATAGAAGACTTGTCAATTACAAGTACTTCTGTCAGATAAGGTGCAAAGTATAGACTGGAATAGGTACCAAGGAGCATGTAAATATTAAATAATACAACGATGCATACGATCAAAATTAAATCTGGATTCATCTTTAGTAGAGCGAAGGTGTCCCGATACAATCCTTTTTTAAACTGATCACTTACATGCTTCCGGCTATGCTTCTCCCGAATTTGCATTCCAATATGGGTTTCCTTATAAAAATGATTTCTTACCAATATCATGGTGGTCATACTGATCGTTGCTATAGCAAGGAATATTCTTTCGGCATAGGGTACCCCCATTTGCCTTACCAATATGCCTGCAACAGGAGTGATGATCCCAGTTGCAATGGTAATGATATTCAGCAGATTGAAGGCTGCCACACGCTGTTCGTTATCTGCATCTTCGATCACCATAAGATTCCAGGATACTGAAACAATACGCACTGAGGAGTTAATAATCTGAGCTAACGCAAACATCCAAAAATTGTTTGCAAAGAAATAGATTACTAAAGCTACAGGCCAACTTAATAAATCAAAGATTAATGTTGTCCTCTTTCTTCCAAGGGCATCCGTAATAATTCCGCTAAATAAGGAAAAGAAAGTACCTGCAACAAAACCCATGGAAATCAGTAACCCAATCTGTTGATCAGTGATTCCCTGGCTTTTCATATAAAGACTTAGGTAAAAATTATATAGTACAAAGGGAATACCCCACAGTGGCTCAAAAATAACCGATACTAGGGTATTTCCCTTCAGTATTTTAAAAGATTGAATAATATTTCCTGTTCTGTGTTTTTCTGCCATGGTATACGTCACCAATAAAGTAAGTATATTAACTCTTTCCTCTCCATATTTCAATATCCGGACACAGTCTTAATCTGGACACCGCTAATAACAATTATAATTAAACCTCCTACATAAGTAAAGCATCCTAATCAATAATAACCCTACTTTCTAATACAAAAGATGCACATAATAATCATCAACTAATATGGTTAATTATTTAAAATAGATAATACTACTATTATCTTGTGTACCTTCCCATTCCGTATAAACTAGCTTTTCTCCGGAAGGACTCCAACTGGTACTCGGATTTTCAATATCAACTGCAATCTGGGTAGACTCTCCGGTTAACATATCATAAATATATAAACTGCTTACCGTTGTATTGTTCACATCCTCTTTCAAGCCATAAGCAATCATCCGTTGATCCGGAGACCAGGATACTCCGTTCAACTCCGTGCCTTCCGCAATCATAGTTTCTTTCCCGCTTTCAAGATCATAAGCAAGCATGGTATTCTTTGTTCCATCCGCTTGTAATAGTAACAGTAGCTTACCATCGGGAGAAGGTACCGTATCGTATACTTGATTCATATTAAGCCTTACCTTTTCCTTGGTACTCAAATTCAACTGCATTAGGGTTCCATCATACTGTGTGTTGTAATAAATGTTATCATTAATTTTTTCAACAAGATATAATGCTTCTTCTTTTAAGTCATCAACTAAAGTTATTTTACCGGTTCTGTCAGCCAAATATGCTCCTCCGCTATAGGCTGCACCAATGACCGTATCATTATCGGCCCATTTAGCACTGATACCTCCGCCGATTGGGTCTCCCATAATCCCAAACCCTTCCAGCGTATCCATGTTCATGACGTAGAATACAGGATCACCCAAGGAATACTCAGAATATAGAAGATGTTTTTTATCCTTGGATAAAGTGGCCCCACCCAGGAATACCTCCTTTTGTTCTCTTACCAACGTGTAATCCTTAGCGTTCAAGTCTAACAAGTATAAGCTTCTGGGATATTGCTCAGACAACTCAGCCAAACCCATCTTATCCAGTGACTCATTTTCCTTTGAGACAATTACTGTATCTTCATCCAACCAATCAGTAATCGCTACCTTCTCATAACGGTCAATCTTTTCTACCGATATCTCAGGCTCGCTTTCTACCTGATCGGAATCATTAATAATAGTTATGGTCTTTCCTGGTTCCTTTATCGTGACCTTTTCTTCTTCTTTTTCACATGCGGTCATCGTGAAAATTAATGTAATCGTAAGTATAGTTCTTATGAAATAAGTATTTTTCATTGTAAGCACCTCCTTAATACTTATCTTATCAGGAATATATCTCTATTAAATATACAAATGTTTCGAGCATGTAAAGAAATGTTTCTAAATTGTAACTATTTAATCTATTTTATTTGAAACTCCGGAAACGAGATACGGAATGTGGTACCGTTTTCATCCGAATTGATCAAAGTGATAGCGCCTCCCTGCTTATCGGTATACTTCTTAACAAGAGACAGCCCCAAACCGGCACCGCCGCTTTCTCTGGCTCTGTTCTTATCCACGGTATAGAAGGGTTCAAAAATTCTGGTAACTGCCTCCTTCGGGATTCCAATTCCGGTATCAGTAATCTCGATAAATACATGGTTATTAAAAATATAATTTTTAACTGATATTTTACCATTTATTTTATTGTATTTAATTGCATTATCCAAGAGATTTATCAGAATGATTATTACGCTGTCTTTATCAGCTTTAATATACGCCTCTTTTAAATCGGTTTCCAACTTAATACCGAATTTATCCATTTTACCACTTAGGCTTTGTAGTACGGATTGTGTTATTTGTTTGATATCTATTTTATCCGGATTATATTCAAAGTCATATTTCTCCAGAGTAGATAGCTGCAAGACCTTGTCTACCATTTCATACAGACGGTGAGTTTCACTTTTGATATTCCTTGTAGCTGTTTCCAATAGCTTGTCATCGTCCGGATACATTTCTAATAAATCAATATAGGCTTTGATGGAGGTCAACGGTGTTTTGAATTCATGGGTTACATTCCCAATAAACTGTTTTTGTTGCTGATCAAGCAGCGATAATTTGCTCACAGCCAGAGTCAGCATCTCCTGTTTCTCCTCCATATCTCTCATTGTAGACATAATTTGACTACTCATGGCGTGGATGCCCACACTCAATCGGCCAATTTCATCTCTGCGCCTAAGAGCTGTAACCTTATAATGACCTTCCCGAATCCTGTCCACCATTTGCTCCAGTTTAATAATCCCATTAGCAAAGGAGTTAAAATAAAAATATGCCAGAATAAAACTGAGAAAAAATATTACTGAACCTATTGTGACGAATGTCTGCCTGATGCGGTTATAAAATGCTTTATCTCCAGTTAAAGAGTAATAGAACTGAAGCACTCCAACCTGCTCTTTTCCTATTTTTAAGGGTGCCAGATAATATAGCTCGTCCTGTTCCACCAAATAGGCTGTTTTACTTTCTAAGGCATATTCCAGCGTCTGTTTCATACGATCGGATTCACCTGGATTTATTCTCCTGCTAACAACTTCCCCTCCCCGGTCATATAAAACTACTGTTTGTCCCGTAAGTGTTTCTAATTGCTTCGCAAATTCGACTCCCTTGGTTTCTAAGAATAGCTGTGGGATTTTATTCGATTCAGCCAAAATGGTCTGCATAAAAGTATACATAGCCGTATCAGCCTGCCTCGCAAGGTATTTTTCATACTGCTCTACTTGATTAATTTTAATTCCCCTTAATACCAACAGGCTTAAAATGAATACAGTAAAAAGTAGCAGGGTGGCCAGGAATATACTGAATTTAATCTTAATACTGATTCTCACTGTAACCTCCTAACGCTTTATAGCCAATGCCATGTACGGTCTGAATGATATCGTTATAGTCCGCCCCCAATTTCTTACGTAGCCTCTGTATATGAATGTCCACCGTACGGGTGCCTCCATAATAATCCATACCCCATACTAAATCTAACAACTGCTCTCTTGTAAATACCCTGTCCGGGGAGGCTACTAACAGCTTCAACAGATCGTATTCCTTTGGTGTCAAGTCCAGCACCGTTTCACCTGCAGCTGCAGTTCTATGACTTACATGAAGTTCAATTCCTCTCAGATTAATCTCAGCATCTTCCTTCTTGATCTCTACTTTTTGCATTCTTCTAAGCAATGATTTTAACCTGGCAAGCAGCTCCCGCATATCAAAGGGCTTGGTCATATAATCATCTGCTCCCAACTCTAACCCAAGTATCTTATTAACGATATCTTCCTTCGCTGTCAGCATAATAACACCGATACGACTTGTATTCTGTAATTTCTTAAGAATCTCATAACCATCCATACCCGGAAGCATAACATCCAGAATCATGGCGTCGGGTTTGAATTCCTGCAACTTATTGATGGCTTCCTCTCCATGATAACCTACCTCTACTGCATACCCTTCTCTTTTTAAAGCATATGCAATTGCGTCTGCAATTTTTTGCTCATCTTCTATTACCATGATTTTTTCTTTCATACTACCACCATGCTTTCTATAAAGTCCTCAATAATACATGTATCAAACATAACACCTCTAATTCATGAAATCAATATTGATAAATAAACTTATAAAATTATGAACCATATAAGGACAAAATAAGCTAGAACTTTCTTATATAGTTATCAACATCTTTCTTCCCTTAATACAATGGCGTAAGCTATTTTTTACCGATAAGTGGCTAAACAACAAATAGAATATGTAATTTGACATTTACATTACAAGGTCACCACTATATAATAGGCTGGAATTGTTAAATTTTATGGGATTAATTATGCAGAAAGGTTGTTTGCACATACGAATGAAAAAACCATTTGAGAATATATTTAACGAGGCTGCTCTACTGCAGAAAATACGCCGAAGTATCTATCTTATGACACTCGGTAATACCTTCGGTACCTTATGGGCCGTTGTCTGTATGAACGGCAGTTCCTCTTTAACAGGATATGCCGGATATCTGGGTGCCGGTGACTTTGTATTCGGCCTACTGACAGCGATACCCTTAGCTTCAGCACTTTTGCAGATCCCTTTTGCAACCTTGGTGAGCCGCACCCAGAAGAGAAAAAAATATATGATTACCTACGGGCTCATTTCCAGAGTTCTATGGCTGTTAATCGGACTAATCCCTTACTTTATTCCCGCTAATCAAGCTGTATTACGATTATGGTCTGTCATATTTTTAATCGGTGTGTCTTCCGCCTTCGGTTCCTTTATTAATGTTTGCTGGTTACCCTGGATGGCTGACCTGGTCCCCCAGGAGATACGTGGCCGGTGGCTGTCAAAACGGGATGGTATTGTCTCCCTTGCCAGTGTAACGATGGGTATTATCGTAGCACAGATTTTGGATTCAATGCCCGGCTACATAGGCTACACAACCGTATTTATCATTGCCGGAATCCTTGGTATGTTTGATATGTTCTGTTTCTTCTTAATGGAGGAGGTATATCGTACTCCACCTTTACAGCTGAAGATTATTCCTGTCTGCAAACAGCTTATATCGGATAAACCATTTCTTAAGTTCCTGTTCTTCTGGACTGCTTGGAGCTTTACTGCCAATATGTCTGGCTCCTATATCGCCAGATATGCCATCACCGAGATGGGACTTTCCTATATGGCATATACCTTATGCAGCCAGGTTGCCTCCGCTGCCATCACGGTTCTTGTTGTTTCCTACTGGGGTAGAATTCACGATCATTTCGGATGTAAACCAGTATTATGGGTCAGCTGCATTGTAGCTGCCCTAACACCGCTTTTCTTCCTATTCTCTACTTATGGAAGCTTTTGGCCAACTCTGCTCCATAATGTTATCGGCGCAGCCTTCTGGTGTGGCACTAATGTAGCTGCAACAAGCCTCCAGCTTTCCACTTCACCGGACGAACAACGACCTTCCTATATTGCCTTCTTCTCCTGCTTTACCTCATTGGCCGGATCTTTTCTCGGTATTCTGGTAGGAGGAGCGATCCTGGAAGGCATCCATTTGAATCCTACATTGAGTGCAATGCTTCCTGACCGCTATAAATTTATGATCGCACTAAGTGTTATCCTGAGATTTGGCGCTGTTCTGATCTTCGTTCCCATACTAGATAATACCTGTGATTATACCACCAGAGATATGTTCCGTGAGCTTGTCATCAAAGCCAAGGCTCGAAGGGAATATCTTAAGTATCGGCAGGAGCGGAGAAGAAAGTAGTAATATTGATTGTCTAGTATCGGGTAGGAGGCTAACCATTAGTTGATTAACCGACCTCCACACCGTACGTACCGATCGGTATAAGGCGGTTCCTTAGTTTTCACAGATAATCAGATAATAGTCAGACTTGGAGATGTACCCTAGTCTTTCACCCGTTAGAACGTGTGCCCACCGGGTACACAAATCAAACCCCATCTCCTCAATGTGAGATGGGGTTTGATATAGGATTGAATATGATACTATTCAGTAAAACCTACTGTTGTTGTAATTACTCCATTTACTGTCTCAAACATGATAACCTCAGAATAAGCGGAATAACCCTGCATATCTCTCATTTCAAACATCTGCATGAAGATACCATCACCAAGCTCCGTCTCTTCAAAGGTCATGTCGTTATCCCAGATGATCTCGTCGATTTCTACCGGAGTAAGCTCCTCACCCTCTCCGGAGATTGACATCGCATAATGGATGGTTTTAATAACATCTCCCTCGATCAGATAATAGAGGTTTTTATCAGCCATACCGCTTTCATTAACAGGCTTTCTAGCTCCTTGGATTGCATACGTTGCTGTTTCATAATCGTATACGACAATGAGGTTATACTCCTCGCCGTTAATCAGAACCGGGACAGCATACAGATTATAGCCTTCGCCTTCGTAAGAAAGCTCCATATTAACCAGGCATCCATTAATAGAACCCCATACTCCACGGAAATTATCCTTGAATACACCATTTTCCCAATCAGCAAACAAATCATTATCGCTGCCTAAGAAGAGCATAATATCCTGCTCAGGATCTACATAGTATAACTGAATATATATGCCGCTTAAAATATCTGCTGCAGTTTCACCCAAGGTAAGTGTCGCTGCCCCCTCACTGTCAACCTCCAAAGCATGATTTTCCCAGCCTTTGCTTTCCAGCGTTTCGATTGGTTGTATGCTTTCATAACTCATGTCAGATATGAATTTCATACCCTCTTCCGGAATTTCTCCGGTTAATCCGTAGGCATAATAATACTTAAAGGCTTCTCCAACGCCCAAATCGGCATAGCCGATATAATCGTCCACATCACCGTTATAAGAATAATAGCAGGAAAGTCCTGTAGCTTCCTGACGATAGGGTCCACTCACCTTATACTCCACACATTCCTCAAGTGCTGTAAGAACATTGCCTGAAGTTGTCGGAAGAAGTTCAGCGGATTGTCTAGCAAGGTGTCCAAGATCTACCATGTTAGTGAAACCCTGCTCCTTCGTATTACCACCATAGTTTTCTGCTGCAAATGCAACTCGTCCAAAATGAGAGAAGAAAGCTGGATCTGTACAAGCACTTGCTAATGCTTCCTTACCAAAATCTTCATAAGCCGTCAGGACTGAGGATATTTTAGAAAGGTTTGTTAACGATAAGGTTATGTTGTCAGCGGTTCCTACCAGCTCACAGCCTGATTGATAAGTATCACAGATTACAGTGCCAAGTTCATCCGCCTCCATTGCCGGATTAGCAGCCAATGCAGCTGCCATATCTGTATAATTCCATCCGTTGGCGGGTTCAGTCTCTTGTGAAGCAACCAGGTAACTTCCGATATCAGAAAAAGTATATGCAACATCCACGGTTGCCATCAGACATGTATCAAAGCCGATGATATCGAAGGGAGGGTTCTCGTCAGATAACTCATAATTTGCTTTGAAAGCTTGATACATTTCCTGCAGATTAAGAGCATCTCCACCAAACAATTCATCAGAAGCAGCACCACTCACGGTACCACCGCCATGATTCCAGAACAAGAACATGGTCTTGTTTGCAGGATAATTCGTCTTAGCAAAGGTCAGAAAGCTTGACAAAGTCGCTTCATCACCCATGCTAGTAAGCGGCAACTGTTCTACTTTTGTTAAACCGGTGTTATCATATACATAACGTTCTATAAAATTAGGATCTACAAAATCATTCTGCCATACACTTGATCCACCTGTTTGAATGATAATCTTCACATTTTCAGGCAAAGGAGAATCAGTAAGTTCAAAAATATCAATGCTCGCTGAACCACCACCTGATTCCAGATCACTTCCACAGAGATACCAATAGATCGCCCATTCCGAATCATAGGTGGTTTCAGTAGCCTCCGCTACAGTCTTTGTACTTTCTTCAACCGTGACTTCCGGGGTTGCTTCTGCAGTTGTTTCAGTTGTCTCTGCATTATCTCCACCGCAGGCAACCAGGGAAAACATCATAACAATAATAAGAAACAGTGCTGATAGTTGTACATACTTTCTCTTTCTCATAAATTTTCTCCTCCTAAACTCTTATATCAATTCGTATTTTATGTAATCCACTTACTTAATATCTTGATGACTACTCCATCCTTGTTATATTTCCAGTAATTGTTTTTTCTTTGCGGCAAACTCCTCCTGAGTGATAATTCCGGCATCCAACAATTCCTTGAACTTTCTTAAATCTCCGGCAACGATATCTGCATTCCCATGAACATCATTCACTTCTGTTGAATTCATTCCGATGATCGACACAATCGCCATGGTAACGATGCGCAGCTCTTCGAGACGCTCGCTGTATTCGCTTTGAAAACCACCTTGACTACCGGAGGCGGAACCCGCACTGGAAACCACCTTATCCCAGCAAGGATTCGTAAGGTATAAATTAAGTTTAAAGCTACGGGATATCCGCTGTTGGTTTGCCTTCGCATCAAAGACAAATTGCGAAATTGGTGTATACATCATCGGAGTACATAACGGCGCACTGTCTCCTCTGTTAAAGCGCTCAATTACACATTGCTCTTCCTCCAGATCATAACCCACAAGCTCTTCGAACTTAAAAATCGGAGGATTAGTTGTATCTCCACACATGTTGAGCGGAATGGTAAACAACTTATTGGTCTCATCAATATTAAGCTGAGTCCAGCCAATCTCATAGGATTTGTTCGGACGAAATTCGTTCTTGATCCTATTGGCATTTTCCTCTCTCATAGCAAGATGTTTCTTTAAATCCTCTAGTGAAAAGTCTCTTACTTTTACTGTTCCTATTGATATTTTAAAGGAACAATCCGAACAGATAGGTACATCTCCTGTTATCTCGGTTGCTAATAATCTTGGTGTACCTTCTCCACAAATGGGGCAAGGCTTTTTATTATTTGTGAACAAACCCATAATCAACCTCCATGCTGCATCATTGATGCAATTTGACCATACTCTATTATGATTCTATCTTGTTCCACCACCGCTGCCACCACCGCTAAATCCACCGCCACCGCCAAGAGAACTTATTCCACCGCTGCCTGCGGAGCGCGCCGCCTGTGCAGCATTGTAGGAGGCTTTTGTGTATCGGTGTGACAACATATAATAGTAATGTGCATTTACACTGTACTGTGACTTATTCGGATACACCTTCTCAAATTGATCCATGACCTTATCTGCAATTCCTAAAAGTGTTGCGAAGGTTAGGTAATCCTGCCAGATAACGCTTTCTGAAATTGACCGTTCTCCTATTAGCGAGAATTCGAGGAGGAATTTTTTGAACCCCATTATGTTAGTAAGAAGCTTTACTCCTCGCTCAGAAAGGCCTAACGGCTTTGCTTTCTTTGAGGAATCAAAGCATTCAATTTCTGATAAGGTACTTTGACCATCCTGCTTAGCAGCATCAATAATTCTAATCATCGCTGAATAGTTTCTTGTACAATAGTTTTCCAGCTCCTGCTCCTGCAAGATTTGGTCTTTGCCGCTTACTAATATCAACAGATCAAAGAGCATATTAGACGTGGCTCCTGAAAAATCCGGCGGATGAATTAGCTTTAGAGAAACACTTTCTTTCTCCTTACCGAATAATCCAACCTTTTTCTCCGTCATGGGCTCAAGGCAACCTGCATTGATTAATTCTAAAAATGCAGCTCCGACTAGATTTCCATCATTGTCTGCCTGCTTAAATTGCTTGGCTAATACAAAGGTTGCTTCCAGATTTCCCGCAATCGGTGCTTCTCTGAAATAATCAGCATTTTTATAAAGTGATGCTGCCTTCCGATTCTTTTTTCCCCTATGCCAAAACAAATAGATAATCATTGCCGCCGGGCCGATTGAAAAAAGAAGGCCTAAGAATGTTACCAATGGACTTGCAGGCTCTATCTCTTCCTCATACTCTTCCTCCGCAGATGAAGCTGTGTCATCCATTAGGGCTTTGTTATCATAATCACTTCCAATAAAGGCTTCCTCTTTCACGGTCTCAAAGGAGTCTTTCACAACACGAACCGGTGTGATCAAGTCTTTATTAAGCTGCATCATAATAATCACACTATCTGTGTCACCTGATAGTGGACTTTCTGTGTATGAAATAACCTGGCCTTCTTCAAAATTAATCTGTCCATCAAAGCCAAAAGCCCAGATAGCGCAATTATCAGCACTCAGTGTTGTTCCATCCTGCATTACAATATGCAATGTTACATCCGTTGGCAGAGTTCCCATACCTGAGTTAATGAACTGAAAGTTAAAACCGTCGTAATCCTCGTATCCACCAACAAGTTGATTAACCTTGTATTCAATTGCATAACGTCTCTCTCCATATTCACTAATACCCCAGCAAAGCTCGTAACCGGTATCGGTTTTCACCATACCATACTTCCCTGCTTTATCTTCAAAGCTGGCATTAATATCCCAAGACTCTTCATAAGTATAGGCACCGTTACCATCGGAAACAAGAAAATCAGAAATACTCAATTCATCTAAATTCTCAATAGGGATATAGCATTCTGTGCCCTCTGTAAAATGACAATTCCAGGTTTGAGTGATATAGGCTGAGCCATCTTCATGAATAGCAACCTCTACATTGATGTCTGAGACGTTATTTGTTCCTAATGCAATCCCAGTTGATAAGCTAAGAATGAAGATAGTACAAAGAAGCATGTATACTAATTTTTTTACCATGGATTACCTCCTTTTCTAGCCAATGTTGTCATCTCTTACTTCATTCCCGGCATATCTGCTTTATCCGCGACTGACTCCAGATAAGTACGTTTTGAAAATCCCAGAGCACCTGCGATTAAGAGTGTAGGAAACATACGGATGGCGCGATTTAACTTCGTAACACTATCGTTATAAATCATCCGGCTGGTGCGTACCATGTTTTCATATTGATTCACGCCATCCATGGTTTTTATGTAGCTCCTATCAGCTTTAAGCTCCGGATAGCTTTCTGCAACTGCCATAATCTTTCCCATGGCCTCTGCGATCATATTTTCCTGCCTGTTGATATCCTCAGGAGTTGAATCCTTCGTGATTGATCGTCTTGCTTTAATAGTTTGGGTTAACGTCTCATATTCGTGAGATGCATACCCTTTGGTTAATTCCAAAAGAGCAGTTAACGCATCCCATCTCGAGGATAATTGAACACCGATCTGAGACATTGCATTATTAATATTTTCATCCATTACTACAAAGGTCCTCTGAACAGAAACACCCCACATTATTAGTAACAGAACAACTATGCCTATAGCTATCATATAAATCATAATTTATTCCTCCATTATTCGCCAAAAAAGCTGACCTTTACTACAAACCGTATTCTTCGCAGTTACGCGGCAAGATAGTCTTAAGGTCAGCTCCTTTATGAATTGTTTTATTGATTTCTAAGTGGTATTTATGACTTTTACCAAAGACAAGTAAAAAACCGTTATAACTACTGAAGAAGATACATCAAAGAGTCAATTAAATATTCTGCATCTACATAGATATCATATCCCTCAGCATCTAATGAAATCACTTCGATTGAATAGCCATCTATAGAAAGATTATATGATATCATTCTTCCCGAAGAAGTTGCAGTTGTTAATATGAAGCTATAAGCAAAGGATGTAGTTCCATTCTGTGATTCATAGGCGAAGGTGTTATAATCTGATACCTCAGTCACACCGACTCCATAGGCAGCATCATAACCTTCTTGTAAAGTTTCTTGCGTTACTGTATCAAGAGATGCTGCAACATCTTCATAAGAAGAAGCTGTCTCTCCTGTTATATTTGCAATTACAGTAATACTTGATTTTGAATCAGGAAGTTTCATAACAGCTTTATAAGATTCCTCTGATATTTCGTCTCCTGAAACCTCGTAAAGCTTAGGAACGACAAAGCTTAGACCTGCCATCTGTACTTCCTGGAAATCAGCCGTAGTTTGGTAAGGATTTAATCCGGGTATAACGGTTACTGTACAGGTATAATTCTTTTTATTTACTGTCGCTGTAATTTTGGCTGTGCCTGCTGACTGAGCAGTTACAACTCCTTTGCTTGTAACAGTTGCAACTGATTTCTTATCGGTTTTCCAGGAAATCTTGCTCTTAGTACCTGATATTTTCAGGGTTGTAGTAGCTCCAATCTCCATGGTTACTTTCGATTTACTGATTTTCACAGTTGCTGCTTCTGCTACTGCTACATTACCTGTAAAAGGCACTGTTACCGGCGCTGCAACTGCAAATGCAAGGATAAGTGCAATGGCCATTACCTTAATCTTCATACTCTTCTTCATACATACTTCCTCCAACATTAATTTAATATTGCTTACGAACACAGACGTATTATACTTTTATTAAGACGAAAAATACCATTTTCTGCATGAAACGGCCACTTTTTGTCATGAAATGAATATCAAGATATGTTATTTTGTGATATACTAAAAACGGGCTGGAAGATAACGAAAAACATAGCATTGGAGGAGAAGATACCTTGAGAATAGCAATATGCGATGATAGTATTTCTGATCTTTCTAATATGGTTGCAATCGTAAATGATTATATCTTCATGCAGAGGAACAAATTCGAGATTGATTGCGTTGCGTTTCAGAATGCAGTGGATTTAATTGCAGCGATGGAAAGTGGGCAGCGATTTGATTTGATGATTCTAGATATCCTTATGCCTCTTATGACCGGAATGGATGCAGCAAAAGAAATACGGCAATATAATCAGGATGTTAAAATCATCTTTTCAACTTCGTCTCCTGAATTTGCTGTTGAATCTTATTCTGTAGGTGCTTTTTATTATGCGATTAAGCCAATTGGGAAGGAGAAGCTATTCCTCCTGTTAGATAAGGTAATTGCAGAAATTAAGGTTGCAGAAGGCATTAGTTTTCTGATTAAGAGTAAGACCGGGCTTACCAGAATTTATACTAATCGGTTAGAGTATGCTGAAGTTATCGGCAGAACCATTGTCTATCACATAACCAACGGATTGGTTATTGAAGCTGCGGGGTCCATGGTCGAGCTTGAAGAGGAGCTTCTTGGGCATTACAACTTTATTAAGCCACACCGATCTTACATCATTAATATGGTTTTTATCGATACCCTAAGCCAGCGGGAGATTGTAATGAGATCTCATTCCAAGGTACCCATCGCAAAGGCAAATTATAAAACAATCAAATCAGCCTACATATCCTACTCCTTTAAGGAGAATATTTGCCCATGAAATTATATGATATTATGTAATTAAGCTTTTTCATTTGCCTTCGATATGATATAATGGTTATAATTGATATACTTAATACGTCCAGAGAAAAGATGTGTCGGAGGCAAGCAACCATGTTGGACTTAATCAAGTCACTTTTTACCTTGATTTTTGCTATTAGTTTTATGTATCTACTCTTAGATTGTGATTTCAAAAATCAGAAGAAGCTACATTTTATCATACCATTTGTAGCAGTCATTTTAATTATTGATACATATGTACTATTAAATTCCGGATACCTTCAATTCATGAAGTTATATCCACTTCTTGTTCAAACTCCGTCCCTGATCGTTTTTACATATGCATCTAAATTCAAAATCAGCAAAGTATTGTTCGTCCATCTTACAATCGTTGCACTCTCCCTCTCTGTTTCGGTGGTTGCAATTATCATAGCCGGATTCTTAGGCACTAATAAGGATGTAGTCAATGTAATCTCATGTATCATATATCCCCTATTAACATTTATTGTTTATCAGTATTTACGCCCTACCTTTCTCTATATGCTTCATAATGCAGAGAATGGCTGGTTTAGCTTTTGTATCATTCCTGTTTCCTATACGGCACTCCTCTATTCTGCCAGTCGTTATAATCTGAATGCCATTGCATTATCTCCTAAAACTATTCTCTTTGCCTTGCTGAATTTTACATTAACCCTTTCCGCATATAATTTAATATTACATAATTTTAAGCAGACCAGAAAACAACTCACTCTGTTAAATGAACAGGAATTATTAAGAACACAGATATCCGCAGCTCAGGTTCATTTGGAATCTTTGAAGGAATCGCAGGAAAAGACAATCATCTATCGTCACGATATGAGGCATCATCTCAATTTGATCAGTGCTTTTCTAGCCGATAACAATATCGGAGCCACACAAAAATATATTGCAGAGGTCCAAACCACCATTGACAGTATCGTGGTTGATCAGTATTGTAGCAACTATGCTGTTAATCTAATTCTATATTCCTATCTTACCAAGGCAAAAAATGATCATATTACTGTTGAAACCCAGATTGATCTTCCTGAGAATAACAGAATCTCTGATATGGATCTTTGTGTCATCTTTTCTAACGCTATTGAAAATGCAATCAACGCCTGCTTGCGTATCACAGATACGAAGGTAAAAGTCTTGAATATTATCTGTATAAACAAAAGTGACAAACTATTTATCCAAATCACCAACAGTTACCAAGGAGCACTTGTATTTATTGACGGAATGCCTGTTAGTACAGAGGTAAATCATGGTCTCGGTACGAAAAGTATTGCTGCAGTAGTACAAAAATATAATGGGGTATGTTCCTTCTCCGCGGATAATGCTATGTTTAAATCTGTTGTTATACTGTAATCTATAAGAGCATATCATACAAACTCCGTACTAAACTTTAATAAACTATTCAACTGATAAAGTTGAACAATCAATGTTTCTGTTGATTGGAACGATTGCCATGAGTGAAAATATCTTTTCATTATGTTCAATCTGCATAATTCCCCCGTACGTTTCAATAACCTGCTCCATGTTTCGAATGCCAAACCCATGGGCACTTTCATCTTTTGACGATACGTATCGTCCGTCATGAATTATTAATTGACCATTGTAGGAATTTGTAACCTTGATTAGCAACTTGTCCTCCATCGTTATAGCTTCAATGGAAACATATTTGGATTTAGACGGATCCAGCTGCTTGCATGCAAATATTGCATTATTCAAAGCATTTCCAAGAATCATGCAAAGATCACTATCACTAATTGTGATACGACTGTCAATAACACACTTGTTCTCAAATATAATCCCATGTTCTTTTGCTTGTAAATAGTAATACCGTATCATGGAATTAACTACAGTATGATCACTTAACTCCACAAAAGTATCTACTTTATCTTTGCCTTTGTACTCACTCAGATAATCCTTTAGTTTATTCAAACTGCCTTCTTCTGAAAAACAATTTGTCACCTCAACAAAATGATCAAACTCATGTTTTAACTTCCCCATTTCGTTCATCTGCCCGCATACAGTATCATAATATTCCCTCTGCATGGAAAACTGCTTTTTAGCTAGTTCTAGCCGAGAAGAGGATTTGGTAAAATCGTCATACAGATCTCCAATTCGCATGGTATATACCAATCCCATAATTAACAAAAATACCAAAAACAAGCTCATCATCGTCAAAGACATATTCATATAAATCTTTCCGTTCATATAAAAACTGTCTATCGCCAGCCCTATAGTAATAAGGCTTGAACCTAAGAAGGCTACAATACCGAATTTCTGCATTTGATATCTTCCTCTATAGACTTTAATAAATAAGAAGATATCTATGGTAAATGTTAACATTGGCACAATAACTGACAGGAACTGATTATAAATATTCTGCGGTGCAAATAGATAAATGAGATATAACACACAATATAAACTCAGAAAAACAATTTTCTCCCTTTTATGAAAAACAATTCCACTCTGCTCCTGTATCAGAAAAATCTGTAGATATTTCATTACAAAGGATACAAAATACATTAGTTCATTCGTTGATTCATAGGGAAGGTTAAAAAATAAGATTGGCTGCCAGAAACTATAAAATTCCGTTGTTATCATAATGCGGATTATGATAAACAGTATCATAGCAGGCATCCAAAAGGAATTCACCTTGTTTCGCACAGATAGTAAATACATACTAATCAAAACGAAAAAAGAAAATAGTACTATTCCGAACAGAATAAACCGTATCGAATTGCGAAAACTATTCTCTCTGATAATCTGTTTATAGTCACCTAGGATTGGAGCCATATAAATTCCGGAGAATCTGGAGGTTGCCACTTCTATAATCACTTCGTGTGCGGAAGCATCCGATAGCAATACCGGGTAAAGATTTGATTTGGGAGCAGTGAATATCCTCTGTTTATCCTTGGAGATAGTGCCACTTTCGGCAGTAAGCTGACCATCGATGAAGATACGATAAGCCCCGCTAAAGTCAGGAATATACAGAGTCACTTCATCATCATAAACAAGCTTTGCAAGTGACAGCTTATAACTAGCATATCCTTTGGCAGGAAGGTTTGTCCCCTGCAATTGATATCTTGACCATTCACCGGGAACCTCTATTATGAAATCAGGTTTGGCTAGCTGTTCAGATTCTGATTTTATGAATCGGTTCCAGTAGAACTCCCATTGCCCGTCCATATAGAGCTTTCTATCGCTGAGGTTGGTCATAGATGCATCCATTCTACCATTGGTAGCCACCGGAGTACCCGTAAAACTATGATAGGCACCGGTATATATAATCGGTAAAAAAATTATGATAATCGTTAAAACCAATCCACCAATAAGCATTAATTCACGATGTTTATTTTTTTTCATTATATAGCCCTCATAATGTCATATTTATATAGAATCATTGATCCAATATTGTTTATTTCCAGTATTTTGCTATTACGATTACATTATAGCAAATTATGCGCTCATGAATCAATGTTTACATGAAATGTAATCATATTGTCATGAAACGCCCTCATGTCTATTGTTTTTATCCAATATCAAAGAAAAACCCCGTAGTAGGATCCGAATTATATGTTCCGCCTAGAAGTTAACAGTTTTCGTAATTTAACTGTTAAGGACAAGGCGGGCATAACAAATTAAATCCTACTACCGGGTGTTTTGTCTTTCCTTAATTCATCGGTAAAATCATTCTTCTAATCAGCTACTGTTACATAGATACCATACTATTTGTTGTTTCATGTTGCAGCATTGCTTAAGAGCCTATCCAACACCATTCAGATCCAATCAAACTGTAAATTCCTGGTTGTACATACCCCATTACATCTCCTGCATAAGCACTAGCTGGAGTTTTCAATGTTGTGGTAGGACCAACAGAAGAGGAACGGGCTTGTATATTCATTCCCAAGCAGATAATCTCCAGGTTATCACATCCATAGATTGCATCTTGCTTAATTACTACATCTATGTCAATAACCGTGTCCGTACCTATGGTAATCTGATTCAGGTAACTGTTATTCATAATTGCATTGGTTGCAACCTCAGTCACCTTATGTCCCTCCAGATATCCGATTGTGATCTCCGTGTTAGTTCCGGTATAGTTGATGAGCGTTATGCCGGTTGAATTAAATATGTAGGAGAATTGTGCTCCATCTACCGAAACTGTATGAGTCTCCACATTCACAGGAACATTATTCGATGCCGGTGTGAACTCATATCCGGTTGGACTAGCAATTTCTACCGTAATATCCTCACCATTTACAACTGTAATATTAGATATTGTAAGAGTACGGGTATTTCCTGTCCCTGTTAATGTTCCTTTGGTTGCTCCTGTAACAGTGATGTTATTAACAGATAAGGCCGATGGAACAGTATTAAAGGTTAAAATTAGTTCTGTTGTTGTAACTAATCCCAAGGAACCATTCGCTGTTATGCTTGTGAGCGTTACCTGTGCCGTAGTGATTCTGCCTGTATATATTGTGCTGGATACCGGAGCAGAATAATTAGCTGCATTTGCTCCGCCTATTGTATAATTAATAGAAATCGACTTGCCTGTACCTACGTCTGCAGTATAATAGTTTGCAACTGCACTTACTGTTACATCCTCTGCTCCAATCATCCCCTGTAAGGTGCCGGGCACCACGGCTGCTGATGTGCTTCCGTTGTATACTTTTGTTGTTGTCACGTCAGGTGCGGTAATGGTTAACTGAATACGTGTTATCACTCCGTTTGATACTGTGTCATTGACAGGCTTCACATAATTCGCTGCATTTGCACCATCTATAGTATAAACAATAGTGATCGTCTTGCCCGTTCCAGCGTCTGCTGTTTGATAGGTTGCTACTGCACTCACCGTTACAGTCTCAGAGCCAACTACGCCTTGCAATGAACCGGGGGTTACTGTTGCCGCTGTAGTTCCGTCATATGTTTTTGATACTGTAAGCGTAGGCGCTGTAATTGTTAACTGTGCTTTTGTGATTTCTCCGGTTGCAGCAGTGTAGTCTGCCGGCTTACTATAATTTGCTGCACCTGCTCCGCTTAATGAGTATACTACCGTGATTGTTTTGCCTGTTCCAATGGTTGCTGAATCATAAGTTGCTACTGCATTTACTGCTACACTATCCGATCCAATAACTCCGTTTAAGGTTCCTGCGGTAACTGCTGCAACTGTATTGCCATTATATGCCTTTGATGTAGCCAGAGCAGGCGCAGCTATTGTTAACTGGGCGGCTGTGATTGCTCCGGTTGCTACTGTGTAGTTTGCCGGTGCTTCATAATTTCCTGCGTTTGCACCAGTCAAAGAATAAACGACGGTAATCGTTTTACCTGTTCCGGCTGCTGCAGAATTATAAGTTGCTGCTGCATTTAAGGTAACCTGATCCGTGCCAATCACTCCGTTTAAGCTTCCGGGAGTTACTGAAGCTGTGGTGTTACCGTCATACGCTTTGGTTAAGCTCACTGTTGGTGCTGCAGCTGTTAATGTGATTGGAGCAATCACTCCGGTTGCCACCATGAAGTTCACCGGTTTCACGTACTTCACTGCATCATCTCCGCTCAGTGTATATATAACGGTGATGGTTTTTCCTGTTCCGACAGTTGCAGTATCATAAGTAGCAACAGCAGATACTGATACATCATCCGTACCATTAACTCCGTTGAGAGTCCCGACCGTTACCGTTGTAGTTGTGGTGTTATCATATGCTTTGGTCAGTCCTAATACCGGAGCTGTAATGGTTAACGGCTCTGCTGAAATCTCACCGGTTGTCACTGTATCATTGATTGGTTTCACATAATTCGCTGCATCTGCTCCACCCAATGTATAAACAACTGTAATGGTTTTTCCCGTTCCGAGTGCTGCTGTGTTGTAAGTTGCTACTGCGCTTATTGTTACATTTTCAAATGCAATAATTCCCTGTAAAGTTCCGGGTATTACAACTGCGGTTGTATTGCCATCGTATACTTTTGATGTTGTTAGCGTAGGTGCCGTAATTGCCAGCACTGCAGCTGTGATTGTTCCGGTTGTTACTGTGTAGTTAGCTGGTTTCACATAATTCGTCGCATCTGCTCCGCTTAGTGAGTAAACTACCGTAATAGTTTTGTTTGTTCCTACTGCCGATGAATTATAAGTTGCGACTGCACTTACTGTTACCTCTTCCTCTCCAACAACTCCGGTTAAGGTTCCAGCCATTACTGCAGCTGTTGTATTGCCGTCATATGCTTTTGATGCTGACAGCCCAGGTGTTGTTATCGTTAATTGGGTTGTTGTTATTGTTCCGCTTGTTATTGAGTAGTCTACTGGTTTCACATAATTTCCTGCATCTGCTCCGTTTAAGGTATAAACAACAGTAATGGTTTTACTTGTCCCTACTCCTGATGTGTTGTAAGTTGCTACTGCATTTAGCGTTACATCATCAGTAACAACAACTCCGTGTAACGTTCCTCCTGTTACATGTGCGCTTGTGTTACCGTCGTATGTTTTTATTTGGGTTAGTGTTGGAGTAGTAACTGTTAAAGGTGCGGCAGTTATTTCCCCTATTGCTACTGTATCGTTCTCCGGCTTCACATACTTCGCCGCATCTGCTCCTCCTAGTGTATAAACTACAGTGATGAATTTTCCTGTTCCGCACTCTACTGTATCGTAAGTCGCCACAGCACTTACGGTTACATCATCTGCACCTTTAACACCACTTAAGGTTCCGGCTGTTACTGCTGCAGCTGCAGTCCCGTCATATTCTTTTGACAAGATGAGAATTGGCGTTGTAATAGTTAATATTTCTGCTGTTATCTCTCCCGTAGTCACTGAGTAGTTGACAGGTTTCGAATATTTCCATGCATCTGCTCCACTTAATGTGTAAACAATTGTGATGGTTTTTCCTGTGCCGACAGCAGTGGAATTATATGAAGCAACTGCACTTACTGTTACATCATCAGTACCTATCACACCATTAAGTGTCCCTGCTGTTACTGTAGCGGTTGCGTTCCCGTCATAGGTTTTCGTTAGGGTCAAAGTCGGAGCTGAAATTGTTAATGGCTTAACGATTGCTTCCGTTGGTGCGCTGGTCTGGGAACCTGTATAACTTCCGCTCCCAGTTATCGTTGCTTTAATAAATTTTCCTGCAAATGCTGAATCAATTACATAGGTACTTGTGGTAGCACCTGGAATAGCTGAATATGTACCGTCTAATGAATCGGAACTGCTCCACTGATAATTTCCTGAGGCAGCTCCCGGAGCAGCTGTTGCTGTTAAAGTTGCTCCTACCAAAGCATTACCTGTTATGGTAATCCCACTGATAGCATATGTTGTGTTTGTTGGCGGAATTGGATTTGTTGTCGAAGTTGGATTTGTAGTATCAGCTCCATCGCTGATAACTGTCTCTCCAACTCTGATAGTTTCACCACCACTATTGTTTGTTGTAATGACGTTGCTTTTGTTTGTATTATTCTCAATCTTTACAACAACGGTACTTTCACTTTTATCAATAATTGAATCTTCTGCTCCTTGATAAAGGGCAATATCCGTTTTTGCTTTTAACTCGAGATTTAATGGAATTGAGGTTGTGATTGTACTTCCTTCTGCCGTTTGTTCAACTGACACAGGCACCTGTGCGCTGTTACCGGTGAAATTAACCTCAGAAGGCTGTCTTACAATAATTTCACCGACAGTTCCAAATATCTCAAAATTGGCCGTACATTTCGGAGTATCTATTACAATTCGCTTTACATTTACCTCTTTATCAATGATTAAGCTTACTACCTTATCATTAAGATAAAAAATGTTTCCATCAGCAAATTCGATCCAAGTATCGTCCTTGATTGCATTAATCGTAACTTCCTTAAAAATACCATGATTTTGTACATCCGCTTTTGCTGCATCTACAATCAGAATTTTCTTAGAATAATTACCTTCCGGTATCATAAAGGTTAATTCTTTGTCAGTAGATAACGTAATTTTGCTTATACTTTCTTCCTTTAATGACTTATTTAGTTGCTCCTGGGTTGATGCTATTGCAGTGCCGTTGGATGAAATTACTTTTATGGTACTCCACTCACTCGCGGCTGTTAATAAGGCTGCATAAACTTCCTTGTCTCTTGCCCATAAATTGTACTTTGCAGTACTCTGAAAGCAAACAGCACGGATCATGAATTCGCCCTCTTTCATGGGATATATAACACCTTGGGCTGATACAGTTTCAACCGAGGCAGTATCTTCCGCGATTTCCCAACGGGTGATCCCCTGTGTTTTTGCACCTTTACCTGCCTCCGAATTTATTACCTCTCTATTAAAATTATAGGTGCGTCCTGCTATAATCGTTAAATTCTCCGGAACGTTACTAATCTTTACTTCCGTAATATTATTGCGTACCGTAACTTTGGCTTCCGATGTAAGTTCTGTCCCGTCTGAAAAAATAATGTTACAGCTGACATATGATATACCAGCCTCTTTGGCAGTTACAATACCTGTTTTTGTATTTATTGATATTGAATTTGGATTACCCTTCTTTTTATTAATGTACCAATTATAAGTAGCTCCGCTCTCTTTTACTTCCTTATTAACATCAAAATCATAAGAAATGTCGCCTTTTTCACCAAGATGCAGATAAATCTCTGAAGAATTCAGATAGCCGGAGGTTAATTCCCCAGGGCTTACCGTGGCTTTTACCTGTTTCGTATTCCTATCTGTTATACAAACAACTAAAATTGCCAATATGAGCATTAATAATAGCTTCCTTTTCATTCGTTTTTACCAATTATTTCCTCTCTTCTTTGTTTTGAATTAGAATGATTCCAGATATCAATTTTTCTTTGCAACATTTGATATTTTCTATAATTTTAAAAACAGCCTTATTATAACTCATTAAGTTTTGGCAGATTTATTCCTTGCATGAAATGTCACTTTTTTGTCATGAAATGAATTTCGCTGTCCTATGGTTCATTAATTCTCTTCTAAATGCCTATGGCAGTGCGTCCCTACCTGCTCCATAGGTCGTTACCCTCACAGTTTTCACACTCATACAGAGCAATCTCCGATCAAAGGAGCCTTTGCACCATAGCTTACTCAGCTATTTTGCAAAGGCTCCATTTACAACTATAACATATTAATTTTACCTCTTCCGCATTTATTTCTCGTATTTACTTCGATATTCCGTAACCGTCATGCCTACATACTTCTTAAACGTTTTACTAAAGTACTGGGAATCATTGAACCCGACCTCATCAACGATATCGTTTATGGTGATTTGAGGATTTCTTAGCAGCTGTTTTGCCTTTTCAATACGAACTGAGTTCAGATAGGAGGAAAAGGTGATATCCTTTTCTTTTTTAAATAATACGGAAAAATAGTATTTAGAGATTCCCACATGGCTTGCGATATCATCTAAGGATATCTTTTTATGGTAATTATCATTAATGTACTGTACTGCTTTTTTGATTAAAAGCTCCGCATTATCAGCCCGGCTACTGGAATTTTCGACGATAACGTTATTCACGAACTCTCTGATGATATCGATAACTTCACCCAGCTCCTCTGCATTTATGACTTTTTTCTGAAAGGCGAATATATCACTGTCTTCTTGAAAATAACTGTCAAATCTCTTGAATATATCATTAATCATATGTGACAATTCCAATTTCACTTCCAAAGAATTACCTCTTTGCATATCCAACAGCTTCTCTAAGTCACCTATTTTTTTATAGATGGCTTCACTATCCGATTCTTCGATACAATGACAAAATTCTTTTACCATAGACACATCATAAATAAATTGACTGTCAGACTTCTTAATCATGGTTTCCTTGGTCAGATGTTCACCGTCTGATAAATAAAACAGGTAGTCAGAGGCTTCAAAAATCCACTCCAGGTATTCTCTTGTTTTTTCAATGGTATCTGTAATCGGTGAATTGGCACTTTTAAAACCAATACTAAAATACTGCTTTATAGAACTTTGCAAATAATCAATGCATCGTTGCAGCTTAACCTCATTCATATTATCAGCCATCGTAAAACATGTGATTGATTTCCCAAACTGCTTTGATAAAATCTCCACATCCTCATCCTGAAATTTATTCATAATTAACTCAAGACATGCCGTTATGATATTGGAAATATGGTAATCTGAATTTTTATCGTTTTTTAGCCCGGACCGAAAATCAAATTGCAAGAAGCAATATTTTTTGGTGTTCCACTCCACTTGAACTTTTTCAAATTCATCTCTGATTATTTCATTGCTTCTATTACTGCTTAACAAAAGTCCTAATAAGTATTCCCTTCGTTTTCTCAAAAGAAGCTTATCGTTCTGATTATCTGCTGATTGTCCTAAGGATGCGTCTATCTTTTTCTTCTTCTCCAACAAGATTTTCTTCAGCTCTTCTTCTTCCATTTCTGCTTTTAAAATATAATCAGAAACCTTTAATTTGATCGCTTCCTTCGCGTAAGAAAAGTCATCATAACAGGTCAAAAAGATAATTTCTGTGCTAGGATTGTATTCTTTTATTTTTTTTGCCAACCAGAGACCGTCCTGCTTTGGCATCTTTATATCCGTAATCACAAGATCCGGTTTCATAGCTACATATTTTTCATAAGCAGCTTGTCCATTACTGGCTTCTGCAACAATCTCAAACCCCAACTCCTGCCAGTTTATTAATGACTTGACACCGATCCGAACGAGCATCTCATCATCAACAATCATAATTTTATACATATGCATCTCCTTTTTAAGTCCAGCAAAAACATCATTTTTATTCACTGATTTCCCTGCCGGACTTTATGAAGCGTTATCAGGGACACTGATAATGACAGTTGTTCCAACTCCTACAGTAGAAACTATCTGCAGACCATAGTCATCACCCAGATATAACTTTAATCTTTGATTAACATTATTTAATCCGACTTTACTGAATCTGTTAATGTTCTGATCCTGTTTAAAAATGTTATCTAATACTTCTTTCTCTATTCCGCTTCCATTATCTTTTACAACAATTTCTATTCGGCTTTTTTTTTCCCTGGTAAAAATATCTATTATGATAGGTTCTTCCCGCTTATCAGCCTCGTCAATACCATAGATTAAGGAATTTTCAACAATTGGCTGTAAAATTAGCTTTGGAATATTAAGCTTTTTATGTTCTTCTTTTATATCATAATGAATTTCAAATAATTGGTTGAAGCGCAATCGCTGAATTAAGATATAATTTTCAATGTATTCGATCTCATCCTGTAGTGAAATCATATTATTTCCAAAGCTGATACTGACTCTTAAGAGTTTTACCAACGCTACCAGAGCATCTGCGATTGAATCTTCTCCTTTAATTTTTGCCATCCAACGGATGGTATTTAAGGTATTATACAGAAAATGAGGATTAATCTGTGCATGGAGAACTTCCAGCTCTAGCTCATTCTTATTCCGCTCTACCGTGACGATATCATTCATTAGTTTTTGAATCTGGTTTACCATGTGATTAAAGCTTTCGCTCAGATCATCCAGCTCGTTATACACATTCGACTCTACTCTGACATCTAACTCCCCGGCTTCTACTTTCTTCATCTGGTGCATCATAATTTCAATTGGCTTTGTTATCTTTCTTGTATAGAGGAAGGCCACAAAAAATATGATGACTAAGGATATAATACCACCGGCTATAGAATATATCTGCATTTTGTTAATGTCTGCATAAAGTATAGATTCCGGAACTGTTTTCACAATATACCACTTGCCGTAATTAAAGGAGGAGTAGATAGCTACATATCTCTTGCCATTTTCAAAATAACTGACGTAGTTCGGATGTGTTTCCTTTATCATGGAATTGAAGAAACTATATTTTTTGCTGTCTACCGGTGTAAAATCATCATCTGAACTGGCTATGATATTGCCTGTAGAATCACAGATAACCATCCTGCTGTTTTCTTCTTGAATCTCTGTAAAGGCTCCGGTCAGAACACTTTCATCTACCTCAATATTAATATAGCCCAGTTCTTTTAAGGAATAAATATCAATGATCTTCCTCCCCATGGAGAAATACCGTTTCGTCATATTACCGGACAGTATTTTTACCTTCTTCCCTGATGTTGGAAACCAGATGATTTCACCGGTTGTAGTATCCAATTCATGCCTAGGGAAACTCTTTACCCCATCCTGAAGATCTGCTCCAACCTGCTGATATCCACTTGGTGTAATCACATAGATGCCTTCTATGATATTACTAGAAATGTAATAATTGTATAAACTGTCAACCAACTGATCTGTTTCAATATTTTTTATACTATCGATTAACTCTTGATTGGAAATCATTGAGTTAGAGATATTCTCCACATCATTTAATATATAATCGATATTATTACCAACCACTTCAACCGATTGTTTTTCAGATTCTCCATACTGTTTTTTGAGGGTTTGCCTAAAGTTTTGAAACATCGCTAATAAGATGATTAAGGATACAATAATCAGGAAGGACGCTGCTCGAAAAAATTGATTTCTAAAACTATGTTTCTCATTGATACGTTTCATGTTTTTCCACACCATGAGTTCCCTCTCCTAATGCCTAGTGGCGCTCTTTCCACTGACTTCTGATATTGATTGCAACATTTTTGATTTCCTGATCTTCCTTCATCATATCAAACAGATTCGTAATCATAATATCTTCAAATTCATAACCATTTTTCATCTTTGGCCGATAATACACAAATTCCTTCCTTTGTGACATCAACATTGCTGTGACCTGTGGCAAATCCTCGGAATACTCTTTGTCAATCATCTCTCTTAAGTCTGTTCTGGTAGGCAGCGTTCCTCCATCTTTGTCCGTAAAAGACTTCATCTGCACTTGCGGAGAAGTTGCCCACACTATGAACATCCAGGCTGCCAGTTTCTTCTGGCTACTGGCATAACTATTGATGCCGATACCGGATCCACCAAAGATGTTGGAACTTCTTACGGACCCTTTCGGTAAAACTCCATAGCCAACCTGTCCAGCTATGTCCGAATTTTCAACGGCTGAAATATTTTCATCCCAGTTAATCATCATAGCAGCTTCACCTGCTGTGAATGCATTTGCCGCTTCATCCCAGGTATAGCCTTGTCTCTTCACCGGATTCAAGGCAACAATCTCTTTGAATTTTTCTAAAGAGATCCTAAACTCTGTCGTATTCGACCTGATCTCAGGACCAGTACCTGTTCCAAGGCTTACTATCTTCTCATTTGAGAAATAGTCACCCCCATAAGCACTTAATATGGTTGAAAATGCTGTATATACGGAGTTATGTCTGGCTGACATGATGATACTGGGGTACTTTACTTCGGAAGGATCAACATTTTTGCTAATCCATTTAGAAACCTCGATGAACTGCTCCCAGGTAAAATCTTTGCTTCCGGGGTTAGGCTCAAAGCCAAGCTCATTTTTCATCCGAACCTTATACTTATCAATGATATCCTTACGGTAAAAGAAAATCATCGTTGTTGCATCAAAGGGAATTGCATTAAGCTTGTTTGTATGGTCAAAGTAGGAACATACTTCCAGTTGTTCTTTAGAAAAGCTGTCTACACCGCCTACAATATGTGGGAGTGCGGGATCATTTTCATATCGGTTTAAATCTTCGAGACCATCAGAAAAACGATTTAGTGTTTTATAGGGATCAATATAGATTAGTTCATACTGGGCTGTTTTGGAGATAAACTCCATATTAATCTTTTCTTCCAAGGTATTGAAGTCCATTCTTTTTATGTTAACTTTAATTCCTGTTACTTCAGTGAACTTTTCACATTCCTTTGAAAGAATATTCGCATTGATATTATCTTCGCAGATAAAGTTAAGTATGGTTCCATCGCACTGTTTCCAGTCAAAGGTTGTGGGAGCTTCTACATTGCCGTATTCATAGCTCTTTTCTCCGAACAGGACCGCATTATTACCCTCGATTTCAGAAGTTTTTGCACATCCTGCAGGTAAAATCATGATGATTATGATGAATGACAATACACGTTTCATCGCTGTAAGTTTATGATACTGCATTGCTTATCCTCCTTAGAATTACAAAATAAAGAAAAGCGCTCCAAAAGGAGCGTCTCTTCTTTTAAGGAAAGTATCCCTCAAATTATTGTTTCGTATCTTCTATCGATACACAAACTCTATTCACCGAACGCATCTGCATAGTCTTTTTTAAATTTCTCTATACCAGTATCGGTCAAGGGATGTTTTGTCATCTGTTCGATTACATTGTAAGGAACTGTCGCAATATCCGCTCCGGCGAGTGCACAATCAGTTACGTGGATCGGATTACGGATACTTGCCGCTATTATCTCTGTTTTTATTAAGTGAATAGCAAAAATCTGCGCTATTGTTTTCACCAAATCGATACCAGGCATGGAGATATCATCAAGACGTCCCAGAAAGGGTGATACGTAGGTAGCACCGGCTTTTGCAGCAAGCAATGCTTGAGCAGCTGTAAAGATTAAAGTAATATTAGTTTTAATGTTTTCTGAGGACAGGACCTTAACCGCTTTTAAACCTTCCATCGTCATAGGAATTTTTATCACCATATTCGGATGAATTGAAGCGATTTGTCTGCCTTCCATTATCATTCCTTCTGCATCCGTCGTCGTCGCCTTTACTTCACCACTGATCGGTCCATCTACGATGGATGCGATTTCCGCGATTACCTCCTGAAAATCTCTGCCTTCTTTCGCGATTAGGGAGGGGTTTGTTGTAACTCCACAGATAACACCTAATTCATTTGCTTTCTTAATATCTTCTACATTTGCTGTATCTATAAAAAATTTCATCGTATGTTCCCTTCTAGTGAATGTGAATTATGATTCTATGATCTCGTTGAACAAATCTTTAACCGTAGGATAGATTTTAGCAAACTGGCGGTATTTTGCCTCATACTTCGCAGCTATTTCCGGATCGGGCTGGATGGTATCAACGATTTTTACAATCTTTGAGGCAGCCTCCTCTACGCTTGTATATTCACCACAAGCTACTGCTGCCAACATAGCTCCACCAAGGCTGGGTCCCTCTTCACTTTCCAATATATCTACCTTTATATTTAGCACATTGGCAAAAATCTTTCTCCAAAGAGGACTTTTAGCTCCGCCACCGGAGATTTTGGTTCTCTCGATCTTTACCCCAAGTGCTTTTACCACTTCAAAGGAATCTCTGATTGCAAAGGCTACACCTTCTAAGACAGCCTGGGTCATATCGGTTCTTGAGGTATCCATGGTCATTCCGATAAATGTGCCTCTGGCGTTGGGATTATTATGGGGTGATCTCTCTCCCATAAGATAGGGTAAGAAAAATACCTTGTTATCACCAAGTTCAGTAATCTTGCTCTGCTCTTCTTCGTATTCCTTAGTTCCGATGATCTCATCCATCCACCATTTATTACAGGAGGCTGCACTTAACATACAGCCTAAGAGGTGGTAAGCACCATCTGCGTGTGCAAAGGCATGTAGTGCATTGTATTTATCAACACCAAAATTCTTGCTGGAGATGAATATTGTTCCGGAGGTTCCTAAGGATACATTACACATTCCATCGCCAACCGTACCGGTTCCTACCGCTGCAGCTGCATTGTCTGCTGCACCGGCAACTATTTTAACCTCACTGCTCAGTCCAAATAAGGAAGCTAATTCCGGCTTTATAGTACCTACGACATCATAGCTTTCATATATCTTTGGAACCTGACTTTCTGTAATTCCACATATATCAAGCATCTGCTTTGACCAGCACTTATTCTTCACATCAAAAAGTAGCATTCCGGAAGCATCAGAAACTTCAGTACAAAAGGTTCCTGACAACAGATATGCAATATAATCTTTCGGAAGCATAATCTTTCGAATTTTTTCAAAATTATCCGGCTCGTTATTCTTTACCCATAGGATCTTAGGTGCCGTAAAACCTGCAAATGCAATATTCGCCGTGTATTCAGATAATTTATCTTTTCCAATGACATTATTAAGATAGTCTGTCTCTAGTATACTTCTTCCGTCATTCCAAAGAATCGCAGGGCGAATTACATGATCCTGCTCATCTAGAATTACAAGTCCATGCATCTGACCACCAAAACTGATACCTGCTACCAGTTTTTTATCAATTCCATCTATTAATTCCACAATCCCATCACATACAGCCTTCCACCAATCACTGGGGTGTTGTTCAGACCACCCCGGATGAGGAAAGTATAATGGATATTCTTTGGAAATGCTGTTACAGATTGTTCCATCTGCTTCCATCAGCAGAAGTTTAGCTGCTGAAGTTCCTAAGTCGATTCCAATATAATACATACCGTCACCTTATCCTATTTTAATCACTGCTTTCACAACGTCATTCTTGTTATTGATTACAAAATCAAAAGCCTTCGCTGTATCTGTAAAATCAAACTCATGAGTTACAATACCGGATACATCGATAATTCCTTTTGCAATTGCATTGATTGCTTTCGGGTAAATGTTTCTATAACGGAATACAGAGGTAATGGTCGCTTCCTTTGCCATAATTTTAGCAAAGTTGTATTCAATGATATCCTCCGGAGCCATACCAACGAGTACAATGGTTCCACCACGTTTCACAAGGTAAGCAGTCTGCTTGATTGTGAACTTACTTCCTGCAGTCTCAACAACAACATCTACACCTTTTTCCTTGGTAATTTCGTCCATCTTCGCAACCGCATCTACATCCTTTGCGTTGATTACTCTGGTTGCACCTAACTTCATCGCATATTCAAGTCTTTTTGGCATTACATCAACTACTGTAATATCAGTAGCGCCATATGCTTTACAAGCGAGTAAGGTTACAAGTCCGATACATCCTGAGCCAAGAATTACGACTGAATCACCTAGTTTAACATTACCCTGTGCTGCTGCATGCATTCCAACGGCCAGTGGTTCTACTAAAGCACCTTCTTTTGAAGTAATATTCTCCGGTAATTTGAAGCACATATTTGCCGGGAATGCAATATAGTTCTCAAGACAGCCGTGGTACGGCGGGGTTGCAAGAAATTCTACGTCTGGACAAAGATTGTATTTACCTGTCTTGCAGAATTCACATTGTCCGCAGGTACTACCGGGTTCTAATGCCACCTTATCACCAACGCATAAATCGGTCACCTTGCTTCCTAACTGAACAATTTCACCGGCACATTCATGTCCAAGAATAAAATCGCCGTTTACAATAAAATCACCAATGGAACCATGCTCCAGATAATGTACATCGGATCCGCAGATTCCTACATATTCAAGCTTTACTAACACTTGATCTTCTTTGATCTGAGGTACTTCAACATCTCTGATTTCCATCTTATTTAAACCGGTCATATATACTGCTTTATTATTCATAGTTGTTTCTCCTTTATGTTTTAATTTGTACTTATTCCATATTCCTTTATTATCGTAATAGTATTAACTTATATTTCTTTTGCATTACGCTGCTTTTTTATCTTCTACAAGAATAACTCTTTTTGTTTTCTTTGACTTTGATCTGATATCCCAGATAACTGCAAGAGCTATGATACATGCTTTTACAATCTGCTGAATATAGGAATCTACACCTACTAAGTTCATGATGTTATTTAAACATCCGATAATGAATGCACCCGCCAAGGTTCCCATTGTTGTACCAACACCACCGGAAAAGCTTGTTCCACCAACGATTGCTGCTGTTAAACCTTCCATTTCATATCCGATTGCACCGTTCGGCAATCCTGCATTTACACGTGACATGAAGAGAATACCTGCGATACCAACCAGAACACCATTAATGATGAATACGATGTATTTGTTTTTCTTTACTTTGATACCTGCTGCAACGGATGCTTCTTCATTTCCACCGATTGCATATAAGGAACGTCCCAGTCTGGTATGCCTTAAGATGTACCAAATTACTATAGTAATAACCGCTGTGATCAGTATGGATATGGGGATTGGCCCTATACTTCCCTGACCGAAGATTACATAATCCTTTAACTGTAAGATGTTCTGTCCATCGGTAATCAGCAGAGCAACACCACGGGCCACCTGCATCATTACCAAGGTTGCAATAAATGGTGGTGCATTCAGATTGGTTATCATGATTGCATTTACAATGTTACAGGTAACTGCAATTGCAATTGCTACTATAACTGCCAGTACTAAGGAACCGGTTGATTTATATACAATAATTGATATTACGCCGGAAAGAGCCAGCACTGCGCCGGAGGATAAGTCCAGCATACCACTGATGATTAATAACATTTCACCATAAGCTAAAATCGTACTTACAGCCAGCTGTTTCATAATGTTTGATAGATTGTTCGGTGATAAAAAGTTCTTATTTAAAAGGCTGCTAAGAAAAATCATTAAAAACAGAACTATAAATATGGAATACTTCTCCTTTGCCGAAGTATTTTTAAATTTCTCTCTCATTTCATTCCCTCCTATAAGTTGGTTGCAAATTTCATGATGGTTTCCTGACTAAACTCGTCTTTTTTTATTTCGCCTGTAATTTTTCCTTGATTCATGACATAGATCCGGTCACACATACCGATCAGTTCCGGTAACTCGGAGGAAACCATAATGACTGCTCTTCCCTGCTTCGCCAAATCTACCATAAGTTTATAAATTTCAAATTTAGCTCCAACATCAATACCTCTTGTAGGCTCATCAAGTATTAAAACTTGCGGATCTCGTAACATCCACTTTGCCAAGAGTACCTTCTGTTGATTACCACCACTTAAGGATTGGATAGGAGTATCAAGAGTCGGTGTTTTCACATTCATTTTCTGGAAGTACTCTCCAACTATTTTGCGTTCTTCCTTCTCATGAGCAAAGCCTTTATAGATAACTTTCTCTAAGCTTGATATACTGGCATTTTCCATAACACTTCGTATCGGAATAATTCCATAACGTCTTCTGTCCTCTGATAGCATTACCATCTTATGTTTAATACTATCTGATACCTTTTTGATTGTTACTTTCTTATGATTGATCAATACATCGCCGGAAGTGATCGGATCTAATCCAAACACAGCTCTCATCACTTCTGTTCTGCCTGCACCTACAAGCCCTGCAAATCCAACAATTTCACCTTTTTTAACATTGAAATTGATATCTTTAAATACTCCGCTGCTGCTTAAATTTTTTACCTCAATCAGCGTTTCTCCAATATCAACCTTTTCCTTCGGATATACATTCTCCATTTTACGGCCTACCATAAGTGAAATTACCTGATCCATATTCATCTCACTGGCAGGGTGGCTTTCTACAACAGCACCATCACGGAAAACCGTAATATCATCAGCGATTTTAAATACTTCATCTAGCTTATGAGAAATATAGACAATACTAACTCCTTGCTTTTTTAAATCACTAATCTTTTTGAAAAGCATCTCTACTTCTCGATGAGTAATTGATGATGTAGGTTCATCCATTACAATGATTTCTGCATTATTGGAGATTGCTTTAATAATCTCAAGCATTTGAATATCCGAAACTGTCAGTGTCTTAAGTTTTTGTGTGGGTTTGTAAGGTAGTCCTTCTGCTTCTAAAAATTCAATGGTTTTCTTTCTTAAAAGCTGCCAATCTACCTTACCAAATTTTGTTACCGGTAGTCTGCCTAAGAATAAGTTTTCTTCTATTGACATTTCCGGCACATAATTTAATTCCTGTGCTATCATTGCTATTCCATGCTGCCTTGCATGAATTGGACTTTGAACTTTTACCGGCTTTTCGTCGATGAATATCTGCCCGGCATCCGGTTTGTAAATGCCATTAATAATTTTCATCAACGTGGATTTACCTGCTCCGTTTTCTCCACATAAGGCATGAACAGTACCGCGTCTGACTGTAAAATCAATTTTATTTAGAGCTTTAACGCCAGGAAATGATTTCTCAATCTGCGAGACTCTAAGCTTGATATCTTGTCCCATTTTCGTTCCTCCCTATTCTTTCCTTACACTCGTCAGGGTATTATTTTGTTCCTAAATAAACTATATCATTTGTGACTAATGATCAGAAGAAACAGAATTTCTGTATTAGAGTAATTTATTATTAAATTCTTTGTTAATATCTTAACCATGTAAAATATTGCGATATGGACGTAAAATATTGTGGCACCTGCTTAGTGTATGCTTTCTTCCATAATCTTAAACTGTTTAACCAGCCGCTGCATCTCTTTCGACTTTTCCCTATAGCTATTGACCTGATTTCTGTAGTTGACCATTTTGGTTTTAGCTGATCTTTTAACTTTATAAATGAATCCGGCAGGTGATTTACATCTCCTGCCGGATAATTTAAACTTTGATTATATTGAGGAATCCTGCATTATTCTGTAATCAAGCCTCTTTCAGTATACATTGTTACAAATTCACCAGCGTTATCTTTGGTGATTAATACTTCACTGATATCGACATTAATCTGTGTTTCTTCACCAGTTAATAATTTATATACTGATTCCATGTTTAACTTAGCTAAATCGATTGCTGACTGTAAACATGTGGATGTCATTTTACCTTCCTGAATAAGTAGGCAAGCTTCTGCTGTACCATCCACACCATAGGATAAGATCTTAGAAGGATCTTCAACAACTTCTAAAGCACCTGCTGCCATATTATCATTCATAGAGATAATTGCATCAATCTGACCATATGCAGTCTGCCAATCTTCCATAAATGCCATAGCTTCATCTTTATTCCAGCTAGCGATGTCTTCCGCAATGATTGTTACGTCAGGTCTCTTATCAAAGAACTCTGCCTGCCATGCTTTTCTTCTCTCATCTGCATGGAAGTTACCGGAAGGTCCGTTTAATACAACTACTTTACCATCCTGTGGTACCTGTTCAAGTGCAAGAGCTGCATTAACAGCTGCCTGTTTATAAGGATCAGCATCAACAGATGATGCTCCTTCAATATCAGCAATACGTGCATTTGTAGTAATTGCGATAATACCGGCATCTACAATTTTCTCTACGTAAGGTCTCTGAGCCTCACCATTATTTGGCTGAACGATGATAGCGTCATAGCCGTTTGTAATAGCATTTTCAATCGCTGCATTTTCTTTCTCATCATCAGCTTGTCCATCAAATACGTCAAGAGTGATATCGTCATATTCTGCAGCTGCAGCCTTCATTTCATTTGCAAGCCATGCTGCAAAGGAGTCAGACTGGGTTCTTGCGATGTATGCAACACGATATTCTTTTGTTCCTGCTTCGGTCGGTGTTGCCTCTTCTCCAGTATTGTCTGTTGCTTCCTGCGTCGGTGCCGCATTATTATCTTCTTTAGTAGCACATCCCATCAATGAAGCTCCTACGAATGTAAGGCACAATAATAAACTTAATAATTTCTTTTTCATAAACCCTCTTCCTTTCTAATGTTTGTTTTGTTATATAATACGATTACGTATTACCCAGGTTATTCATTGCATTTCTTTTTAATTTTCCCAAATAGTTTAGCAATCTTTTTCTGTTATCTTGTTTCTGAGTAAACTATATCATCTCTTCTATGCTTTAAGAAGAAACAGAATTTTTGTATTTGTGCATTATATTGCCAAATACTTTGTTAATTGCTTAACCATGTATTATATTGCTATTCTTATGTAATCTATTGTGCTAAAGTTGTGTTGATTATATACCAACTTATACTTTTTTCACATTGAATATCTATCCTTAGAATTTAGGATGATAAAAGAAAAAAGTTCCATATCAGTTATATCTTTCAAAGAAAGTTTATAGCTGGTATAGAACTCATATTTTTATATTTTATATATTTTTAGAACTCAAATCTTGAGATAAGCTGTTTCAATTCAAAGGAAAGCAGGTTTAGTTTTTCACTAGCATTTTTATTGTCTTCCATGGTACTTAACATCTTTTCAGATGCTGCTGATGCTTGCTGCATGCTAGCCGCATTCTCTTCTGCAATTGCAGATAAATCCTGAACAATATCCATTACTTCTAATCGTTTTGACTCCATGGTGTGGCTTAGATTAGCGATATTTTTGATTTCATCAATAGACTCTTTAATATTATCTTTGATTTCTAAATATTTATCGTTGGTATCTTTCACGCTGTCAGCCTGTGCTCCAACTGCTTTCTTCACCTTTTCACTCATTGTTCTAGCATTTTGGGAATTCATCTTAAGCATCTTTAACATGCCATCAATTTCTAGTGTTGATTCCCTTGACTTCTCAGCCAGCTTTCTAATCTCATCAGCAACAACAGCAAACCCTCTGCCTGCTTCTCCTGCTCTGGCTGCTTCAATTGTAGCATTAAGGGCTAATAAATTGGTCTGGGCTGATACATCAGCAATCATCTGGCTTGCTTCACCAATTTTGATTGCACTCTCGTTAGTTTTATCGATTACACTAAAAATATCAGCCATACCATCATTACTTTCTGCTGTTCTTTGTGTTAAGATATGTATGGTTTCTAAACCTTTTTCCGATAATAATTCAATTTTCTCTGATGTGCCGGTTAACTCCAGGGCGCTATCTGAATTACTCACAATCACTTCACCTAGCTTAGCGATATCGCTTGTAGCACTTTGAGTATCTTCTGCTTGATGGAAAGCTCCCAGCGAGACTTGTTCGATGGTTTTAACAATCTCTCCATACATATTCGAGGTTTCCTTGGTATTTCGTATCAGCATTTCTGAGGTTTGAGCTACTTCATTTGCTGAACATGCAATCTGTGTGATCAGTTCCTTTAGGTTAAGATGCATCACATTGACGGCATCTGTTAATTCACCGACCTCATCTTGATTCTTAACCGATAGCGTTTGTACATTTAACTTACCCTCAGCAATTTGATTTGCAAAGGTCACAAGCTCCTTAATCGGTTTTGTGATACTTCTTACTAAGAAAATAATTATTATACTAACTATTATAATACTAATAATAACCAAGAAGGATATAATCGTCTCGGTAAGTCTTACTGCTCCTACTGCTTCAGCAACTTTATTCTCCGTGTCCTCTAAACCGCTTTCCGAACCGGTTGTGGCTATCACGGTTAAAGTGTTTGCAGCTTCATTTCTACTCTGCGCAATTTCATCCAGTTTAATCCATGCAGATAATAAGGTTTCCATCGCTAATTTAAATTGTTCCTGACTTTCTTCAACAGAATTTAAATACATCATTTCACTGACTTTGAGATTTTTGCTGCTTAACTGAGCCAATTTCTCATCAACCACTGTAAAATGATCAATTGCATCCAAGAGTACGGCTTTATCACTAGTCACCCCCGCCTTCAGATTAGAATTAACAATTTCACTGGCTAGGGTTTCCATCTCCTTGATTAATAACATCTTATCGTTAATTTCTTGTATCATAGTATTGGTGAGAGGTTTCTCTGTTCCATTCGTTAGTAGCTTCAATTGGCTGTCATATAAATCATTTAAGGATTTTTTCCAGTCCTCACTTAAGGTAACAAATAATGCACGGCAATTGATAACATTCGTGTTTTGTTCCTTCGTTTGCTCTGTAAAAAGCATATAATTCTTAAGAGTTGTTTTTGCTTGTTCCATCCTCTCGGATAGTGAGCTTAGCTCCGGATGCATTTTTGATAAAGCGTCTAGCCCTTTAAGATTCTCAGCAATGATAACAAACCCACTGATCGCTTCCTCATAATACTCCTTTTTCCCCGTTAATGCATACGACCTAGTCGCTAAATCTACTCTCTGAACTACTTCCAGTAGCTCGCTCGACTCTTTTACTTCTGGCATATAAAGATCTTGAAGCTCTGTGGACATGCTTTCTACATATTTCATAGATACTATCGCTGCAATCGAAATAATGATTAGAATACCCAAAGATATGCAAAACCCTATTGTAATTCTTGTTCCGATCTTTAATTTGCTCAGTAATTTCATAGGTTTCTCCTCCGTTTGAATTAACAAAATACCTTATTCCTATTGCCTCTGCTAAATCTCTTACTTTAATCTGATCTGTATATTAATCTCTTTTTCATTTGAGAGCTTGATTAACAGGCTATCTTGAACTGATTCATTTACCTTTATTTCATTAACCCTCTGACCTTTTCCTTCGATCGTAATGTTTAATTCGGCTCCTCTAACGTGTAAATGACGTATTTTTAAGCATTCCAGATCTCCGGGCAAACATGGTCGCAAACGAATGCCTTCGGTTTCCAGCTCGATTCCAACAAGTCCCTTTAGTACCATCCGAAGGAGTGCTGTAGCACTCCAGGTCTGTCTGCTGCAGGATTCCCAGAGTACAATACCCTGCCCTTCCTGTTCTTGCAGCCCACCATAGATTTCCCCTGTTACTGGGTGGTATATTTCTGCACATTGTTTATCCCTGCAAATGTGGGAATACAATTGCTTCAGTTCCTGTAGAAATAGTTCCTCTTGTCCGTTATGTGCCGCAGCTTCAGCCCAGAACCCTTGTATATGGGGCCAAACGGTACCACTATGTCTACCGAAGGAATTTTCGCTCAGCCGATATCGTTTAAAGGTTGGCCATTGACAGGGAATACCTGCCGGTGTGATGTATGTATTGTCGAATAATAATTGTTTCTGCTCTTCCTCCGCTATATGAAATAGAATTGCAAAGGCATTTCCCATCCCTTCCTGATGATTACAGCTACCAAAATAATCGACAAGACAGCGATAATTACCAGTGTCCTTATCCCAGAAATGTTGATTAATCGCCTGTTTCAATCGACCGGACTTACTCAACCATCCATTTTCCTCCATCTTACCTAAGGTTTTTTGCATTTCCTCAAGCAAAAGATAAGCCTGATAGTAAACACAATTGGTTGACAAAGCGTGCATCGGTAGACCATATCCCACTGGATAACGATGCTCCGGGTTGTGGTAGATCCATTGGAGAATCTCACTTGATCCTCCTGTCGCAGCATAGAAGTCCGGATAGGTAGCTACTCCATCACCATAACAGGCGGGTCCCCTAAATAATCTAAGCGTATGGCTAAACTCCTTTGTTTCCAGATAATTCATAGAATATTTGGAAGCTTCGTAGGCTAAATTTAGAAATTCCTCATCATTGGTACATAAATAATATTGCCATGCGCCGATAACCCAAATAATCGCATCCCAATATTGACCACCGATCTGAATCTGTCCATCTTTCTCAATAAGCACAGAAAGCAAGGTGTTTTTAGCCACCTCCGGCACAATCAGTGCTAAACCGTTCCAAACATTGATGGCTGTATCCCTGGTCCAAGGAGTATCGTAATCAAGTCCTGCCATTAAGCAAGTCTTATTTTCCTTCAAAAGTCCTTCCTTATACGGAGTCATATTGCCGTATAAATCGCCCATTGCTATACGGAGTGCCTGATTTAATTGCGTGTTATTGGTTGTTATATAAGGTATATTATTCACTAGTATCAGCTCCTCTTTCCAACTTTGTGCCGATTGTAAGAATTTGTGCTTTGCTCATTGTCACCAAGATCGATTTGTCAGAAACATTAAGTCTCTCCTTTATCTCTTCCTTTAAATCCATCAAATAAGCTTCTGATATGGTTCTATTAAAATGAATCGGCACTTCTATCGTTTGATCAGAGCTATTATACAACCTCAAGATATTCATGCCCTCTTCATTACTTTTATAAGCACTTAAAATAACATCTTTGTTATCAATCGTAAGATAAGCTTCCGTTAATGGAATCGTTCCAATCCCTGTTTTAGCGCATATACTTTTGAGACCAAGCCTATAGGCATTGCCTTCATTCAGTAATTGACCATCTGTGCTGGTACTATCTGAGAAAACAATTGCATATTCAAAGCATAAATCTCTATGCAATTGTCCTTCGGTGGATTCCTTCTGTAATGTCTCATGCCTGAAGGCACGAAATAGAGTCAACGCAACTTGTTTACTTTCATCGTCAGAAACTTCAACCTCGTATAATCCTTTATTGATTACTGCAACCGCATCCGTATCATCTCTCAGCAGGATAAATCCCTGATTGGGGTAGACGTTCGTTTCCATTTCAACATACTGGCTTCTATCCTGACGTGGGATGTTTCGTTCCTCAAGGCAGAACGGAGTAGATGTCTTAAATTTCGACGTTTTTAGATAAGTAGGGAAAAGCACTCGCATTCTATGGTCTTTATGCTGATGCTGTAGTTTGGTTTCAAAAGATAAGACCGCACTTCCTTTTTTCATCGTTATGAATGTCGAGAGAACCAATTCTTTCCTGCTACTGCTTCGACTCAATAAATCCTCATTGATACCTTCCGGCAGCTGCAGATAGTGCTTCATCTCCCATTGTACCAACAGAGGTCCATCATGAAGGATGGAACATTGAATTGGATGCATACTGCTATGAAAGACTGTATCAAGCTTTGGCTTTTTATAATTCCATCCATCACCCACATCTCCGGAATCCTCGAAGGTAAGAAAATCCTGATATCGTTTGCCCGTCTTTTTATAGATAACCTTAAGTCCTTCTTTCTCGCTAATCGTCACCTCAAGAAACTGGTTTTCCCAAGTATTATGGTTCTTTTTCATTGAGCCCAAATACCTTACAGGTTCATAAAATTCCCGATAAGTAAAATCCCTCTGTGTAGGAAAAATTGTAGTAAGGGTTTTATAGAAGAAAGTTCGATGCCCAAGTGCCGGAACACTTGTCTGAACTGCTACTCTATAGACATCTATGGTAGCCCAACTGATAAGCTCTCGATAGTTGATTATTTTCTTAGTTACTTTTTGTTCAATTGCAAGGATTTGATAAGGATATTCCCTCAGCATGTCATCAAAAATCTTAAAATTCTTAATATCGCCGTGCTCAAACTCCAGGTCCATATAAATTACATCATATCGTTCGTAGGGGGACGGGTTAAAAACCGTGACCATATTCTCAAACCCAAAGCCACCACTATTAATATTTTTGACTATTGTATTCAGTCTTGTATCCAGAATCGTTTGTGATAGATCCATAACTTGATGATATCTATACTCATTGTCTTTATGTACTCTTCCTATGGAACAGCCACAGATGGAATCATGAGGATGGTTCTTCATCAGATACTCCCATGCAAGATCTAAGAATTCTTTAGAAGCGTAGGCTTGATATGCCTCCGCAATTACATCAAAAGGCTCTGCCCATCTTGTTAATTCCATTTCACAAAGGTTGTTGGCTTGTTTTAGATGAACCATGGAGGAGAGTACATTTTTAAGCACTTGATTGTTAATCCCTCTCTTACCCACTTCGTAAAGTTCACCTACAATTTCTTCATAGTCCTCCGTGTGTTCCAGCTTGGCATCTATATATTCCTGTAAGGTGGTTTGTTCAAAACTTGTATCCTCAAAATGATTATTAAAGAGCGTCAGCAGTGTTGGAAGCTTTCTATCAATTTCCAGATGATCCACACCATCAAACAAGAGTAAATGTCTTGAAGTTGCTAGCTCTTTGCTATATTTTAACAATTCCTCTGCTCTTTGAAGGACTTCCTGTTCCTCATATTCTCTCCCTTCAAAGGGTCTTCTGATTGCAAAATAGAAATTACTATAGCTTCGTTCACGATCAAGTTTTAAACATAACACTTTACTTCCATCTGCACCTATCCAGTGGAAGGTGTCCTTTAAATATTCACCGATGCCTCGAAACAATACCGCCGCATGGATATCAAAGCCTGATAGAATCTGAGGAAATTGAGCATTGTGACCAAAGATGTCAACTACATAACCGTTTTTCATCGGTTCTGTTCCATACTTTTTGGCAATCTGAAAGCCTTTTTGGAGATTTCGAACAATCGATTCCCCCGAGATCAAGAATTCATCGGGCATAACATACCATGGACCAATAATAATTCTACCCGATTGGATTAATCTTGCTAATCGCTTTTCATTCTTTGGCCTGATCTGAAGGTAATCCTCAATAAGAATCGTTTGTCCATCAAAATGAAAATAGGTATAATCCTCATTGGTTTCCATAAAATCTATGACTTCGTCCAACATATCAACCAACCTCTTGCGATAAAATTGGAATGTTTGATACCATTCTCTATCCCAATGAGTGTGTGATATTACATATGCCTTGAATTTTTTCTCCATAACTACCTTCGTTCCTTTCCTAGTTTGAAGACGTTTTATCTTCACAATAATCTCCAGCTCAGGAGCACTTGATCCTCAACTATCCAAGCCATTCTGCTTAATTACCTCTTTATACCATAACGCACTTTTCTTCAACGTCCTTTTCTGAGTTTTGTAATCCAAATAGGTGATACCAAAACGAGGCTGATAACCGGATGCCCACTCAAAATTGTCTAAAAGAGACCAAACAAAATAACCTGTCACAGGAATACCAGCTTCAATAGACTGAAAGGTTTGTTCGATGTGTTGCTGTAAATAGCTGACGCGCTTGTCATCTTCTATTAACCCCTGTTCATTTACCTGATCCTGAAAGGCAGCCCCATTTTCCGTGATGACAATCTCTTTTACCTTATACGTGGCTTTCAGCTGAGTAAGAAGCTCAAGAAGTGCTTCAGGGCAGATATTTAAATTAAAATCAGTGATTTCTCCATCGCCTAATACCTTTTTATTGAACAATGGCCAATTCTTATCATCATATTCAAAATAGCCAGGAGCATAATAATTAATTCCAAGAAAATCTATGGGAGAACGGATCAACTCCATATCATTCTCACCGATCTCCGGTAAGACACAACCCTGTCTTTGATACCATGTCAGCATGTCTTCCGGATATTTTCCAAGATAGAGCGGGTCTGTGAACCACCGGTTAATGTAACCGTCCTCTCTTTGGGAAGCCTGCTCGGCTTCTATTGTGTCATTCTTCGGATACATGGGGTTCATATTCAAAGTAATGCCGATCTTTCCCATAAGCCCCATCCTTCGAAAGCTTCTAACTACCTTACCATGGGAAAGAAGCAGATGATGGCTGACTTTTAATGAGGTTGAAAAGTCCGTAATACCTGGTGCAAAGGATCCATAAAAATATCCTAAGAAGGCGGTACACCAAGGCTCATTGTGTGTTACCCAAGTATGTACCGAATCCCCTAATTCTTGAAAGAGATATTCTGCATAGGCAACAAAATAATCAACAACCTTCAGATTAGCCCAACCTCCGATATCTTGGAGCTTTTGGGGTAAATCCCAATGATAGAGTGTTACGACTGGTTTTATGTCTGCGTTCTGAAGTTCCGCAATCAAGTCCTTATAAAATTGAAGCCCTTGTAAATTGGGTTCTCCGAAACCCTCCGGAAATATTCTAGGCCAGGAAATTGAAAATCGATAGGAATTGACCCCAATTTCTTTCAATAATGCGACGTCTTCCTTATATCTATGATAGTGATCACAAGCCACATCTCCTGTTGCACCTTCAGCTACTTTCCCAGGAATATGACAGAAGCGGTCCCATATGGATTCTCCCTTTCCATCTTCCTGCCATGCACCTTCAATCTGAAAGGAAGAGGTAGCGGTTCCCCATATAAAATCCTTTGGAAATTGATATTTCATACTAAACTCCATTCCTTTCGTTAACCACAATATGTAAAAAGGCTTGCCACTCTTCAAAGGTAGTATTCTTTTTCAAAATCCAAGCATTGCTATTCTCTAGTATTATGTAAGAAGATTTTTCTTTCCCTGTGATAAAATCACCATCGGTCCATCCAAAAACCGATTTAAAAATAGGCGGTATTTCAGTCATATAAACATTTTGCTGATTCTTCGTGAAGAAATCTTCAGTTACCACTAATTGCCCTCCACGTTCCACAAACTCTATCAGCCTTTTTTCCAACACCTCTTCATAAAGAACCTTCCATGGCAACACCACCAAGCCACTTTCCGGTAGCTGCTCTGCATGATATACAAAACCTGTTTCAAGATGATTAGCATAAAAAGCTTTGTAAACCTGATTTATAAGGTAGCTTGGATATACGAATTTTCTCTCATGAGGTTCCCACGAAGCAATGCTAAAGGTCCAAGAACTTTCAAAGTCATAATAAATATGGTAGACAGGCTGCGCCTTTAATTGAGAATTTGCAGGCTCTTCCTGTTGGGTCCATTCTTTCACCACATCACAATTAGCGGAGGGTTTTCCCGTTAAGGACAGGAGTCCTCCCGGACCTTGTTCTTGTCCCCAAGGCATAGATTTATATAAAAAGAAACTCAAAAAGTCACAGCCGGATGTTCTTAAATAGTCTAATTCCTTCGTTAATTCCTTACTGTTAACTCCATATTCCATAATCCAAAAGGGACCTCGTTGTAAACTCCTCATGATGTCTTTATAAAAACTGAGTTCACAGAGATTTTCACTATACAGGTCCATTGCAGCGATATCTAAATGTTCATAAAGATGATCCAGCCGTACTGTATCACCATAATAAAATTGATCCGTGTTTGTCGTAACAGGTTTGTCAGAGTAATGATGGATCAGCTCCGCCTGATAGCTACAATAATCAGTGATCGACTTCGAAGAAAAACGCCAGAAATCCAGTTCTAAACTAGGATTGTGTTTTAACCAGAGTTGATTATCCACTCTTAGTGGAACCTTGATTTGATCAAAGCTTTGATATTCCTCAGACCAGAAAAATGTTCCCCAAAGCTTATTTAATTGTCCAATCGAAGTGTATCGTCCCTTTAAATATTCTTGAAATGCTTTCTCACATCGAGGGCAATAGCATCGTTGTCTTTCTCCGCCGAGTTCATTATCAATCTGCCACGCAACCACCGCTCCATGATTGCCATAACGTATTGCCATGTTTTCAACAATCTTTTCAGTCGCCTTCCGATAATTTTCAGAATGATAACAACGATGCTGCCTCTTTCCAAATACCATCCTTTGTCCTTCGTCATTCACCGGCAGAATATCCGGATATTGATCGACCCAGCCAATTGGCGGACATGCGGTTGGTGTACATAATATGACTTCCAGACCCACTTGAGAAGCAATCTCGATACTGTCATCCAGCCATTCCCATTGGAATTTTCCTATCTCCGGTTCAAGCCTAGACCAAGCAAAATCTGCAATTCGTATCCTTGATATCCCCATTGCTTTCATGTGGTTAAAATCTTTTACCCACGTTACTTTGTCGTAGCGTTCCGGATAATATGCTACACCAAGTTTCATATGCTATCCTCCCTATTTCCCTTTAAGTTATATTTAAGATCTGAGTTATATTCAAGATTTAAAGTTGACTTCATGATCTGAGTTAAATTCAAATTGATGATTTCGCCTTTCCTATGTCACAAAATCATACAGATAGGTTCACTATCGTTACGAATCATATATTCAAATTCCTGCCCGTTAATTTGATGGACAGTTTGATCTGGTAATCGCAATAAAGTAACGATACCCTCCGGTAGTGTACCTTTGATATGAAATGATGTCTCTGTTCTTACCCATTCCACATAGATCGATCCATAAGGGGTAGCTACACTGCCCTTTGCATCCATGAGACTCAAACAGTTCGGTGCTATCAGTACCTGCTCCCAGCCCGGTGTTATAGACCTGACACCTAAAATACATCGGGTAAATTCATATAAAGGTAGCGCACTCCATCCATGGCAGTCACTTTTATGAAAATCAAAATCCTCCGGCCAGGTGGTAAGCCCTAAATCAATGGCCTCAATCCATGGTTTCCATAATTTCTCTGTTTCCTGGTAAATACCACATTGTTCATAAGCTCTGAAGACAAAGAACAGATATGCATAAGTACATTTTGATACCTCCGTAGCTTCTGCCGATTTATGGAGGATATCCCTTGCGTCCTGATCCTTTTTAAGATTACAGAGAATTGACCAAACCTGTGCATGTTGCGTATATTCGTCAATTTGTGGGCCTTCTTTGTATAGCTGTTTCTCCTCATCCCAACACTTCTCATGGATAACAGATAAGAGTGTTTGGCTCCGAAGCCTGTATTCTGATGCTGTATCCGTTCTACCTGTCAACTTCATGAGTTCCGATGCCTGTTCTAAGGTATAGGCATACAAAAAGTTAAGTGTTGTACTTGGACCCACTCTTGCCGCCTGCGGAGTACCATCCGGCTCTCCTCTTACATTCAGCCAGGACGGCACCCAATCCACGAAATTCCAATAACCCTGACCGATTGTATCAAGGAGGCCTTCCTCATTCAGATGTTCCTCAAACCATTCCAGGATACTGTCAACGGTTGAACGATATTTTTTAACCGAAATCATATCTTTCGTTTGAAAATAGTATTCGCTGACCATCAGCACCCAATGTAATGAAAAATTCGGGATTACTTGCAAGCTGATGGACGGACTTCTTGACTGTAAGATACCATCCTTCAATTTAGAGGCATGAAAATCATCTATGGCTTTAAGCAGCAACCTCGTATCCGATGAGACAGAATAAGTGTAGAGGCCTTCCAGCCTCGTATCCAGTGTGTATTGCAGCTGCTCATAGTACGGACAATCCTCATAGGTTTCATGCATACATCGGAGTAAGGTACGTAAACTGACCTCCCATAGGGTGTTGATCCATTCCGTACTTGAAGTAATATGGGAAGTAATTTTTAAGGGATAACCGGTTTCCAGATAGGTCGGTTTATATAGAGTCAAGGAGTGCTCTTTTGTCTCAATTTCAATTCTAACAAAGCGGAAGGTTCGAAATAAAAATGGTTCGTAATGATCTTCATATCCGGAAGGATGAAAGATATCATAATATCCATTTAAATCGTAATGTACTGCATCGTCTCGCCTGTTTCTTACAAAGCTGCCATCTGCCTGTTCCTCGGAATAGCTTTCGCAGTAAATAATTTTGACCCTGCTCCCCAATCCCCCGAGGCATCGCAGTGTAAAATACGCAGTGGTCAGTTCGCCTGCATCAAGTTCCACCACGTACTTCTGCCCGGCCTCAAGAACAACTTTTTCATTATCAGAAAATGTCATATGTTGATCGTCGCATGCTTTGACAGGCATTTCTTTTATAAAGTTCTTTTTTACTTCATACATTAATGGGATTTTTCGCTGTTCAAGAGGTAAGACCGGCAGTTCACCAAAGCAATCCAAGTCAGCCGGCCATTTCGTAAGTGCCGGTTTCGACACTCCCACAATTCCTGTTTTGTTGCTATTGATTGGAATAAACGAACCGTCGACTACTTCATAAGGTCCTGCACAAGAAAATCTTAGAAAGTTATGATTCTGCCAAGTAATAGATGTGTCTGTCACCACCGACCATGGTGCTATGCCAGTGCTTAAATCATACAGCACCTTATCTGAAGCATCCCTTATGATTCCTTTTAATATAAACCAGGGGCCAATCGTATTAGATTTTACACTAAATGGAGAGTTTGAAAAGCTGTCTTCAAAAACTGGGTGAGGATAATATACCACCTGAGCTAAAATTGAATTTTCACCTTTTTTCAAGAGATGACTGACTTCCACCTCTTCATAAATTGTTGTTATTCCACTAGTTTTACATGGACCAACAGTTACCTTCTCACCGTTAATCCAAAGCTTATATCTTGTATGGGCACTCACACAAATCGTGAGTTGACCCCTCTGTTCTAACTGAAAGTTATGGTTAAAATAGACCATTTGAATCGTTTGCGGTGACTGAGTCTCAACCGAACCAATCCAAAAAGCTCCAACCAGTTTGGATGTTTTCTCCATATTATGATTCCTTTGTTTATTTATTCTTTCACCCCACCTAAAGTCATACCTTGGACGAAGTATCTTGATAGGATAGGATAAAGTATTAAGATCGGAAGAGAACCAATGATAATCTGTGCCGCACTAAAGCTTCGACTATTCGTTCTTAAGAGCTCTTCTATTTGAGCGAGAGTCATATTTGCAAGGTCCGGACTGGTAATTACATTTCTCATAAAGGTCGCTAATGGATACTCTTCAACATTATCAATGAAAACCAGACCCCAGAACCATTCGTTCCAATGAAATACAGCTTGATAAATAACTAATGTTACTAAACATGGCTTTGAAAGAGGTATGAATATTCTCCAAAGTACGGTCCATACACCGGCACCGTCAATTTCTGCCGATTCCTCCAGCTCTTTCGGGATACCTCTGAAAAAATTAAGTAAAATCGTTACGTTAAATACGGGAGTTGCATAGGGAAGAATTAGTGCCCAAATCGAGTTATCAATATTCGTCGCATGAACCACCATGTAAAGCGGTACAATGCCTCCACTAATCAACAGTGTAATTACAAAGATCCAGGAAACAGCTGTCCTACCAGGTAAAATTGCATCTGTTTTAGACAATGGATAAGCTGCCATAATTGTAAGTAATGTATTAACACCAACACCAATCAATAATCGATAAACAGAATTTCCCATAGTTCTTAAGAAATTAGGGCTTGAGAATGCAAGCTTATAGGATTCAAAATTTAAACCAATCGGTAACAGCGAGACTCTACCCGCTGAAACGGATGCATTATCACTGAGGGAAACAGAAATTACATGTATAAATGGTACGATGCATATGATCGCCAGAAAAATCAAAACGGCACCATTCACTATATTAAAGGGTAAATCTTTTTTCAATTTCATAGTCATCACCTTATTAAAAGATTTTGTATTTAGCAATTTTATATGCTAAAGTGTACGATGCAGATACAAAAACAAAGGAAACCAAGGATTTAATCAATCCAATCGCAGTTGCTATATCAAACTGCGGTCGACTACCTTGAAACGCAATTCGATAAGACATCGTGTCAATAATATCTCCGGTACTATAAACAATGGGGGAATACAAGTTAAATATTTGGTCAAAACCTGCATTTAAAATGTTACCCATACGGAGTGTGGCCACCAATATAATTACGGGTACCAAACCCGGCAATGTAATATAAATCATTTTCTTATATCTTCCGGCACCATCGATGGATGCCGCTTCATATAAATTAGGACTGATGGTAGTTAAGGTTGCTAAGTAAATAATTGTACCAAAACCAAACTCTTTCCATAAATCAGAAAATATCAATACCCAGGGGAAGGCTGATTTATCACCCAGAAATTTCACAGGCTCCATGCCAATACTTGTTATTATCCCATTTACAATACCCGTCGAAGGGTTTAGAATCTCGATTAATATACCGGATACAATTACCCAGGATATAAAATATGGTAGATAAATAGATGTCTGAATGAAACGCTTCAGCTTCTTATTCTGCATTTCATTAATTAATATGGATACAAGAATCGGAAAAGCTATTCCTAAAATTATCTTAAATAATGAAATGAAAATTGTATTATATATAACTCTCCCAAAGCCCGGAAGCTTAACTAAAAACTCAAAATTGTCTAATCCGACCCATGGAGATGCGAATAATCCTTTCCCAAGCTGTACCTTTTGAAAAGCCATAACTAATCCCATAAGGGGACCATAGCTGTATATTAAAATTAGTATGACACTTGGCAGCAGCATTAAATATAAACCAAGTGCTCTCTTTGACCTATTGTTTTTTACTAATCGCATGTTGATCGCCTCACTTTGATATGCATATATAGTGTTAAAAATAACAACCTCCGCACTTAACCTTAGAAATGTCTAATGTTTTAAGACGATTAAGTGCAGAAGTTGTTTTATAAAATCATGGGGAATTCATATATATGGTAAAACTATTACTTCGTATTATACCATTCATTAACTTCGGTTAAGATAGCTTCTCCACCCAATTCATACCAGTTTGTAACAAACTCATCAAAATATTCTAATGATTCTTCACCAATGATAATTTTAAGAATCATTTCCTTCTCACTATCATCTAGGATTGACATTCTTTCAAGCATTGTAGGAGTATCGGCACCATACCATTCATCTCTTACTAAAAGGTTATTATCTCTATAGTAGTTTGCGATACCGAAGACAGAGTCGGGACCATAGAATAACTTTGCTTTCTGCCAATGAGCTGAGTCTGTATTTCCTTCTACGAATTCTTTGAGCATATTATAGGTTTCTAATTGCTCCGGAGTTTTAATAATGGAGGTATCGTTATCATCAAGAGCCTTTGTAGCGATAACATTCTGATCCATATTACTTGAACCACCGCCAGTTACAACAGCCCAGGTGTGAATGTTATATTCACCATCGATATGATATTTCTTTTGATCTGCAGTTTCACCAAAAGTTTTCTCAATATAATGATTGTACATTTTAATCAATGCTTCAGGATTTTTACAGTCTTTGTTAACCATATATGCCTGTCTGATGGATGATGTATACATAGAACCTTTGATTGGTGCATTTGCATCAAACTGTAAAGGATATGGAGTCCAATCGGAAGCAGGATTTAAGTTCTCACCATCCGGAAGGGGCCAGGTGATAACCCAGAATTTACCATAATTAAGGCCTGTTTTACCATTTACTGCTTCAGATGATGCAGCGTAAGAGTCTTTCACTACGAAGTCTGGATCGATTACACCTTCTGCATATAAATCTCTTAAGGTTGCTAATGCTGTTTTCATCTCTGGCTGTACACCACCATAAACGATTTTTCCATCTTTCTTAATAAAGATGTCAGGATATGCGCCATAACTATTAAAGAAGCCTTTCAGTTCCCAATAATTTTCGAACGGTTGATTACTGAATGCAAAACCATAGGTATCATCAGCACCATTACCATCAGGATCATTAAATGTAAAAGCTCTAGCCAGTTCAATTAAATCTTCCATGTTCTGAGGCTTTTCTAAGCCAAGATTAACTCTCCAGTCGTCTCTCATATAGAGGTATTCCTGATTCTCTAACTCGGAAACAAAAGACGGAAGAGCCATAATTTTACCATTAAAGGTTAATTGTGAAAGGAATAAACCGCCATCCAGGTTAAGAATTTCTTTTGTCAACGGAGATGCATATTTTTCAAACACTTCAGTCAGATCCTGAACTAAGTCTGAGTCAACTAACTGCTGTATTTGTCCTGTACTTACTGTTTGGATAAGATCAGGCAGCTCGCCACTAGCGATAGCTAAGTTAAGTTTTGTTGTATAATCCTCTTCTGAGGTGGTAGCCCAACCTTGTTGTGCTATAATGCCTAATTCACTTTCATATTCTGATATCCAAATATTATGTTCATAATCAGTACCCTCTGGGAATTTAGGATCTGGTGCTCCATTACGATTGTATGTAATAGTGATCGCAGGATCATATTTTCCGATTAATTCCTCTGCCACAGGTTCTTCTGCAGCTGCATCCGTATCCGTTTCCGCAACAGTATCTGTTGTAGCTGCCTCATCGGTAGAAGTTACCTGATCGGTAGTTTCTTCTTTTTTACCGCAACCGATAACTAAGCTGGTACACATCGCCATTACTAGCAGTAAAGATAATATTTTTCTCATATAAACCCTCCATTATTTTGATAAAAATCATCAAATCATATCGCTGTTCTATTTATTAATTATTGTTTGTCGACAATATTATTATAGAAAATCCTGCATTTATAGTAAATATCCATAACCCTCTTTTTATATCTCAAATCCTATCTAACCAATAAATACGATTAAGATTGTTGATTATTATTGTAATTCGTTATCTCTTCTTCCTTTAGAATACTAGGAATCTTTAGGGTTACCGATGTTCCCACACCGACAGTACTAGAAAAGCTAACACCAAATTTCTCACCAAAATACATCTGTATTCTTTTATCAACATTACTTATTCCATACCCTTTTTGCTCAGGAGCCTCTTTATCTAATAATGTTTTTAACTTTTCTTCTGAGATACCCATCCCGTTATCTATAACACATAACTCCACGTGATCGTCAATGTAATTAGCTTTTACGTTTATTGTAAGTTCACGCTCTTCATTATACATAAAGAGTATGATAGCATTTTCGATAAAGGGTTGAAGGATAAGCTTTATGGTTTTTTGAGCTCTTACCCGATCATCCACCTCCAAATGGAAGGATAACCGATTTCCATAACGAATTTTCTTAATATCCAGGTAAGCCTTAGCCTGCTCGATTTCTTCCTCTATGCTGATAATGTTATGGCCATTATTAAGCGTAAGCCGGTAGAACCGTGCCAGTGCTTCTGATATCTCAGGTATTTCCATAATCTTATACCGTCTTCCCATCCAACTGATGGCGGATAACGTATTATAAAGAAAATGAGGGTTTAATTGTGCTTGAAGTGCTTGTAAATCATACTCTTTTTCCTTAATCCGAAATTGATAGACCTGATGGATGAGAAAGTCAATCCTCTTCACCATGTCATTAAAACCTCTGGTTAACCTTCCAATTTCATCATTACCACCTGTTTTTACTTCAATAGTTAGATTCCCGTTTTCCACCTGCCTAATAGCTAGATCTAAATTAATAATTCTCTGTGTCTGTTTTTTAGCCAAATAAATTGATATCATAAGACTTAGTAAAATAAATAAAATAATGATAATTGCTAACTCAAAATACAAATGGGAAAAATTATTGGCATAAAAATCCATTGAAACAGCGTAATATATCGTCCAATTGTTTTGTTCTGTCTTAATGGTTTTAATCATATAATTATGATTCTTATATTGCATTAGGTTACTGCTGCTGGGGTCTTGTTCTAATTTTTTCAATCTTTGCATAAATTCTTCATCTTCAGCCGGCATACCTCTATATAAAATATTTCCGTCCTGATCCGCTATATTAACCCATTCATCCCAACCTTGACTTAGCTGATTTACATTATAAAAAAACTCATCAATATCAAAGTCCAATTTGATATACCCTAGGAAATTTGCATCAAACGAAGAGATTTGAAAGTTCCGGAGTTTTTTAATAATGGAAAGCTGTTGTTTATCATCCTTCTTTGTAACCGCCCAAGAAGTATAATCGAATCTTTTGTTAAGGTTATCAACCCACTCCGCATCCTCGGCATTCGTTATATAGGTAATATATTTTTTCGGAAGTAAAGTAGGATTATCCGTGTATAGCATGATCCCTACTACCTCTGGAAAGGTTTCCTTAATTGGCTCAAGATAGCTAAGAACCTTGTCTGTTTTTCGTCCTTGGTCAATATTTGTATAGTATTCCTTGAATAATATATCCTGTAATTCATCGTTCAAGTAAAGTAGGGATATAGAACGATTATATTGATTTAGTTTGTAGTCTAAACCTGCCTTCATCTGAGTAAGAACACTATCCATATGGTCTTCCGTTTGTGTTAAAGTAAATTCTCTTGTTTTAACAAAAGAATATCCCCCTAATAAAAAGACAGCGAATATCACAGGTATGATAAAGGATAATGCCTGTTTTTTCACAATACTCAGATTATTAAAGTTCTTATACCATGCCTTTATATTCATTTGGACTCACCCCGTATTTTTTCTTGAATAAGGTACAAAAATAGGAAACACTGACATAACCTACTGCATTAGCAACCTGATAAACCTTATACTGCGGATCCTGTAGAAGCTTTCTGGCTTTCTCCATTTTTAAATGAATGATATAATCACTGAGCACGTTTCCGGTTTCCTTTTTGAAAATAATGCTGATGTAATTTGGAGAAAAGTAGATCTGATTCGCAATTTCATTAATTGTGATACTGCTACTGGACAGATTGTTGTTGATGTATTCCACAATACTTTCCACTATCTTCTTGTTCTGGTTGTTTTTCTTTTCCCCTTGGTGCTCTATGATACTTTTAAGAATATTTTTCAGCCATTGTCTGATATCTACAATCGTATTAAATCGAATCAGTTTGGACCAGACTGCATCTTCATCGCCAAATATCTCCGTTAAGCTTTCATTCATCTCATAAAGGAACAAAGAGACCTGCGATATCAATCGGATGCATAGGGACTTCGCAAAAGAATCACCCATGAAATCTCTACTGATGGTATTAAATACCTCATCAATATGTCGGTGCATAGCCTCCTCGTTGCATAATTTAACATCATTGATGATCTCTTGTTCTAGCGCATTTAAGTCGATTGGAATTTCATGTATCGGTTCTGCCATGATATCCCGGTGTGAGATAATCTGATTGGAACCTGTATAAAAGCTATATCTCAACGCCTTTTCCGCCTGTTTAAATGAGTATTGCAGCTTATTAATATCTGCAATACAGCTACCTAACCCAATGGTGGTATCTAATCCAATATGTTCTTTTAAAGAATTCTTAATCAATTCAGCGCAAGTATATATTTTTGCAGATGAAACATTTTCATTGTCCACAGTTATTCGTATTACACTGCAAAACCTTCCGTTTCCTAAGTAAAAGGTATAAATCATATCCTCTAATTGTAAATTCTCTATTTGTTCAAAAACATCCATCACTAATATTTGAATTTCATCCCAGTCCTTGTTCTTGATCATAATCGGGAACTCATCAATTTCAAGCATCATGACCGAGTATAGTTGATTCGGTAAATCCTGAAGATCGAAGTGCTGCATCTCTTCCATAATCTCAGTGGAGGGAATTGTCCCAGCAACAAGTCTCTTAAAAAAACTATCCTTTATAAGCGGCATATTTCTTGCCACCAGTTCTTTGAGACGTTCCTTCTGTCTTTTCTCTGTTGCATCATTATCAAACTGTTGGACTATATCATGAATTACCTCTTCCAATTCTTCAACATTGATTGGCTTTGTTAAATAGGACCAGGCATGTAAACTCACCGCCTGTTTTGCAAACTCAAAATCACTATAGCCACTATTGATGATGACATTGAGCTCCGGTTTATTTACCAGCATCTTTTCTACAAGCTCTAGTCCATTCATACGTACCAGCATAATGTCAGTAAGCAGAATATCAAAAGGTATATCAAGATATAACTCGAGAGCTTTCTCTGCTGATTCCACAAAATCTATAACTTCTACCCCCAGACCGCCCCAATCGATTAAATCTCTTAATCCCTCACGATCAATCCATTCATCTTCAACTACCAACATTTTCAACATAATAACCCTCCATGATACCGCTTAGCGGCTACGCTACAAGTTGCATTCAGGTAACGATGATTTTCTTACCAGGGGAAGATGCTTTCCCTTCACATAAGCCTCTATGTTTTATTACTCTTGTCATAATTATAGCATACTTATTGACACATTATATAATTTACAAGATAATTTACAAGTTTTTTAGTGTAAAATGGCGAAAAATAGTTTGATTTATCAATTTTGATAAACCAAACTATTTCATTATTGTTTTCTATAGAATCACCTTAACATGATGAACCTGACCATCCGAAAAGATAGGTATTTTGTTTCCCTCAATTCTTCTTCCGTCAACAGTCAGCTGAGTAATACCCTTCTGCTTGTGGTCAGGATTTAGTACATGTATACGATACAGAGTACCTCGATAATGACGATCTATTTTATATTCATTCCAAACCGATGGGATACAGGGATTCATGATTAGCCCATCATAGTCAGCCCAGGCACCGAGCATTTCATTTAATATCACATGATAATACCAGGCTACTGAACCTGTAATCCAGGTAAACTCCATCTGATATGCATTATTGCGATGATCATCTCCATAGTAACAATTAGAGAACATATAGGGTGGGCAGTTTTCTTTATGGTCATCCTGCATTACATATCCCGGTGTGATTCTTTTGAAAACTTCATAAGCCTCATTTGCTTTGCCTTTTTTTATTAGGCCTAGAATCATCCAAACATTAACATGCGAATAAATGGTTCCATTTTCACAAACACCTGGTTCAAGGCAACTGATACGACCAATGTGATCATCCCTTTCAAAAAAAGTCGGCGCTAACAGCTTATATCCATGGGTGGTCAAAAGTTCTTCCTCACAGGAGTGAAGAAGCGCTTCTGTTCTTGTAGCATCAGCAATATCTGCTATCATTGCCCAGCTTTGAGCATTTGCAAAGATTTTACCCTGTTGATTAATCTTCGACCCAATGGGCTGACCTTCATCATCAAAGCAACGTACATACCATTCTCCATCCCAAGCTTCGTCATTCAGAGCTTTTTTAATTATGGTATATCTTTCTTGATAATCCTTACTTTTTTCATAGTCTTCTAGATAGTCGGATAATTCTCTCATGATCTGCAGTGCTCTGGCATAGGTCTGGGTTAGCATGATGCTTTCACCCTTACCTTGTCTTCCCACGCCTGTTAAGGAATCGTTCCAATCACCGTATTTAATCAGGCAAAGTCCATGACTTCCTTTATTCTGTTCCAGAAAATTCAAAGCTTGTTCCAAATGCTGAAGAACATTACCTTCTCCGCAATCATAGTATGAAATTACCTGCTTAAGAAATTCAAAATCCCCAGTTTCTTTCAGATATGCTTCTACTGTAAAAACTAACCATAGTGCACTGTCTGAATAGGATTTCTCATCAACCGGATTCCAGCCTCTTAAAGCAGGACCATGGCTATATTGATATTTTAATGCCTCCAGTAAAATACCTTTTGTTAATTCCGATTGAAAAGATGCAACTCCGAGGCCATGTTGGACGATATCCCGATAACCCATCCATCCCCAGCGGCACCAAGTAGCTCCATAGCTAGTGGCAGACTTAATCCAGACATTCATCATTCTATTTAGGTGTTCATCAGGAGTTGTAACCTGATTGGTCTCAAGAAGCTTCTTCCTATTCATTTTGAGTTCTGTAAAGTAATCTTCAAATTTTCCAAGATACTTCTTACGTAGGAATTCGATATTCTTTTCTTCATCTGTCGCTCCTAGGATAGCTGATATGCTTTTCGTTTCATTTTCGTTAAGTACAACATTCAATTGAACAGCACCTATGGTAGCATCTGAACTCCCCGGAGTATTGGTACAATTACCGTTTATCACTGCAAGAGGTTCATTTAAGGTATGATAAAGACCTACGAAGGCATCTCTGGAACCATCAAACGAGGCGATTGGTTCATCAACGGTTAAGAACCCCGTTAAGAAAGAATGCGGTTTTATGTAGGGGTGCTTACTCGCTACTACTGCATTCAATTCTTTATTAAACCAAGCTCCTCTGAAAATCATATCACCATAGCTGTCAAAACCCCATTTATATTTAAATTGAAACTGATTGTATAAGAAGACTGATAGATCCCTTTTGTTCTCGGAACAATTGATGATTTTTAAGGACCAAAGCTCTACCGGATCGTTACCAATGGGAATAAAGATTCGAAATTCACATTGTATTCCCTCTGTTTTATTCGTAATCACGGAATAACCCATCCCATGTCTACAGTTAAATTCCTCATAGATCCTTTTTACAGGTTCCCAATTGACATTCCAGTAAACACCGGTTTCGTTATCTCTGATATAAATCAACCGGCTCATTAAATTATCTCTTCCAAAAACATCAAAATCACATATTCGCCCAATACCGGTTAGCAGCTGAACCGCTTCATTCTCTCCCACCTGATAATCCATATAGCCTACACCTGTCTGCTGTATATTAGAAAATACGGAATCATTCCATAGAAAATTATCAAATGCTCTAGGAGTAGCTGGATTCGTTATGATGAATTCATCACCCGTCGTATTAAAATCGCCATATTTATATTTCATCGTTAACCTCCGTACCCGTGCTTTACACGGTTCTACAATAAACACGCCTGCCCAGTGTGAGTTATACAATTCAATAATTCACACTATACCTTAAGTATAAAATTTTACTCATCATTCGTATATATCGCTAATCCTTTATTTACATCACTAATACTACATGATTGATTGACTTGAAGTTGTGTCTTTTATCAGCTCATACCGAATATATTGCATCCGTATTTTGGATCGGATCACAATTAGATTGTAAATAAAAAAAATCAGGCAACAGATTCTTTTATTGAATCTGCTGCCTCGTTTATTCCTATAGGGAGTTACTGATTAAAATTTCTCGATTACTTCTTCAAGCGATGGACTTGATGCTGCGGTGCTCTCTGCATTCTACTCAACAGGCTCAATTTCTACAGGCTCCTGATCAACTGGTTCTACCCCAACCGGCACCTGATCAACTGGCTCTGTCTCAACTGGTACCTGATCAACTGGCTCTATCTCATAGTTTTCCGTACCCGGCAGTTCATAAACCACGACTGCTACACCTCTTTTTATGTATTTGAACATCTTCTTCGCTGCTTTCGGTGGCATATTAATACAACCATGAGATCCATTGGTAAGATAGATATCCTTGCCGAATTCCTTACGCCAGGTAGCATCATGAAAACCGATATTTTTGTTAAAAGGCATCCAGTACTTTACCGGTGTAGCATAATCCTCACCCACTAAGGTAGCATCATTCTGCCTATACTGAACAGGATAAGTTCCTACCGGTGTACCATAGTCTTTGGATATGTTACCGGAAACAAAATCTGTTTCCAGAATCAGCTCTCCTTCTTTATAGTAAAATAAATGCTGTGCTGTCAGATTAACTTCAACATAGGTATCTCCAATATCATCGATACCATATTGCTGTGCGGTCTGTAGATACACAGGAATTTTTGTTACCTGCTCCCCGTTCTCTATCAGTTCGGTAAGCTCAGCTACTTCCGCAGGACGATTAAGCCACCAGCCATAATCACCACCCTTTATGTCGATTATTTCTCCGTAGGATGTCACAAACTCGCGGGTTCTTCCAAAAGAATTATATGTCTTTCCTATGTAATCTACATATGCAGTAACACCATTATAATCAAAATGAACCTGAAAATCCTGATCCACAGTAATCCATTCACTAATCTTGGTACCATCTAATACCTCGATATTCTCCCCTAATTCATATCTGATCTTTGCTCCGGCGATACGGTTCATTTCATCCATAGCTCTCAAGAGTTCCGGCGAAGTGGAAATCAACTTAGGTTCTTTATAACACCCTGCTTCCTCAATAGAAAGGGAGGGTTGTAAGGCGTTGACTGCGGTAAGTACTGCCTCATAAAACCTTTCTTCAAGTATCTTGGCTCCTGGTATTTCCGGTATCATTTCATACCCCTTGATTCCATATCCTGATATTTGAGCATTTTCAGGTTCAAGTACATTTTCCTTTTCAAAAAAACTCAAATTATGAAAAGCTTCTTTTAATAATTCTTCATCATAACTAACCATGGAAGCTATCTGTAATTCCTTGGGCAAGATTATAATGGTTGGCCGTGATATCATATCTGTGTTCTCTATGAGTCGGCTGATGTTATTATCATATACCGTATGTAACGCAATCTCGTCTCCATAGATTGTATCCGATAGACCATTCCGTCCAAGTATAGTTAATGAATAGGTTTTTATCTTAGTATCAAAGGTATTTTCTGATTCTTCATCTGTCAAATTATTGATTACATCATCAATCACTGTGTTATTTAATAAGTTCTTATTATTGTACTTATTAACCACCAAACAAAAAAGTGTAATGGGTAATAAAATACCGAATACAACAGTAATGATCCATTTGATTCTTTTCTTATTATTCCTATTATTTTTAATTTCTCTTTTATTATCGCTATTCTTTCTTTTATTTTTGTTGCTCTTTTCTTTATTATTGATATTCTTTCTTATCCCATCCGTCTTTGTCATAATACACCTTCGTTCTTCACAATTTATCTTAATTATATTTCATAACAAGTAGTCTACAAGGATTGTACTATATAAAAGTGGTAAAATTAAATCATATCATTTAATTTTTGATTAATTATTTGTTACGTTAATATTTTAACTGTAACATTATCGGTATTAAAAAAGCACCCTACCATTTTTACTTGATAGAATGCATTTAATCTTAATCCCTTTATTCTTTAAGAAACATAATGGCTCCAATGAGAAATAATACCAAGCCGCACATCTTTTTTACACTAACTTCCATGTTATTGATACAAACATCGAGAAGGAGTCCGCTTATCAGTTGACCGGTTATAATCAAGATAATTGTATTTGAAATTCCCAGTGACGGAATTGATTTTGTAGTCAAATAAATAATGGATGCCCCAAAAAACCCACCAATCAGCCAGATGGGACTCACCGCTACTATTCCTTTGTATCTAGAGAGATTACCCCGAAACAAATTCATGAAAAAGATAAAGATCATACCGGTGATTAGGCTATGTAATGTTGCCATGCCGGGAGTAATATGTTTACCGAGTTGGGAATTAATACTTCCTTCAAAGGTTGTAAACACCCCTGTTAGAATTGCTAAGATCATTCTAAAAATACTCATATGACACTCACAAATGTATCTTCTGTAATAACTATGTCTATTTAACCAATATAATACATGCCAGCTGCCAGCTTTTTAAATTTCCAGCCATCATTGAATAACCGTTCCATCTCAGCATACCTCCCACCAATTCATCCCTCACTACGTAATAAATCCTATCATGATTTGCCTGACACATTGCTCTAATAATTCATCCTGCCTTTCAACATTCATCTCTAATACTTGTTTAATGGTACCAAGCAAAACACATCGAAATATTTTAAAGTCAACCGGTTTTACTTTACCTTCCTGTACTCCTTGTTCGTATAATGCTTCTTTTGTATCCCAATGCTCTTCAATATATTGAATAAAGTGTGCATATGCTTTCGGAAAATCTTTCTTCATACCATAGGTCATTCGATAATCGATTTCTTTGTTATCTGGATAAGTACATGATATCTGAATTAACTTTTCCAACGTATCCAGACTATCATCTTTCATTATCCGGTTAAGATTCCTCTCTATCCCTTTAAAGATAGCCTTTACAATCATGATAATTAAATCTTCCTTGTTGCCACATTCTTTATAGATTGTTTTTTTACTCATTTTCATTCCACTGGCAACTTCATCCATGCTGAAATTAACTCCTTGCTCTTGAAATAATTTGAGCACCAGTTGAATCAGCTCTGTTTTTCGCTCAAACAACAAATACCTCCATTCCGCCGCCCTGAGGCGGCACAACCACTATGAAAAAAGACACAAAGTGGCTTTTTTCCGTGTGAAAGTAATTTCTCTTTCACACTTACCTCCTTGTACTTAGCCACCTGTCATGGGCTATCCCTGCAAAAATCATTGCCGCTACACCATAGGACCAATTTTCTTTTTTTGGTACGGTTTTATAACCCAGATAGGGTAATAGCGTAAATGGTATGGTAGGGCCAGAAATCTCAGGCAGATAGACCTCCCCATTTCGATAAATTAAATTGTTTACCAGTTCCTGATATGCCTTCTTAGCATGGTCAGCATACTCCTCCGGTAACCAGCCGTTTCTAACACTTTCAAACCATCCGGCTGCAATTAAAGCAGTAGCACTGGCTTCACGATATGTCTTGCCCGGGTGGTTGAGAATTGTTTCAAAATAACCATCAGCTCTTTGATAAGGCAACAGGGCTTCACTGGTGGTTTCTAATACCTTAAGGATAGCAACCCTCTCTTTATGGTCTTCCGGCAGGTATTTCAGAAGCATCGGCAAGGCGCAGATTACCCACCCATTACCCCTACCCCAGTACAAATTCTTAGGATATGGTTTCTTTGAATTAACCCAATAGCTATGAATCCATAAATGGTCCACTCTGTTCTGCATATAGGAAGCGTAGAGTTTGGGTTGCCTTGCAGCGAAATTAAGTAATTCCATGTCTTCGTTTTCACTGGCATATCTCATAGGAAAGACGCTGAACATCATTAAGGAATCCACCCATATGGATTTGGGATAGAATCTTCCAAGGAAGGAATTTCCAAGATGGTTCACTGCATCATCTGTGATTCTGGGTTCATTTTTAATATAAGTAAGTACTTTATTCGTCAGATAGGCATAGGCGGGATTACCGGTTTTCTTCTGCATTGCATAGGTTATCAGTGCCGGAGCACAGGTATCGGATTGGTTCACTCTTGGTTCATGTTCTACATAATAATCACAATAAGCATTCAAATATTCTGTATACCGGTTGCTGCCAATATAATCATCCAGTTCGGACAATGCATAACCAAGCAGTGCTTCTCCCCACATCCATTTCATTTTTGGATCCATTTGTCTGATCATGCTATCAGCTAGGTCTATGATTGGTTTTAAATTATGATTCATATATACCACCTTTTATATAATTTCAGATTTGAATACTTCCAGTTCATCCGGATTCAACGGGCTGCTGACAGTTTCACCTCTTTGGAATCTGAGATATTCCATTAAGACCTTATGCCGTTCTCTTGTTAGCGGATACTTTTTAGCTGCCCGGTAGGCAATAAATAATGCTAATAAAGGAACCCCTACTACAATAGCTTTTAGAGCCCATATAACCGTATCAGGCTGATCCATTAAAACCGATTTCACCACTCCGTCTACTAGTTCACTTTTAGGTTTCACATAGCCGGATAACTGAAGAATATTGGAGACAATAAAGATTCCAATTGCTGACGAACAATTACGCATAAAAGTCATGATACCACTAAAAGATCCTGCATTTCTCTTGCCTGAATATAGTTCACCTACATCCGTGACATCGGGATACATAACCCAGGGCAAAACAATGCACCCGATCAGCCCGATACCGATTAATACTGCATTCACGTAGATAAACCACCCAGGGAAACCTGCAGACTGAAGGCTTAATACGACAATTCCGATTGCCCATGCAATTGCAGAATAACAAAAAGTCTTGGCTTTCCCTATTCGATTTGAAATTGCTATAACAACCGGTACGAGTATAATCTGGGTAATCAACATAGCTCCAAGTACATAATTGAGTTCCGTCGGTCTTTTAAGAAAATAATTCATGTAATAAGCAAACACAGTAGATACAACATCCATCGCCATAAAAGCGAACAAGTACATGAGAATCAGATAACGGAAGCTCTTAACTCTAAATGGCTCAAAGAACTCCTTAATACTGAATTTGCTTCTTTCCTTTGCAATCGGTACTCTTTCCTGCGTGAAGAAAAACATAAGAATAAAGGGAACCGAAAATAATAAGCCAAACGTTAATGCCATTGCGATATAACCATCCTTCGGGTCATCAAACAATTTTACGATTTCAAGAGGCACAACGGCACAGATCAGGCTTGAAAATTGCGAAAAGAATAGTCTTAATCCATTAACGGAATTTCTCTTCTGGTAATCCTGACTGATTTCACTGCTCATTGCAGCATATGGTACTGCTACAATCGTAGCAACCGTTGAATATAGGAAATATGTAAATAACACATAGGCACTCCTTACCATTTCTGATTCATGGCTGAAGGGGTACCATAACAAGAAAAAGGCTCCCATGATTGCAAAAAAACCAATTAAGAAGTATGGTTTTCTACGTCCCCATCTTGATCTTGTATTATCTGTGATGAAACCCATCAGTGGATCATTAGCTGCATCCCATACTTTACTGATTAAGATAATCGTACCTGCCAGTGCCGGCTGGATTCTAACAACATCAGTTAAAAATATCAAATAGTAAAAGCTGATAATTAATTGTGCACCACCGCCGTAAATATCTCCGGCTGCAAAGATTGCCATTTCAAAACGTGTTAATTCTCTGTTTTTCTTATTCTTTTCCACTTTCGTATCCTCCCAACGATATTAAAATACTACGCACACTTTATGTCTCTACTTTATTATTTCTCTTTTTATAACTCTTCCCTCTTTAAATCCTTAAAATCCATGGATAAAGCTTTTCTTCCATATCGAATATGTAGATGATCCGGCTTTCTTTTCACTTTACAATAAGGTGTGTCTAATCTGTTGTACTCTGTATTCACCAGATCTCCATTGATGCGATAAGCTTTCTTATAAGTTAACGTTTGTTCCTTATAGGTTAATCTCAGCTGATCAAAGGTAACCACTGCTGCCATGATATCTGCAATAAATCTCTCAAACGATCCCACTTTTTCTTTTGAGGAAACTTCACAGATCCAGGCAGTAATTGAACCTTTTTGAACAATTTCATCCTTTTCTATAAATTCCAATGGCTGTACCCCAAGAAGTGCTATATAGGTGTCCTTGATTTGCCCAAACACTGCTTTCTCTTTCACAATCACTTTCTCAAATCGTTCCTTTGGAAAATGAACATGGGTCATTTGTGGCCGGCTTCGCTCCATAAATCCCCTTCTGCCATTCACCTTATAGATACTCATATGAATATTCTCCTGTTGAACCGCATCAGGTAGAATACCATTACCAACCCAATAACTTGGAGAAAAGTTTCTCGCGTTATCATCAAAGAAAGGAGCACCCGGATGCGTTCCAAACACCTGAATATTATTCGGTAACGCTGCATGCCAGATATGCTGTTGATCACCAAACTCCCCCGGATGATAACGCATGGAGGTAGATAGCATAAACTCTTTTACCTTATAGGTGTAACTATTGCTTCTTTGAATAGCCACTCCCTGGGTCGAAGGATTAAGCAACTTCACTAAGATGGGTAGAAGGTGCAACTTTCTTAGAATTTTATAATTAATCATCTTCATGTCTTTTAAAAATATATTCTCATACATTGCGTATTGATTGAACATATCTATACTAGTATTAATAGATTCCACATTCGTAAAGGCTTCCATCTGCCACAGATAAGCCCCTCCGCTTTCCAGGTCTTTCAGGTGCATTTCCTTTTTAATTTCATTCAGATTCAAGCCCATGGAATCTTTCATAATACCCGGTTCCAGATCTCCTGCAATGGCCTTGATAACCTCAGGAACTTTATATTTCTTAGATAGGACTAAGGCAGTAGAGATTCGCGTATAATCAAAGGGCTCCGCCGTATTATCAAAAGACTTCGCTGTATTATCAAAAGCATAGCGGTAGATATCTCTGGTGTCCTGCATATTGCCATCTTTTTTTTGAGCTTCATAGCATCTTCCGCTGGTAACACTAAAAAAACCATCATAGGAATACATGGCTAATTCCAACAGTAGCAAGTCCAATATAATCTTACTCTTGATCTGAAGGTCTTCCTCCGGAGCATAATCGATTAATAACGCGAGTGGAGCGATATCCTCTTCGTAATAAGTATTGGAATGCCATTCGATAAATCCAAAGTTCCACCGATGCTCCAACCACTGCAATAATTTCTTCTTCGCCTTGGCCCTATGCTCTGATCCGGACATTTGGTTGTTCGTAAATATCTCCTCCGGATAGAGATGTCCGACTAAATATTCACAGGTATGAAAAATGAGCTGATGATTTTCTGACCAAAAGCATAAGGAATCATCCCCCGGTTCATCCATCCAATATTTAAAATGAAGTAAAGTTCTCTTGATTCTGGATTTGATACCCTCGGATAGATGTTCCGAATACTCATAAATTGTCTTAAGTAGTATCACTACCCGAAAATCAGAACAATCATATCGGGCATCTGCAAATTGGCAAAGCTCTTCGATCTGTTTCTCATCGATTGACCTTCCCTCCGCCAGATCTTTGATGCCAGGGAAGGATTTATTCCCCATCTTTATTGCCATATTAATGTCCTTCTCTTCCATACATAACCCCTCCCCTACGATGTATAGCACCAAAGTAATTTGGTTATTTATTTCATTTTAACACAATATATTCCAAATGGAAACTCAATTTTTCAACATGGTTTCCTTTTCTTTTACGTTTTCTTTTTACGTCTCTTTTACACACTTAATAGTTATTATTTCTGCCATAAAACGAAACAATAAGCCTGTCGATTGGGATCTTCGACAGGCTTATTGTTTCGGCATAGTTTTATAAATATACTTCTTGTTCTATTACAATACGCGTTTCTATTATTCGGTGAATTAAACCTTGTAGCAAAGGTTCCTCCAAGTGTGCAAGCTTTTCCAAAGGGCCATTCTCTATCGGTTCCCCATGCATATGATAAAGTTCAAAGGTCTCCAAATCCATGCGGTAGGGCTTAAGTTCCGGGAAAATCCTATTTCTAATATATTGGAATATCCTGATACCTCCATAATCCAGATCGCCGCTATGAAGATATGATACCTTCTGCCCTGATAATTTATCTCGCAACTGCTTTAAAAATACACGTTCCAGTGGTGTGAAGTATCCATGGCAGTATAGGATGATTGTACCCTCTTCATAATTCTCCATAAGATAATTCGCTTTGTTTTCAATCGTTACTATTTTCGTAATCTGTGGGTTATCAAGGATCATAGCATTCTTTATTGTCTGAGTGTTCAACACGGTGCCATAGGGAAATACACCTGTATCAATCCTTTTACCCGCAACCTCCAGGTGTAAGCAGCCTTTGATCGCCAGCTCCTGCACATACTCTTCAATAGAAAGCTGGGATAAAACCTCTGTATCTTCCATGGTATCCTCAAGCTCCCCATGATACTTCCTTGCGATACGGATAATTTTATCCTGAAGCTCTTTTTCAAACGTCTTAGAATTCTTAAATATTCTCTTACTGAATACTCTCTTGAAGATGGGAGCTTCCAGCTTATCTAATCCTTCAAGGCATAGATACAGCTTCTGCAGCTCTTCGAATTCATGCCTGTCCGTTCCATTGTCTAATTTGTGCAGGATTTCTTGCTCGGTATATTTACAAATCCATGAACTCGTTATCTGCTCATAATACCTAGATACCATGTCATACTTCTGTTTCATGAAGAGATACTTCGGGGTACGATCAGCCAGCTCATAAAAAATCACCATATGAGTTAAAGGATATTCGATTTTCTCGATATCTTCCTTATAATATCCCTTAACCCATCGGATCTTCAGAAGCTGCTCTGTCTCCAGCCTCATAGCTTCTTGAATTAAAGCCTTCTTTCCCAGGCCCTTATAGTGCTTTTCTTCGATACGGAAGCTGGAATTCCCCGAGAAATCACCCTTCCACTTTGTACTTCTTTCATACTGATCAAGAATGTAATCAATCAGTGTCATCTTCTCCACCCTCCTGTGAGGTTAACAGATCTGAGAATTCCTTCTTCTCAAATTCCTGAACTGAGATACGGTTCTTATTCGGATTAGCATAGACAAAGGTCTTATCAACATTGTCGACGTAATTCTGGATTTTATCATTGGTAGCACTGATGATAGCCTGAAAGCCCAGCTTACGTATCAGCCCGATACAACTGCCCACCTTCTCCGCATCCATTTTAGAAAATGCTTCATCAAGCACAACCAATCTAGGGGTTGGTCTTCTTCTTATGTTCGATTTTAAGTTAATCCTATAAACCTGAGCAAAGCTTGCTAACAGTGCTACATATAATGGATTCTGCCCTTCGCCGCCGGAATTCTTTGACAACATCCTACTGAGTCTCATGGGTGGCATTCCTTCTACTAACTGCTCCATATCAAAAGATAGATAGGAGCGGTAATCAGAGTATTTCTCCATATTAGCCCGGGCCTCTTCCAGCGCTTTCGTATCACTGTTCTCCGGTGGCAGGAATAAATCAAGCAGTTCATTGATTAAATCACTATAATCCTTTTCATGCTGCATACTGAACATATCCATCTGGTTATTCACATTACCGGTCAGCTGGTGAGGGTTAATTTCCAGATTCTCATCCATGAACATATCATAAAACTTTCCGTCCTCGCCTTTATTCCGGGCGATGATGAACTTATATTTATCCTTACCGAAATCCAATTGGTTCAGTATCCGGTTTAAATCCTCCTTCTGCTGCATAACCTCCTTGATGGAATCGCGGATCTTATACACGAAATCAGTCTTAAAATGATAGATTGCCTGAGCCGCCTGCTCCTGAGCCTTTGTTGTGAATTCATTCAGCTTATCACTGCTCAAATGTTCGAGTAACTGATCATATTCTTTATTTTCCTTACTGATCAGTGAAAGGCCCCGATACGCATAGGCAGCATGATACATTTCTCTTTTCTTGACGAGCTTTTCATATTCATAGGTCATCTGCGTCTCGTTCGTTTGCTTACGATAGACAAGTTCATTACGGATGCTTTCCGTCTTCTTATTCTCCTGTTCTTTCATGAATAACTGATATGCTTCATCCCTTATGGAATCATAATGATAGGATTTCTGCTTTTCTATCAAATCCTCATTTAGTAACAGGATAGTTTCGTCAAAGCCTTTTATCTCCCTTTCCTTACTTACATAATCAACACTGGATTTTTCTTTTTGCTTGCTCTTTGTTTCCAGTATTTGCTCCAACAAGAGCTTCTTTGCTTTCCATTCGTCGATATTTAACTTCTTCAGGTCCGCAATTTTTCGTATATATTCTTCTTTTTGCAGTTCTTTTGGTTGAATCTGCTGCATTTCCTGAAGCTTGTTTTCATAGAATTCCAAATCGTTTTGCAGATATTCATACTGCAGCAGATCGCCTAATTGCCGCAGTTGCTTATCAAGTGGTTCCTTTTCGGCGTGCAATTCCCCTAGATTTTGCTCCAGAAGTTTAAGTCTGCGTTCCACCGCACTGCGTCCGATATAAGCTTCTTCCGTATAGTTACGGGGATTCATATGTTGTAACTTGTAACCTTGATAAAGAATACAATCCGGGGTGATACCGCTTTTGTTTTGCCGAAGTTCGTCAACTGAGCTGCATTTGATAACGGCGCCCATCAAATAATCAACATACGCCTTGGTATAGTCAGAGTAGGACTCTATTTCCTCGGCAAGAGAATTCTGATATGCTGGTCTGGCATCGCGGAGCACACTTTCAGTATCAATAATGGCTACTCTATAATATTTTTTTGGGTCAAGGGTATGATACAATTCCATCGCTGGTTTTGCATATTCCGGAGGAACGATTATGTTCAATTTGTTATTTCCCATATAGCCCTCGACCGCATTCAGCCATTTTTCATTCTTAACCTCAATGATATCAGCAAGGATATCTACGCGAACCGTTACTTCATAGGCCTGCTCCAGCTCTCGTGTTATGAAATCCTTCACTTCCAGCAAATAATTAGGGTAAGCTTTCTGACCATTTTTTAAGATGGACATCTGTCTGGTGATCTCTGAAATCTTATTCCTTAATTCTCCACTCTTACCGGTTAAATCGTTGGTATTTTTCAGGATATCGCTTCTGATCTCAGCAAGTGTTGCTTTCACCCCCGCTACTTCTTCAATCGTAGTATGATTCGCACTGATATGTTCAATTTTATTTTTTGTAGCGGAATCTAATAGGTCCGTCTCCAACCACACACCCAAACTTTTAACTATCTTATCATAGGAGGCTTTGCTACGATATAGCAGCTCCAGCATCTGATTTAAACTCAACAGCTCCGCCTCAAGGTGTTCATAGCCACTGTTCTGAATGGCGAAAGCCACTTCATCTCTTTGCTCCTGTATCTTCTTAATCTCCTGCTCCAGCTCCTTGATGGATTGATCCAGAAGCTTCCTATCCTCCTGATACTCCACCTGCTGTATCTGCAGCTTCGAAAGCTTAGCTTCAATGGTTGAAACATCCAGCTTGTCAAGATTGTACTGAAATTGTTTCATTTGATTCACATTGATAGCATACCTTCCGTATTGCTCCTGAATCTCTGTCAGTAGACCAATCTCATTCCTGGTATCCTCCAGTCGTCTCTTCAGTCTGGTGTACTGGGCAACGCTATCCTGCATGTCCTCCATATGGATGTCATTCTCGGTACAGATATAGTTCTTAACAAAGTCCTCCAGCTTCATATCCATCTTAAAAGGGATGGCCTTTTTGAATAGTGCCGGAAAATGCTTCGGATGTAATCCTCCAAAATAATTGCTATATAATTCATTTCGAAATTTCTCATTGGTCCTACTGAAGTAATGGTTCTCTTTGGCATAGTGATTCTGGATATAATCTTTTAATTCGCTGATGGAAAGAACTTTATCCCCATCACGGTATCGATTATCAGCTAACTCACCGGAATGCCAGAAAAACATTCTGCTTACATCATTTACAGTGACATCCACATCAAAGACAACACCAAGGCTTTGATACTTATGCGTCTCTGTGTCTTGAAATTCTAATACAAGGGTAGTGGAAAAGTTCTTATTTCTTAAATAACTAATGTCATTATTCTCCTGAACTACCTTCATCCCTCGTAGATACTCTAGTAATGTTCGGTCGGAATCCTCTTTTGCAGCTTTATTAAAGAAACCGCGGCCATTGCTGTCTGCATATAAAACAATCTGTAAGGCATCGAGAACAGTAGATTTACCACTACCGGAATGTCCGGTAAAGAAATTTATCTCCTCATGAAAGGTTAATACCTTCTCATTAATATAATGCCAGTTATTCAGACACATCTTCGAAAGTGCTTGATATCTGTCCATCCTCGGTTACCTCCTCTTCCTCTTGATATTGCTCTAAGATTGCTCCGATGGACCCGTTGTCTAGCAATAGATTGACCGTCGGGTAGATAATAAACTTTGTATTCCCCTCCAGTTCTCCCATTTCTTCAGTGATTTCAATCACCTGATACTTTTTCAAGGCAGCAACCGTCTTGCGAAGCTCCGTTGGAGATATGGATTTATTGTTCCAGAGACGAAATAATTGTATCTTATCAAATACTTCATTCAAGGAAGAGTATACATGAATTGAACTGGAAGCAGTATTCATCTGCTCATCAAAAATCAGCTTTAATAGCAGAGTGAAAATAGTAGTCAGTCTGCTCAGCTTATCACCCTGTAAATTCTGGGTAATGATATGCATTATTCCAAACTGCCGATTCTCAATCAGATCAATATCAGCTATCTTAAAATACTCTCTAAGAAAATCCAAGTGTCTCTCACAGGTCCGGTACAACCGGTTTGGTAGATATCTCTCTGTCTTTTTATCATATTTTCTTTCTAAAATGTAGGTCTGATGATACAGCGTCTTTATTGCGTCCTTTAATTCCTCTTTCTCTTCATCTAATAATTCATTATAATATGGGAACATTGGTTTCCTTTCTATCGATTGCTTCCATCAATGCTATTTTTTTCAAAGATCATATCGGGATAGGAGTATTTACCACTCCTAATCAAACCATTTTCTCCCGGTACTACATGGAAAGGACTGTTCTTACGGATACTGTAATCATAAGCAAGTATCAGCAGCTCAAATTCTTCGTCTGAATGTATTACATAATCCTTGGTTCGAAAGCTTCCAGCCTCCATCTTATCTATGATATAGCCTTCGATTTGTGCCTTATTGTACCGGCTTTTATTCCGGTTGATGCGAAGGATATCTTCTTTCGTTAATTCCTCTTCCGTCTCCTGTTCAGCCTCTACCGTTTCCTCGAACTGTCTGCGTTTTCCTCTCTTCTTATAAAAAGAATCTGTTGAAATGATCGTCGGGTCATTCACCAATATCGTAGCTGACACCTGTGAATAGAGCTCATTATCATTCCTTCCGGACAACAGGTTAAGCAAGGCAATGACATTACCCTGCAAACTGTCGTCGCTGCTTAACAGATATTCCAAACGGCTTACCGTGGCACGAATGTATTTGCTATGCTCTGTATCGATATGGGAAATACGCTTCTCCATATTCACGATTCCACGTTCAATGTCATAAAGCAGATCCACAAACTCGTTCTCGATATCTTCTTCCTTTTTCCCTTCTACCATCATTTTGGTTTTAAGCAGTCTTAATCTGTTTTCATCTTCCCCGATGGCTCGAAGAAGCTTCTTTATATCGTTTTTATAGATGTAAAAATTGTCACTGGTTTTTAATAAGCTATACTTTTTATTAACAATTGTCTCTACATAGCCATTCAAATGCTCTAATAACAAATCCTCATAATTATTCTTCTCTAACAAGGCTCCAAAGAATTGGTCCATACTATGAAGCATGTCCTGTAAGGACCGGTTCAACCTTGTCGTATTCACCATAGCCGCCTTGAGTAGTTCAAGACCTGCTTTGGTATCATAAAAAAAGGAATAGATATTGGTATAGACATTCTGTATGTATAAATCCTTCTCATCTGAATCCGGATTATTAAGTCTCTTAATCGTCTCAATAAAGAGGGAAGAATAATCCGGAATGATAATATTCGTTTTTAAGGAGCTATAATCCTCCACCTTCTTTAACCAGGAAAAACGGATCAGGCGATTCAGAATCTTAGTTGCCATAGGCTCCATACTATCAGTATCCTGTTCCTCATCATCGGCTGAGATATCCACGATGCGATCAGAAAAATGCTCCGCGATCAACTGAATACAGATTTCCTTCGTCAGAAAATAATCATTATACAAATATTCATCAAAAATCGTAAGCAAAGCTTCCATATAAATATAACGGTTTCTGGAACTGAATATACTCCAGAACTGATGCGGCAATTTTAAAATCTCTTTCATTGGATCTCCTTGGTTTTGTAATTCGGTTCCATCTACGAGTCTATTTTAACATTTTATGTCGTTTGGAAGCAATGATTTCTTAGTATATTATCAATAATATTGCGTATAAAAAACGCTCCGGAGTTATATCATGCTCGGGAGCGCTTTTCTTTGAAACTGTTACCTACCTATCTTCACTATACCAACGGAAAGGTTATGGTTATTACAATCTTATTTAAATAAATCCACGATTCTATCCCAAACTGTTTTCTTACTAATTGTCTCCTCCGTTGTATCAATTACATTGGTATCTTCGGGGAGTTCTATCCCCTCACACTTTAGCACAAACTGGACCAGATCAGTAGTTGTATTCTTGGGTGAAATATAAGAAACAGGTATAAAATCGGAGCCATCGTAATCCCTCATCAAATTGTCGATTTCATCCTGGACCATAGCAGGCATTTTGGAAACCTCAGTATTCAATTGATCGGTACCCTCATATAACTCCTCTACACCGTTATTTAATTCGCCGACTCCGTATCCGTACTCCGAAAGCCCTGAATGAAATCGATTATATCCCTCAGCTATCTGACCGATACCCTTCATGTATTCCTTTAATCCATTGTCAAAGGCTGTATAATTCTTTGCCAAATCAGACAATCCTGCTGTTAACTGACCAAGCTGTTCCTTACTATTCATGACAGATAAAGAGCTTCCAATCTGCACTGAGATAGTATTCAAGGATCCTGATATAGTATCAAGATTAGCCGTTATACTATCGATTGTTGGAGAGACAACAGCATAAGCCTGGCTAACTTGACTATAGGTTCCCTTCACGCTTTGGCCGGCCATATAGGAAGCATAAAGCTGATTCAGTAGTTTGCGCTGATCCTCGTTCACATCGGGGAATTGTTCGTCTATTTCTTCCCTTGTTATTACAGTGTTCGGAATACCCTGTATCGCTGCGTCAAGGGCAGAATGTGCAGCAGAAAAACCGATCTGCAACTCCTTTAGTCCACCTGATATTCCTTCAAGACCATCCACCATCTGTGAAAGGCCTAAGGGAAGCTGTGCTAAAGCAGAGAAATCCATATCTGAGGTTGAGCTGCCATTTAGTGAAGAAGATATTTGTAGAAGAGCATCCTTGATTTGTGAGGAAGCATCTGTGATAGTTCCCGAGTTCTTTCTCAACTCCGAGAGACCATTTTTAAATTCAGATGAGCCGCTTCTTAAACCATTAGCACCATTCTTTAGTTCTGCTGTACCGTCAGCTAATTTTCCAACACCGTCATTGAGCTTTGCGATTGCCTCCGGCAGTTGATTAAAATCTGTTAACATATCGTCGGCACCCTGCAAATCCACACTCATGGAAAAGGGCATGGCGGATACCTCAATACCGCTCATGGTGAAGTCCTTAACCTCGGATGTAATTTGGAAATCAGCACCTTTGTTCGGCATAACTGTGAATGCAAGCATTTTATTATTGCCTGCATCGGCAATTGTTGCTTCCGGAGCATCGATATTATTGCATTTATCAGAATCCAAAGTCAACATTACCTGTAGCATATAATTTTCAAAGAAAGTAGAATTTACCTTCTCGTTTTTTGCAGCTTTGATATGAATTCCCAGTTTCCCGGTTTTCCCCGCAATCTCTTCCGGCTGCATTGCTACGCCGTCCAGATCGTAAGTAATCTCAAATGTCCAAGGCAAATCAGTCGTTTCCATGTTACCTTGATAATAGAAATTCGCTGTATCGGCCTGAAAAGAAATAGAATCACCATCCACATTAATAGGTTTACTTTCCGTCAAATTCAATACCGACTCATAATTCCCATAATCAGTAATAGTTCCGCTTTTCTCTAGCTCGAAATGATTAACAACATATACAGCTTTAATTGCACCGTTCCCTGTAAGTGTTGCATACACTACTTCACTTTTACTCTTGATTTCTGCCGCCCCAGCCTGCGTTTTCGTATTATCAGTAGCTGGTATGTCAACCGCCTTACCAGTTAAGTTAACCGTTGTAATTATCATGATTGCAATTAAGCAAATTGATAGAATTGATTTTAACAATTTTAATCTCATTTTTATTCTCTCCTTTAATTAAATTCACTAAATTGCGATTTTAGTGTAGTTTTGCCAATCAATGTATCAAAAATTAAAAGCATAGCCGGAAGGAAACATAATACCATCAGGAATGAGAATATCGTTCCTCTGCCGAGTAGCAATCCGATATCAGCCGCCCCGGCATTCGATGAGGTTACAAACAAAGTAAATCCTGCTATGGATAGGGTCGCTGCCGAAACTAATATGGATTTAAAGGTTTCTCCCAAAGACTTATGAACCGCTTCCCTTTTCGACATCTTTTTTCTGTTTTTCAAGTAATGGTCCGTAAGTAAGATCGCATAATCCACCGTAGCCCCAAGTTGCACTGTACTTAATACCAAGTATCCTATAAAGCTGATCATGGTCCCCTCAAAATACGGGATCGAGAGGTTAAACCAGATACCGGCCTCGATGGTAATGATCAAGATAATTGGCAACATCAGTGACTTTAATGAGAAAAGAAGTACCAAGAAAATTGAAATAATAGCAATCAAGTTGACAAGAGTATTATCCTTCTGTACAACGTTTTTCATATCATAAAGATTAGCACTCTGTCCTAGAGAATAGGCACTGTCTCCGTAATAAGCTTTTGCTACTGTCCGTATTTTCTCTACTGTCCCAAATGCTATCTCTCCTTCGTCCGGTGTATCCGTATAGATGATTAAGCGAGTATAATTGTCCGAATAGAATCGACCTGTGATATCATCACCTAGATATTCCGGTGGAATCGCCGTACCTACGGTAGTTGCATAGGACATGATGTTTGTAACATGCTCAAGCTCCTTTATTTCATCACTTAACACTTGCTCCTTGGCTATGTCGCTGCGTGGGACAAGTAAGACCATAATTGTAGATTTCCCAAAAGTCTTCTCGATTTCCAATCGATCCTGCCCACTTCTACCACTTATGCTTGCATTTCCATTACCGTATACGAATCCCGTCTTACCTTGTCCTAAAAACCCAGGAACAATTAATATGATAACTATGATAACGATAGGTACGGAAATCTTTGTTAATACTTTTCCTATATTATTAAAACAGGGCAGAAGCTGACGATGCCTCGTTTTGTCCAATAACTTATAAGTCCAGAGCGTGAGTGCAGGTAGAAAAATCATCGTTGTAATAAAGCTGAGTATAATCCCTTTCGCTAAATTCAGACCCAAATCAGCTCCTATACCGAACTTCATAAATATCAAGGCAATAAAGCCAAATAAAGTAGTCAGTGCACTAGCAGCCACCGTGACGATTGAAGCTTTAATTGCATGTTTCATCGCTACATTCACATCGTCATATTTCTCGCGATAATCAGCAAAGCTATGCAACAGAAAGATCGCATAATCCAACGAAACTGCAAGCTGCAGGATCGGGCTGATCGAACTTGTCATAAAGGATATTTTTCCGAAAATAATATTAGATCCCATATTGATTAAAATAGATATTCCGATAGTTGCCAAAAATAACATTGGCTCAAGCCAGGAAGATGTCGATATAACCAAAAGAAAAATGATAGCCGGTAATAAAATCAACATTGCTCCTGCGACTTCAGAGGCTGTGTTTTGCTGCATGGCTGCCAGATCAGGGGCTTCCCCTGTAAGCAGGTTTTCTTCTCCGATAAATTCACGGATGGCTGCACAAGTTTCCTTTTCTGTTCCCTTGGCGACAGTGATAGAATACAATGCATTGCCGTCTTTATAAAATCCTTCCACTGTATCAGAATCGGTGATTTCCAACGGTTGTTTCAGATCAACCATGTCATCAAGCCATATCACTTGTGTCACTCCTTCAAGTGAAGCAAGCTGCTCTTTATATTCAACAGCTTCAATAACTGAAACGTTTTTAATCATGACACTTGTGTTGGGTAGGTCTTCCGTAAACTCATCGTTCATTATTACTAAGCCCTTGGTTGACTCTGCATCCTTCGGAAGATAATCCACCATGTTATAGTTTTTCTGTACAAACGCTTGAAGCACTGCGCTAACAATTCCGACAGTAACAAAGCTGAAAATGATTGCTTTTTTGTGTTTAATAATCAAACTAGCTATTTTCTCCATAATTCCTCCAATTCACAACACTCTGTTGCATTTTACTTTGCTCTACATTATAATCAACATAGTGTAGCGTTACAACCATCAGTGTTGCATCAAAAGTATTATAACCAACACTTATCGATAAGATTGATGGATATTTAGAGAAAATTTATAAATTGGGGGATGTAAGATGGAAAACGGTAAAGCAGACAGGCGGGTTAAATACACCATAATGATGTTGAAAGATGCATTGATTGAATTAATGCAGAAAGAGCACATTTCAAAGATATCCGTAAAATCACTTTGCGAAATAGCAGATGTAAACAGAAGTACATTCTATGCTCACTTCTCTGATCAGTACGATCTGCTAGAATATACCTATCAAGAAGTAATTAAAAATATTAAAAATCATTTGGAAAAACAACAATTGTATGAGAAGCATCCCATATCATTTCAAACGTTAAATCGCTTATTGGATTATGTCAAAGAAAACGCTGATCTTTTTAAAGCTATCCTTAGTGATAATTGTGATCCTGATATTCAAAGAAAAATCATGAATGAATTGATGGATTACCATCCGTATGCCGGTACCGACAAGCGTACGAAGGACTATTTGGCAGCCTTCGGATTGACCGGATGTATCAGTATTCTGCAGATTTGGTTGAGGGACGGTATGCCTGAATCCACAACCAGAATGACGGAACTTATCATGCAGGCTTTAGACAAAGGCATTACCAACTCTCAATTATTAGTAATCTGATTCAAAGTAGATCTCAATACTCAATATAACTGATGTAGAACAATCTCAGGCTGCCTTGTGTAAATGAAGATGAGGATCCGTCCTCAATTATAATTCAACTTTCACTTGATTCAGGTGCCAAATATCTGTTACATATTCTTCAATGGTTCTGTCAGAAGAGAATTTACCACAGTGAGCGACATTCAAAATAGCTGACTTTGCCCATCCGGCAGTATCACGGTATGCTTGCTCAACCTTTCTCTGCGCTGCTTCGTAGGAGCGGAAATCTTTTAAGATAAAGAACTGGTCAGCAAGTTCTCCGTTTCTACTATCCAACAGGGAGGTGTAGATTTCCTGGAATAATTCCTGATTCTCCGGTGAATAAAATCCATTCATTAACTGATCCAGTACCATGCGGATGTCATAATCATTATTGTAGATTTCCCTTGAATTGTACTGTCCGTTGTGTTCGTATGCAATGACTTCATCCGAGCTCAGTCCAAAGATAAATGCATTCTCTACACCTACTTCTTCTACAATTTCAACATTGGCACCATCCATGGTTCCAATCGTAAGTGCTCCATTCAGCATAAACTTCATATTACCGGTTCCTGATGCCTCTTTACTAGCTGTAGAAATCTGTTCAGAAACATCTGCCGCAGCAAAAATCATTTCTGCATTGGAAACACGATAATTCTCAATAAATACTACTTTGATCTTATCTGCAATCGCCTTATCATTATTAATCACATTACCAACATTGTTAATCAGCTTAATGATTGCTTTTGCCTTGTGGTAGCCGGCAGATGCCTTTGCACCAAAGATAAAGGACCTTGGATAAAAATCCATCTCAGGATTTTTCTTAATCTGATTGTATAAATGCATCACATGCAAAACATTTAAAAGTTGGCGTTTATATTCATGGAGTCTCTTTACCTGAACATCGAAAATCGAATTTGGATTCACTTCAATCCCATTATGTTCCTTGATATACTCCGCAAGTTTTACTTTATTCCGGTATTTGATATTCATGAATTCCTTCTGACACTTGGCATCCTCCGCATAAGCTGTCAGTTCCTTGATATGAGGAAGATTTGTAATCCAATCATCGCCTATCTTTTGTGTAACCCAGGAGGCCAACAGAGGATTTCCATGAAGCAAAAACCTTCTCTGGGTAATCCCATTGGTTTTATTATTAAATTTCTCCGGCATCATTTCATAAAAATCTTTTAATTCCTGATGCATCAATATCTGGGTATGCAGCCTCGCAACTCCGTTCACGGAAAAGCTTGCAGCAATTGCCAGGTGAGCCATTTTAATCTGACCATCATAGATGATAGCCATTTTCTCAACTTTTCGATTATCTCCCGGATATTTCGTCCGGATCTGTTCTATAAACCGTCTGTTTATTTCTTCGACAATCTGATAAATTCTCGGTAATAATCTTGAGAAAAGATCAATCGGCCATTTTTCCAAGGCTTCTGACATAATCGTGTGGTTTGTGTATGCACAGGTCTTATTGGTAACATCCCATGCTTCCTCCCATGATAGTTTATAATCATCAATCAAAATACGCATCAGTTCCGCTACCGTAACCGTCGGATGGGTGTCATTTAATTGAAAACATACTTTTTCATGCAGAAGGCGGATCTCGTCATGCTTTTCCATATACTTTTGCACAGCCCTCTGAATGCTTGCTGATACAAAGAAATACTGCTGCTTTAGTCGTAGTTCCTTTCCTGCATAATGATTATCATTCGGATAGAGAACTTCACAAATTGTTCTTGCAAGATTCTGCTGTTCTACTGCTTTCTGATAATCTCCCTTATCAAAGGAATCCAGGTTAAAGGTATTAATTGCTTCTGCATCCCAGATTCGCAAGGTATTTACTACATTATTGCCATAACCGACGATGGGTAAGTCATAGGGTATCGCACGTACAGATTGATAATTTTCATGAATAAATATCATCCTTCCGTGTTCATCTGTACCGACGGTTACATAGCCTCCAAACTTAACTTCCATTGCATATTCTGCTCTCTTCATTTCGAACGGATTACCGTCCTTTAACCAATCATCCGGCCTCTCAACCTGAAAACCGTTTTCAATTGTCTGCTTAAACATTCCATATTTATAACGGATACCGCAGCCATAAGCCGGATAACCCAAGGTTGATAAAGAATCGAGGAAGCATGCTGCCAGTCTTCCGAGTCCACCATTACCAAGTGCTGCATCCGGTTCTTGATTTTCTATCACATTTAAATCAAGTCCTAATTCATTCAACACCTCTTCCACCACTTTATTAGCTCGAAGATTGATAATGATATTACCAAGTGCTCTTCCCATTAAGAATTCCATGGAAAGATAATAAACTATTTTCACATCCTGTTGTTCATATCTTTTATGACTTTCCATCCACTGGTCAATTAGAATATCCTTTATGGAATATGCCACTGTTTGAAATATCTGCTGCGGCGTAACTTCGTCAATAGACTTACGATACAGTACCTTCACATAGTTAGTAATACTTTTCTTAAAATCTTCTTTATTAATCTCCAATATTACGTACTCCTTCTGTCCTAATATATTTAATCTTAAAAATCAAATGGGCTATCATGTTAGTTGATATATTGAATCGGAATAATTATAAAAATGATTAATTAATACCTATGATATTTCACGTCGTATTATAAAGATAACATAAAAATTTTATCATTTTAATGACTTATTTACAATGCTTTTCCGAAAATCGTTTCACTTACCCATTTATCTCCATCCCAATATTGTAAAAAGTATAATATTAATATATCTTTAAAGGAAGGCACCTTATCATTTTATTGATAGGATGCCTTCCTTCGACCAAAAGTCCAGACAGGAAAAGTAGCACTATGATAATCCCTAAAAAGGCTATCTTAACGTTGTACATACCTTTCGTTAGTGCTAAAATATATCAGAAAGGGAATGAAACCAATGAATATAATTTTCTTATCTGAAATGGCAAACAAAACATTGATTGATTCTATGTCAACCAGAGGAGCTGTTATTCTTGTTCCTAAGGATGATCGATTTGACAGTAGAATTAGCAGTCATCCGGATCTTGTAATATCAATTATTGATGATACCTTAATCATTGATGAAAATGCTCCTATTACTATCTATACGCAATTAGATGCCTTGGGTGTTCCTTATGTAGTCGGAAACTCAAGGCTTGCAGCAGTTTATCCTAATGATATCGCCTATAATGCGGTTATCACAAAGGATTATTTCCTTCATAATTTTGATTATACTAATTCCCTTCTTCTTCTGCATAGTAAGTATACGCATAAGAAGCTAATCTCTGTTAAGCAGGGTTATACCCAATGCTCTACTGTGGTGATTGATAATAATACAATTATTACCAGTGATCAAGGAATTTATCATGCCGCAAAAGACTTTATAAACATACTTTTGATACAACCGGGACATGTACTCCTTGAGGGATATGACTCTGGCTTTCTAGGAGGTACTAGTGGTGTCCTCGAGGACACAGTTATATTTCACGGTGATTTAAGCAAGCATCCCGACTTCTTAAGGATATCATCATTTCTTGAAGCTGCCGAGAAAAGACTTCTTTATTTTAATGAATTCCCCTTAACAGATATTGGATCCATCCTTGTCTTTGAGTATCAAGAATGTAATCAGAAGAAGGATTCAAACTACGGTAAACATGTTAATATTCCAATATTTATATCTCATGAAGGCTGTCCCAACGATTGTGTGTTCTGTAACCAGAGAAAGATTACTGCAACGGCTCAGGCAATGACACTCCAAGAGGTATCCGAGCAGGTTAAGACATACGATTCAACCCTAGATGATAAAACCTATATTGAACTTGCCTTCTTCGGAGGAAGCTTTACAGGCATAGAAACCAGTCTTCAGGAGAGTTATCTTAAACTAGCTTCTGAATACAAAAAAGCTGGAAAGATACATGGCATCCGCCTGTCAACCAGACCGGATTACATCTCACGAGATATTCTTGACAGACTAAAGCTTTATGAGGTTGATACTATTGAGCTTGGTGTTCAATCCTTAGATGAAGAGGTGCTTAAGGCCTCGAACCGTGGGCATCTGGTTTCTGAGGTCTATGAAGCAGTTGAATTAATTAAGACTTATGGCTTTCAGCTTGGGATACAATTGATGGTAGGCTTACCGGAAGATACAAAGGAACGGGCAGTTCTTTCATCAAAGCTTACCGTATTACTGAAACCGGATTTTGTACGTATCTATCCCACCCTTGTAATTAAAGAAACAGAGTTGTTACGACTCTATCAGCAAGGAAAGTATCATCCTTTGTCTCTAGATGAGGCCATTGATTGGACAAAGGAAATGTATAAGGTATTTCTGAAGGATCAAATACCTGTCATCCGAATAGGCCTACAGCCGACAGAACTGATCGCTGAAGGCAAAGAGGTGCTTTACGGTCCCTTCCACCCTGCCTTTCGCCAGCTTGTAGAAAGTGCTTATTTTCTGGATGATATCAAAATGAAGCTAAGTGCATTAAGTCTGTCCTTAGATAAGCAAACAAATATAAAAATCCTATGTAATCCAAAAGATCTATCGCAGGTGATAGGACATAAACGTAAGAATATGCTTGAATTAAAAAAGGAGTTTCCACAGATTCAAGTTGTACCTAATGAAGGTATCAGATCAATGATGATAGAATGCTTGATTTAAACAATGTAGTAGTCAAACTGCATATAATAAAGGAAGTCCAATCGAATGCTGCCTCAGTACAATAAATAAGCTCTGGAACATGCATGCATGTTCCAGAGCCCTCAATAATCTAATTAATACTGCTTCGTACTTTTCTTCACTAATCCATTCTTAAAGGTTACTGTGATTACTGCTTTGGTAGGGATATCAGTAAGATTTCCGTTCCATCCGCTGTAGGTCCAGTTCCTATCTGCAGCATAATCAAATCCACCGATTAAATAAAATGGTGCAACAAAAGCTTTTGCTTCCGGATTTAAGGAAAGCAACTCATTTGAGGTTACTGTTGCTAGCTCTTCCTCTCCGCTGAACAAAACAACCTTAACGCTTTCTACATCGGAAGCTTTCGCATCAGCCAGATTCACATTAACTGTGTAACCTATTAATCCGAGACTCGGTGTCTCCACGTCACGGGTTAGGATCTTTGTATCTCCGGTTAAGTTTGTATTTTTAATAGTTTTCACAGTACCATTCTTAAAGTTAACGATAATCTCTGCCTGAGTAGGGATATCCTTTCCTGAACCATTCCAACCACTATAGGTCCAACTTTTATCCGTTACATAGTCGAATGAGCCAAGTACATCAAATGGTGCGGATAATGATGCTGCATCCGGATATTGTGTCAATAACTCATTCGTTGTAGCTGTAGCCAATAAACCACTTTCATTGGATACCTTAACTACTACGCTCTCTACATCAGAAGCCTTTGCATCAATCAGGTTGAACCCTACATTGTAGCCAATAACTCCAGAGAAATCCATTACTCCAAAATCTACGGCCTCTACATTACCTTTTGTGAACCTGGAGGTATCTCCGGTTAAGTTTGTATTTTTAATGGTTTTTACAATTCCATTCTTAAATACTACTGTTATATCAGCTTCCGTAGGAATACTGGATAATTTACCGGTCCATCCGCTATAGGTCCAGCTTTTATCTTCTACATAATCAAATTCACCGGCCACATCGATTGGTACTGACAAGGTAACTGCATCAGGATACTGGGTCAGTAACTCATTTGTTGTAGCTGTGGCTAATACACCGCTTTCATTGGATACCTCTACTACAACGCTTTCTACATCAGAAGCCTTCGCATCAATCAGGTTGAAGCCCACATTATAACCAACAACTCCTGAGAAATCCATTACTCCGAAGTCAGCCGTTTCTAGATTACCTTTCGTGAACCTGGAGGTATCTCCGGCTAATTCTGTAATCGTGACTGTCTTTTCCATACCGTTCTTAAAGTTTACGGTGATTTCCGCCTGAGAAGGAATATCGGAGATTTCTCCATTCCATCCGCTGTAGGTCCAGCTCTTATCTGCTATATAGTCAAAACCGCCTAATATATCGATGGGTGCGGAAAATGATACTGCCTCCGGATACTGCATCAGTAGCTCGTTGGAGGTTGCAGTAGCTAAAACACCATTTTCATTCGAAACCTTTATCGTAATGCTTTCCACATCGGGAGCTTCCACATTCAATAGATTGAAACCGACATTGTAACCAACGACTCCTGAGAAGTCCATTACTCCGAAGTCTGTGGCTTCTACGTCTTTCGCAGGATTAACCAAAATTGTAGCCCAATCACTGGCTGCAGTCACATTACTTGTATATAAAACTTTATCTGATAACCATTGATTGAACTTTTCCAAACTTTGGAAAGAAGCAGCACGAATTTTAAAGTCGCCGCCTGCTGTAGCTAATACAAGTCCGCTGTCATTTACATTACCAATACCGGCATTATCATCAGCGATTTCCCAACGTGTAATACCGTCAGATGCTACTCCTACGCCTCCTTCCGTATTCAGAATCACCCGATTGAAGTCATAAGCTTCGCCAGCTGTAATTGTCATATCTGTCGGTAAATTACTAATACCCACTGAGGTGATGTTGTTTTTTACTGTTACTTTCGCCTCCGGTCTAAGAACAGTGCCATTAGGAAGTGTAATTTTAACACGAATATAAGCTGTTCCTATCTTTTTTGCTGTAACAATACCGTTCTTTGTATTGATTGTTACTGCATCCGGACTCCCCTTATCCGCTCTCACATACCAAGAATAAGTAGATCTGTCAACTTTATTGTTTACATTAAAATTGTAAGTACTTGTATCTGCATTACCAAGATTCAAGATAACGGAAGTACTGCTTAAACTAATACTGCTAGTTGTAGCAGCATTAACCTGTAATGCTGATGAACTGGATAATCTTAATGTTACCAATGCCAATACCATGAGTGTTGCTGTCAGCAACTTAAATGCTCTTTTTTCTCTCACTATAATACCCCTCTTTTTGTTAGTTGTATTTCGTAGTTACACAAGAAGTCTTTATTTCCATCTTCTATATTTTGGACACAAAAAAATGACCTACCTGCCTCGATAAACGACTATATCTTCCTACATGGCTGATCATTATTATTTTTCCTATGTGTAATGAATAGAAATTAACCTTTAGTAGATTTGTAATCAAACAGTACCGGTCCCATTCGTTTACATAATCATCTAAGATAAATTTATTTTCATTTTTATTTTACAGCATCTTGCAATGTTTTACTTGTTTATCCTATCCGAGTTCTCACGAAAAGTCAACTTGAAACATTATGTAAAACATAGACGATCTGGAATTTGCCCTACTGGATAGACCTATGCTTCATACTTCACTAGGTATTTTACGCCATTCCTATTATATTTGTATCCCTTTACCCATATAATGAAGTAAATACAGAATCACAAGAGGTAACTATGAATATTCATGTAGTAAAAGTGGGGGACACAATTGGATCAATAGCAGAGCAATATGGAGTAACTGTTCAAAGAATAGTACTCGATAATGTATTGGTTATACAAGAGCCTTTAGTTCCCGGGCAAACCCTTGTCATTCTGTATCCTGAAAAAACTTATACCGTCCAGGAGGGAGATACCCTTCAAGGCATCGCTGAAGCTAATGATATATCTGTTACACAACTATATAGGAATAATTCATTTCTATCCGAACGGGAATATATCTATCCGGGAGAAACATTAGTGATCAGTTATAATAATACGAAGGGAAAAGTTACAATTGGTGGTTTTGCATATCCTCATCTTAATAAAAAAACTTTGGTGAAATCATTACCTTTTCTCACCTATCTATCCATATTTAATTACACAATAACCGGGAATGGTGAATTAATCACATATTATGATGATACAGAACTAATTCAGATTTCTAAAGATTATGGTGTTGCGCCACTCTTACTTTTAACGACATTATCAGTCAAGGGAGAACCTAATATACAAATCGTTTATGATATATTGACAAATGATGAACTTCAGGATCGGTACATTGAAATTGTTTTTGATATGGTAAAAGCAAAAGGATATTATGGGATAAATCTAGTTTTTCAATATCTAAATACATCGAATCAAAATCTATATATTAGTTTATTTCAAAAAGTGATTATTGCAGCTAACAGCCTCGAAATTCCTTTGTATGTTACGATTAATCCAAATAAAACGTTTGTAGGGAACGAGCTAGTGTATGAAGACGTAGATTATTCCATTTTCAATCAAGGCGCATCCAACGTTACTTTTATAAACTTTCAATGGGGATATAACTTTGGTCCGCCGGTACCAATCGCTTCTATCAATGACCTACATTCTCTGATCGATTATACCGTTAATTATATAATACCGGAAAAGACCGGTGTTGGAATTCCTATTATGGGATATGATTGGGAACTCCCATATATTGTGGGTTTCTCAAGTGCTTATTCCTTAAAATTAGATTCTGTTATTACCTTGGCCCGTGAAGTAGGTGCAGTTATAGAATTTGATGAAATATCGGAAACGCCCTATTTTACCTATATAGAATTGAATTCCGGAATACAGCATCTCGTATGGTTCATAGACGCAAGGACTATTGATTCCTTAATGAATCTTGTATCTGAATATGGTTTACAAGGTACAGGTGTATGGAACATTATGAACTATTATCCTCAGATGTGGCTAGTGATCAATTCTCAGTATGAGATTGAAAGAATTTTATAATGAGATTAAGATATCCCTACTTTTATCGTGCGGAACTAGCAGACTTTAGTAACCGGAAAAGAGGAATCAAGTCCTCTTTTCCGGTTACTCATACAAATATAATCATAACCAACATTACTAAATCTCTCGCAACATCAGGAACATGAATTATACCTCTTCTAATTTTAATATTTCGATTAAACTCTTAGTTTCATCAACTAGCTCTTGGAGTACAACTATTGCTTTTATTGTATCGTTCATTTCCGATGAAATTAAAGTAATAATTTCATCAATTTTTAATTTGTAATCTTTGGGTTTTGTTTTGAAACCATCTATCATTTTAACAGCTTTTTTTTCATTAATGCAATATTCTTCATTTAAAGCAAATAGAACTTGATTCATACAGGAAATGCTTCGGTAGCATTGACCACATACATACGAAATATCATCTTTATCAATGTTGGTCTTAGCTAACATTAAAGAGAAAGATGCTTCAAAAACATAATTTCTCAATATTGAATTTTTTAAGCTCTTTGGATATGGTCTGGTTTTTGCTTTTAATTCAGAAATAATATTATTTGTATCTACCAACACTTTGCTAATGGATAACTCCCCCATATACATAGCATTTACATAAGCATGGGGATGCCCAGTCTGATAATTAGAAGTAACCTTTCCCCTTGAACAATCGTCAATAACCTGGGAAACACGTTTTAAATCACGGAATATAAAATCTATATGATACCCCTGAACAATAAGCCATCCTCCACCATTTACCCAAGGGCCCCATTCTCCCAACGAAGTGATGATATTATTCCTATGTTCATCATCTAGTGATGTAGCTATCTTGCTAATTTCACTAGTTTTAAAACCTTCTGATTCATCATAATATATCCCGATGTCGATATCTGAATTTGGGTGATTCGTACCTCTTGCTCTTGAACCTCCTAAGACTACTCCTACAACACCGGGAACCTTCTCCAATTCCATACTTATCATTTTTAGTATCTCATCTATTGTCATATATTCTTACCTTCCTGCTCTTGTTGTTACGTAATATTGTAATCTTTTTATAGTCTGTAGACAACCCCTTCCTACTCCGACTTATTATTCTCTGCCATTTCCCCTTTCATCACAAGCCAAAATAATCTACAGCATTTTCATAACAAATTCCCTTTACTATACTGCAAAGTTTGTCAAAGTCCTTGGGATATTCACCGTTCTCCACCCATGTTCCAATACTATTGCAGAGTATTCTACGAAAATATTCATGCCTTGGAAATGATAGAAAGCTCCTGGAATCAGTCAGCATTCCGATAAAAGATGATAGTAGACCTAGACTTCCCAGAATGTTAATATGGTTCTCTATGCCTCTGATATGATCATTAAACCACCATGCCGCGCCTGTGGTGCAAACCCAAAATCATTCATTCCGTCAAATCCTATATCGACACCAATTTTAGCAAACATCCGACTTGAATTATTACGTAGTGCTCCAATATGTAGCTGCATTACGATTCCAGCCTTTGCATATTCTTTTCCAAGGAATGTTAAAAGGTATCCACGATACTGAGAGCATTCGTTGTTCGTAATCGTTGTTCCTTCCAGCTTCTTTCGGAATATTTCATTAACATTTTCTCTGGTATAAGGTTAGTTTTATTTCCACCTTTATTGTGAATTTTAACCGACTTGATCATACCATTTTTGTGGTTAACGTCAGTAACCACTGTATGTAGTAAAATATTACAGCAGCAATCCCTGCCGGATCGCCACCTGCGACGATAAGATCATATTCCTGCACCATTTAACCTAGCCTCCTTCAACTAATGTTACAATTTCTTGCTTTCTGTGAACTCAGAAACTATTTTTGCGACTATTTCTTGCTTTCTGTTAATACAGAAACAACTATTTTTGAGATGCAATTTTATAGTTTAAGTTTATTAGATTAAGTAACAATCTCAAAGCTAAAAAGTGACGAAGAATGTAAAAATCCGATTGTCTTAATATCCCATAAGCTTACCAAAGAAGTTGCTAACAACTCCTTGCTCACTTTGCTTACGCGCAAAATAAAAGGACTGAATTCGGTTATACCGCTTCAGTCCCTAAGGATTGCTATTATTACTTCAATTATTAATTGTTCGGGCAGTCTTTTACTAACGTTTTAAACAAATCCTCAAACAGGAAATCTCTTCTGATTTCATATACATATTTTATCAGATGCCTTGTTTTACTAAAAGCATAATGGTCATCATATTCCGGTATCGGGCTATATTCCAGTCGGTCACGCATAAATTCACCATCAAGCAGCCATGCAACTGCTGTTACATCCCAGATTACTCTGCTCCAGCAGCTACATTCTTTTGTTGCCGAAGCCTCAGCGATAGTGGCTGATAACAGGTAATCACAAAGCTTATTCTTCCCATTCAGCCAATACTTCAGTTCATGTTCTGTTGTAGTAAAGCTGGAAACCACTCCTGCACACGGCAGCTGAACCAAGGGTACTCCACAGCCGAATACAATTCTTGCTGCTGCAATATCCTGTATTAAATTGAACTCATTATTCTCAGGCCAGTCATGAGCTTGACCTCCAAGCCAAATTAGTACAATTTTTTCTTTAATCAAAGGTTCCAGCAACAATGCAGAAGCGACATTTGTTATAGCTCCGATGGCTATGACATAAAGAGGATTGTCTTCACTTCTTGACATTGCCAGCTCAATGAGATTTTTTGCAGCCGGTGAATCAACTGCCTGCTCTTCATTAGGTAAATATGAGCGTGAACCCTTATATGTAATCCTTTTATACTCTTCCTTGCCCATCAAATCCAATAGATGCATAATTTCGGCATAGCTTTTCTCCATGCCATCCTCAGGACCCGAGGATTTTTCATTATGAAACGGTGCTGCATAGATTGCTTTCAGGTTTAGTTTATAGTCTGATTTTATTAAATAAGACAAAGCATACTGGTCATCAATTTCATTGAAGGTATCCGTATCAATGACTACATCTATCTTACCTTTAGGTTTTTGTAGTTTTCTAATGATTACTTCCTGATTCATTTTCTAACTCCTTTCAACTTCAGCAATAAACTATTATATTACACTTCTCTAAGCTTCGCAATAACCTCTTCTTTATGAGGAATTGAACTACTTGCTCCGTCCCTTGAGACAGTGATTGAGGACGCCATAGAAGCAATCTGTAATGCCTTTTTTATATCTATTTATTGATCCAAAATTCAATATCTTAATCATTTTACCTCCTAAATCCTGCAATATTCTAAACCAGATATTTTTATTACAACGGTCACATATTAATAATTGTATTCTTTTTTGCAGATTCATAAGCTGCATATACCAATCTCAAGGTTTTTATATTATCAGCACCAGTAGTTTCCGCTTCTTTCTCACCCTTTAACGCCCGCAGGAAATCTCTGTTAGCTTCTATTGTCGCTGTCTGACTTAGATAATATCTCCTGTCCACCCACTCATAATATGGTGTAATAACTTTGACAGATTGGGTTCCTTGTATCGTTGTTGTACGTACCCAGCAATCTGGAGCAAGTTCTACCGAGCCCTCGTCACCTTCAATCATAATAAAGGTTTCCGGGAAGCGATCATGTTCCACCGTAGAGGCATAGGACATCTCTACGCTGCAGTGTAGACCGCTTTCCATATTCAATGCACAAGTAGCCACGTCTTCCCCCTTTATATTTTTATGTACGGTAGCTATCTGACAATATATACTTTTTGCTTCACCGAATAAATATCTTACTGTATCGAATATGTGAGTACCGATATCAGTTAAGATAAATTGCTTCAGTTCTGCAAGGAACGGTTGATTTTCAAAGACCGGAAAGCTGTTACTATAGGTAATTCGAGCTCTGAAGGGTTTACCGATGCAGCCTTCCTCCAACCTTTTTTTGACTTCCCTAATCGGATACTGCCACCTCCAATTTTCATGAATCATCAGTGGCACATTCGCCTGTTTACAGACATTTATCATTCTCTCCGCAGTCGTGTAGTCAGGAGCCATCGGCTTCTGACAGATTACCGGCACGCCATACCTGGCAGCCATAACAGTAAACCTCTCATGCGTATCAACATCTGTTATGATATCCACAAAATCCAATTTTTCATTTTCGAATAATTCTTCCGCTGTATCATATATTTTGGCTACGCCAAATCTTTTAGCAATAAATTCTGCATTAGAACGTGTTCGGTTATATACTGCGACTAATTCTACGTCTCCGACTTCCATCCATCCGGCAATTTGGTATCTTGACCAATAACCACAGCCGATTACTGCAAATTTCATCATAATTCACCTGCCAACTTTCTTAATTCTTCTCTGGATGCAGCATCCGGTTGACTGTTTCTTTTACAACACCCGGCTCAAATACTTCTTTCCAGGATTCTTTAAAAACCTTCTCATAGCCAATGCTAATTGCTATTTTAGCTCCATCGGAAAAAGGTGAAGGTATTACACCAAATGCGATGGCTAATGGGATCTGCGTATGTCCTAGTAAGAAAGCTTTCGCTGCTTCTACCGGCACGCCTCGTTTCACTACCTCGTCCAGTGACTCCTTCATTAATGTTGCAGCTGCTGCTATTACTACTTCAGCAGCTGCAGGCTCCAACAGAGCCATCTGCTCCACTGTGATTGTATGGCACTTCTTTACAGGCATAAACATCTCCGTACAAACCTTTTCTGCTAGGATAAACAATTCATCCTTCCCATTCACTTTAGCAATTACAATATCCTGTTCCGCTGCAATTCCGCCGAAGAAATCCTTTTTAGCTTCCGCGGTTTTTTGCTCATAAAATAACTCCGGATGACAGGGATGCGTAACGACAAAAGTACAATCCTCCCTCATAGCAAGTTCCCCGGCATATGCAGCAGCCGGATCCAGAAGTATTACCGCTGTTTCCGGAGAAAGCATAGGTACAACATAGCTTGATACCTCAAAAATCTTGGTATCCGGTACCGCAAGTATTACGATATTGGATCCGGTAACTGCTTCTTCGATTGGCGTGACACTCAGGTTTCTTTCTTTTAACCTTCCGATACCTGCCTCCCCATTTTCGCAGAAATAAAGGTTATATTCGGATTTCACAAGATTATCAGTAATTCTACATCCCATTTTTCCGCCCGCACCTATAATTGAAATCGTTGTATTCATTTTCTGACTCATATTTTCCTCCTATCTGGCTGGTTATATTATTTTTATTTAATCCAATTCTTTAAAAATTCTATGCTCTCCTCAGCCCATTGGTTTTCCAGTAAAATGGTTTTCTCGACAGTCTCCGTAAAGGGTGTCCATAATTCTAATATGACGCTGCATTCTTTCTCATCCTTTAGCTGCTGCCTCAGTTGCGTGAAGTCAAGCATTCCCTGCCCTGCCGGGCAGCCCAGAATCTCAAAACCCATCATACAGTCAATCCGTTTTATAATGAAATCTTTATAATGAAGATTAATCACATAAGGAGCCAGCTCTGTTATGACCTGCTCAGGTGTTTCCAAAGCGCCGAAGGAATTGACAGTGTCGAGGCAAATTCCTACATACCTGCTACCCAGTTTATTAACCAGATAAGCTAATTCCTTCACACTGTGCCTCTCATGATTTTCTATTGCGAGTCTGATGTTCAAGGCTTTCAACTCCGGTACTATCTCACGAAGCTCGGTATATGCTTCATCAATTCCAAGACTTCCACCTTCTTTGTGTAATATCACCCTAAGTATGTCAGAATCCAGATTCCTTGCTATCTCCAGATATTTTCTCAGATGCTGGACCTCAATTCCCCGAGTTCCCACTTCTATACTGATTCCGGCATCCTCTGCCTCATTTTTTAACTCTAGGAGTTCTTGAGGGCTTAAACTATGTAATGGAAGATTATCACAGAATTGTACTACCTGAAGATTATATTGTTTCGCTCTTCGGAGCAATTCCAGGGCAGTTAATTTTCTTTCGCTATCAGGGTAGGAAGGTACGCCTACCGCCCAAGTATAGGTATAAGACCCTATTCCTAACTTCATATCAACCTCCATACTTCCGCTGCGTGAAAACGCTGCACTTCTTTCACACTCCTACGTTCTCAGTCTGAGGTTAAATACTTCCATCGCAGTACCGGATAATATTCTCTCAAGCTTAACCTCATCTTCAATCAGTGTTCTATATTTTGCTAATTCTACAGGAACATTAATTGCATGGTCTGATGAAAACATGACCCTTGTTACTCCGATGGTATCTATCAGCTTTCTGAGATTAATAATACTGAGCCAACTTGGTTCGACATATACATTTTCAAAATTCGAAGCAATATATAATGCCTGCTGAAAAAAGCTATCTGATCCGCCATGAGCCAGGATAACCTTAACATCCTTAAAAGCTCCGAGTGCTTTCAATAAACTGACAGGGTCTGAAAAAGGTGCTCCGGCTCCGGTGTGTACCATAACCGGGACTTTCAGGCTCCTTGCCACTTCAAAAACATGTAACCCGTCCTTGGAAGATGGATGTATGGCATGTGCAATCGGAGTAAGCTTAATACCTACAAAGCCTAATTTTTGTATGCAACGCTCCGCTTCCGACTCATAGTCTTCCGGTGTAAAATGCGGATTAATGGATGCCATTCCCCAGATCCTTCCGTTATATTTTTTACCAAACTCATAAATCCGGTCATGGATATCCCTTGTATCCTGTATATAAGGTCTGTTGATAAAGGGCTGTACGATGGCACCATCTATTTTGTATTTGTTATAAGATTGAATTAAACCATCTTCACTCGCTTCTTCATCAAATACATAATCGTATCCTAAATGTGCATGTGCATCGATTATCATTGATTCATCTCCTTGCTCAAAATATCAATAAAACCCAATCATCTTTCATGTCTGATCCCGGAGTCTCAAATCGACATTCAATGCTTAATTTTACATCTAACTTGGTTCCGTTGCGGGGATTGTACCAGTAATAGGAGTAACTACCCGAATGCTCAGTCGCCTTTATCTCACAATCTCCTTTGGTCGGAAAATATATGGCTATGACGGAACAATCACTGTTGCTCAGGCAGCTCGGCATGGTCTCTCCTTTCCTGCCGCTTGCATAAGATAAAACATCATGATTTGGATGCATCTCATAAAACTTTATCTCCTCTGTCATAAACCGGTAGTAATGTATTAAATAATCCGCACCTTTTGAATCATTGGAGATATTCATATGTGGTCCCCAAGTATTATTAAAGCCATGAACCACCGGATAACCGGCAAAGCCTGCCCGCCATTGTCCTCGTCTTGTATGATGATGATTAAGTAGTTCATGAATATCTACGGTACTTTGCCCCTCTGTCATCTCATAACCGAATTCGCTTACCATCGTTGCCCTATCCTGGATCGGTACTAATTGTTTTACATGCTCCTCCAGGTAAGCACACAGCTCAAGGTCAGCTCCTGGTCTAAATAACTCCTTTACCCAGTCTGTCTGAACAAGATATACATCCAGATCAGGCACATTGCACATTCTGTCCGTTAAAGGTTTTCTTTCTTCACCCCAATTATGTACCCCGATAGGATGTTTGTAGGGATCGTGCTGTTTTATGAAGCTTGCCATCCGTTTCATCCATCGATCTGCCTCAGAATGATATTTTGGAGTGCCCTCCGGATAGAATTCATACTCATTTGCAGGACACCAAAGATAGACACAGGGGAAAGCACTGTACCTTGCAATGATGTATTTAAACCAAAGCTCCTCATATTCCGCTATGAATTTCGCCCGGTCGTTAAACGGGAACTCCAGCATCCACGCCTCAAAAATCACTTCAAGACCAATGCCAAGTTCCGTAACAAGCTGCATCACCTCATCAACACCTTTAAAATAATCCAGATTAAACTCTTTAAAATTAGGCCACTGCGGGCTTCCACCCCAGGGCCAGCAATCCTTGTTCATCCAGCTGCTGTGAATGGGTGTATGAAAGGTACTGTTCTGCATTCGCACTCGGATGTAATTAACACCTTGCTGCTTCCGCTTAAGTAGTATCGATTTAATATCCGTCTGACAATAATGCGCACCGAATAAATTGTACATCGTATCACCCAACAGAAAGAAGGGCTCATCGTTATCAAAGTTAAACTTCCATTCTTTCGAGGGATTAATACGTAGATTTCCTCTGGAGCAGATGTCCTCCTCTTCTATCTTTAACTCTGTTTCATAGCATAATTCTTCTATTCGGGGGATAGATTCAATACTGCAGCTCCATAAGCCTGCAGCCGTTGGTCTCCATCTTATTTTCCACTCATTTTCCCCAATTCCATTAATACCGTCATAAAAGCCATTAACCGATTGTGTTATGTTTCTTTCCTTCTGATAGAAACATGCTTTTATTTCAATATCCCAAAATGGATTGTCAATTTTCAAATTACTATTCACACATAAATCAATGATATATCTCTGTAACCTCTTACTCGTAATCATAGCTTTTCTCCCAGCTTTCGTAGTAGAAAGCGTTATTTATTGATGAATTGTCATTATATTACCCCAAATCCAATTCTCTTGCATAGATTTCCCGAAAGTTCCCCTCTGCTCTGTCCAGCAATAAACCAAAACGTCCTTCAGAGGCAAAATACCAAACGAACTGCAGAATAAGAACACTATTCATGTAAACCTCAATAAATTTATCATTACCTATTACCTGAATACGATAGGTTCTGCCATATGTAAGCTTTAATTTTCTCATATCGACTATCTGGAATCTGGGAACTGTACAGAACATAAGCATCTGCCGTTCATAATCCAGTAAGACTACACCACCTGATTTATTTTCACCTTGTCTGATCAATAATCCGGCTGCTACTCCTTTTGTAACTATAATATCCGCCGAATATAGGAAATTGTCCGCTATCACATCAAAGGTATACCTAGCCCATGCAGTACCTATACTTCCGTAAATAATTTTTCCCGCTTTGCTCCACTTTCCAGGGGTTTCATGGCAATTATAAAAATCAATCTGTTCCAGTGTCTTCTCTGATCTAATCAGGTAAACCCTTAATTTTTCTTCGAGGAGGTCAGTTGCCAGACAAGCACATAGCTTTCCGTCAATTACTTGAATCTCCTTAGGAAGTGACAGCGCACCAAAGGTATGCTTCGTCTCATTTTCGTTAATTCTCTCCGCCATGGTATATAGAACATATTTTTTCCCTTTAAAGTCTACCGTTCGGCAGCTTAAACCATTAAATCCCATGGAAGCGATCAGAATATTGTCCTCAGGTTCTACATATGGACCTTCGATCCTATCCGATACCGCATATACAGTTCCACTAGTTAAAAAGATGTCACCTAATATTTCACGTTTCCCATAAGATGTATCTTCCAACCAGGTCAGATACCACTTACCCTCGTATTCAAATAAATCCGGCATCTCAACAATTGAATATCTGTTATCCTTTGACTGCAATACCGGCGGTGTCTGCTCCCAGTGAATAAGATCCTCTGAATATGCTCCAGCAAAGACGGCACCCTCTGGTAGCTCCTTTGTCGGAATTCTCGTCGCATACACACCAAAATACCCCGGTTTTATATCATGCTTTACCACCATCAGATCGCGGCAGTCGACAATCCCATTGATGGAATAATTCTGAGTCGTGTTATACCATCTGGGATCAGGAGTGATTACCGGATTACCTTCGTACTTTTTCCAATCCGTCATATCCCCGCTGATAGCAAGGCCAATCTGTTGTTCTTTGCCCTGTCCAAACGAAGACCTTATTGTATAAAACATATAGTATGTTCCGTTATGCTCGATGGTAGAACCGGTCCAATTAGTCAAATCCCCTATTTCTCCTGCGGGTTCCGGAGTGATTGCTGACGGCAGCTCTTCCCAGTCCAGAAGATTATACGAAACAGCATGACCCAGGCTATCCGCTTCAAATCTTGTACGTGTACTTCCGGGTCTTAAGTCCTGAAGATAGAAAGCGTGAATTTCATTCGTATCATTTTGAATGCAATACCATGTATCCCATTGATACATACCTTTTCCATGAAAATTCATATTTTCTCCTCCAGGGCTCCAATTTCTTAAGAAGGGAACCCGTTAAACGAGTTCCCTTGCATAAATCATATCAATATTCCTAATTATGTTATTTTACATTTGCATTAAGTTCATCAAGTGCAGCCTGAACCTCAGGAAGCTTCTGATTTACCCATGCAGTCCAATCGCCTTCAATATCTTTAGAAGTCATTAATTCTGCGATCTTATCGATTATTTCTGACTCAAGGCCTGCTGTTGCGGTTGCATAAGCCTCTGATGTGAAGAATGCAAAATCCGCATTAACCGGAATGAGTGTAGTCTGAGCTTCATCACTAAATAGCTTATATGCATTCAGGTAGATATTACGTTGCCACTCAGGATATGACAGATCGCTCATTCCAAAGGCATCACTGTTACCTGCACAATGTGTCCAGCTCCAGGTCCCATATTTATAAGGGTTTATATAATTTCCGTTCTCATCCTGTTTCCAGAGACAAACAGCCTTATCTCCATCATATTTCCAGTCAATATCCTGAATACCAAAGTTACGGAAATAATAGCCATCTTGTGATACAAGGAAATCAAGGATAGACTGCCATCTAGCTGCTTTTTCATCAGAAAGGTTATGATTCATAGCTGTCTGAGACCACTGATCATTTGCCTGCCAAGTTAAGAATTTACCGTCGGGACCTTTTACAAATGCTAAATCAATAAATTCCTCTGAGTTAACATCCGGATTAGCTTCTTCAAATCGGTTAGTAAGATCAGCTAATTGACCAAGTGTTGAATAATAAGCAGTATAAGCAAATAACTTTCCTGCAGCGAAGTTATTGGTAGCATCACCATCCTGAATCATCGGCTGATCAGCCCAGATGATACCCTTGTCATAAAGATCCTTAACCGTTTTGACTGCTTCCAGAGATTCCGGTAATGACGGACCCCATGACCATGTACCATCCGTACCCTGCTTAAAGGACACAAGATAAGGAGAGATCGCTCCGGTTATAAATTTCGGGAATGCCCAATTTGCAGCCGTAATGATACCGATTGTTCCGCCTGGGCCGTTCTGGCCCGGATCCTGCTTTTGTACAGTTTCAACAAGTGTTACCCACTCATCCCAGGTATAGATGTTATCTTCATGGTATAATCCAACTGCCTTAGCCCAATCCTTACGATAAAGATAGCCATTAGGACTAGTGAATTTATATGCATCTGTATCCATAGTTGCAGGCCAAGCATAGAGTTTATCATCAACTGCAAATTTCTTGCCGGTAACCATAGTGTCATAGGTTGCCTTCAAATTCGGATAGTTTTCAAGATCATAAGGTCTTAACATTCCCGCATCAACCCACTCCAGATACTCGCTGTAACGAACAGGTGCAACATCAAACATCATAATATCCGGTGCTGAGTCAGAGTTAATCCACATACGGGTCTGATCAATATAATCTGACCAGGTAAGCGGCCAAAAATCGAACTCAACATTAAATTTATCACATATCCACTGGTAGTTGGCTGCTACTTCACCGTTTTCAGTCAAACCAGCTTTTTCTGCATCAATTGCACTCATAGTAAAGGAAAGCTTATCTGCATAAGGATTAGCCTCAGCTGTTTCTGCTGTTTCTGTGGTTTCTGCAGTTTCTGTGGTTGTTTCTGTGGTTGCTGCATCATTTGTTGCAGGCGTGTCACTATCATCTTCTTTTTTCGATGAGCATGCTGTGAATGTACTTGCTACCATCACGAATACTAAGATTACTGATATTACGATTCTTAATCTTTTCATAAATACCTCCTTATTTGTTATAAACTATATACAAGTGCCCTCGTCAGGGCATATTGTCAAAGTTGGCTGCCGGGTATACTCTTTCTAGTCCTGAAAAAGATAAAAAGAATAACCAAGTAAAGCATAATTTAACAAAAAATAATAATTTGAGACATCGTTTCTATATTCATTATATATTAGAGCCTAATAGAAAGAAATGTGATCTGGTCAGTTTTTTTGGTACAAAAGTCAGTTTGGTTCATCAGCATATGTCCTCTTAACAATAGAGAACAGACCTTATCTAGACTCTTCTTCATCTCCTGTCAGTAATTCTGAATTTGCCTTAATATAAGCTACCAATTCATCCACATAAGTATAGGCGACAGCCACATATGTATCTGCAGCACCGTAATAAATTGTAATCCTTCCTGTATTTGCATCGCACAAAGTAGCGCAGGGGAAGCAGACATTCGACACAAATCCTACCGTTTCATAAGGCTTCTCAGGTGTCAGGATATAATCTCTGGTTCTGTATAACACCCTAGATGGACAGTCTATATCAAGTATGGCTGCACCAAAGCTGTATACAAAACCATTACAGGTTCTGGATACGCCATGGTAAATCAAAAGCCAACCCTCAGTGGTTTCAATCGGTATGGGTCCTGCCCCTATTTTCAGATCCTGCCACCATCCGGAACCACCTCTGGACATAACCCTCCTGTGTCTTCCCCAATGAATTAAATCCGGACTTTCACTCAGGAATATATCTCCGAACGGTGTATGTCCGCTATCACTCGGTCTGCTTAGAAGCATATATTTTCCACCTATTTTCCTTGGAAACAGAACTCCGTTTCGATTGAAGGGTACAAAGACATTTTCCATACGGATAAACTCTTTAAAATCCTTTGTCATTCCAAGACTAAGAGTAGGTCCTCCAAATTCACCGCACCAGATAATATAATAGGTATCATCCAGTCTTACGACCCTTGGGTCATAAGCATAGGTAGGCTGATAAGGCTTCCCACCTTCATCCTTCCACAAAATCTCTTCATCCGTAATATCCCATCGATAACCGTCCTTACTTTCTCCCACATGCAACATTGCTTTACCATTCTTATGATCCGCGCGGAAAACACCTTGAAACCCATCTCCATATGGAACAACTGCGCTGTTAAAAACCCTTGCTGTTCTTGGTGTCGGATTCCAATCTATAATCGGATTGTCCGTATGCCTCCAGATAATACTGGTATCCCCCTCGCTTCGTTCTTGCCATGGCAGATTCTTTATTGAACTGCCTATTATCTTAACCTCACTCATCATAACCCTCCCTGCTGCGGTACTTTCGTTAGTGTCATTACTTAAAATATACTTCCTGTATATACTGCACAGTTAACCTTTTACTCCGCCTAAGGTCAGTCCATTGACAAAATACCTCTGAAGAAATGGATAAATGAGTGCTACCGGAAGTACCGTAATGAGAATTCCTGCCATCTGTATACCGGTCGGAAATGCGTTAGGCCTGATACCTTCCGGAATCTGATTAATAACTTGGGTAATTGATTGGATCATAGTTCTGATATGCAGCTGAAGAGGCCATTTTTCTAACGTTCTCATAAAAAGCATTCCGTTGTACCATTCGTTCCAACGATCAACTCCATAATACAGAGCAATCGTTGCAAGCATCGGTTTAGACAGCGGTAGGGCAATCCGTACAAGTATAGTAATCTCACCGGCTCCGTCAATCTTAGCTGCTTCCCGCATTTCTTCCGGAAGTCCATAAAAGTAGGATCGCATAATCATCATATTCATGATGGCAATTCCTGAAGGAAGTATCATGGATGCATAGCTATCTATTAAGCCCATATTTTTTATCAATAAATATCCGGGAATTAATCCACCTTGGAAGAACATGGTAAAAACAACGAATAAATTCACAAGTTTTCTGCCGGGAATCGGTTTTGACAGTACATATGCAAGTGTTACCGTTAGAAACATGTTATATGGTACACCGATTAATACTAGTAGAAATGTTGTTCTAAAACCGTACCATAATACATCCCAACTGAAAATAAACTCATATGCGCTAAAGTCAAGTGCCGGAGGATAAAGTAAGAAGCTATTCTTTACCGCAACACCATATGGCACGATTGAAGTAAGGAGACTGCTGTAAAAAGGATATATGATTATTAATGCGAAAAACATCAGCAGGACTATAATAATCAAACGCGGAATACTGGGCATTTTAATTTTTATACGCTTCGTTATAGAAGATTTATTTTTATTATTCATAATCTCTCGTATAATCCAATTATCCTTTGATAGGTGATTGGATTATATTTTTCCTTTCTTTTAATTGTTTATAGCTAAGAGCTCATTTGCTCAGTTATAATACGTTAAGCACTGTGGATTTGTACCTATACTTTTACAGCTTTGACTGTTATAAGGAGACTCAGACCACAGCTTTTCGTCTTCACTGGTAATCAGTTAGTTAACGCTCAGACGTTTCATTTTTCGAGATTACACAGCCGGACTCCCTGTGGAAAACAACAGTGCTAAAATTCCAGTTATAAGGAGGTACATACCATGTACTTTGTTGGTATCGATGTTTCAAAGTACAAACATGATTGTTTCATCTTTCATGATTCAGGTGAAGTTATAGCAAATGACCTTGTGATTTCTAACTCTTGTGAGGGCTTCACAGTCCTTCTTTCCACTCTTAAATCTCTTGATTCCTCTCAAGAAATAAGAATAGGATTTGAAGCAACCGGTCATTACACCTCTAATCTGAAACGATTCCTTGAGAACGCCCACTACAGCTTCATGGAATCAAATCCTGCTCTTATCAGCAAGTTTATTCATTCACAGACTTTAAGGAAAACCAAAAACGATTCTATCGACTCGCGATCAATAGCTCATTGGCTTACGACGGTTGATTACAAACCCTATCCAAAAGGATTTTATCATACCTATTCCTTAAAGTCATTAACTAGGTTACGTGACACTATTGTCCGCCAACGTAGCCTTTACATGGTTAAGCTTACAAATGTTTTGGATCATATCTTCCCGGAGTTTAAACCTTTCTTTAAAGACAAGTTCAGTCAAACTGCTTTGTACTTGTTGGAGAAGTACCATACTCCTGATAAAATGGCGCGTATGAATACTGCTTCCTATGATGGTATTCGTTGCATCTCTCGCGGTAAATTTTCTATGCAACGTTTTCTTGCTTTGAAAGAACTTTCTGCTAATACCGTCGGTGATTCAAACGAAATATTTGAAATGCAGCTTGTCAGTATACTTAATCTTTACCAATTGGCTGATACAGAGGTTCAGCGTCTTGAATCCGAAATCACAGTACTTATTGCCGAACTAAATCCTCGCACTCTTACTATTCCTGGCATTGGACCGATTTCTGCTGCTATCATTATTTCTGAATATGGCAACATTCAAAACTTTTCCTCTCCTTCGCAAATGCTTTCATTTGCAGGGCTAGAGCCGGGATATTTCCAATCCGGTACTATGGAATTCAAAGGTAAAATGGTAAAACGAGGTTCCTCACATCTTCGCTATGCATTGATGAACTGTGCCATGCCACTTATCATGTACAACATGGTTTTTGCTGAGTATTATCATAAAAAGCGCGCCGAGGGAAAGCCCCATCGAGTTGCTCTAAATCATGTAGCCAAAAAGCTGATTCGGGTTATTTATACTTTGGAAACAACAGACGTATCATTTGATGCCTCTAAGCTTCGCTGATTAATGTAGTGGTTAACCAGCCATAATCATTTGCATTGCTTTTCAAGATGTCCCTTTGAAAGGTTTATTAAGTTTAGCCTTCAATTAAGTTGAAATACTTACAAAAAATCTATTGACTTCTAATAGTTAGTCTCCTTTTATTCGATAAATCTATCCTATCTGGCCGGATGGTTTTAAAATTTCAATTAAACGTTGTAATTCATCATGCCAAGTTTTTTCCTTACCCAGCATATTAATATAATATGGGTATAAATAAAGATATCTGCCATCTTCTTGGTACCCATCTTCAATAAACTGCGGATACATACTTCGGAACATAGGTTCGTAAGCTTCAATATTCATTTGTACTATATACATATATCTATTGTTTTCATTAGCCTTTACATCATAACTTTTAATTTTATATAATCCTTTATCTGTTTCTCTTGTTTTTTTAATCTCTGATATTGTTTTTCTGTATTTAACGTTACCGAATAAATATTGACATTTTTTATAACTACCTTGTTTTAGGTATTTCTGTATTTCATCAATAGTTAATGCATTACCATTTTCATCTGTATAAGTTAAATTAAACGTAGCATCTTCCACTATCCATTTTAGGGTTCCATTAACATCAATCTGCACAATTGTTAAGGTATGCGCATTTGTAGTATCCATATCTTCTAACCTTAAATGAAATGAAGCCGCTTTATAACCGAGAGCTTGATATAAATATGTTAATGAATTTGAAAAACCATCACAATAAAAACCTCCAATATTGGTTTCTTCCATTTTAAAGATTTTCACTAGTTTATTATATATATTTTTAGTTTCCAATGTATCTTCTTCAGTTGATATATGCATAATATTAGTTCCTGCTGAGATTGTATTTTCATACACCCAATCTCTTACCAGATTTACCCTTTCAAAATCTGTTATATCATCCGAATATAAATCTTTTCTTTCAGAATATATTCTTCTTAGAAGATTCATAAATTCTTCATTGTTTATTACTTTTATTGATAAATTTTCTAATCCGGGCTGATTATTTATCCATATCACGGATTTAATAGGGCGAAAAAGAAATATCGCGAATATAATTAAAAATAGAAATGAAAACAGAATAACTTTTACCTTATTTAGCATTTAATCTCCTCATCGTAATCACCCTCTTATATTACTTTTCCATATGTAACGACATGAGAGGAAACCACTAAGTTACTGTCATCAAACAACGCAAAATCGATTATATATGATGTATATCCCATAGTATTATAAAGAATTGATAATACTGCAGTTAATCCTCTACAATCTTGATACCATTTCCAGAAACGGTAGCAAGATTGTAGAGGGAATTTAAATAATCAGCAACATTATTATTATAATTAAGATTATCATATATATCAATATAGGTATCCATTATTAATCCCGGGTAATCTTTTAATTTATAAACGAATACTCCTGTATATGTTAAATTAATAATAAAGCTGAAATTATTAGTATTTTTAAATTCTCAAATATGCACCTCTTTCAAATCTTATCTGCTGTCAATTATTTTCCCATAACCTTTGGTGCTAAACTTATTTAAGAAATTTGTTTTAATCTTTTTATTCGAAAAGTCATGTATTATTATCTTATCACTTCCAATTACTATTCTTCTACGATGTATAACATCTTTATATTTAACGTAAAAGTCGCACTCATTCTTTTCAAACTTAATTACATAACACTGCGTATAACTTTTCATTGAAAATAAATTAATTATATCATTCTGTTCACAGCCTGCATATATAGTATTATGGATACTTGTACTTCGAAATTCGTTTCTTAGATCAGGCATAGATGTATATACATAATTTCCCGGATCCTCGAAAATAATGTTATCTTCTATAACTAAATCTACCGACATTTTATCATTATGAGCATGACCAGCATTTCCATTCTGTCCGTTATCGGAAGCATTGAATGCTAAAAACAGGTTTTTTGATTTCAATATATATACACCAAATTCATGAAATCCATAAGTCTCAATATTATTAAGTGTTATTCCATGATTATACTGTATTATATGTTGATTCTCATAGGCCAACTTCTGATCTAAGGTTTGTGTTAGAATTGGTGCTGAATATAAATCAGCATTTACCTTATTATTATTAACTAAACTTGAAACAATGCTACTTTCCAAAGGATAAATCTGTTGTTCTTCCTTAAATCTATTGTTCTTATATAAACCTGAAACACTTGATACAAAGGTTCTACAATCATTCATGTTTTCATCTAGATAATATACGTCTGAAGGAGAACATTTGTAGTTCTCGAGATTTTTATATAATATCTTTGCTTTTTCAGGTGTTAATAGGTTACCGGTTATTGATAATCTGAAAAACATTCCTGAATCATTATCACCTATTTGAATTATACTTCCATCTGGTCGTGTAATAGATTTCGTAAAATATCCAGCACCATATACGATATCAAATATATCTTGTGGTATCACATAATTTTTATTCTCATCTGAAAGTCGATGTAACAATGCAGTTGAGTATAAAGCCATTTCACCGGTCAAGCGATGGTATGCAGTAGAGCCTTCCTTATTTGAGCCCTCTCTGTTGAATTGCTTGCGAATTTCATTTAAAAATTGATTATATGAGAATTTCATCCATTCATTCTTCTGTCTACATTCAGGTAATACAAAACTTCCATATAACAAACCTGCTATATTAGCAAAATAGTGGTTTGATGTAAGGATTTCAGACCATTCCAAATTCTTTCGAATATGATTACAGTGCTCAAACAGTGAATTCAGAAATACCTCATTAAATTCTTTATCAAATTTGATTCCCTGATTCACAAATAGCGAATAGCCTAAAGCCATGTTAGCAGTTCTTATGCCTACATCCATTGTGCACATATAATTTACACCCATTCTTACTGGGTTCTGTGCAATAAAATCCAACAGCTCATTTCTAAACTCCGATTTCAATTCATTCTTTCTGTCTGGGAATACTAAAGCTAAGATTGCGAGCCTTGGTAAATGTTGTAATCTTGATAATTCCCAAGGTACTTTTATATCACCACCAAGTTTTTTTGCATTTCCCTGTGGCAAATACCAATGCTCTGCCCCCCAGCGATAGCCTGATATAAAGTCTTTCTGCCAGTCGATTGCTGAATAATCACCATCAATAAGACGCCATATTTTTTGTGATGATTTTAAACTCTTCTTTGACTGGATACCTTCAAGAAACTTTCCATGCTTATCAATCTCTAATTCCACAGAATCATAACGATATTCCATAAATCCTTTTGAATTATTATGAAATCCAACATTTACCCAGCCCGATCCTAATAAATCAAACCTATGGTTACGATACATCCTCCATAATTCTTCTGCAAAGTTTCTATCAATTTTAGAAACATCTAGATCCTTAGTCTCAACGGGTATAGGGTTAATCATGCCAAATCTTTGACTATACTTTTGTCTGGTATCAAAATGTCTATCACGATATTTGTATCCTTGTGTTTTCATAAGAATCATAAGTCTTTCAAAGATTCTTTTAATAATTTTTGACTTTTTAGTTGTTTTTATTTTGTGCAGATAAAACGAAATTTTTGACATATAATCAATCCCCATTTACTTTTTTAATGCTTCAATTATTTTTTCGGTATGAATTTTCCATGTATAATTCTTACATACCTCATCTCTTGCATTCTTACCTAGGACCTCACCAAATTCTTTATCGTTAATCAATCGGATAATGTTGTTTGCAAGGTCAGTAATGTCTCCTGGCTCACATAAAAGTGCATTCTTCTCATGATCAAATATCTCGGCCATTTGATCCATATTCGAGGTGATGATAGGTTTACCCATAGCCATATATTCGAATAGCTTTGTAGGAGAACCAAAGAATGGGGTTCCATCCGGATTCTTAACTTGTGGTGATACTAGAATATCAGATGCAGCAAGATATAACGGTCCTTCTTTTTGCGGAACAATGCCGGTTAAGGTGCAATAGGCCTCAATATTCTCTTTTGAAATGATAGCTTTTACCTCCGGCATTTTAGCGCCATCCCCCACTAGTAGTAGATGAATGCGGTTTGCAAATACAGTTTCATTAATAATCTTTGCGACTGCTTTCGCTAAGATTTCAGCTCCATGCCAAGCGCCAAATGTACCGATAAAGCCAATTACTATTTTATCGGTTGGTAAATGATATTTACTTCTAATTATTTCTCTATCAATATTAGGGTTATAGGCGTCTGTATTAACACCGTTTGGATTAACTATAATCTTTTCTTCTGGGATATTCAGAGCCATAAGCTGATCTTTTAACGGCTTACTTACACATGTAATTAAATCTGCCTTTTGAAAGGTAAGCATTTCGATCTCTTCTGATATATCCTTCGCTTTGAGTTTTCTACCACCCCATTTATTTGCTATCCAGACCTCCGAACCGTTATATTCCAGAACAAAGGGTATTTTATGATTTAGAGAATATTTAATGCCTGCATAAGCATTTAAAGCACTTCTTTGATATATAAAAGCAATCTCTTTATTTTCAAGAATTTTGCATAGAAATCTATATAATGTATTATTAAATGATATCCCCGAGATATCTTTTACATTTCCATAGGTTATATTTTCATTTACAAGATGAGTTTTTATAGAATCTTTCACGGTAGGAATAATATCCGTAGTTATAAAAAATGGATCTTTCTTAAAAAAATATTCTATATTATTAACAACACCGGCTATATGGCCAATTGATCCGCCAGCGATATATCCATAGCTTAAATCACATCTTAAATAAACAGGTGTTTTTGAAATGTCTAATTTAGGTTTATTTATCTCTATTTGATTTAGATGATTGATATCCGCTGATATCTTCTTCAATAAAGATTTATATGATATATTTTCATATAAAAATCTTGATAACTGCCTAAGTAATTCAACTAATCCGATTTTTAATTCATTACCATTAATATCAATCCAGCTACAGGTACCCATTGCCATTAATCTACATATAACAGCTGTTAGAAATGGTCTGGGAAAGGCAGTAAAAGAAGGGCAATAAAATTTGACCTCCTTATATTTCCATATTTCTTTAAAAAAGTCTTTGGTTTTAACAATTCTGACTAATTCTTCGAAAGTAATTGTCATACATTCATCATCTTTTTTGGTAATAGTTGAATTTGAGTAATATATTTGTAAGTTTTTCTTATTCATATTTCTACCTCCGAATGTATGATTTCTTAATAATCAGGTTAGCTATTAATGAAATAAATATAATGACATACGAAATTAATGATGCTATTGCAGCACCTTCAATGCCCATAAGCGGAATTAAATAATAATTAAGAACAAAGTTTATTATTAATCCTACTCCAGGAGCAAGAATGTTAATCATTAGATTGTTTCCACTAGCAAAATAATTAAATAAGATAGAGCATAATGCCCAGAAGAATATTCCGATAATCAATATTCTGAATACTCCAATAGATTCATGGTACTCTTTTCCGTATAATAAATCTATAGCAAAACCAGAAAATGCATACGATAAACCGACTAATACTAACATAACAAGAGCCATTACTTTAAGAACTTTTATTAAAAATATTCTTTTTTCTACTCTGTCTTCCATTGCAGCCATTTTAGGGAATAATAACATTGAAACAGAAACTGCAACCATGTTCACCATATCAGCAAGATTTACCGCTAATGTATATAAGCCAGTTTCATAATTTCCTAAAAAGTTATTTAACATAAGTACATCTACTCTTAGTACTAAATATGATAATAAGCATGAAATATAGCTCTTAAGTCCATATGGTAAGCATTGTTTTAACAATAATCGATTAAATGATACTCTATAGGTTATTCTTTTATATATCAGTTTTGTTCCCACGACTATAACTATACAGCATGAAAAAAGTGTTAGTAACATAGCAATCTCAGGAGTAATTGTAGCTATAAAGCTAACGATAATAATAAATACTGGATACCCTACACTATTCAACACTTCTAATATATTGTATTTTTTTACTTCATTAATTGCTATAAAGAAATTCTGCTGTAACATATTGTATACTTGGACTGGTATATATAATGCAACGAAAGCAAGCAAGTATTTACTTTCAATAGGGGATATTTCAGGAAAAAATATCAGTATTACACAAATTATAAACGATATACCTGCAATAAAAGTCACAACAACAAAAGAATTTCCTATTATTTGGGGAAGAATTTTTTGATCCTTTGACAAGAAGTATGTATTTGCTGAATGTATACCAAAATTACCAAATTGAATCCCAATTCCAGCGATTGCTGTTGCAACCCCTAAAATCCCTCTACCTTCCGGACCTAGAATACGGGCTACTAGGATAGACGAGATTAATCCAAAACACAGCATTAATACTTTAATGGAATATACCCTCATGATATTCATAATCAAATCGCTATTTGATATTTTATTAATGAAGTTTTGTATATTACTATATTTCAAAAATTATCCTACTTTCAAATATG
>FWWL01000479.1_pt1 | contig 110153 bp, 93 predicted proteins | sample 2228331 | NCBI WGS metagenome assembly FWWL01 (sample SAMEA103939775, study PRJEB20133) | metagenome | reverse complement strand
CTTAGACAAATTGTACCATGTGCCCGATAGCTCATCAACGGGAAAACAATCGCGCCACACGTCTCTCGGCATGCGAGCAAGAATCCGCAAAAATACAAAATGCCCTCCCGACATACCTGACAGCTGATGTTAATTAAGGACAAAATAAAGTTGTAGCATTCCTCTAGGAATCATTTACAATGGGGAATGTAAGTTAAAACCCAAAAATGAAACGAGGTTGTACGATGAAAAAACTTGCCATCGAAGGTGGAACTCCAGCCCGCAGCAAACCATTGCCGCCCAATTACCCGGGTGCGGTAGTCATGGGACAAGAGGAGGCCGATTTCGCATCCAAGGTCATTCTGGCGCAGTCTCCTTTTCGATACTATTCTCCTAATCCTCAAACTGCAGTACAAAAGCTGGAAGATGCTATGTCAGCAGACTTGAATATTCCTTATGCACTGGGAGTGACATCCTGTACGGCGTCTCTTATCGTATCTATGAAAGCGCTTGGAATTGGATACGGGGACAAGGTCATTGTGCCTGCCAACACTTTCCTGGCCACTCCTGGAGCAGTTGTATGCTGTAACGCGGTTCCGGTATTCTGCGACATCGACGAGAGCATGAATTTGGATCCTGCTGCGCTTGAGCAAGTATACGATGAAGATGTGAAAGCGATCATCGTTGTGCCTATTCTCGGTAATCCGGTTGACATGGACCCTGTTATGGAGTTCGCAAAGCGCAAAAACATTCCCGTCATTGAAGATGTGGCTCAATCCTGCGGTGTTACTTATAAAGGACAACACGCCGGCACGATTGGAACAATCGGAGCGTTCAGCTTCCAGATGAACAAGATCATCACGGCTGGTGAAGGCGGAGCGGTTGTCACACGTGATATCAAGCTGTTCGAACGCGCTATTCGCTACCACGATCAAGGCATTCTGCGCCATAGGGACCGCTACGGTATGGATTCACCGGACGATCAATTCGCCATAGTCGGACAAAACTATCGGATGAGCGACATCACAGGAGCTGTAGTATATGAGCAATGGAAGAAGCTTCCTTCTATTATCGCTTCGATGAGACAATCGCATCAAACTGTTAAACAAGCACTCACTGAGCAATTCCCGGAATTGCAATTCAGAGATTGCCCGGATCCAGACGGACAGATCGGATCTAACCTGGGAATGATCCTGCCTTCTGCTGAGGCTGCTGCTGCTTTTAATAAAGCTACACAGGCTGAGAATATAAGCACACACTTGCTGTATTTGGGTAAGCCGGCTTATCGGACACCTGCTATCTTCAACCAACGCACGGCTGATAAAGATAATTTCCCGTTCAACTACCCATTCAAGAATCCGGTTGTATATAGCGATGATATGTGTCCTCGGGCCATTGATCTGATTCCGAGAACGACATTCCTGCCCCTTGCTCCGACTTTGACTGAGCAAGATGTGGAAGAAATTATCGAAGGCATTTCCAAGGTATATGCATTCCTAAGAGATCAACAATTGGCAGGTAAGAACTAAAGCCATGCCGCAGATCGCAGGAGACTTCATTCATGATTCAATCTAATACACCGCTGCCGAATCGCTGGCTGATTCTGCAGCTAGTTAACCTGGGGACATTCATGACAACATTGGATGTCGGTATTGTCAACCTGGCTCTACCGACGATGGCCTATGAGTTCGAAACGAACTTATCCTATGTCCAATGGGTCGTGACCTCGTATTTGCTGACAATGGTTGCCCTGCTGCCTATATTAGGCAAACTGTCGGATAGGCTGGATAGAAGGAAAATCTACAGCTGGGGATTCCTGATCTTCGGTCTAGGCTCCTTGTGCGCAGCACTATCCAGCAGCCTGCTAACGATTATTATTGCGCGATGCATACAAGGTGTCGGCTCTGCAATGATCATGGCGAACAGCCAGGCGATGGTTAGGGCTATATTCCCGGATCACGAGCGTGGGAAAGCACTGGGGATCAATACAATCGTAATGTCGATTGGTACGTTATCTGGTCCTGCCATAGGGGGTTTCCTGATGGAAATCGCCGGATGGCCGCTTCTGTTCTGGCTCAATGTTCCGCTTGGCGTGGTCGCCCTTGTGTTCGGCTTACGTTGGTTCCCTGATACTGAGAGGGCCTACCATCCGCTCGATCTTTTAGGTTCAACCCTGCTCGCCTTAGCTACGACGATCTTGCTCTATGCGGCTGTAGTCGCTGAGCAGAAAGGATTCACGACCCTTGTGCTGAGCCTGGGCGCGGCCGGTATCGCCCTGATTGTAATCTTGCTCGTGTATGAACGTAAGCTCGAGCATGGTATCCTCGATCGGATCTTGTATAAGAACAAGTATATCGGCATCGGCAACTTGTCCGCCTTCCTGTTCTACGCCGCGCAGATGGCGTCACTAATCCCGATCACGTTCTACATGCAGAACGTGCTGCAGCTGTCGACGCGTAATGTCGGCCTGCTCCTGGCCATCCAGCCCGTGTTCATGGGCATCATGGGCCCAGTGGCCGGTTGGTACCGCGATCGCTATGGAGCGCGCATCCCCACGACAGCAGGAGCGATATGCTGCGCACTGTCCACGCTGCCGATCATATTGGGCAGTGAAGTGTCCGTGTGGGATACGGTTTTGTACAGCTCGTTGTTCGGCTTAGGCAGCGGATTCTTCCTTGCTTCCAACAATGCCGACATCATGGGTAACGCCCCGGCAGCCAAGGCAAGTTTGGTTGGCAGCATGCTTGCCCTCATCCGCTACTTGGGGATGATTGTCGGGATTGGCTTAGCCGTTTTGCTAGTAGGTCAGCTAGGCGGTGCTGCAGTAGATACTGCGGTGCTAGCACCTAAGATTCGTTGGTTATTCGTAATATGCTTCGCATTTGCATTGTGCTTGACGGTGTTTAGCTGGATGAGACCGAAAAGACGGAACGTTTAACGTTCCGTCTTTTCTATGGGCTAGTGGAAGGTTCAATATTTAGGAGGAGGACGAAGGCGAGGCTATTCGCCTCTTATTATGAATGGCGTCGATTCAGTGGGAGCTTGCAGAGACCTTGCTAGCTTCTGCCGCTTCTTTCACACTCAAACGTTCATACCGTGATAAGCAGAAACGAATTATGAATAAACATAGAATAGTAAGAAACACAATACCAGCAAACATGGCACCTCGAATATCATTCAGGAAAAATAAAACGGTCAGCATGCAGCATCGGGACAAACACACGATGCATTCACGCCAAAGCAACACCCTCAGCTTGCCCATCAGGCTCAAATGGTTAACCGAACGGAAAACTTTGATCATCCAATTAATATTGAAATAGAACATCCCGATTGTGGACAATATATTAGAGACTACCAGAAGCGGCGAAATATATGCTATGGATATCAAAAAACCAATAGACATGCATGACATCCCGAGCAGGATCCAGGTATTTTCAGATAACCGGACTCTTCGGTACAAATACAAGGCTGCAAAGGAAGATAATGTATATGCCGTATTGAGCAGCGCGATAAGCAGCTTATTCTCGGTTACATGGAACGTAAATAGCAGCACGAATAAATTTTGAAATTGTATAAACACGCCTACTGCAAAAAAAGCTATGTTCAACCATTTGTCACTACGATTACGAAATAGATTGCCATACGCCATCCCTTTGTACCACTCGCCTTCTTCCTTGACTACATGAGTCAATGATAAATTAGGGACAAGCTTCGACAAAGCAAGCATCACTGTAACGATGATCAACATCATCAAGAATGAGCCCGGATAACCGAACCATTGAATGATTAAGGCTGATGCAATGGGAACCGTAACCGAGGCGATTTGCTGAAATACATTAACATAGGAATAATAGCTTCCCAAATCCTTCACTTGCCCGGATAAAGAAATGCTAAGGTTATGAGCTGCATAGAAGGAGCCGAAGGTGAGGCCGACAAAAGCACCGATTAGAACAATCCATACGATCCGATTATCCAAATGAAGAAACGATAAAGTCGTAAACACCACCAGCCCCGCTATCGCTGATAAGGCGAAAACGAGGCGAATGGAATAACGCGTCATCAAGTGTGCTCCAAGTGTGAACCCAATGCTCCAACCAATGAACAAGGACATATTAAATAGTGCTATATCGGATATCTTCTTGCCGTCTTCCCAAATATACAAATTAATGAAAATGCCGATGTAGATGTATATCACTTGTGCTACAATATTCATGATCAACAACTTGCGTAAATCGCTGCTTAATCCCACTTGATTGGTCCACTCCCGACAGGTTAACTCCATACCGATTATTGTCTAATCCATTATGCACACATTATGGCAGATCAATCAACATGAAATAACTGTCCGCGGCGGCAACCAGGTCTATTGTTGTTTCATCTGTGCTTCTTGCAGAATCTCGCTCTTGCAGCAACTGTCCGTTAATAGAGAGCGACCCTTCTATGTTGAAGACGTACGTTCTACGGGAACTATCTTGATTGAATGTGATCCGTTCGCCCGCATTCAAGCGAGATAAGTATAAGGTCATGTCCTGATGAATATGAGCGACTCTGTGTTCGGAATGGGCTTTATTCGAAACAACGGGAAGCAAAGCTCCGTGCATGGCGGCTTGATCGTATGCGAACTGCTCGTAAGAAGGCTCAAGTTGACTCTGATCTGGCAAGAACCATAGTTGAAGCAGATGCAGCTCCTCATCCTTGGAAGGATTGACCTCCGAATGGGTAATTCCAGTTCCGGCCGTCATGCGTTGGATTTCTCCAGGTAAAAGAATCTTCTTGTTACCCATGCTGTCTTCATGCTGGATCCGGCCTTTGAGCACAACGGACACAATTTCCATCTCTCTATGAGGATGCATACCGAATCCATTCTCAGGTTGAACAATATCATCATTGAATACGCGAAGCGGACCAAAATTCATGTTGGCAGGATCCCGATATTCGGCAAATGAAAATCCGAAGCGGCTTTGCAACCACCCGTGGTCAGCGGAGTAACGACTGGAAGAAGGATATACTTGTAACATAATAACATCTCCTTTAAGATTAGATTGGGCATGTTTAGAATAGCAAGTGATCGATGGAGTAAATGCCAGCTCCTGCGAATGCGACACCCAGTGAAACTGCAATGAGCACTACGTTGTATTCAATTCCGTTTGCAGTTACCCAATAGCCATTACTTCCATGTACTTTAATGATGGCCACTAACATTGTAACAATAATTATGGCTGCTGCAAGAGGAGTCAAGAAGCCAGCTGCGAATAGTATGCCTCCGACGACTTCCAACAAACCAGCCAGAACGGCCATCAGAATACCTGGACGAATCCCGATGGATTCCAACCATCCACCTGTACCTTTTGGGCCGTAGCCGCCGAACCAACCAAATAATTTCTGAACACCGTGACCAATGAATGTCAGTCCGATCACAATACGAATAATAAGTAATCCTAAGCTTAACATAAAGCAGCATCTCCTTTTCATCGTATTTTTTGTTTGTTGCTTACTTTATGTTAGTATATTATCGCGGACACTTACTTTTGTCAAGTAACTATGTTATAATTATTTCAGGAGATGATAATCATGGATTCCATGGACTCAGCACACCCAATGCATCTTTGTCCCAAGTTCGAAACCGCTTTTGAGATTTTGGGTAAACGATGGACCGGTCTCATTATTCAAGTATTAATGAACGGGCCATTACGATTTAAAGATATCTCGAATATGATTCCAGGTATGAGTGACCGCATGCTCACAGAGAGATTCAAAGAACTGGAGCAGCAAGGTGTCCTTATCCGAAGAGTCTACCCTGAGATGCCGATCCGTATCGAATACGATCTAACCGATAAAGGTCGCGCCCTCCGTGATGTAATGGCAGAGGTCCAGAAATGGGGAGACCAGTGGTTGGTGTAGAAATACGGCGCATTTGCCGGGAGCAACGAAACTAGACCGTCCGGGAACCGGACGGTCGTTTTGTTTGGAGGAGTTACAATCAGCAGGCTAAAAGAGCCTATAAGTAAACGGTCTTTCCCGTTGCGCGACTTTCATTAGCTGCTTCAAGGAAACGAACAATGGCGAGTGTTTCTTCGGGATCTATACCAGGTTTCCCAGTCCGAAACATGTCCATTGCCCGTTCAAGTAATCCTGCATACTTAGGTTTTGGATGGTTCCCTACATCCACGAACTGTGTTCCATTGGTACGATGAATTAATGCTCCATTAGTACGGTTGCCTTTGCGGTTCCCGCGTATCGTACCGATCCGACCGTCTGCCCACAACGCTGAAATACCCTCGTAGTGATCGTTCGCGACAGCCGTTACCTGCACACAACCGCGTCCCAGGATGGCATGCAGCATCTCGGCGCAATGAATACCATACCAGAATAGCCCTGGTTGGGTAGGCTGCAATTCAATCGGACCGTAACAATCGGCGCCAATAATATCTCCTCTCGCCCCGTCCTGCAGAGCAATAACAAGATCTTCCGCGTATCTGAGCGAGGAAGAGCTCATCACTGGGATACTGTGCTCACGAGCAAGCGCCATGATCGCTTCAGCATCTGAGGAAGTGACCGCGAATGGTTTATCGATAAAGACCGGCTTGCCGAAAGGGGCAATAGCTCGGAATTGCTCCAAATGTACCCTGCCATCGACGGAGGTGAGTAAGATCGCGTCCGACTGCTCAGCCACTTCTTCCAAATGCCCCGTGATCTTAACCCCGTACTCCTCTCTTACGGTTGTTGTAAATCTGTCTACCCTGGACCAGCTCAGCTCAAAATCAGGAGATCCACCCGGAAAAGCTATCGTTACTCGACCGCCACTCACGTGAAACGGTGCGTTCTCATCATTAAGCAGCTTGGTAAATGCTGTACTATGGGATGTGTCTAATCCAATCATGCCTATTCTCAATGCGTTACTCAAAGTGTGATTTCTCCTTCCCTATTAGCTGCAACCTACAACACGATCTCTTTTCCCGTACGTCCTGATTCATAGATAGCCAGAATAACATCCACCGCTTTACGAGCTTCCTCTCCTGATATCAGAGGATCGCGATCTTCTCGAATCGCGGAGATCATATCATCTACGAGAATGTAGTGACCGTCCTTCGTTATCTGGGTCGGGTCTGTCTTGGAGCTGATCCTTCCTTCAACAATTGGAGCGGCTTCATCATGGTCAATAAATTTCCACTGGCGGATACCATCATCGTCAAAAATAATCGTTCCCTTTTCTCCATGAAGCTCATAACGAGCCCCTTGATTCGGGTAGACGGATGTAGTGCCCTGAATGACACCGAAAGCGCCATTCTTATATTTCACTACAGCTACTGCGGTATCTTCTACCTCGATCTCTCTTACTAACGGAGCAGAGTAAGCGAATACGGAGTGCACTTCACCAGCAAGCCACAGCATCAGGTCGATCCCGTGGACACCTTGGTTCATCAAGGCTCCGCCGCCGTCGATCGCCCAAGTGCCGCGCCAGCCCGCGCTACGATAGTACTCCGGACTCCGGTAATACTTCTGGTACACATCACCGAGCACCAGCTTCCCAAGCTTATTCTCACGTATCGCTTGTTTCACAGCAGCGGCAGCAGGCATGAACCGGCGTTGATACACACAGCCCAGCTTCACATTGTTCCCGCGTGCTGCCTGAATCATTTCGGTCATACGCTCGCTATTGATCTCCAACGGTTTCTCGCAAAGCACATGCTTCCCAGCTTGGCTTGCGGCCACACTCAGTTGCCCATGGAGCCCGCTCGGTACGGTAATGTTAACGACACTGATCTCGTCATTCTTAAGCATCTCATCTATGTCTGTATAGATGTATGGAATGTTGAACTCCTCTGCCAGCTTACGGGCTTTGTCTATATCTTTATCGACGACGGCTGCAAGCTGAGCTTGGGGATGCGCAACAATCGCCCGAGCATGTTGGGGCGCAATAACCCCTGCTCCGATCAGGGCGAACTTGGTGATGTCCGACTTCATGATTATTCCTTCCTTTCTACGATCCTGGAAGTATAAGTAACAAGGTTTATTACGTGCTGAGCATGTAGCGGCCGCGATCCATTCGAAAGCGAAGCGGTTCGCCGTTCATATGTCGTCTGATATTGTCTAGACAGATTACCTCACGCGGGAGCAGCGGAGGCAGGTTCCAATTCACTTTGGCCAGCGTATGTGCCGTGAACACGCAATGATCCCATCGCCTGGCAGGATGATCGGATTCAAGCTCATCGTTGCCCGCCAGAACATCAAGACCAGCACGCAATCTGCCGCTCTCGAGCTCAGCGAATAAAGCATCCTGATCGAAGATTTCTCCCCGTGCTGTATTAATGATGACACTGTGATCCGGCAGCCTGGCAAGCAGCTCTGTTGTGATCGAGCTGCGTGTCTCCCGTGTCAAAGCCGCATGAACGACTACTGCTAAGGAGCTGTCGAATAACTCCTCCAAAGTATGAACTCGCCTGCAGCTTTCCGGCAGCTCTTTGACGAACGGATCATATACGGTAAGCTTCGCACCGAATGGGCGCAGCAGCTCAACGAAACGGCGCCCAATAACACCCAGGCCGTAAATGCCTACCTGAAGCCCCTTGATTGAACCGCGAGGGCGACCGTCCAGCCGCCAGCCGCCTCCTTCGATATGCTTCACCTGAGGGCGAAGCTCTTTGACTATGGCAAGTAGCAGTGTCATGGCCGCTTCAGCAATCTCATCAGCAGGCGCATTGCCCCAATTCGTCACGGGAATATTCGACTCAATAATCTCGAGCGGGATCCAGCTCGTCATCTCGCCCGTAATATTGCAGATATACTCAAGCTGACCTGGGTTGCTTGCGATCTCAATAGGAACAGGAGCCGCTCCCCACATGGTGAGCAGAATTTGATGCTGGCGGATCAGATCTGCTCTCTGCTCGGGAGTCATCTCATTCCCATTGCGAACAATCGTTAGATCGCCGAGCTTCTGAAGCTCCTCTATGAACAAACCGTCTACTGGCATCCTTGAGCGGGATGTGCCCAGGTGTAACATTTTCAACCGCATACAAGGTCACTCCGATTCTTCGACAGGATGGTGAATCAAGACAAGAGCACAGCGCCATATACTAGAGCTCCAACAATCACATACGCAGGATTCACTTTTTTTCGTTCTAATAAGTACACCGACGCTGCTACCAGCACCAATGTGTGCCACAATCCAGCACCTTGCCAGGAAGACACAAAAAACTGATAAGCAAGCAAACCTAACAACACGGCAACTGTAGGACGAATCCAAGCCGTCATCCGCTTCACTCGCGGTGCATTACGATAACGAAATAAGAGCTGCAGAAGGGCAATCATGATGATGAGCGAAGGTGCGACAGTAGCAAACAGTGCCACCAAAGCTCCCGGGATTCCTCCATAATCATACCCAATGTAAGCCGCCATCTTTGTTGCAATCGGTCCCGGTAAGGCATTGCCCATAGCGAGCAATTCCCCGAAACGTTCAACCGTATACCATCCATAACGGTCTACCACTTCATTCTGAATGAGCGGGATGGATGCCGGTCCGCCGCCGTAGCCCACAATTGAAGGGATCAAAAAAGCAAGAAACAAATGCCAAAACAACTCCATGCGGCGGATCCTCCCTCCTTGTATTTCGCCTGCACAGCGCCGTCGGTGGCGTTTAACACGGGTTTTCCGTGTTATTTCGCCTGCGCGGCTCCATTGGTGGCGTTTAACACGGGTTTTCCGTGTTATTTCGCCCGCGCAGCGCCGTCGGTGGCGTTTAACACGGGTTTTCCGTGTTATTTCGCCCGTGCGGCGCCGTCGGTGGCGTTTAACACGGGTTTTCCGTGTTATTTCGCCCGTGCGGCGCCGTCGGTGACGTTTAACACGGGTTTTCCGTGTTATTTCGCCCGTGCGGCGCCGTCGGTGGCGTTTAACACGGGTTTCCCGTGTTATTTCGCCTGCGCAGCGCCGTCGGTGGCGTTTAACACGGGTTTCCCGTGTTATTTCGCAATAGGCCCGAAAGCTTACATGGATGCCGTGCTCTTCCCTGTTTCCTTCTGCTTCGCACCTTTGCCGCCTTTCCCCATGCCCTTCCACAAGGATGCGGGATTCCCGAGCAACGCTGCGATCAACAATGCGAGGATGATAAAAGCAGGGTGTACCTTAAGCAGCCCATATAGAAACAAGCTGCCTGCCGCCAATAAGGAACAGCCCATCCAGCCAAGTTCTTTTTTCGATTGCTTGAGAAATTGCCAGGTCATCGAAGCCAGCATAACAGCGATAATGGGAGCTACCGCTTCCGTCATCCCAGCCACCACCGGCGAATCACGGAAAGCCGACAAAAGGCCAATAAGGGCGATCATTGCGATAGCGGTTGGCAATACCGTAGCGATCAAGGCAGTAATCAGTCCAAAGATCCCCGCTAACCGATATCCGATGTAACCCGCCATTTTCGTTGCGATTGGCCCTGGCAAAGTATTACCTAGCGCGAGCACGTCCGCAAATTCATCATTCGTCATCCAACGGTATTTCTCAACGACTTCGCGATGGACGAGCGGAATTGTTGAAGGACCTCCTCCGTAACCTAACAAGCCAGAACGCAGAAATCCGATAAAAATATCCCGCTGCAAGCTCCAATCCAAGCTGTGTTTCATCTCGTCCACCTCACTTACCTCGCACACCCTTCTGATTACCAGTAAAATCCTTGCAGTTGCCAAGATAGCGATCTATTCGAACTGGCATTAGTAAACCTATATTAACTAATAGTAAGCTCAACTTAACTAATTCAAGAGAAATTAAGGGCAATAACACAATTAGTGAAGCAAACTTAAGTATTAGTAAACCTATCTTTCGAATTAGTAAAGTTAGATTAACTATTTGCCTCCGACACCTATCTACATACCGAATTAGTTAGTTTATCCTCATTAATAGTAAGGTTTGCTTAACTAATGCCGCACAAGGAGTGCTAAACAACCGCCTGCCCATTCCGAGACCACTCGTTCCACCAGCCAGACAGCTCGCACGCATGCACGCACGCACGCACGCCAATCAAAAATCAACACATCACCAGACCGCAATATGTCCGTCCGTTCGCGGCTCAGTGCCGCCGACGAGCACGCCGCTCTCCGGATTGCGCCAGATGATCTGGCCGCGGCCGAAGTTGAACGGATGCGCCGAACGAACGATGTGATGACCGCGCCGCACCAACGCTTGCGCGAGATGATCTGGGAAGCTTGGCTCCACTTCGATCGTCTTGCCTTCCTTCCACTGCCAGCGCGGAGCATCAAGTGCTGCCTGCGGATTCAATCCGAAATCCACCGTGTTCATCACCATTTGCAGGTGACCCTGCGGCTGCATGTAACCGCCCATTACGCCGAATGGACCGACAGGCTCGCCATCCTTGCTAAGGAAGCCTGGAATAATCGTATGGTAAGATTTTTTGCCAGGAGCCAGGGCATTTGCATGTGTCGGATCCAAGGAGAAATCACTGCCGCGGTTCTGCAGCGCGATTCCTGTACCCTCAACCACAACACCCGAGCCGAAGCCCATGTAGTTGCTCTGAATGAACGACACCATGTTGCCTTCTTCATCAGCCGCAGCAACATACACGGTACCTCCTTGCGGAGGTGTGCCAGGTGCCGGCATGATCGCCGTCTCTCCAATAAGCGCTCTGCGCCCAGCGGCATAAGCCTCAGACAGCATCGCGTCCACGCTAACCTTCATGTGTGCCCGATCGGTAATGTAATGCTGACCATCCGCAAAAGCAAGCTTCATCGCTTCAATCTGCTTATGATGCGTATCCACACTGTCCCGCGCGCCAGCATCGAACTCATACCCGCGCAGCATATTCAAAGCCATCAGTGCTACCATCCCATGACCGTTAGGCGGAATCTCCCACACGTCATACCCGCGGTAGTCTGTGCGGACAGGATCTACCCACTCCGGTCGGTAGCTGGCCAGATCTTCCTTCGTCAAGTATCCGCAGTGCTCTCGCACAAAAGCATCGATTCGCCCAGCCAGCTCTCCGCGATAGAAATCCTCAGAGCGGCTATCCGCGATTCGCTTCAGTGTCCTCGCATGATCCGGGAAACGCCACAATTCCCCTGCCCGAGGACGTTTGCCGTCCCGCATAAATGTCGAGTACAAACCGGCGAACTCCGGTCCTTTTTGCATCGCATCGAACTTGTCGAACTCATATCCGAATAAAAAATCAAGGGTGGCCGAGATCGGAAAACCTTCCTCCGCATATCGGATCGCCGGCTTGAGGAGCTCATCGAAAGGAAGCTTGCCGAAGCGGCGCGACAGCTCTGCCCAAGCAGCAGGAGCCCCAGGTACCGTAATCGGCATAATGCCATATTTCGGCATCGCTCCGAAGCCCTTCGCCTTCAACGCCTCAATCGAGATTCCGGCCGGTGAAGGTCCGCTGGAATTCAATCCATGCAGCTTGCCGCCAGTCCATACCAGCGCAAATGCATCGCCTCCGATTCCGTTAGAAGTCGGTTCGAGTACTGTCAAGCTTGCTGCAGTCGCTATTGCAGCGTCGATCGCATTTCCCCCAAGCTTAAGAATCTCCAAGCCTGCCTGCGCCGCTAAAGGCTGTGAGGTCGCAACCATGCCCCGGCGCCCATAAACAGCTGTTCGGCGTGAAGAATAAGGATAATATAAAGCATCAAATCCGCTCAATTCCTAACCTCCTACTTAATAGAGCACGGAGCACATCCATTCAAGCTCTGCATAAGGGACAGGGAAAACGAATCCACCTCGTTTCCCCCGCCTGCTCCAATTTATAATTGCTCCTACTTTTTCAAAGTACGCTCATAAGCAGCCTTATGCACGTCAATCACTTTGTCCACACCAAGCTTCTTCTGTTCCTCAACGAATTTGTCCCACTCCGCGATGTTACGCTCCCCTAGAATAAATTTGCTGATATTCTGATCACGGTGCTTCACAATTGCAGCATAAGTGGTTGACATAACTTCCATTTCCTTCTCCGTCATAGGCGGTTCCGGATCAAGCTTAGCATCATACTTGCGAGCTTCTACATATGTTTGCTGCAGCTCAGGTGTGGCTAGCGACAAATGGGCATCATAATCGAACCAAGTATACGCACCGTTAGTCGAAACACCTGTTTTCTTTCGCAAATCCCCTACATCTACATAATTCTCGATGAATTTCTTCTTGCCGTTCTCCACCTTGTACGTTTCGCCTTCTTTACCCCAGCTGAGCATGGTACGGCCTTCTTCGGAATAATAAAAATCCAATGCTTTCATTAGATCATCGATTTTCTTGGATGTAGATGCCACCATCATACCTGAAATTTTAAAATGCGTGAACGGGTTTTTCTGAGGCGCGCCGGCAATACCTGAAGGCGGAGCCATGAATGCCATTGTAAATTTAGGATTGTCTTTGCGCAGCGGCGTATTGAAGTTATCAATCCGACCGATATAATCTACTGTTACGAACGTGCGGTTCGTCGAGACAAGATCCTGCCACTGCTTCACATCGGTCGTGAGCCAGTCTGGCGGCATTAAGCCTTCTTTATAAAATTTGTTCAAGTATGTTACCAACGTTTTGTAGTTATCCTCGATTGGACCATATTTCCACACTTTTTTATCAAAATCATAGTAGAAATCGTCATTGGTCACGAAGTTGGTCGACAGGTTACGCATGATCTGCAAGTTAGCACCAAAACGGAAGGCGAACGGATAGCTGTTCGGATACAGCTCCTTCAGCTTCTTCAGGACCGTGTATAACTCGTCATACGTTTTTGGAATTTGCAAGTTGTGCTGCTTGAACAGATCTTCACGGTACATCCAGATGTTGCGGTTCGTCTCGCTGATTCCTTCATTCGGGAAGATGTACATTTTGCCATCGGCAGCTAGAGAGTTCTGCGCTTCGTCCGGGTACTTGGTCAACCATTTCTTGAAATTGGGCATCTTGTCGACATAGTCGAGAATGTTAACGAGCGCGCCTTGTTGGCCGTATTTATCAGCCAGCTTTTTGTCCAGGGTATACATGATGTCCGGCATTTCCCCGGATGCAACGGTCAAGCTTAACGCATCATCAATTTTGCCGGAAGGTACCTGTACATCGAATGTGGCTCCAGTCTTCTCCTCAATCATTTTCCAGACCGGCCAATCTTTACTGTAAGGCCAGCTTGGATGAGATTCCACGAGCATCTTGAACGTCTGCTTCTTGATCACTTCCGTCTTGCTGCCTGTATCTCCGGTCGAACCTGATGGAGATGCTTCCTCTTTTCCCGAGCAGCCAGCGAGCACGCTTACGGCCAGAGTCGCGGATAGTGCGATGGATAACCATTTCTTCATAGCCATTCCCCTTTCAAAATGTTGAGCCATTTGTCGCAGCTTTGGTATCTTCTATTGGAGATCAGACCCTATTGGGGGAGGTTACCCTTTCACAGAGCCGATCATGACACCCTTAACGAAATATTTTTGCAAAAAGGGATACACTAGCAGAATCGGTACGGTAGACACGATGATCGTCGCGAATTTCAAAGATTCCTCCACGACCAAGCTGTCCACACTTGTGACTTCGCTGGAATTGACTTGACCCGCAAGTACTATGTTGCGCAAAACTACTTGGAGCGGGAACAAATCAGGTGATCGAAGATAGAGCAGCGCCGAGTAAAAATTGTTCCAGATCCCGACTGCGTAGAACAAGCCGATTGTAGACAAGGCCGCTTTGGACAGCGGCAGCACGATCCGAGTGAAGATCCCGATGTCGGTCAAGCCGTCCATTCTACCCGCTTCTTCAAGCTCCTTGGGAATGTTAGTGAAAAAAGTGCGCATAATGATCAGATTCCAAGTACTGATTGCAGTCGGCAGCACCATTCCCCAGATCGTATCGACGAGATGGAGCCCTTTTACAACCAGAAAAGTAGGGATCATACCGCCCTGGAAAAACATCGTGAATACTATAAGCAAAGTGAAAGGTACGTTCCATATCATATCTTTGCGAGATAAGGCGTAGGCGCCCATGGCTGTTATGGTCAGCGAAATCACCGTACCCAGTATCACATAAAGGAAAGTGTTCATGTAAGCGGTAAATATTCTCGGGTCCTTAAGCACGATTTCGTACATTTTCGTATTAAAGCCCTTGGGCCACAACGAGACCTCACCTTTCATGACGTATATATCTGCACTAAGGGAGACTGCAATCATATAGATAAAAGGATAAGCGGTTAATATAACTAGACCGAGCAATGTTAGTACGATGAAAATGTTTGCGATGCTGAAACGCTTCTTTCTCATAGGTTACCTCTCCTTCCTTTACAAGTGCGAGTGCCTACCAGAGGCTCGTTTGATTAACTTTGCGAGACATATAATTAGCGGAATATACAAAGATCAGTCCGACTATGCCTCCGAACAGGTCGATTGCGGTCGCGTAGCTGTAATTGCCCTGATTCAACCCGGTTCGATAAACGTAAGTACTGATAATGTCCGCAGTCTCATAAATCGCAGGATTGTACAAGAGGAACACCTTCTCGAAACCGATCTCGAGCACTTTTCCGATATTCAGAATGAACAGGATAACAATAGCGGGCGCGATCCCCGGCAAGGTTACATGGACCATCTGCTTCCAACGGCTGGCCCCGTCAATCTCCGCCGCCTCGTACAGCCCTGGATCAATCGCGGTTAGCGCGGCCAAATAAATGATCGTTTCCCAACCGACATGCTGCCAAACTTCGGATGCCACATAGATCCAGCGGAATAAATCCGGCTTCACCATGAAATTGATCGGCTCAAAACCGAACCATTGGATCATCTGATTAACGATCCCGCTTGACGGGGACAGGAACATAATGACCATACTTGCTACGACAACATTAGAAATGAAGTGAGGCAAATAGCTGACCGTTTGCACGAAACGTTTAAAGAAAGCGTTTTTAACTTCATGTAACAAAAGCGCAAGTATGATAGGTGCCGGGAATCCGAATACAAGCTTGTAGACACCGAGCAAAAATGTATTTTTCAGAATAACCAAGAAGTCAGGGTTTTGCAGAAACATAACGTACCACTTCAATCCTACCCACGGACTGTCCCAGATTCCTTTGAATAAATTGTAGTTTTTGAATGAAATGATAATCCCGCCGATAGGGGCGTATTTGAACACCGCGTAATATAGAAGGCAAGGTAAGAAGAGCAATAATAAGTATTTGCTATTCGACAATCTCTTGAGGAAACGATTTGTTTGCTTTCTGACCGGTGCCGGTTCGGCGTTAGTTGGTCTATTCATAGTAATGGAATTCGCTCCGTTTGCCATACGCCAATTCTCCTCCGTCTTCTCTTCAGGTCGGTATTCGTTCACACAACTGCCTGTGTTCGATCCCTTTGTAAGTGCTATGTTAAGACAGATTTCACGGAAAAGAAACCGCTTTCTTTTCGATAACTTCACTGTTTTGAGGAAAAATCGTAATATGATTAGGTTTTCGAATTATCGACAAGTTCCTTGCCAACATGGGCATGATATGATCATAATCAAGTTCTAGATGTTGGTTCAGGAAGGAGTAAAGGTTATGATGCGTCGAATCCTCAAGCTCAAAAACAAGAGCTCCTCTCTATTCCGCAGACTTCTGCTCAGTTTTTTGCTTATTATTGTGTTGCTGGCCTCTTTTAACTTTCTTTCCTTCACTTACTTCCGCAAACAGATTCGAGAAGAAATCATTCGTTACAATACCCAGAATCTGAACAATACGACTGACGGCTTCGAGAATCATTTCAGCTTGGTCATCAAGCTCATGTACAGCTTTTACTCCAAAGACCGCGTCCAGTTGTTGAACAAACCCGATTTCTCTTATGAGATTGCCAATCAGCTGCGAACGGATATCTTGAATACGGTTTCGAATGACCTCTTATACATAGAAGACTTCCTTGTTGTGTTCGAATCTACTCGTTTGGTCTTAGGCAAAGGAGGCAGCACCGATCCCGAAACAGCATTTAACAAGTTCTATTCCAGCCCGAGTTACTCCTACGATTATTGGAAAGGGCAGTTCAAAGAGCCGTTTACCTCCCGGATTTATCCGGCCTCCCGATTTTTGGAGATGAGCTTGAGGCAATCGCCCGTTGATCTGGGCCCGCTCATCCCTGTTGTGGCCAAGAATAGATTCTACCCTGATCTGCATATGGTTTGTCTGCTGCGCTCGGATCGGCTTGTGGCCGCTTTTCACCGCTCTATTAATGAGAAAATCGTCATTCTCGGCCAGGACGGGAAAGTATTGTTCTCCAATCACGCTGAGGAGATCAGTGAGATGCCTGCCCTTCCGGATAAGCAAGGATATCTTAGACAAAATGAGCAGTATTTCTTCTATAAAAAAGGGGACACCACTGGGATCACCTACATAAATATTGTTCCGGACGCCCATATATCGGCTATTGTTTCACGCTTGAACTTTACATTGATCACTCTGCTGCTAGTCGCTATCGCCATCAGCATTGGGACTTCCGTATTGTTCAGCTTGCGCTTCAACAATCCCGTGCAGCGGATTATCGAGTCCTTGAGACGTATGAATACGAATGCACCGCAGAAGAGTAGAGCTAATGAGTTCGAGGTGATTAACGAAGCGATTCATCACATGCAACAGGTACAGCATTCGATCCATCTGGATCTCGACGAGAAAAATTCCTTGCTTCGCTCCTACGTCTACACGAACAAGCTCAAAGGCATTCCGGACAACATGGACAAGCAGCTTGGAACGCTCGAGTTCGACAGTAATAAACCGTATGTATTCGTTCTTTTTCAGTTAGCCTTTACTTCTCAGTTCCAGGCGGAGGGCGAAATTTCAGAAGAGCGTGTCACCTATTTGTTCCGGGAATATATTCGCAAGACGATGAGTGAAGCATTCCCTGACTCTCATACGTTCCAGATCGAGTATGATCAGATCCTGACTCTTGTATTCTTGGAAGAGGGGGCGTCAGCTCTTGACCTAGTGCTTGAGGAGATGAAACAGGAGTTCGACAAGGATCAAGAGAGCTGTTATTTCACCATCGCGGTTAGCGAGCCGTCTGAGCAAGCTGGCGCGTACACGGCCGCTTACGAGCGGGTGCTTGAGCTTGTGAAGCAGCGTCAGCTGAAGAACGGGACGCAGATTGTGTCTGGCGCACGTAAGCAGAAGGGCGAGGCGGCCTCGGTGTTGTCTGCCGCGCAAGCGCATGAATTCGAGACCCAGCTGCAAGCGGGTCACGGGGACGCTGTGCGCCAGCTCGTGCAGCGCATACTGGCGTCCATGCAGCGCAAGGAGGCGAGCGCTGCGCAGTTCTTGCAGTTCGCGGACGATCTCGTCCGCAAGGTGTCGCGCGTGCTCGCCGCGGTCGGCATCGACACGGAGAGCATCGTCGGCTTGCGCGACGCGGGAGCTCAGCTCCGCCGCATTCATTCGGCGGAGCAGCTCGCGGAGTTCTTCGATGCGTATCTGGGTCTAGCCGCCGATAGGGTGCGAGCCAAGCGGGAAGAGCGCGACCCGATTACAGGCTTCGTGAAGGAATATATTGAGAAACACTATCGCGAGGACATTACTTTGGAGCTCGTGGCGGATAAGCTGGACATTACTGGAGGGTACTTGTCCACGTATTTCAAAGACAAGACGGGGGAGAATTTCCTCGACTATGTCCATGAGGTGCGCATCCGCAGAGCCTGTGAGCTCTTGCTGAGCACAGATGCAAGAATTCAGGACATCGCAGAGCAGGTTGGCTATAACAACTTGAACTCGTTCAACCGCACATTCAAGAAATCAACCGGTCAAACACCGCGTGAATATCGGATGGAGAAGGCTAAGCTGTGATTAGACTTATGGGCACCATCTCGATTATAAAGGGCGAAGAAAATCTGCCTATGCTATGTCAGTAAAAGCAGCGGATATTCCGCTTTACAGCTCCGTTGAGCTCGGCTCGTTGCTCTGTAGCGCGGATTTTCCGCTTTGCAGCTCCGCAGAGCTCGGCTCGTTGCGCTGCAGCGCGGATTTTCCGCTTTGCAGCTCCGCCGAGCTCAGCTCGTTGCGCTGTTGCGCGGATTTTCCGCTTTACAGCTCCGCAGAGCTCGGCTCATTGCGCTGTTGCGCGGATTTTCCGCTTTGCAGCTCCGCAGAGCTCGGTTCGTTGCGCTGTTGCGCGATAAAATCATGCATTAGTTCACATCGGGTTCCGTTGTTTGTGGATTCGATAAGAAACCAGAATAGAGAAGGAATGGAAATGGATCCATTTTCACATACTATAGGTACTCAAACTGACCCAAGCCAAACCTATACCATCTTGGAGGTTGCAATGAAGTATAAAGCCACGATGATCCTCACTCTGTTCGCGATTGTTTTATGCTTGTTTAACTATTCGGGAGTTGATCCCGACAACATTTTCTTATTTATGTTCAGTGTTCCGGTATGGTTGCTTGAGATATTCTCCGACATCCATTACTACAACATTTACTTTGTTTACCTATTGACCGTAGTGACCTATGCGATTTTCGGCAGGATCGGCGATTATTTCCGAGCGCAAGACAAAGCTAGAACATGACCGAGACTGAATGCTGCACTTTAGCCCGCACCGCAAACAACCTGGCGGAACCATTCGCTGCCGAGGTATGTTTGCGGTATGTTTTTTCTACGAAAAGATAGTCTATCGGACAATCACTTTAGTTAAGAGTTGCATAGATTACAGAGTAACTTCCCCCTACAAATTTGCTAAGAATAGGAAGGATGTGAATTCCAATCGGCAAACGTGTTGTAACAATGAGTACGCTTGGTACGATGGGGCGCCTTGGCAATCAGATTTTCCAATACGCATTTCTGAAATTATATGCCTCCAGGTATTCTTTAGGTGTAGAAACGCCCGTGTGGATAGGTCAATATTTATTCGGACATGATGATCCGCCAATCCGCGCTCCACTGCCAGCAGTCGATCAGATCCCTTGGGCCCCGCATCCTTTTAAACCCCCACAGCCGGATTATCTCAACGTTGATATCGGGGGTCAGTACACTTGGCATACCAGCTTCTACAGGCCTTTTCAATCGAAGTTCCAAGCTATGTTCCAGCCTGTGCAGCATATTCAAGAGAAAGTAGAGCAAGGGATGACCAAGCTTCGCAAAAAAGGTAAAACAGTTGTCGGTATTCACATCCGCAGAGGTGATTTTCTGCGTCTGAAATGGGCAAATCACCCGCGCAACTTCCCGGTTCCGACCGAGTGGTATACGAGATGGCTGCATTCGATCTGGCATTCACTAGATAATCCAGTGCTATATATTGCTAGTGATAACTTAAGAAGCGTCCTGCCGGATTTCCAAGCTTTCCATCCCGTCACCTCACGCGATCTTTTCACTAACTTCCCGACGGAACCTATGTTTTTCGACATTAATCCTTCTATTTATCCCGATTATTATGTGCTCTCCCAATCCAATATACTAGCCATCTCCAATAGCTCCTACTCGTTCTCTGCCAGCATGCTGAACACCAAATGCGAAACCTTTATGCGCCCGCATAAGAGTCAGACTCTAGTAACCTATGATCCATGGAACAGCAATGTGAGAGTAGATCTACGTTAATCCCTATACAAAGGACGGTGAAACTAGGGTGAAGGAGCTCGCAATTGTGGTAGTGGCGTATAATCGAAAGCATGCCTTGGAGAGATGTCTTCGCGCATTATCCAATGCTGCCTATCCGGATCATAAAGTGAAACTCGTCATCAGTATCGATGGGGGCGAGTCTAATCAGGATGTATGTGAAGCAGCAAGCCTTTTTGCTTGGAAGTACGGCGACAAGGAAGTCATTTGTCACAGCCACAATCTCGGACTGCGTAAGCACGTGATGCGGTGCGGTAATTTATCTCGCAAATACGGAAGCATTATTGTGTTGGAAGATGATATTTATGTATCACCAGATTTCTACAACTTTGCGCTTCAAGCACTGCATTACTACAGGAAAGACACTCGTATAGCCGGTATTTCGTTATATTCTCCGCGCTTCAATGAGAGCTCCAAGCTTCCCTTTGAACCGTTGCAGAGCATGTACGACGTATTCTTCAGTCAGCTTCCCAATTCCTGGGGACAGGTGTGGACTTCCGAACAGTGGGTGTCCTATACAACCTGGTATAAAAGTCAAACAAGCATGGCGATAGACAACTTCGATAATCCTGCCTTACCGCGAAGCGTTAAAAAGTGGCCAACCACGTCCTGGAAAAAATATTACGCAAAATATATGCTGGAGCAAAATAAATACTTTGTATATCCTTACGACTCCTTAAGCACCAATTTCGGAGATCCCGGCACTCATTTTCGGAAAGGCTCGAGCTTGTTTCAAGTCGCCTTGTCCCGTCGCGGACCAAGAAAGTTCAGGTTCGATCCCTTTGATTCAGCTAGCGTGGTCTACGACAGCAGCTATGAAAACATCCATCTGGCCAGCGTCCTTCATCCCTACAACGGATCGAATATCACGATTGATTTGTACGCGTCCAAAGAAATAAGCAGCTATAAGAGATATGCCCTGACTACCAGAATAATGGATCACCGCATCATCATGTCCTTTGACCTTTCCATGAGGCCGATCGAGGAAAATATCATACACTCCCTACCTGGATCAAGTATTTTCTTGTATGACACATCCATAAAACAGAAACTTCCCATGATGAAGCCGCCTATCCCTCTAATCAACTACTATTCCTGGGACAAGAAAAAAAGGAGGGACACTTCGACATGATAGTAGAGGATCGGGCTTTTCTTACTGTTAACGATGTACTCCAGGCTGTCCGTACGGCTCTTAAGGAGGAGAAACCTTTCTCTCTTGTTCGGGTCGGAGACGGCGAGAATATCGTGCTTGCCCAACAAACCGCTATGACTGTGAAACAAGTCCTCCAGACCAAGTGGGCGATACAGGCGAACAAAGGCATGAAGGGCGTTTCTCTGCCAAATTTGCAGCTGCGAGATGAGGTCGCATCCGGAATTAACCGTGCTGATATTGTGGGTATTCCATTCTGGAATAACGATCCAATACGTGCGGATAATAACTTGAAACGCGAGCTTACAGAGAAAGTGTTCCAACAGCTGAACATTCAGCCGAAGCAAATCTGTCATACGTTCGTGAATCGGGTTTTTGCCCAGAAGGACGAATTCTGGAGCTTGCTGAGAGACAAGCGGGTCGTTTTGATTAGCGGATGGGCAGCGCCGGTTAGCCGAATATTGCGTAACAAACCGTACAAGCTGAATATTGCTTTCACAATTGACTTCAAGGATTATCAACAAACCAAGAAGACTTTAAAAAGGATGCGAAAAAGAAAGGACGACTTCGACGTCGTCCTCCTGTCTTGCGGTGTGAATGCAGTCATCCTGGCTCCAGCCATCGCGGAACAAACGGGCAAGGTGGCTCTGGATTTCGGCAAATCTCTAATGTTTATCGTCGAGGAGAAGGCAGGATTAGAGCATTCCTCGAAGAAGGCGAACATGAATTTGATCCCTTGAATCCAGCATTCAGATAAAAGCTATTGTTCTTCGATTGGGAATACGGTTATAATTGCTGCCGTTATATCTTTGGCCATTTGTACAACATGGTGCAAGGAAGTATTTTGCAGAATCCAATATTTCTTCGGGCCATCTACATTAACAATAGCCGCTATTGAATAATGACCAACAGCAGGCAACCGCTTCCCTACGGACTTCCCCGGTTCTAATGGGAGATTGGCTACCTGATATTGTCCGAGTGAGTTAGGCTTGCCCAGACATGCGTCTATGGCGATGACGATTCCTTCTGCAGGCAGTTGAGCAAGCCGGGCTTCCATATTGCTTCCATCACAAGGATTACTGAGTGTCCCTACAACCCGTGTATAGCCTGCTTCTGTAAGAAAAGTGCCTACCAATGGACCGAGCGCATCACCCGTAGACCGATCCGTTCCGATACAGAAGAAAATAAGCTGCTCCAGGCTTACGCCTTCCTTACGAATGGACTGAAAGAAATCAATCAGCCTATCGCCCTTTACTTTATGTCGGTAAGAAGCTGTTTGAGCGATTAGATCAAGCTCGCTTGATTGCATAGGAGGCTGATTAGAATGATTTGGATTCATGAAGCGCTCTTCCTTTCCTAGGGCTTAACAAGGTACAATAGTTTTAAGAACATTTTGCCAGTCCTGAGGAGGACGCCGTTATGTCAGTTTGGGAAGCTGCTGCCGCTGTTACATTGCTGTACTGGATGTTTATGCTAATTCAAACCTTGGTCGGTATTAAGCTTCTCAGGCCATTGCCAAGAAGCTCGAATGCGCCGCATAAAACACCGCTTGTTTCGATCATCCTCGCTGCTAAGGAAGAAGAAACTACAATTCGTGACACCGTACAGCATCTGTTGAAGCAAGATTATGGCCGATTCGAAATTATTGCAGTCAATGATCGTTCCCAAGACTCCACCGGGCGGAAGCTCGAGGAGCTGCGGAAGTGGTCGGAGAGTATGCCCGAGAGTCACATCCGGCTTACTATTATACATATTACTACATTGCCGGAAGGCTGGCTCGGTAAAAACCACGCCTTGTATCAAGGCTACAAACAAGCTAAAGGGAATTATTTGCTGTTTACCGATGCTGACGTGAAGTTTCAACCCAATACTTTGCGTGATGCTATAGCGTATGCCGAGAAGCAAGGTGCTGATCATGTAACGATGAGCCCTTATATGAAATCGCGCTCCTTCTGGCTTCGAGCATTCGTTCACTATTTCTTGTTCTCCCTGTGCCTATTCATTCGTCCTTGGCGAGCGAATATCGATCATCAGCATCGCCATGGGATGGGGATCGGCGCTTTCAATCTCATTCGTCGTCAAGCCTACGAAGGCATTGGTACCCACAAAGCTTTCGCTCTGCAGCCGGACGACGACTTGCAGCTCGGATATCGGGTGAAGAAAGGGATGTATGTGCAAAGATTCGTAACCGGTAATGACCACTTGGAAGTGGAATGGTATCCGGATTTGAGGAGCGCCGTATTAGGTCTCGAGAAGAACTTCTTCTCTGGATTCCGTTATCGCTTCTCCTACGCGCTTGCAGGGATGCTTGGACAGCTGCTCTTCTTCGCCTATCCATTCATTGGCCTTTGGATCATGCCGGGTTGGTCGCGAGCGGCTTATGCATTAAGCGCTGCGATTGCTATCAGTCTATATATAGTAAGTACACGGCGATTGACCAAAGACTCTGGACTACGTGAGGTGATCGTCTTTCCTTTCACCGTCTGCCTGCTTGTCTACGTCCTTGGCAGGTCTGTCTATCTGACGCTCCGGCGGGGCGGCATTTACTGGAGAGGCACCTTCTACTCGCTGCGGGAGCTTAAGAAGAAGCGTTCTGACACATAGGAAAGAGGACTGTTTCGAAGCAGGTGAATTTCCTACTGCTCGATACAGTCCTCTTATTTTTTGCATTCTAATAAGTATGATTCCATTAGTATTTCGAAGTAATTCAGGAACGGCACTATGAGGAACAGGTTATTTCCAGTTGAAGGCCAGTATTGTTTTTTTCCAACCGCGGTGTTCTGCAGCTTCTTCCATTGCTGCCGTGAATTGCTCCGCTCCCCGCACTTCTATATGTTCATTCGGCAATATTCTTCTTAAAGTCTCCTGACAAGCAGGGTCTCGCATCGCTTTGACGACTGGATAATAATCTGCTGCAGAACTTCGGCTGCTGCCAATCATAGTGATGCCTCTCTCCAGAACGTCTCGTGTGTTGATCGGCACCCGCTCCTCGGTTACGCCCATCAGAATCAGCACGCCGCCAGGCGAGAGAATGTCGATCGCTTGATTAACCGCACTTTCTGAAAAACGGCCCCCTGTACATTCAACCGCAATATCAAATGGTTTACTGCTATTGAAATCGTATTCTTGGACGAGATCGGTTTGGGCGAACTTGAAGTTATCCAATTTGTCTGGAATTGCTCCAAATACTTGAAGTCTATCTGTACCAACTCCATAAATATGATGGAGCATAGCAGCCGTCAAGTACCCAACCGGTCCATCACCGAAAACGGCAACTCTCGCCCAACTAAGTTTGTTGGCTACTCGGCTTAATGCCTGGTAGGATACTGAACATAGCTCTGCGAGTACGGCAATATCGTCGGGAACTTCAGTCGGAACCGCGATGACACATTCCGCCGGTAACACAACACGACTTTGTGCGATTCCATCCTTCCCGCTCCCCAGGAATTGTCCTCTCTCACAATAATTATCCCCATTTCCAGCTCGACAGGATGGACAACAATCTTCAGGGCTGATCCCGTCATAAACATGACCCGGCAGGTTCGGTACGATAATAACACGATCCCCATTATGGAAGCCCTCGGATCGACTCTCTATTATTGTACCGACACCTTCATGAATGAGGGCCATAGGAAGCTTGCGCGCAAGTGCCTCTGGTCTGCGTTGACCTGTAAAGTACCGCAAATCCGCATGACAAATGCTTCCGATTCTGGGTTCGACGACAACATGTCCGTCTCGCAGCTCATAGAACATCGATACTTCTTGTACTTCTCCGGGTTGCAAAAGACGTAACGCTCGCGACTGAATTCTATTTCCAGCAGAATATTGCAACGACTATCATTCCTCGCTTTCTTTGGTGACTAATTCATCCATATTGAGTATAAGCTCATATATACTCAATAATGTTTATTTTTGCTCGATTACAGATTAGTTTAAAAACATTCCCTTGTCAATAACTTCATTCCCCATTCCTTTTATTTATTTCTCGTTGATATGATTAGTAATTGTGTTGATGTTGTCGCCTCAAATTTAACCTTTGTCTAACGCATGCTTTGATTTCGCTCGACCGTTTGTTCATATATGCTTGTTACCATTGTACTTTTGTTTGTTTTGTACAATCACTAGAATGACTCCTTTTTCACGAGATTAATAGTTTACTATACCTTTCCAAGCACTGAAGATCGGCATAGTATAACGAAGGTTTACAATGATATTTAAGGGAGAGGTTGCTATGAGAGTTTTGATTTCCACTATATTCGCTTATCCGCCAAGAGGCGGGGTGGGAGTATATATCGAAGAGTTAAGGAAAGGCCTTGTGCGGAACGGCCATCAAGTTGATATATTGGCCAGAGACAACGACAACTATTATATTACACGCAATAATACCCGCACTCTGGCAAGCAAGAATGGCCTTGTAAATACCAAAATACCACCTTTGTTCCAAACCAACTCAGTCGGTCAAGGGATAGGAAAAAGATTGCAAGGCATGCAAAATGAGGCGATGAAGTTCATAGGTGCTGTCCAATCCATAGATCTGAGGCAATATGATCTAATTCATGCGCAGGACATTGTGTCCTCCAGCATATTGGGATATTCCAAACCTGGCGATGTTCCGCTCATCTTGACCATACACGGATGTGTTACAGCCGCTTATTATTACTTCGGATACATTAGCCCAGGCAGCTTGCCATGGAATGTGGTATCCCTTTTCGAGACAAGCGCCATCCAACAAAGCGACCGAACGATTCTCCCATCCACTTGGCTGAAGAAAGTGTACCAAAAAGTGAATATCCCGACAGACAACATGACCGTCATCCACAATGGAATCGATATCCCCTCCTTCCAGAGCCAAATGAACAAAGCATCAGGGTTAAAGAGTCCCTCTAATAAAAAAGTGATTCTCAGCACAGGCCGACTTGAAGAAGTAAAGGGACTGGATACCTTGTTAAACGCACTTGGCAAATTAAAACACGATCGGACAGACTGGGTGTACTGGATTGTCGGCAGCGGCGGGATGGAGAAAAAGCTGAAGAAGCAAAGCAGTAAGCTTGGCCTTGATCCTTTCGTCAAATTCCTTGGACGACGCAGCGATGTTCCTTCCCTGCTGAAACAGGCCGATCTATACGTCTTGCCTAGCCTTGAGGAAAACTATCCTTACTCTCTGGTAGAGGCGCAGGTGGCAGGTAAATCGATTATCGCTTCCGGTGTAGGAGGGATCACCGAAATAGTGAAGCATAACTCAAACGGCCTGCTCGTTCCAGCGGGAGACAGCGAGAAGCTTTACCAGCAAATAAAAAGAACGATAGGTGACTCTGGCCTGAAAAAGCGGTTGGGTGAACAAGCCAAGGTTTGGGGAAGGAAACATCTCTCGCTACCTGTCATGATGGAACAAGTTATGAGGGTATACAATCAAGCCATACAAAAGGTCAAGCAATAGGAGGAAAGAGCAATGTTAGGCAGAGGGTACTCCATGATTAAATTAGATCAGGACAATATGCAACGTTATATATCCGATCTTCTGGAAGTAGAGCAGTTGGTTCATCAGGAGAGAGGGTCGTTATACTCTACCGAGTTATGGGATGGAAATCAGTTCTTGTCGGAGTTACCCGGAAAATTCGAAATAAGCTATGGAGTTGTCAAAAAAGATAAGCTCATTGCATTCTTGATCTGCTCAACCCCTTTCCCTGATATGAATTATGTGCATCGGGTCGCCGTCCACCCGCAGTATGCGGGAAGAAAATTAGGAAGAAAGCTTATGACCAAGGCTTATTTGGAGTGGAAGAGGATGCCGCAATATAATACGATCACGGCCGTCATTCGAAAGGATCATAAGCTGTCACTGCCCTTCGCTGCGCTGCTTGGTGCGCGAATAGCGGATAAGCCCTTCATGACCCGTTTCTTCGAAGCCAGGGGAAAGACGGATATACGAGTATTGGACGATCATTTCGTGGATGAGCATGGCATTGCTTATGTGCTGATCTATATCAACAAATAAATGCAGGCTGGAGATAAGTGAAGCTTCGGAACCTTTTGGGAAGAGGTGTGCAAGAGGTGTTGACTAAAATATGTGTTTACCAGCCTAATGTATTCCCGCCTCTTCACTACTTCAATCGAATTATGAACAGTGATGTATGGGTTATTCTTCATGATGTGCAGCTTAATAAGAAAGTAGGGCAAACGTCATTTACAGTGAAGCTAAACGGCCAGAAGCATATGATCTCCATTCCGGTGTCCGGCGGGAATCGGGTGAAAATCAATCAAGCCGTCATACCCTATAGCGATAACTGGATTCGCACCATCCAAATGACCTTGCACCATGCCTACAGCAAAAGTCCATATTATGCAGCCGCCGTGGAGGCCGCTGACTATCTCCGTCAGCATCAAAGGCTGAACACCCCTTTCTCCGTTTTCTGCGAACAATTCACATTGGATATGCTGCGCAGGCTGGGATGGCAGGGCAGTGCGGTTGGATCAATGGGACTTGCTGTCGAGCTGAAGGCATCTGAACGAATGGCAGAGATCGCCTCTTTAGTGAATGGAACGCATTATTTGTGCGGAAAAGAAGGCTTTACAAATTATTTGAACGTATCTGATTTCCGGAAACGCAACTTAAAAGTTAGGGTTCAGGAGTGGAAATGTCCCGAGTACCCGCAAAGCTTTGGGACATTCCTCCCCAATCTATCGATATTAGATTTGCTTGCAAATGTTGAAATGGAGAAAGCCAGAAAGATCCTTCTCTCTGGAGGAACGACTGGATGGAGTCAATATGAATGAGAAAAAATGGTGTCATCCTTCCGAGGACGACACCATTTTCTCATAACCGTCTTATATGGGCTGCTTCAACTGTTTCAGCTCTGCGCATAATGCTTCGATCTCGCTGATACTGAAGTTTTTCTTGTTCATGATCAAGTCGTAAATTTCCTTAATATCCTCGTAGCGGGAAATACCGAAATGCTCGGGCTTGATGGAAGCCGCGGTAACGACCTTCAGCTTGTTCTTAATCTGTTCGACCATGTATGCGATGTTCGTCTCGCTTGGCGTAATCAAATCCATAAGGGATCTCCTTTCGATAGGAATTTAATGTTGTTATTGTACCATGCTTGATGGAAACCGCCTAGCCTACATCCGTTCTCATGGACATGTATGGGAATACTTTTCCCATTCCATGCAAATAGTATCAAAGAGGAATACGAACAACCCTATCAAATACTAAAAAAGGAGAATCCAACAATGGAAAACAAAACGCATGAAGAGAATTACAAAGGCACAGCGCATATGAAAGCTGAGAATCAAGACATGGCCTTCGTTAATGATGTATTCGAGAAGGAAGCTTCTGAGCAAACGATTCGAGGCACAGAAGAAAAGAGCGGTTTTGAGGATGAAAAAGTAGAATAGGAAGAAAAGTCTCTGGCGAAATCAGTTAGATGCGCAGGAGGGCAGAAAGGAGAGCTGCGATTGCCGTTGTTCGTTTCTCCGCTCCACCTTCCCGCCCTTTTGTTCAATTGTTTCGGATCACTAGCTTCTCCACTCCGTCGATAAAGGTATCGTGAACCGATCTCCTTCAGCAATCGCATAGCGGTATTGGGATGAATCATCTTCAGATAAAGAAGTCTTATCCGCCCAATCCTGTATTAAGGTTACGTGTCCGATATTAAGAATGATCTCTTCCGAACCGCAAACCTCCCATCCATGAATCTGGAATACCGGATTACGCCCTGTCCCTTCTACAAAGATATGGGTTCCTGTCAAATCCGCAACCTCGGCATTATCGACAGCCAGGTGAATTCTAATCCAGTTCTCATCCCCCAATTCTCGTGAGAATTCACGGACCGTTCCAGTCAGAGCAGGCACAGCTGCATCAATAACCGGATTATGCAGGCGCCCTATACGGCTCCCCTTAGCAACAAAAGCATAAACCGGTTCTCCTCCATACTCCGAATATAAGCCAACCGTACCTTGGAATGAAATTCGCTCATCGACAATGATCTCCGCCTGAGGGTCCAGAGAATGGACATAATAATCGACTCTGCCATCTTTTAGTTCAATTCTAAGAGACACCGCTTCATCCGTCATTGTTGGATTCGTCATGCTTCTGACACCGACACGGGTAATCGAATGAAGCAATCTCTCCCCCTTGTAAGGTTCGATGACGGAAACGAATCGGCTTAATGCCTCCTCGTTAGCTGCCTGCTTATTCACAAGCAAATATCGCAGACGTTCCGGGTTACCCGGGCGATTCGCAGAAGGATGACCATCCGCTAATGCAGCTTCATCGGCTTGGGTAAGCATAGTTAGTCGAATATGAATGTCTTCGGCAGCCGATTCGTTCAACACACCCCACGTGTCACGAATTGTCCAGTCTACTGAAAATTGTGTTGGAGGCGATGCATCCCGCACCACATCGGATAAATAATGAAATCCGCTGCCTTTATATTGCTGCAGCTTCAAGGCCGGATCAGCGTCGCAAGGCTCCCCATATTGCACATCGGCTCCAGCAAATGTCCCGCTCCTTTGCTGCACCAAATTCAATCCCTCTGTCTCCACAGCGCCTTCTGCTCCATGAAACACATAGTGATGTTCTTTGCCGCCTTTTACTGCGAAAGTATCAATCACATAAGAATGCTTATCATCTATCCGAATCAGAGCTGCGCATCTTCGATAGATCGCAGTATTCGAATACACATTGGCTGCATCTGCCTCGAATACCTGCACATCCCCTTTTCCAATAAAAAGCAGGGATTGTCCTACAATCGACTCATTCTGTTTGCTGCGATCGACGGTTACGGTGTTATGCGCAACCGTGCTGCGATCCCAATGGTGGGTTTTCTGATGAATATTATCACATTTCTCTGGATAACCGAGCTCAGGTGCCAGATCAAGCCCGAAAGCATACAACCCTATATTCAATGTATCCCTATGTCCGTGACCGAAATTACGTCCATGATACATCCATAGGGCGCGTTGGTCATCTCCCGCCCCGTCTCTCATGACAGCAAGACCATAATTGGCCAGATGCAAGCTTTCTTGATGGAATGGACCTGCTTCCTCAACCGTATCCTTAATGTCCTTAAGTACACGTTCCGGATCAGGGGAGAAAAGTCCACCGCGTATACGCTCCAAACTGTTCCCGCACAGCAGCACTGCAAGCTGGGCATAGATTGGTTCACCTGTCTTCTCGAACAGCTGCACCACATCATCCAGCTTATACAAAAGATTAGGATTCCCGGCAGAATCGCTGTCCCCAACCTGCGGCATGTATCGATCTATCATGATTAACCCTGCATGCGCGCGTAACATCTGCCTGAACTTGGCATTTCGATAAAAATCACCTTGCGGATACCGGTCATAACCGAACATAATATCTGCTACTTGTTTGTAGGCATTAACCCAGATGTTGTTATACAAAGGAGCAGCTTCATCACCAAAGCCATCCCTGTCAACGTCACGTACCAGAGCATGCAGCATATTGCCCCCTGTTATCGCCCATCCACCTGCTTCCGGTGGAATAGCCTTCCCTTCCCGGAACACAAAATCGAGCCATTCCTCCGTCGTCCCTGGCTCATCAAGCACAATAGCAGCGAGCGCGAGTGCATTCTGGTGCATCCCATGGTTTCCTCTGATCTGTGCTTTCTTCACTCCCTCAAACACTTGTCTCAGGATTCCGTCCTCGATATTCGTGCGAATCAGTTCCATGGTGGATTTTGTGTTGGATAGTTTGTATTTTGCAGCTTTGGCAGCCAGGAAATCGAGCACTTCCGAACTTTCAATCAACACAGGATAGAATGCATCGTAAGCGCTAACAAACGTTTGGACAATAGAAGTCTCCCATATGCTTCCGACTGTTTTGCCTTGACCTGTCATCCCATGCGAATTCAGGAAACCATTCTCCCAAGAGAACACCCCTGTGTCCAGTTCCGGGTACAAATCCGCTACTCTGTCCAACAGCACGATTCCTGCCTGGGCATATTTCAGCTCCCCGCTATATAGATAGGCATCTCTTAATTGAAGAATAGCCGTTTCTACCATTCCACCGTGCGCCCAAGGATAATTAGAAGCCGGGAAGAGATTCCCGTTCACATCTATCATTCGGATCCATATTTTCCAATGAGAGTAGAAAGCAATAAAAGTCCACTGCTCCCCTGCCTCGTCCTTCCAGCCATATCCGTCATCAACACCCCAGCTCTCATCACGATCCGGGTACAGTTTATTAATCAGATACTTCTTATCCCCTCGTCCTGGCTGAAAAATACCATTTTCATCCTTAGCACTCTCATAGTAAGCAGCGAAATCATTGGAAGGAAATACAGACTGACAGCTGGGACAAGTCAGCTTCCATGGTTGTTCCAATGTATCGGCTACCCACGGCCACCGACCAAAAGCATGATGAGCCTCTCCGCATATCGGGCAACCTAATTTCTGATTCACCGCATAGCTGCGGGGGATCGTTTGGGGGGTAGGTAGATTCCACAGCCGCTCCCACCCGAGATCGAGATAGACGTCCGCCTTAGAAACAGCTTCATCTAGCTCCAGCTTCGCCCAATCATACTTGGCAACATTACGCCTTACGCTGCTTACTTTTTCAGGTGTGTAGTAGGTGCTTCTTTGTTTGACACTCATTCGTGATCCCGCCTTTTCATCAAAGAAATAAGTACGATTAGGCCTAATGCTGTCATCATAACATAATGTAAAGCTTTAAAGTGACATAGTTATATTGGACTAACGAAATCCGCTGTCGAAACACTTATTTCCTGGGAAATATGTCGACTTGCACTTTTACGACTCAACTGCTACAGGATGTTACTTGAAATCCATTGTTGAAAATATTCAGAATATTGGATAAAATAGACTCAACTGAAACAAACGTTGTGCAACTGGCGGAACATGGTGAACCATGGGGGAGCGCAGCGGAATCGAATGCCGGACGCCTGGGCGAGTGCTTGATCGAGAGATCAATGCGCTCTTTTTTCGTTTTCAGCAAACTATATTTTCCGAAGGAGAGGGTACGGGATGAAGATCGCTTTTGTATTATTTGATCGAGTGACGGTTTTGGACTTTGTTGGTTTCTATGACGCTATTACGAGGTTACGGTTCCTGAAACTGATGGATGATGTTACATGGGATCTATGCGCCGATCGGGAAGCGGTTAGAGACGAGCGGGGCATGACGATCCAAACAGGACTCGTGTTGCCGGATTTGTCCGGATATGATCTTGTATTCGTTCCCGGGGGCCCAGGCACAAGGGAGCTCATGTTCGATACCGAGTTCATCAAGTGGCTGCAGACAGCGGCTGGGGCGAAGATGTTGGTTTCGGTTTGCACAGGGGCTTTGTTACTGGGAGCAGCTGGCTTTCTGGAAGGAAAACGGGCAACAACGAATGTGAACGCATACGAGCTGTTAGCTCCCTACTGCCAGGAGGTTGTGAAGGAGAGAATTGTGAGAGACGGCAATGTATATACAGGTGCAGGTGTAGCGACATCAATCGACCTGGGTCTCTATATTGTTGAGCGTTTGTGCGGAGCTGATGCTGCTAGGAAAGTTCAAGTGAGCATGGATTATCCGTATTATGAAGCGGGAAAGCAGGTTGCAGACAAGTAATCGATATATTTTGACTTTCCTAGGACGCTATAAAGAAAATAAATTAGGGAACTGAGTTCCCTAAACCTTCGCAGTGCCGACTTATCTGCAGGAATAAGGGAACTCAGGTCACCTAAATCAAAATAAAGCCTTTTATTCACAGCTTTCTCGATGATTAGGGATCTCAGGCCCCCTATTCCAGTCTATTCCTAGCGTCTCGTAGAGATAAGGGACATTTTGTTCCCTATCTCTGGAAGTGGACTGGATCTGAACTCTTAGCAAGAGAATCTTGGACCCGCGAACTCCTTTGGCTAAGCCCATGAACAAGAAAGATATACTAAGAAAGGGCGCTACCCCGATGCTTCAGTACGGTAAAGATTTAAACTTTCTTATCATTCAAAAAAGCGTTGCAAACCCTATATAGGGCTAGCAACGCTTTGATTGTTAGCAGGTTTACTTAGCAGAGACCTGCGAGAAAGCATACAGACGCGCGATATTCTCTGCGGCCTGCTCGAGCAGCTCGGTCCCGCTGCGCATCGCTTCGTCCAGCGTGAGCGGTCGGTTCGCGATGCTGAACAGTGCAGTGATGCCGTGTGTATACAGCTCACTGACGCCCTCGCCCAGGCCGCCGGACAAGCACACGACCGGCACGCCGTGTTTCTTGCCTATGGCGCCTACGCCAGCGGGCACTTTGCCGAACGCGGTCTGTGCGTCCGTGCGTCCTTCGCCGGTGATCACAAGGCTAGCGCCGCTGATCGTCTCGTCCAACCGCGTGAGCGCGGTTACCTCGCGGATGCCGGGCTTCAGCTGCGCCCGGCAGAACGCGAGCAAGCCCGCGCCAAGCCCGCCCGCGGCGCCGGCGCCCGGCACATCGCGGACCATTACGCCAAGCTGCATCGCGATGCGCACGGCGTAATGGTCAAGGCCGCGATCGAGCCGCCCGATCATCGCGGGCGTCGCGCCCTTTTGCGGGCCATAGACGGCAGTCGCGCCGTCTGGTCCGCACAGCGGGTTCGTGACGTCGCAGCAGACGTCAACAGGCACTTCGCCTGCGGCGAGCCGCGGGTGCAGCTCGCTCACGTCGATGCGCTCGATGCGCTCGAGCTGCTGGCCGCCGGTGCCGAGCTCGCGTCCTGCGGCATCGATGAAGCGCACGCCGAGCGCCTGGGCCATGCCCATGCCGCCGTCGTTCGTGGCGCTGCCGCCGATGCCGAGCAGGATGCGCGAGCAGCCGCGGTCCAGCGCGTCGCGCATGAGCTCGCCCGTGCCGTAGCTCGTAGCCTGCAGCGGGTTGCGCCGCATCTCGGGCACAAGCGGCAAGCCGGACGCTGCCGCCATCTCAATGACCGCGGTGCCGTCTTCGAGCACCCCGTAATAAGCTTCCACCGGCTCGCCCATCGGGTCGGTGACCATTAGCGTGCGGCGTTCGCCGCCGATCGCCGTCAGCACGGCGTCCACCGTGCCTTCACCGCCGTCTGCCATCGGAGTCTGCACTATGTCTGCGTTAATACCCGAACGCTCCAGGCCGCTTGTAATCGCCTTAGCCACCTCTACTGCGGTAAGGCTTCCTTTGAAAGAATCAGGAGCTACTACGATACGAATCCTGTTTTGCATCAAATCATTATTTTCTGTTCCATTCATTAGATTACCTTCACTCCGTTCACTACATTTATGAGCGTGCCTGTCTCGTAAGCTTGCAAATTTTGTACTGCCATTTCCATTAATCGGGCTCTGGCTTCCTTCGTCGCCCATGCAATATGCGGCGTAATGATGCAGTTGTGAGCCGTCACCAATGGATGATCAGCAGCTGGCGGCTCCACAGTCAGCACGTCCACACCTGCTCCAGCTATTACACCGTTATTCAGCGCATCCGCCAAATCCTGCTCCACGATCAGTTTGCCGCGGGCAGTATTAATCAGGAAGGCCGTAGGTTTCATACGTTCCAAGAATGCCTTGTCCACCATGCCTGCCGTCTCTTGAGTAAGAGGACAATGAAGAGATATTACATCCGCTTCCTGTATAAGCTCGTCCATACTAACCATTCGCATTCCTTCCAGCGGAGCCGGCTTATTGCTTCTAGTCGCGGCTATAACCTTCATACCTAATGCTTGTGCTACACGAGCGGTTTGTTCACCGATTCTTCCGAGCCCAATTACCCCGAAGGTCTTCCCAGCGAGCTCGACAAGGGGAGATTTCCAGAAGCTGAAGTCTGGGCTCGCGGCCCAAGCGCCTTCCCGCACCGCATCCCCATGGTTGCCTACCCGATGGCATAATTCCAACATTAATGCGAGCACGAATTGTGCAACGGAATGCGTACTGTATGCAGGGATATTCGTTACCGGGATGCCCCGTTCCGCTGCCGCGCCTACATCCACGACATCATAACCTGTCGCCAATACGCCTATGTATTTAAGATTAGGTAATTTCTCAATCGTATCGGCTCGCAGCGGCGTTTTGTTCGTCCACACGATATCCGCTTCTTTGGCTCGTTCTACAATTTGTTCAGGCGCTGTGCGGTCAAATAGGGTCAAGCTGCCGAGCCTTTCAACGGAAGCCCAGCTCAAATCTCCCGGATTTAAAGTAAATCCGTCCAATACAACAATTTTCATCAGTCTCACCTCACCGTATACAATTCGTGCGAACATCCGTGTTTCCTTCCCTTTTTAAAAAGGAATTTCTGGATACTTGTCGAATACTTCCCGCAAAAGACTTCTTGAACACGTAAAGGAGCCGCCTAAATGCATGATTTAACATGCGAGGTTTTATCCTCTGGATATTCGCATCATACCAAACCGTTCCAAGTGTCCTCCCACAAAGGACTGCGCAATTACTTGATTCGCTTCCAGACAGAAGGCCTCTGCCGAGCGCTTGTTGACGGCGAAATGGTGCTGATTCAGCCTGGAGATTTGCTATTATATAAACCAGCCGATACCTATGATCTGGTAGTTGACTATGAAGTGCAAGCGAATGGAGAAAAGGCAATATTCAGCGGTGATTATTACTTTTTCTGCAGAGGTTCTTGGCTGGATCAATGGTGGGGCAAATCTGTCAAACCACAGAAGGTGCATATCCCGATAAGCGAAGACATCCTCAATCTGTGTCGTCATGCTGCTCTTGAACAGCATCGGGTTAAGGGTCGTGGACGGTTTAAGGAAATCTCCGATTATTATCTTCGCATTCTTTGTCTGAGTATTGAACGTATTATGGCCGAGCAAGCTTTTTACTCTATGAAGGGCAAGTCGTTTCTAGCGGTTCAGATGAAAAACTATATAGAAGAGCATGCTCTTTCCTCCTTGAAGCTGGAAGACGTGGCGCAGCATGTAGGGCTAAGTGTATCGCGAGCCGTTCATTTGTTCAAATCTATATTCGGCCAGTCGATCATGCAATATACACTGCAGATTCGTCTTTCTATCGCTAGAGAGAGAATTCTGTTCAGTAAAATGTCTTTAGAGCAAATCGCAGAAGCATCCGGATTCAACAGCTACACCTATTTCTATCGCATGTTTCGCGCACGCTACGGCATGTCTCCAAAGGCATACAGGCATTCGGACAGCGAGGAGCAGGATTAGGAAGCGGCGCGTGTGATCGCTCCTTTTGGTCCTCTTCATTCTATAAAAAAAATCGCCCGCTCCAAGGATAACCCCTGGAGCGGGCGATTTCAAATGCCTACACCCACCACATCTCGCCAACCGGCTCTGTAATCAGCACTTGCTGCAGATTAGAGACCGCCTTGGAGAAACCTTCCTCAATGGACATGAGTCCGTCCTCATGCTCGATACTCACTACATAGTCATATCCGACTAGACGCAGTGCGCTTAGAATATCGGCCCATACTTTCATGTCGTGACCATAACCTACCGTACGGAACTGCCATGCGCGGTCCAGCATCATCGTGTAGGATTGCATATCGGTAATCCCGTGTTTATTCACGTTGTTCGTGTCGATTGACGTATCCTTGGCATGGAAATGGTGGATCGCTCCTGCCCGTCCAAGAATATGAATAGCCTGAACCGGATCGATCCCTTGCCACCACATATGGCTCGGATCCAGGTTCGCTCCAATGGCTTCACCAGCTGCTTCGCGGAGGCGCAGCATGTTGCCTGGCGTGTGCACGGAGAAGCCGCCGTGAAGCTCGAGTCCGATCTTCACATTGCGATCTGCCGCGTACTTGCCCCATTCCGTCCAATAAGGAATAACCTTCTGCTCCCATTGCCATTTGAGAATGTCCTGATAGTCATTAGGCCATGGTGCAACCGGCCAGTTTGGATACATGGCATTCTCATGATCACCTGGACAGCCTGAGAAAGTATTCACAACCGGTACACCGAGACGTTCGGCAAGATCAACTGTTTTAACGAATGTATCATGGAATGGTTTGGCGATCGCTTTCTGAGGATGCAGGGCATTCCCATGACAGCTCAGAGCGCTTATAATCAAGCCGCGAGATTCCACGGCACGTTTGAAAGCTTGCAGTTTCGCATCATCCTGAAGCAACACATCCGGATCGCAATGCGCATTACCAGGATAATTCCCAGTGCCGATCTCAACGGCTTGCAGCCCTTTGGATGCGATAAGATCCAAGGCTTCTTCCAACGGACGATCAGCAAACAAAACAGCAAAAACGCCTAATTTCATACGAACGGCACCACCCTATATGAATATATAATTCCAGCTTACGCGTTCAAATATACGGTCTTGCCTGTCTTGGCCGATTCATAAATAGCTTCAAGAATTTCTGTAACGACCAATGCTTGCTCTGCCTTTACTACAGGCTCGGTATCATTCAAGATCGCTTCAACCCACAGCTTGGCTTCCAGATCCGATGCAGATTCTGCTGAACCGCCGAAGAATGCTACGCCGCCTGACTTCAAGTTCACTTCTTGCTCATACATCCGGCTGAATGCTTCTCCATTCAATCGCAAGCCGTCATCCATGTCAGCTCCGCCTTCTGTTCCACATAAAGTTGTCTTCGCTTCTTTTACATCTAGTGTATTCAGAGCCCAGCTGGACTCAAGTACGATTGTTGCTCCGTTCTCCATCTTGATGTAACCAAAAGCGGAATCTTCCACTGTGAATTTCTCAGGATCCCAAGGGCCCCAAGCATTAGCAGAATTAGGACGGCTTCCAAGCTTGTGATACACAGAGCCAGTTACACTAACAGGCTTGTAGTTGTCCATCATCCAGAGCGTCAAATCCAGAGCATGTGTACCGATATCGATAAGCGGACCTCCGCCTTGTTTCTCTTCATCAAGGAACACACCCCAAGTAGGTACGGCTCGACGGCGAATGGCATGTGCTTTGGCATAATAAATATCACCCAATTGCCCTGACTCACATACTTTCTTCAAGTGCAGGCTGTCTGTACGGAAACGGTTATTATAGCCAACAGTCAGCTTTTTACCGGTACGTTTGGATGCTTCCACCATGCTGCGGGCTTCTGAGGAGGTTATTGCCATTGGCTTCTCGCTCATAACATGTTTGCCTGCTTCCATAGCAGCTATAGAGATTTCGGCATGGTTATAGTTAGGTGTACACACATGAATGACGTCAATCGAACGATCTTTAAGTAATTCACGGTAATCGGTATATACTTTTGCATCTTCTGCCCCGTATTCGCTCGCTGCCTTAACAGCACGTTCTTCTACGATATCGCAGAATGCGACCATTTCGACTTGCTCGAGCTTCTTCAAACTAGGCATATGCTTGCCGTTTGCAATACCACCGGTTCCAATAATACCGATTTTTAACTTTGCCATTACCCAATACCCTCCTGTTAAACATATGAATTTTATGTTGCAAATGGATCCCACAGCATCACAGCTTCTATGTAAACATAAAGCGTAAAACCTGAACATGAATAAAACAGTTTAAACATGAACAATCTGGCTACGAATTGTTTGTCCTACTATTATTGCTTGCCAACAAAACGGGCTTATCCTGCTCTACATATACCTATCGGTTGCCGGCCGTTGTCCTTCATCAATTACACTGGTGCAAAATTTACATTTTGTTGCTGCTATAGGAATCTCTGAAACACATTCGGGACATGTCTTGGTCACTTGCTTCGGAGCGGGTTCCTCTTTCTTGCGGCGAAATCGATTCAATTGTTTGATCACAAAGAATATAACGAATGCGATGATCAGAAAATCAAGCAAGTTGTTGATAAACAGTCCGTATTTTAGAATGGGAGCTTCTGCCTTCTGAGCAGCTTCAAGGCTTTCATACGATTTGCCGTTTAAGCTTATATACAGGTTGGAAAAATTCACTTTGCCGAGCAGAAGGCCAAGCACCGGCATAATAAGATCACTTACAATTGAGGTTACAACTTTACCAAAGGCGCCTCCGATGATGACCCCAATAGCTAGATCAATCATGCTGCCTTTCATAGCAAACTCCCTGAATTCTTTCCACATTAACATTCTTCTCCTTTTCAACACATATAGTGGTACATCTCCAGTCATTGTAACTTGCCCTCTTGCTGATCGTCTAGCCATATTGTAAGATACTAACAAGTTGGAACGAGGAGAGGCGGATAACCACATGAAGATAGAGTTCATTATTTTGTGGGTTTTCTTATTGTTTTTTCCCGTAATGGCTTTATATTGGCGTCGATGGGTCGTATTTGCGATTTACGTATTAGGATGCGCCGCTTTTCTGTATTCTAATTTGAGCCGCTCGGACGGATGGGATGACTTGGCGGATTATGCAACCCTGCTCGTGATTGTTACACCGTTGTATATTATTGCAAGTTTAGTCTGGATCATAGCTGTGTTCGTCTCAAAAAGAAAAAACATGAAGTAATACTTCGTCACACTGTTCCAATATGCTATTAATTGTTGACCGTTTTCCTGCACCACGTGGGGAAAGCGGTTTTTCTTGTTGTAGATGCTGTGGGACAAACTTAAATCTGGGCATACTAAATGCACATTCGTTTTCACACTATAGAGGAGAGGTTTTGCTGATGCGTGTATCGAACACACCTGTATCTGTATACTTCGCAGCGGGAATCAGCGTTCACAGAAGAAATGACATGTTCAGGGCTGCGATGAAACATGTGGAACAGCGCTATATGAAAGACAATCAGCGTTCCGTGCGCACTCATTGTTTTTATCCTTACGGCTTCGTTGACGAGGTTCCAGCTGCCGACTACGGGAAATTTGTCGCAAAGCAAGCATTTACAGTAGGCTTGGATATTTATAGAAAACCAGCTAACACCGTTGGCGGGCAATCGCTTTATCAGGATATTCAGCAGGATTACGATCACACGAACGGCGGAGACATCGTATTAATTGGTCACAGCGGAGGAGGAATTGCTTCTTATAAGGCAGCCCAATTGCTCAATGAGAACGGTTATCCGGTAATGCGTGTATTTATGGTGGGATCACCGAATATTCCGATTTGCGCAAGCTGCAAGGATAAAGTTTTTGCTATTGAGCATGGAGGCCGGTGGGGGGATTGGATATCACGATGTGCTTTTCATTGGTTTCATCCGGCCAAAGTAAGGGTAAGGCTTCCGCTTAGAGGTGGTCATCCGTATTATTTTTGCACCAAAAGCAAAGATGAGAACAATGTGTCCAATATGGAAAAAGTGATGGAATTTATATGCGGTTGGCTACAAGGGGAGAAGGAATTCGTTTATAATGGGGTAAATGTAAATAACCTAAATTAGAAACGAGGACATCCTCCGATGCTCACTGATTGTCCTAACCTTCCCGATCACCTTCCTGATTGGGTAGAGCAAAGCCGCCGCACGGCTGCTCTAGGCTCCGTTGCCAGCTATATTCCAGAACTTGCGAACGCTCCTGCAGATGCACTTGGTATTACAATCCAGACATTGGATGGCCGCCTGTTCGAAGCTGGAGAAGCCGCTATGCCCTACACGATGCAAAGTATATCCAAAGTGTTCACATTACTTCTCGCTCTAATGGATCGCGGCGAAAGTGTTGTATTCGATAAAGTGGGAATGGAGCCTACCGGTGATGACTTTAACTCGATGTTAAAGTTGGAGTTGGTGGAACCGGGTAAACCATTCAATCCGCTGATTAATGCAGGCGCCATTGTAATTTCATCGTTGATACGCGGAAGCAGCCCCACTGAGAAAGCGGACCGTATTCTGTCATTCATCCGCGAGCTCGCAGGGGATGCTTCTATTGGTGTTAATGAAGCGGTCTGCCGTTCTGAGTCACTCACCGCCAATCGCAACCGCTCTCTTGCCTATTTCTTGAAAGACAACCAAGTGCTTGATGATGATGTTGAACCTACACTGGAGGTTTATTTTCGCCACTGCTCGATTGAGGTGAACTGCCGTCATATCGCCCGCATGGCGTCTATCTTGGCCAATAATGGACGGGACCCAGTTAGCGGTCAGGAACTTATGCCTAGACGTTATGTGCAAATTGCCAAATCGTTCATGATTACATGTGGAATGTATAATGAATCCGGAAAATTCTCGATGCGAGTAGGTGTACCTGCTAAGAGCGGCGTTTCTGGTGGGATTCTTGCTCTTGTTCCAGGTCAAGCAGGGATCGGAATTGTAGGACCTGCCTTGAATAGTAAGGGAAATAGTTTAGCAGGTGTGCATCTGCTTAAATTGTTGTCCGATCGTTACGACTTGAGTATTTTTTAATTGGGTTGGTTGTACAAATAAATCGGTTCTTGTTCATCATAAGCATCGATCACTCCATGAAGAAATTCGTAGCTTCGAGTAGTAGTAATAGCTATTGTTCTTACGAATCTGTTCTCACTCGGATCGTAATGGATATCACCCAGATTATAGGGATCCCCTTTTAACTTTGCTATTATTTTACCAAGGTCGATCCAATCGGATAAACTGAATTGCCCTTTATTGACATAGTAATTTTGAATTTTGTACTGTTTTGCGTTGAGCTCTAATATACCTTTTAGCTTATTTTCATTAAGCATGCGTTTATTTACTTGTATTGTTAATTTGGCTTCAACGTTAATCTCTTCCCCGTTAGCCATTCTTAGTTTGACCTGGTATGTTTGTTCTACTTGTTCCGGCAAGTGATACATAATCAGGAGAATATATCTACGCTTTTTTATCCTACCTGCTTTTAAAATAATTAATGCAAAAAAGCAACTAAATCATTCCCTCGTCCTAGTCCGATCCCATTAGTTGCAATAAAGCAATAATTCGCGCATTGGAGCGTCAACCTCCTCATAACATGGAGTTTAGTTGCTCTTTCGCAATTAATATCGAAGTTTTACAGCAAAGCGGGCCATTAGTTGCTTTTTTGCAGTTAATCTTGCGCACCGGGCAGCTCAAAATGATCCCTGACCTTCACAACCCGCCCAAATCAGCGGTTGAAGTTCAGGGATCACTATTTTTATTTCACGTCTAATTCCGCATCTTGTCTATGAATAACTAGATCATGATGCTCCACACTCGTTACCCGGTTCGCCTCATCCACGAATACGACACTAGGCTTAAGGGAAGACAGTTCCTCTTCGGAATACATCCCCATACTAAGAATAATGACGATATCCCCTACCGAGAACAAGTGAGCGGGCGGTCCGTTCAAACAAATTTTACCCGAGCCTTCCGGCGCGGGAATTGCGTATGTTTTCCAGCGCGTTGCATTGCGCAGACTTGTGATTTGAACCATCTCATACGGTTGTATATTCGCCTGTCTCATCAATAGCGTATCAATCGTAATGCTCCCTACATAATCCAATCTGGCCTCTGTAACCGTGGCTCTGTGAATTTTTCCTTTGCACATCCATCTCTGCAAAGCGTACCTCTCCCTTCCACTATCCAACGTCTACCTCATCTTATGAATCCTGCAGCCATTGTTTCTAGGCATCTACCTAACTCTGCGTGGATTCTAGGTTATGGCCGTTCCCTTCCGCATACGTTTGTGTATGTTATTGAAGAATGCAGGCTAACGACTTAACGACCGACCTATACACCACACGGAGGTTGACGATGGACAGATTCCAATTGCGATGTCTACGCTGTCAGGAGACGATGAAATTTGAATTGAAGGGACGCTGCGCTTGCGGAGGGACGCTGCTGGTTGAATATGATCTCGAGCTTGTAGCGCATACCTTAACTCCGCATTCCTTGAAAGATAGAGTAAGCTCCATGTGGCGTTATTCGGAGCTGCTTCCAATTACAAGAGAACAATCCATTGTGTCGCTAGGCGAAGGCTGGACACCTCTTATACGGATTCCTAGATTGGAGAATGAACTACAAATTAGACAGCTCTATGTCAAACGCGAGGAACAGAATCCCACCGGCAGCTTCAAGGCCAGAGGCTTCTCTTCTACGATCTCCCTGTTGCTCGAATATGGAATCAGACGAGTTGCTGTTCCCTCTAACGGAAATGCGGCATCCGCAATGGCAGCCTATGCGGCTAGGGCTGGGATTGAGGCAGTCGTTATCGTCCCTAGAGATTGTCCAGGAATCATCATAGAAGAGTGTAAGCGTTACGGAGCACATACGTTCCAAGTCCATGGGCTTATCCATGATGCTGGCACAATTATTGAAAAGGGCAAAAGTGAGCAGGGTTGGTTTAATGCCGGAACAATGCGGGAGCCAGGGCGAATCGAGGGTAAAAAAACGATGGGTTTGGAGCTTGCGGAACAACTGGAATGGAAACTGCCGGATGTTATTGTGTACCCTACTGGAGGAGGGTCCGGTATTGTAGGTTTGTGGAAAGCTTTTCATGAACTCCGCCAGTTAGGCTGGATTCACGACCCGCTGCCCCGGTTCGTTTGCGTGCAGGAGTATGGCTGTACGCCAATTGTGGATGCTATGAAGAGCGGAAAGTGCGTAGCACCAACAGATGAACCTGTTGTATCAAGTCCTACTGGGCTCCGCGTGCCTAACCCGCCAGATGGAGATCTCATAGCCTCCATTCTACGTGAAACCGGTGGTACGGCGATCACCGTCTCAGCGCAAGAAATTACGGATGCCTGCACTCGGTTCGGGTTCGTTGGCATTTCTTCCTCGCCAGAGGGTGCAGCTACTCTAGCAGGTGCTATGAAGCTGCGCGCTGACGGATGGATTGATGACCAAGAGACGGTAGTCCTCTTCAACACCTCGCACGCCGATAAGTACTTGCCATGGAGGCCTAATCCAGAGCCGCCAGTAGTACACGACTATATGGATCTCCGAACATGGCTTCCTACACAAAGGTAAACGCATGAACATACAACCCCCTGGATACAGGACCTTTTCTCCATGTCCATTCCAGGGGGATATAAATATATCAATATATCCCGAGATTTCATTAGGAAATGGGCAGATTCTCTAGCAGCATAGCCTGACTATACTGCTTCAACGCGTCTTTTACCATCCAGAAATCCGTCCTGGATCTTAATGAATTACACATATAACACACTGAATGTTCCGGCAGCGGCAGCTTCCATTGCGGATGATACTGTTTCACAATGGCCTCCATTCCTTGAAATCCATCATGAATAATCATCCGCAAATACACATCGCTCAACAGATTCACCAACACCTCTTGCATGGATTGCTTATATACATTCCCGACAACGTATACCCCGTCCTCAAGGCAAACTGAACCGCATGGCTCTACATCCCCATTCGGCTGAATGACTAACTCTGCCCTCGGACAGTATAGTTCTCTGTTGCTTGGCGTATAGGTTTGGACCAATCGAGGTAAAGTTCTTGCTCGTCCTGCCGGCTGCAAATAATCATGCTCATCCCAGGTCAGGAACGGATGCCATTCCGGTTCGAAGTAATGCTTCGGTGTTTTTCCCGGTCTCATGTAATGGCTCGTTACGGTAACCTCCAGATCCGCTTCAAGAGCGAGCTTGGCTGCCATCGCAGCATGCTCGGGGGGGATCCAGACAGCATGGCTGTCGTCCATGGATACAATAATCTTGGTAAGCCCCAGCTTTTTCAACTGCTTCAGTTGCTCTCTCGCTAGACCCTGGTGTTGTCCCCAATACCCGTTCGTAATAATTGAGGTCCGGAACCCATATTCGAACAGCTGCTCATGGATATCCATCATTTCGGGGTAGCACAAAAAAACCTCGCCTCCAGTAAAGCTGGCCGTTCTGCATCCAGGAACTAACTCGGCAAACTCTTCAATCCACTGGTGGGCGAAAGCAGTATCCATTACCCCTTTTTTGGAAGGGCTATCCTCATTACAACAAATATCGCAGAACGCATTACATTGTCGAGTCATAACGAATACCAGATCTTGAATCGGTATTTGCCCGCCGAAACTCATCTTGTTAATACCCAGCTTGTCTTCTATCGTCATCGGTATGCCCCTCTCCAAGTAACGGGTCTTACTCTGTAGCATAAGCTTGGATGTTAATGCCTGCATGAGGAAGATTCCCTAAGTTCAACAATTGGATATCTAATCCAACAGAACCAGATATATACCTTCAATTGAACTAGTTTCCTCTCGCCCTAACGGTTGTGTATACACTGAGATTGTCTATTCCTGTATAATGAGGTTCAGAATCTGTTTTCTTATCCTATCCTCTTTCATACAAAGGACGATCTTATTGATGATCTATTCTATAAAGACATTAACAACTCGACATATTTTGTGCCTATCTTTGTTGATCCTGTTCCTGTTTGCTGGCTGCACGGACCCGAAGCATTCTTTTAAGGAAAAAGAAGTTACTTTAACCGTCTCTGCCGCTGCGAGTCTAATGGATAGCTTGAACGAAATAAGAGACCTCTACACTGGGCAAAAAGAATATATTCAAATCCGGTATAATTTCGCCTCGTCGGGAGCCCTGCGTCAACAAATCATCCAAGGCGCACCTGTGGATCTATTCCTGTCTGCGGATTTGGCTAACATGAATACGTTAGTGGATAAACAGATGGTCCTTGAGAAGCAGCAATCGATACTTTTGCAGAACGCGCTTGTCGCGATTAAGCCTAAAGACAACAAAATTGTTATGACTAAGCTGGAGGACTTGGCTGAACCGCTAGTAAAGGTCATGACTATTGGCGATCCACTTACCGTCCCTGCTGGGCAATACACCAAAGAGGCCTTGACAAAAGCAATGATGTGGGATCGTATCCAGCACAAGCTCGTATTAGGCAAGGATGTTCGACAGGTGCTTACTTATATCGAGACAGGAAATGCGGATGTAGGATTTGTATACCAAACAGATGCGCTTATATCTGGAAAAGTTACCCAAATATTCACTGTTGATCCACAGCTGCACACCCCTATCCTTTATCCCGTTGGCATTTTGAAAAATACCGAGCATATGGACGAGGCCCAGCAATTTTATAATTTTTTGATAAGCCCAGAGGCAATGAACATTTTTGTGAAATATGGATTCAGCAAGCCGGAAGCTGCACGATGATGACAACACTAACTTTTCAATCGTTTTTTACACCTGTCCTGCTTTCATTGAAAATAAGCTTGATCGCAAGTGTCCTTGTGCTCCTTCTGGGTACTCTTGCTGCTTGGTGGATGTCTCATCGCCGATTCTTCGGAATTACACTGCTCGAAACCTTGTTCATGCTGCCGCTTGTTCTTCCGCCAACCGTGGTTGGCTTCCTGTTACTCGTAATATTGGGACGCAGAAGCTGGCTTGGCCGAATGGCGGAATGGTGGTTTCACGAGCCGATTATTTTCTCCTGGTGGGCAGGCGTGATCGCTGCTGTTGTAGTTTCTTTCCCGCTTGTGTACCAGACGATGAAAGCTGGCTTCTCCAGCCAGAATGCCGACATCGCGGATGCGGCAAGGTCTAGCGGTGCGAGCGAATGGCAGGTGCTTCGCTTCATTGCGCTGCCACTCGCTTCCCGATCCATCATTACAGCATACATATTAGGCTTCGCACGCGGGTTAGGAGAGTTCGGCGCTACGCTCATGATTGCCGGGAATATCCCTGGAGAGACTCAGACATTGCCTACAGCGATCTATACAGCCGTTGAATCCGGTCGTATGGCTCAGGCTTGGTGGTGGACTGCAACGGTCATCGCTCTATCGTTCGTTATGATGTATATGGCTCGCGCAAGAAAGATTCAGGACTACTAGTTGAAAATACAGGAAAAAACCGCAACTCCATCCTGCTCATTACCATGCCTTTGTGAATTTCATGGAGTCTTCCGCATCGATCAAAGATCTTGGCGTCAATCATTCCACACTTTCCGGGATATGTCAGGACCTCACTTTCCTGTGGTCCCACATGGAGACGGCCGAAGCAGCATGTGAGCGGATCGAGCGGAAGTGGCTTATACCCCAAGTCCATCCAATTGCCCAAGCTGAATAACGAGCTTTTGCTGTAAAAGAGCCTTAGACAATCGATACTGGTTGTCTAAGGCTCTTTTTTTTGCCCGTATTTACTAGAAGGTTTAAAAGTGAAATGTTGTGGCAACTCTAGTACTAGCAATTGTAGTTAGCCAATCTAGTAAAAGCTAAGATAACCCAACAATGTTAAGGAGGCTTATTCATGCCGAATCGTACGTATGGTTTACTGATCAAGATCGTTGTCACTTTATTGATACTGCTAGGGATCGGTCATCTCACCTCCGAGCGAACCTTTGCTTCGCCACCCAATGTCAATTATGCAACCTGTGGATATGTATGTGATCCCTCTCTAGCTGCTGAGCAGAATGAATCCGATCGCGCGGCCTATGAAGCGGCTCTGGGCCTGGAACAGGAGATTCAAGCTTCCGTCGCTAATGCACCGCAACCTTTAATCTATCAAGTTAATTCGGGGGACACACTTTACCAGATTGCTAGAACGTTCAACGTCTCCGTCAGTGAACTGAGTTCCGTCAACTCGATACACAATCCAAACTCACTTAAGGTTGGTCAGCCGTTACATATACCAGGTAAAGTAATTGACGCCGAACTCTCCAACGGGAATGCCGTAGTAAGTAAAGTTTTGATGTCCACATTGACTGCTTATACAGCGGGTGTAGAATCAACAGGCAAGCGTCCCTCCGATCCTGCCTACGGGATGACTTACAGCGGCAGCAATGCGTTGGAGGGACGCACCATCGCTGTTGACCCAGGCGTTATACCGATCGGTGCGACCGTCTTCATAGACGGGATTGGTGTCCGTACCGCTGAGGACACCGGATCCGCAATCCGAGGAGCAAGAATTGATGTATTTATGAACGATCTTGGCCAAGCCCGCCAATTCGGGGTCAAGAAGAATGTGTTGGTCTACGTATTATCCTAATGGGTTAGACTGGGACGGTCCTTTGCTGCGAATTATGGGAGGCTCGGTCGAATCGGAACAAGTCGCTGTTCGAACTGCTGCCGGAGATGATCCAGTCACTTATGACCTGCGAAGCAATCATGCTGTAGACCGTCCCATTCCCTCCATATCCAAGCATGAAGAAGCTGTTCGGGAATTGTTCCTGAACACCAATCATCGGTAAACCGTCATGCGTGCTGCAGAAGGCAGCCGACCATCCATATTCCACAGAAAGGTCCGGAATGTTCGGGAATAGTTTGCGTGCTTCTTCCAGCAGGAGCTCTTTCTTACTGGGTAACATGCGATCTCTCTCCTCCGGTATAGCCGTACTTTCATCCAGACCGCCTAACACAATCCTATTATCCGCCGTGGTTCGAATAAAAAGGTATGGTCTAGCGGTCTCCCAGAGTAAGCAGCGTTCAAACCAGCCGCTGAAATGAGGGAGCGGTGGTGTGGCAACAGCAAAGCTGCTCGAAAATACAGCATTCGGATTGCGCTTGATTTCCTGTGTCTCGTAGCCTGTTGCGTACACGGCGTACTTGGCTCGGATACTGTATCTCCCAGCATGCATTCGCAGCATACCCTGCTCCATTGTGTATCCGGACACCTTCGTATTCGTATACACGCGCAGTCCTCGCTGGCGGGATGTCTGGACTAGTGCATGGACCAGCTTGTGCGGATTGACCTCTGCATCCCCAGACGCGTATATGGCACCTAACTTGGAGAATGAGAAACGCTCTGAGATATGCTTACTATCCCAATATTCGACCGGAAACTCATAACGTTTCAGTGTATTGTATTCTTCCTGAAGCTTCGGCAGGTCTTCCGGGCAGCTGGCATAATATAAGCTGTTGCGGCGTATGAAGTCCGGGCTGAATACAAGCTTTGCGCTGATCTGCTCCAAAGCATCTACCGCCTGCTTGCATAATCGATAAAATCGCAAGCCTTTTTCTTTTCCAAATGTATGCATGCAGGATGTTAAAGTTTTATCATTGGTGAATTGCAATAACCCAGTATTAGCAACCGAGGTTCCTTCAGCGATCGAGGCTCGTTTGTCCACCAGAATCGTGTCCACCCCTTGCTCCGTCAATTTATAAGAAATCAAGGAGCCCGATTCACCTGAACCAATCACAACCACATCACATTCCACGTCTTCTTCCAGAGAAGGATAAGATTGAGGATGCAGAAATGTCGATTTCCACACGGATTCGCTCGTATGTAAATTCATAGAGAATGGTTCTCCCCCATCCGAAAAATAAGTAAAGAAACCTCGTATAGTTCAATGTTTCCCGGAAACGACTATACTATCCATGAATGGGATTAAATCGAACGACAAGAAAAACCGCTCGATAACTCTAGCGGTCCATTGGCGTTGGATATCAGTTGGGTGCGTGGAAGGGCAGAAAGGCGGGCTCCAATCGCTGTTGCACTTCAATTCTTTTGAATCCTATTTTTAGTGGTGAGAATTCAAGTGCAAAGGCGACCGCTGACGCTTTTCCGCTCCGCCTTCCTGCCCTTCCTGTTCGACGTTTTCTTTGCAATTTCCCTATACGCCTGTCCGTTTCTTTTGATTGTTCGGCTTCTTTGTCAGCTGGCTCTTCATCTTCTGATTGCCGCTAGGTCCATGCTTCTGCTTTTGACTGGCCAGATGCGCTTGTTTCTTCTCGGCCAGCTTCTTTTTCATCGCTTCCGCGAGTGAAATTTTTCTAGGCTCCCCCGATTCAGAAGCAGCATCCTCTTGTTCCAAGTCAGGCTTGATTTCGTCTGTCATACTATCACCTCATCCGATTACGTTACTCTGTAGTGTATCTTATTTAGCCTATTTTCACCACCTTGATTTGGCGCACCCTTTTATCATCTCATCTTGACAGCTGCCTTGAAAGCGCATACTCTAATAATTAGGCGACTAACTAAATATATAGGGCAGGAGGAATAGTATGAATAACAATCGTCCGGCAGAATCACTCACTTATATGCTCTCCCAGACCGTAAAGCTGCATCATTACAACACTCACCTGATGCTCCGCGACCAGGATGTCCACCAAGGACAGCCTCCTCTGCTGTTCGCACTATCCCGGGAGGATGGGCAAACGCAGAGCGAATTGGCCGAGAAGCTGCGTATTACTCCAGCAACCGTTACGGTCATGCTGAAGCGTATGGAGAAGAACAAGCTGCTCCAACGCCGACCTGATCCTAAGGATCAAAGGAAGTCAAGGGTATTCCTCACGGACAAGGGCAGGGTGACTCTGGAGGAAGTAAGGAAAGCTTTGAGAATCAGTGAGACACAATGCTTTGATGGCTTTGAAGAGGAAGAGAAGGTCATACTTCTGCAGTATCTGCAACGTATGCAAGCTAATTTGAATCGATTCGTACCGCCTGAACGATAACTGGAATCGAGGTGTTAATGCTGCCATGTGGAAATTATTCAAATATTTGAAGCCCTATTGGAAAGTCGTTACCGTCGCTCCCCTATTCCTCCTCGTCGAAGTCATCATGGATCTAATGCAGCCATTATTGATGGCGAGCATTATTAACGAAGGGGTTCTGACCGGAGATCTTGCTCATATACAAAAAGTTGGACTATACATGATTGGATTGTCTTTAGTCGGCCTGCTCGGAGGCATCGGGAGTATTGCCTTCACCAGTATTGCCTCTCAGAGCTTTGCTGCTGATCTTAGGAAGAGCTTATTCCAAAAGGTGCAGTCATTCTCCTTCAATAACCTCGACAAGCTTAAGACCGGTTCGCTCATCACTCGCCTAACGAATGATGTCGTGCAGATTCAGACACTTGTACAGATGACGATGCGTATTCTTATCAGAGCCCCTCTTCTCGCAATAGGGAGCTGTATAATGGCATTTATGATTAGTCCTCGTCTGGCCATTGTTCTTGCAATTGTCGTGCCTTTGCTATTCATCTCGATGTTCATTCTACTTCGCATTGCCTTCCCTATGTACACTAAAGTTCAACAAAAGCTGGATAACGTCAATATTGTGTTGCAAGAAAATTTAGCCGGAATTCGAGTTGTAAAAGCATTCGTAAGAACCAAATTCGAGAACAAGCGATTCGCCAAGTCGAACGAAGATTATATGAATACCGCCATCAAAGCAGCTCGTATCGTATCGCTTAATATGCCGATTATGTCGCTCATCATGAATGCCAGCATCGTAGCTGTATTGTGGTTCGGCGGCAATCTTGAGTGGCAGGGCTCCATCCAGCTGGGAGATCTGATCGCATTCATCAACTACGTGACAACCGTTTTGTTCTCTTTGTCCCTTGTGGCCATGATGATGGTATTCGTCTCTCGAGCAAAAGCTTCTGCGGATCGCGTACAAGAAGTGCTGAACACCGAATCCGAGATTGTTAGTCCCCCCCTCTCAGAAGTTACCAATACGATCCAGTCTGGGCGAGTCCTATTCGACCAAGTTTCTTATACATACTTTGGTCATAAGGGAGAGCCCGTGCTGCAGGATATCTCATTCACAGCGGAACCGGGACGCACGGTTGCAATCTTAGGAGCGACGGGCTCTGGCAAGTCAACGCTAGTTAGCTTAATCCCGCGGTTATACGATCCGACTGAGGGACGCGTCTTGATCGACGGCATCGATATACGTCAGATTGGTCTCGACCATCTGCGTAGCCAGATTGGAGTTGTGCTGCAGGAAGCTATTCTGTTCACCGGAACGATTCGGGAGAACATAGCCTTCGGCAAGCCTGAGGCAACACAAGAGGAAATTGAGCAAGCTGCCGAGGCGGCTCAGGCTCACAACTTTATAACCGGCATGCCGGACGGCTACGAAACTATAATTGGTCAAAGGGGCATCAACTTATCTGGCGGTCAGAAGCAGCGCATCTCGATTGCCCGCGCCCTGCTCGTCCGTCCGAAGATCCTCATTCTCGATGACAGCACGAGCGCAGTTGATCTCGGGACGGAATACCGTATCCAACAAGCTCTTAAGCGATTGATGCGATCGAGCACCAATATTATTATCGCTCAACGTATCTCATCCGTTATGGAGGCTGACCAAATATTAGTATTAGAGGAAGGACGCGTTGTAGCAGAAGGAACACATGATCAGTTAATGCTGGGCAGTGATGTGTATCGGGACATTTATTCATCCCAGCTTGGAGAGGAGGAAGCGGCCAATGGCTGAGCAGAACACCAGACGCACGAGTAATACCACCCCGCCAGGTCATCCCGGCCCCGCAATGGGAATGCCTATGGGTGCCGCCGCGCGCGGAATGATGATTCCATCCAAAGCTAAGAATGGGACTGCAACATTGAAGCGAATATGGGGCTACTTGAAGGTGCAACGCGCTGGACTTCTTGCCGTAGCTATATTGACTGCCCTCAGCTCAGCCGCTACCCTGACAGGACCTTATTTGCTCGGAATATCATTCGATCGTTACATTATTCCGCGCGACTATGACGGGCTGCTGCGGGTCAGTCTTATTCTCTTGGTTATTTACGTAATCGGGGCCATTGCCCAATGGCTGCAATCCTATATTATGGCTGCAGTCGCTCAACGAACAGTCCTTCATATGCGAAGGGAGTTATTCGACCGGCTTCAGAACTTGCCCCTTCCCTACTTCGACAGCAAGAGGCATGGTGAGCTGATGAGCCGGACTACTAACGATATGGACACCGTCTCCAATACATTGAACCAGAGCGTCTCACAGCTTATGACAAGCGTTCTAACGTTGACTGGAGCACTGACCATGATGCTGCTGCTCAATATTTGGCTTACCTTACTTACTTTAGTAACGATTCCTTTAGTTATCCTCATTACAGGCAAAATCTCTGCTCGTACCCGACTGCACTTCAAAGGACAGCAGCAGCAGCTGGGTGAACTGAACGGCTTTATCGAGGAGACGGTTGCTGGCCAGAAGGTGGTTCAGGTATTCCGGCGTGAGCAAAAAACAATCGAACAATTCGACACTATTAACTTGAAGCTGCGCCATGTCGGAATGCGAGCCCAGACATTGTCAGGAGCTATTATTCCGATTATGAACGTCGTGAACAATCTCAGCTTTGCCCTGATTGCCGCCGTCGGCGGCTGGATGGCATTCCACACCCTGACAACAATCGGAGTTATTGTAAGCTTCCTAAGCTATTCGAAGCAATTCGGCCGTCCCATCAATGAACTCGCCAACCAATTCAATATGATTCAATCGGCTATCGCCGGGGCTGAACGTGTATTTGAGGTGATGGATATTGAATCGGAGCATCGCAATAACTCGACCTCGAAGCAGCTTGTACAGGTCCGAGGGGAAGTGACGTTCCAGGATGTGTCTTTCAGTTACAAGCCTGGGGTGCCCATCCTCAAGGATGTGAACCTACAAGTAAAGCCTGGTCAAACGATAGCGCTGGTAGGCCCTACTGGCGCGGGTAAAACAACCATCGTTAACCTGTTAACCCGATTCTATGAGATCGATGAGGGCTCCATCCTGATCGATGGGACCGATATTCGCATGTTCGACAAGAACAGCCTGCGCAATCGGCTTGGCATCGTGCTGCAAGACGCCTACTTGTTCTCCGATACGATTCGAGAGAACATCAGGTACGGCCGGCTTGATGCTTCAGACGCCGAGATCGAGCGTGCAGCCGCGCTCGCCAATGCGGACAGCTTCATCCGTAAGCTGCCTCAAGGATACGGCACTCAGCTTACAGAAGAGGGCGGCAATCTGAGTCATGGTCAGCGACAGCTGCTTACGATCGCGAGAGCGATTCTCGCTGATCCGGCCATCCTCATCCTAGATGAGGCAACGAGCAGCGTGGACACGCGAACAGAGATGCATATACAGGAAGCGATGCAGTCGCTGATGCAAGGAAGAACAAGCTTCGTGATTGCCCACCGGCTCAGTACTATTCGAGATGCCGACCTGATTCTCGTTATTAACGGCGGCCAAATTATTGAACGCGGTACTCATCGTCAATTGCTCGAGCAACGCGGCTATTATCATGATTTGTACACAACTCAGTTTCAAAGAGTCATCTAATCTGGGCTATAATGATAAGATAGTGTTCTATTTTCATTTTCCCAGGGAGGGCATCCTCATGCTCAAAACTTCAATCGGTCGGCTTAGCATCATCGCATTAATAGAAGGGCTGTCGTACATTGTTCTTCTAGTGATCGCAATGCCGCTTAAATATTGGGCCGACATTCCGGAAGCCGTCAGTTTCACGGGTGCGTTGCACGGTCTGTTGTTCGTTCTGTATTTGATTGCAGTAGCAAATGTTACTTTTGTTCACCGTTGGTCCATCCAGAAAGTGCTGTTTGCATTAGTTGCCTCGATAATCCCGTTTGGAAATTTTGTTCTGGAGAGGAAGTTACTTCGGAAAATGTAGCGGAGACTGCCATACGTTAATCCTTGCATACAAAAAAGCGTTGATTTAGCCTGTAATGGCTTCTCAACGCTTTTCTCTATATCCAAATCTAATCTTTCACACCAAGTGCTCTTGTCGTTCTCTCCAAGCTTCCTTTCACACCGCATCCTGAGATTGGCACAGCTTCGCCGTTCACGGTGAACGGGCGCTCCCAGCTGAACTCTATATTACCGTAACTGAAATCATTTAAATTTACTTGCACGTCCCCGAACTCCAGCGAGATGTCAACCGTCGTCTCTCGTACCATATCCATGAATTGCGCATACGTGCCGTACTCTAGTTTATCGGAAGCCCGTAGGATCCACACATTCCTAGGGCCGGGTGAAGTGATCTCACGCCCCCGGTTCGGCCCTGCCTCCGTCATCCGCAGCCCGTTCGCCGCATACACAGCCACATAAGCATTATCCTTCATCCCGAACAACCAGCTTCCATGCTGCTCCACTTCGGTAAACGCATACGTAGGGAAGTAGGCATGTGTATAATCGGCATCATGCTCTACCCTGTTGTCGAACAATAGAATGCCCAGCCCTTTATATTGGCCCACCTTTGGCAAAATACCATTGCCCGCCCAGAAACAAGGGCGTCCCGAACCATAAGGATAAATTTCTCCTGGATGATTCACCCACACTTGTGCTTCCGGTGAGAACGCCAGATGAAAGACATGCTCTTGATATCCTCTAGCACCTGGACGAAAATCAGCAATACTCGACATTGCGAATGTATCAGTCCGGTAATGGTACAGCTTCGCGTATCCGTTCTTGCCCTGCTCAAGCCGATACACGAGTTCCTCGTCCGGCTGCAGATGCTGCAGGTCGGCAAACTCCTGCGGAGGCGTATAATCTGACAAATACATCGACACGTTGAACGATGTGCTGTTTACATTGCCTACCCCATAACCGGCCCACATAAGCGACGTCGTGCCTGCTGAATGGTTGCCGATCAGCTCCTTCTCGTAGCTGCGGCCAAAGGTCGCAGCCAAATAACCGTGATGAGCTTCGACAGCCATGTATTCATACAGCAGGTCAAGCGCCTGCTTCGCCCGCTCGCGCAATTCCGGCATCGCAGCCAAGTCATGCAAGTTCACCAGCCCGAGAACATCGATCGGGATGTAAGCATTTGAATTCCATTCTGCCAAACCTTCTTCGAAAAACCTTTCGAACCATCCGGTTAGCTGCGTTTCCGCTTTTATACGTCTTTGCTCTCCCGACTGCCCGCTATTCAGGAATGTATCCTGCGGGAAAAGTTGTCCGGCCAACAGCTGACAGCTGTGGAATAACAAGGCGTGATTTTCACTGAAGAACCACATCACATCGTCACCCGGTTCATCGATCCAATAACGGAAACCAAGCATCGTATCTTTGATCTGTTCCCAGAAGCTCTCCGGGAACAAACCGCTGCCATAGTAGTCATGCCAGAACCGGTACAAAGCGATCAAATAGAAATCAGCGCAATCTCTACGTTCCCGGATGCTGGTGAGCCCTTCAAGGATGATCTTCGCGGTTTCTCCCGCGGAGCCTCCAATTCTTAGCTTAGCAATAGCAGTATGAATGTTGCGTATTCCCGCTGCAGCCACGCATTCAAGGGCTATCTGTTTCCGTTCCTCTACCGTTAACGACATACTGTCAGCAGGCTGGAAGCCGCTGTTGTACAATTCCGTGCCGAACTGCTTGCGGATGGCTGTTCTCCCGACTCGCGCAACAAGCTCAAAATACTTATAATCCGCACTATAACGATCCGTATGAGCAAGCACTAGATGATCCCGGTCCGCTTCCAATTCCAGCTGTGTGGTCTTTATTCCATCGAAGAAGCTCCCGTAGCTCATTTCAAAAAACTTTGGCTGCGTGAAAGGTTCAGTAAAAGCAAGCCTTACTTCACCATCGGTGACACTGTCCGTCGGCAGAAACGCCAGTTCGAAGGCACGCTCCATCACCCGGATCTCTTCCACATCCTCAGAATCAGGTAAAGGGATAAGGAGCTCTATTGCAGCGGAACCGGTATACTCTAGTGTAAAGTGATATAATGTGTCCCGTTCGGCCAAATCCTCATGACAAATAACCAAGTTATTTTCTCCAGCCAGCAGTTCCACTTCCACTTGCATTTGTTGTTCTATGTTTCTGGTAAATGGTGTGAAGTCTGCCGCTAAGCTGCCATTCACCCATAAAGCTGCACCCCCGCAAGTTTTCAAGTTCAACACAGCTCTGTGTGCGATTGGAGACACTACCACCGTATAGGCATATCTCAGCATGTGTGTGGGCATAAAATAAAATCCCGATTGCTCCACACGCGGATTCCCCCAAGGGAAATAAACATTCCATTCAACCGTGGTGTCCCAAAGCGTGACAGGCTGCCCTGGAGCCGGAGGGGCAGAAACGGGAAGTGCAGGTACCGATTCCCGACGTTGGTCCACGAATTGTTTGCGGCATGGATTCTCGTGAATCGAGAAGCCTTTGAGCAGCCAATCGTTAATATCCCCTTCCATCGTCATCGGCTCAAACCGAACGTTTCTAGTCATCACCCCGCTCACGAGCCATCGGTTCAGTACACTGTGCCGCAGCTGCTGCGGCGGATATATCAAGTTCATCGATACGTCACCCTTTCAATCCTGATGTAACCATGCCTTGTACGAATTGCCGCTGAAAGATAAGAAACACAACCAGTACCGGGACCATCGTTATCGTAGACATTGCCAGCAGACTGCCCCAATCTACATTGTACTCCCCGATAAAGTTCGATATGGCCAGTTGGATCGTATATTTGCTTGGATCACTGATTACAATTAGTGGCCAAAGGAAATCGTCCCAACGCCACATGAAAGAAAAGATGGCAAGCACGGACAGAATCGGTTTGGCAATCGGCACTATGATTCGCCAGAAAATCCTCCATTCCCCTGCGCCATCTATCCTCGCCGCTTCGAGCAGTTCATCGGGTACCGTCAACAAGTATTGACGCATAAGGAATACCCCGGTAGGAGTAGCGGCTGGCGGAATGATGAGCCCGAGAAGATTGTTGTACAAGCCCAATGCGGATATGACTTTGAAGATTGGAATCATGATTACTTCGAGTGGAATCATCAATGTAGAAATGAATCCGACAAGGAGAATCGTATCTCCTTTGAACCTGTATTTCGCTAATGCGAATCCGGCCATGGCGTTGACCAGTAAGAGCAACAAGGTAGAGGTGACCGTGACGATGGAGCTATTGATGAAATAGGTGCCAAAATTCCCCTTGGCGAACGCCGAGACGAAGTGCTCCAACGTAAACTCGGAAGGCCAAAAGACAGGAGGCGCGCTGTATAGCTCAGTTTTCGTTTTGAACGCTGAAAGCACGGTCCAGAGGACAGGAAATATCCACAGCACCGACAACAAAACCAGAATCGCATAAATAGCCCATTTGAGAGTTCGCATCAGATTGCCCCCCCTTTCGATAGACGGAATTGCAAGGCGGAAATGACTCCGATAATAAGGAACAGAACGACCGACATGGCGCTTGCCAGTCCGAGCTCCTGCTTTCCGAAGCCGATTTGATAAATGTATTGCACAATATAGGTCGTATCCTTGCCCGGACCTCCGCCTGTAAGAGCGAACATAAGAGGATATGCCTTAACGGCTTCGATCAAAGAGACCATAACTACCAGTACACTCGTCGGTTTAAGCAGCGGCAGTGTGATCGTCCAGAAAGAACGCCACTTGGACGCTCCGTCCAACCGGGCTGCTTCATACATATCAACCGGAATTGCCTGCAAACCTGCAATAAAGATAACCATAAAAAATCCGACACGCGACCATATTGTAGCGATCATCACCGAAATCGTGGCATAGAGCGGATTCGTCAGCCACCCGATCGGTTCCTTGCCCAGGCTGGTAACCAAGTAATTCAGTACCCCGAATTCCCCTATGATCCATTTCCAGGTTAACCCGACAATAATGAAGGAGATCATCGTCGGCCAATAAATGATCGCGCGAAATAATCCTTTCATCCGAATCTCTTGAATTAACAGGATCGCAATGCCTAAAGAAACCACAAATATGCACGGAACGACGATTGCGGCATAGATTCCGGTCCTGCCTAAAGCAGCCCAGAACTCAATGTCGCTTAGTATAGCCTTGAAATTGGCGAGCCCCAAAAACTCCATCTCATTTAAACCGTCATACTTGTGAAAGGAATATATAAATCCCACAATAGCCGGGATCACAATAAATATTGAAAAGATTAAAAAATTGGGCAGGACGAACAAATACGGAGCCAGCTGCCTCTTAAACCTAGGTGACATAATGTTGTCTCCTTTCCTCAATCTGTATATCAGTGAAAGCGGGCTGCCATCCGCAAGGAAGGGCAGCCCGCTACCATCTATTTGCCTTCTTCGGCAATCGCTTTTTCAATCAGTTTGGCTGTGGCGTCCAGAGCTTCCTTGGAGGTTGCTTTTCCGCCCAGCACCTTGACAATGTTGTCCTTCAGATCGTTGGAGAACTTCGGTACAACCGTTTGTCTCGACCAATCGTTAGCGGCCAGCGGTGTAGTATTGGCTAACTCATTTGCGAATACTTCGAACATTTCCTTACCGAAAGCATAGTCCAGCTTCGCGCTGTCTTTACGCGGGCTTATAAACAATGAATCCTTGTTGTATCTAGAATTGATTTCTTTGGAAGTAGCCCATTTGATGAATTCTGCAGCTTCCTTTTCGACCTTGCTTCCTTTGAATGCCATCAGGTATTTCCCGCCTGGAACGGACGAACGGATCTTTGCCTTAGGCATATAGGTTACGCCCCACTCAAAATTCGTGATGTCCTTGTAGCTGCTTAAATTCCAGTTGCCCGAAAAATGCGTCGCTACAGTCCCTGACCGGAAAAGATTAGCTGGATTCTCGCTGCCTAGCCATACGGACTCTGGAATGATTCCGTCTTTATGCAGCTTTTTGAAATAATCCAAAGCTTGAATACCCTCTGGACTGTTAATGGCAGGCTTGGCGCCGTCAGCACTGATCATGCTTCCGCCAAACTGATAGAGTAGTGTTGACCATCGATGGGGTGTGAAGTCCCAAACCATCCCGTATTTGGCTCCGCCTTTTTCCATAACCTGTTTCAAGGCAGCCGCGTACTCATCCCATGTCCAAACATTGTTAGGATCCGTAGGAACCTTCACACCAGCTTTGTTAAACAACGTTTTGTTGTAAAGGATCCCGTTTGCGGTTAAATCCATTGGAGCTCCAATAATTTTATTGTTCACTACATAGTACGGCTTAATTGAGTCGACGAATTGGTCGGTGAAAGTCTTATCCACATATGGAGTAAGATCGACCGCCTGATTAGCAAAAGCGCCAGTATCGGTCATCCGGGCAAGAGCAGGGGGCTGTCCTCCAGATAGCATCGTTTTCAATTTCGTGGTTAAATCTTTGTAAGCGACTTCAATAAGGTTAATTTTTATATTCGGATTTTTATCCTGATACTCTTTGATCAACCCTTTCATAACTTCACCTTCAATACCATCTGTGAACCAAAGATAGTCAAGAGTAACCTGTTTCTTCGATTGACCGGAGGAATCGCCGCAAGCTGTTAAAGCAACCATTATGACTGACAAGAGCAGCAGAAGAGTCATTTTCAAGCCTTTTTGCATTTTTACCCACTCCCTTTATTTGTAAGTTGCTACCTCTATGGAGAAAGAATCAAGCCATTCATTCCTAAACCGCTTGGCTTTATTCTTAATCTTCCCTATTCAGCCTTTCCTCCGTTGGGTACCCCACCCATTGCGAAGCTTGGCTTCATTCCCGATTGTGCTTGCGGTATATCTGTGGCGAAACTCCGACATGCTGCTTGAACAAACGGCTGAAATGAATCGGATTCCCGAAGCCGAGCAGCTCCGAAAGTCTTCCCACTGGTTCGTTTGACATCAGCAGAAGTCTCTTCGCTTCATCCACTCGTTTACGCGCTATATAGTTGTTGATCGAAAATCCGGTGACTTCTTTAAAGCAGTGGCACATATAATATTTATTGAGATGCATGGCCCCAGCTAGTTCATTCAGGGTGAAAGATTTTCTGTAATTCAGGTTGAGATAAGTCAGCATTTGGCGGACGTTGGATTCCTTCAAAGATTGTACCGAACCGGAAGGCCAAGCATAGCTGTCCTTAGACTTGCGATAAATCAGGAGCAGCAATTGCATTAACAAACTGCGCATCATGAATTCGCTGCCGAACGCTTCCTTCTCACGTTCCTTAAAAATCCTCATAATGTGATCATTCACTTCTGTGATCCCGTGATCATCCCACCTCATCAGAAGTCCATTGGAATGACCGAATAGGCTCATTAGCTTATCCATCAATTCCTCCCCAACCATCTCCTGAATGAAATCCGGCAAAAAATTGATATAACTGCGAATATAAGGGGTGTCCCTAGCCGGATTAACACGGTGATGCACATCCCCGCTAAAAAGGAGCATATCTCCAGGCTGCAGCTGATAAATTTCATCGCCAATAATGTAATTTGCATTGCCCTGGATAAAAACGTAGATTTCATACCCGTCATGCGTATGCAGCGGCCAATTGTTCTGCCATTCTGACACGTTATAACGAATATAAATACGCTCCTTCTTCAAAGCCTGATTAGTTGGGAAATGGGTGTCCAGCGACAAATATTCCTACCTCCCCACAGCAACATTGGTTATCGAGTGTGTTAAAAATAGTTTATGATAGCGCTTTAATTGAATAATATCATATACTTCTATAATATAAATAACCATAATTGTTCTATATTTAACATATCTTGCTGTTTTAAAATAGAAGAATAACCTCTTGCGCTTCCGGTCCAAACCTTAAATTTTATCAAAAAAAGACGGCACTCCCATAACCGGAAGATGACCGTCTTTCTTTTTAACCGTTGTATTTCCCTTAATCGGAATGGATATCATCGATCTCGTCCAAATATTCGTTCTCTGGACCTTCACCCGCAGGATTGTTGTTCTTGATTGGACTCAGACGCCCGTTCCTATGCTCTCCAATGTCATTGGCTGGCGGATTCTGCGTGTTATTATCCGGATCATGCTTGCTATTATTGTATTTGTTGGACATGCTGCCTCTACCTCACTTTGATCATTTTATCCATGCCAAAAAGTAGTATACGACAATGATCAGGATGATATTCATGAATAGATGAGAGATTAGCAGCAAGTCCCTGTCATGTCTAGGATCAAATGGGCAGGAGTGCAACCGTCGGGCGTAATTCCAATTGGCGAATCATCTCGAACCAGGCTTCTGGCTTATGCTCCAAGACGGTATAATAGGTACGTAGAAATTGACTTACAAGCGTTGCAGGCAATTCGGCAAGGTTCTCCTTATTGGCCAGGAAACACAGGTCCAGCTCATGAACGCCCTCCCCATCCTGCTGCCAAGACGGATGAACATACGGTATATCAAGCTTACGGTAACCGAGATGTGCCAACACTTCTCTTCTTACGAACGGATCCATCGGTTTGATTCCCCCGAAGCTATGATTCTCAATCAGATATGGATTGTAAATCTCCGCGAACATTCCAATTAACTGACTGCCGCTGTCCTCCACAATGCGGAACAAATCCTGCTGTCTGTTACGAGCTAGAAAGGGTCCGATTCCAAGCCCCTCTCGACCAATGATCGTGAAATCAGTCATCGCGACTTGCATATCTGGATAAAAGCGGTACTCTGTCGCGCCCACTACTTCTCCTTCATGAACGGCAACAAATACCCGAATGCCAGGATCCTTCAGCGGTTCAGCCCACGCACTCGCTTCCAGCACTTCCTCTGCAGGGAACACCTGTCCCATTAATCGGTGCATCACTGTAAAATTACGATCTTCAATGCTTGTGATCTGTACATAATCCATTTGTATCCCTCGTTTCTACTAGATAAGCTCATTATTCATACGATATGGAGCGATTATAGCAAAGCTTCTGAACAAGTCAAGTGTGACCCAACCTCATGTGCAACCTAGTCCTTTTTTATAACGTCTAAAGGTTATTGAAAATTATTGAGGGGAGCTTGACTACTATGAGTATAGGCGTTACTCCGATTCGCGCAACTATAACTCGAATGGTTACGATCGTCAGCCTTTCCATTGTTTTGCTTCTAGCAGGATGCCAGCCAGCCCAAAAAAGCGGAGTTCCTTATACACCCACCAATGCGGACACTGAGTTAGCGCAAGCATACAATGCGTTCGGCTTCGAGCTCTATCGAGCTATGGCAGCAACCGAGCCAAGCGGCAATCTCTTCATGTCTCCCTCAAGCGTTGCTATTGCCTTGTCGATGACCATGAACGGAGCTGTTGGGCCCACAAGAGATGGAATGGCTAAGGCTCTGCACTTGAGTAATTTGACCCCTGCCGACATTAACACTGCAGCCCGGAAGCTGCAAGAACAATTAGAGAATGCTGACCCAAAAGTTCAACTGGCTATAGCGAATTCCATATGGGCGCGCAAGGGTGTGAAGTTCGAGCAAGCTTTCCTGCAGACAAACAAAGATTATTACGACGCCGAGACATCTCTATTAGATTTCAATGACAAGAAAGCAGCAGATACTATAAACAAATGGGTTGATAAGGAGACCAAAGGTAAAATTGAGAAAATCGTACAAAGCCCCATTAATCAGGCTTCTGTTATGTTTCTCTTAAACGCCGTGTACTTCAAAGGTGACTGGACGGTTCCGTTCGAGAAAGTATCCACCTCCGATCTGCCCTTCACCTTGAAGGACGGAACCAAGCAGAATCGATCTATGATGGCTCGCCAAGGAAGCTTCCATTATGCGGATCGAGACGGGTACAAAGCCGTTCGTTTGCCCTACGGGGACGGAAATACGGGAATGGTTGTGTTATTGCCTGATGAGGGGATGAAGCTGGCTGATCTGGGTGAACAACTCACTAGCGAGGAATGGGTTAAGCTGTCTAGCAGCCTGAAGGAGCAACAGGGGAAAGTTATTTTGCCTAGATTCAAGTTGGAGTACGAGACCTCTGTGAAAAAATCCTTACAAGTCCTTGGGATGACTCAAGCATTCGACGAACACAAAGCTGATTTCAGCGATCTGCTCACTCCTCCTGCACAAGCTTTCATCAGCGATGTGAAGCACAAAACGTATGTACAAGTGGATGAAAAAGGAACGGAAGCTGCAGCAGTTACCAGCGTAGAGGTCAGAACAACGTCGGCTATAACACCAAGCGGATTCTTGATGGACATCAACCGTCCCTTCCTTTTCGTCATACATGAACAGAAGACGGGTTCAATCCTGTTTATCGGTTCCATATCGAATCCTCAGCTCTGATCGATTGAGCACATTGCAATAAAGAACCACAAAGCGGGACCCTTTCTAAGCGGTCCCGCTACTATTCACATCGGTGCTTCCAAACCAGTGTGCGCCCACTCTTCCTTGGTAGGACCGTATACGCCGATTATTGGAAGCCCTGCTTGACGCATCAGAATCGTCAACTGACCGCGATGGTGAACTTCGTGCCTGACGAATAACGACAAGGTCAATCCATATTTCCACTGCTCCCCCCACATATCGCAGGATTCCATCAGCCACTCATCTGTCCATTGCGAACGTACAGCTTCTAATAAACTTACAACTGCCTTGCTATAGGAGTCCGCAATCACTGAAGCAGACGTTGGAGGCTCGCTCCCCTCTGTGAAACCTTCACCTTCAATAGTCAGACCTGCGGTTGCAAGTAGGCCCCCGAAAGGAACGAGATGCCAAGCCAAATGTCCCAGTGTGCGAAATCCTGGCGCCACTTCCTGCTTTAGCGATTCATCTGTAAGAAGGTTCAGCAATTTCTGAGTAGCCAAGGACTCGTTCTGATATTCTTCGAGAAAGCTTTGGATTGTTGTGTACATGATTCATTTCCTCCATTTTCGACTGGGTAACCCAGAGCCGATTGTAGTATTGGACTTCATATGTCTAATATACACAGGCTCTACTGACAACAGTTTGTCAGTATTCGAAGGAGGTTCGATAATGAATCATTCATATAAGGCACATATTCGTTTGGCTTGCTGCATGATATGGTCCGCCAATTGCTTCGGTTCTAACACCTTCACATCATCACCGAAACTAAGAAGGAAGCTGATAAACCAAGCGTTCTCAGGATGGTTGGCCTTCACCATGATTGAACCGTCCTCCAGCTCCGAAATTTGCTCAGGATCGAAATACTCCTCCATCCGAACTCGCACTGAACTTCGAAAATGCAGAATTACAGGTTCAAACTCTCCATATTCCCGACTCGCCCATTTAGCATCGAGCTCTTCTAAACGAACTCCTCTATGTTGGAAAACCTCTTTTTCGGTACGGAGCGCTTTTATTCTGGTCAGCTTGAAAGTTCGATAATCATGGCGCAATCTGCAATAAGCGTATAAGTACCAGGCAAAACCCTTCAATGCCAGGCCCACCGGCTCAACCGATCGATCGGCTCCTATCCCTTCGGCATTCGTATAACTGAAATGCACCACATTCCGATTCCTCGCAGCCAACCGCAGCTCGCTTAGGGTTGCTTTTTCCGCCGCTCCGCTGCGCCTTGGATTGACATCATAGATCAGCGTCTCCCCTTCTACCTCAACCCGGCTTTGCTCTGACTTACTTACGAGTGCGCTAACCTTGATCAGCAGATTGTCCATATCTCGGTCATTGAGTGTGGACTGCATCCCTCTTAAAGCCATCACAATGGACTTCAGTTCGTCTAACGTTACCATTTGTCGATCAATATGATAGTTTTCCATTAACTCATAGCCACCGTCAGCGCCTGCATAGGACACTACTGGAACACCTGCGCTATTAATCGTCTCCAAATCACGATATATCGTACGCAGAGATACCTCGAACCGTTCTGCCAGTTCTTGGCCGCTCAATCTTTTACGGCTCAGCAGGAGCATCGTTATCGCTAGTAGTCTGTGAAGCTTCATTATGAGGAGCCTCCTCATCAACTGGTTTTTAAGCCATTATATAACGTTTAAATAAAACCTAAGAAGGAAAAGATTTTTAATAAGTTTAATCAGGAGGACCCCAATGCTGGATAAAGGAAAGATCAACGCTCGTCAGGCAAGTTTTTTGATGTTTTCTTTTCTCATGGGAAGTGCAATTTTAATGATACCAACTACTGTTGCTTCCTTAGCTAAACAGGACGGTTGGATTTCTATCTTTGTAGCCACTGTATTAGGCATGGGGATCGTTCTAATATTTACCACCCTGGGACTTATGTTTCCGAAGCAAACCATCATTCAATATAGCGAAACCATCTTAGGGAAATGGGTCGGAAAATTTGTAGGTCTTCTGTACATATGGTTTCCCTTTCATTTAGGAACTCTTGTTATTCGGAATTCCAGTGATTATGTGTCGTTAGTGGCGTTGCCAGGAACACCTTTAATTGTCATTTCCGGAGTGTTTTTAATGGTAATCGCCTATGCAATTCGAGGAGGAATCACAACACTTGGACGAGTCAACGAAGCCATACTTCCTTTTCGTGAAGCGATCGTAATTCTTGTTATCATTTTATTGCTTAAGGACTTTAAATGGGAGAACCTTAGACCGGTTATGGGCGATGGAATAATGCCAATCCTGAAAGGTTCTGTCCCTGTTGCTTCATTCCCATTTGGCGAGACCATTTTGTTCGCTATGCTTTTGCCCAATATAAGCAATGTGCAGAAACTGAAAAAGGCCTATATGGCCGCTATATTTCTAGGTAGTATTTTTCTTACTATCAGCGTATTGCTGACCATACTTGTACTAGGTCCTTCCATCGCTTCGCGATTGAATTTTCCGGTTCATTCTGTCATTCAGAGTATCGATATTGCTAATTTTCTTACTAACTTGGATGCTTTTGGAATGTTGTTATGGATATCATCTAATTTTATTAAATTAGCCGTTTGCTATTATTGTGCTGCAGTTGGGATTGCCCAATGGTTTAACCTTTCCGATTACCGTCCCATTGTGACACCTGTCGGGATTCTTATGCTTATTTTCTCCTTGACCGTGTACAGGAGTAGTACCGAACAAGCGGTATTTGCCTCCACGATATGGCCTTTCTATGCTATTCCTTTTGAGATCCTGTTCCCGCTTTTGATGCTGATTGTTGCAAAAATAAGGCGATTAGACGGAAGATAGTATCGCGATATTTCAAGACAAGGAAGGGTGGCAAAATGGGAAAAGGGATACTGGGCTGGGTAAAGCATCGATTAACTTCCAATCGTCATAACAAACAATCACCCTTCAAAAATCAGGAATCGATGAGTTGTGCGCCACTAAGCGGGAATCTTTTGAAAGATGTCCAACAATTGAAAAGGATTTTTGACCGCTCTTCCGATATCGTGTATCGGGAATTTCTAATCGGCCATATTCAAAAAGCGGCCCTCTTCTTTGTGGACGGCTTGGTCAACACGAAAATAATTGATGAAGGCGTTATGAAGCCCCTAATGGATTATGGGAATCGGATGTCTCCCCCATCCAGAATTCAATTAAAAGAAATGGAAAAACTGCTGCAGGAGCAAGTGATTTCCACAGCACAGATCCGTCGGGGAAAGAACATTCAAGAAATTGTTGATCACATGCTGTCCGGAGATACCGTTTTATTGGTGGAAGGATCGGAAACTGCCCTTTTCATCAGTGCCAAAGAATGGGACAAGCGAGCTGTGGAAGAACCCGCTACTGAAGCCGTTATTCGCGGTCCAAGGGAAGGATTCACGGAAAATCTGCGAACCAATACAAGTTTGATTCGCAGAAGGTTGAAGACTCATCAATTAAAAATGGAAGCTTTGAAGGTAGGACGGTTGTCACAAACCGATATTGTCATTACATACTTGGACGGCATCGTGGATGATGCCCTTGTAACGGAAGTTCGGGACAGAATAAGTCGTATAGATATCGATGCTATTCTGGAAAGCGGATATATAGAGGAATTGATTGAGGATGATCCCTATTCTATATTTCCGCAGGTCCAGAATACAGAGCGTCCTGACAAAGTGGTTGGCCATTTATTAGAAGGAAAAGTTGGGATTATCATTGATAATACCCCCTTTGCACTAATTGCACCAATCACTTTTTTTGAGATGATGCAGGCAAGCGAAGATTACTATCAGCGTTATATAGTTTCGACGGCAGTCCGCTGGCTCCGCTATATGTTTGTACTGACCGCCTTGCTGTTGCCCTCCCTCTATATTGCCGTATTAACCTTTCATCAAGAAATGCTTCCGGAAACGTTGCTGCTCAGTATTGCCGCTTCCCGGGAACCGGTACCGTTTCCGGCTGTTATCGAAGCATTACTTATGGAAATTACTTTCGAAGGATTGCGGGAAGCAGGTGTTCGCCTGCCGCGTCCGGTTGGACAAGCGGTAAGCATTGTCGGGGCACTGGTGATCGGACAAGCCGCGGTACAGGCAGGACTTGTTTCCGCACCGATGGTTATCGTCGTATCGATAACGGGTATCGCCTCGTTTACGTTTCCAAGCTTTTCACAATCCATCGCAATCCGCCTGCTTCGTTTCCCGATGATGTTCTTTGCCGGAACATTAGGGTTATATGGAGTGTTGTTGGGAATGCTCATACTTCTGATCCATATGGCAAGACTTAGTTCGTTCGGTGTCCCCTATTTGTCACCCCTCGCTCCTTTACAATTCAGTGATCTGAAAGATGTTCTTGTACGGGTCCCTTGGTGGGGTATGATTGAACGCCCAAAACAAACAGGGAAAACCAATCCTCAGCGTATGAAGAAAGGGTTGCGCCCCCGCCCCCCAAAACACAACGAGTAGTTTGTCCATGAGAAGGATGAGGTTGATGAGAAAGAAAACAATACTGCTGCTCATCGTCATGATACCACTTATAACAGGCTGCTGGAGCCGGGTAGAGGTGAATGATCTTTCGATCGTGACCGCAATAGCTATAGATAAGATGGAAGACGGCTCAATCCGAATTGCGTTGCAAATTGCCATTCCGAGGATGTTGGGACAGATTAGTGGTGGAGGCAGTAGTGGATTTGGCGGTGAAAAAAAATCAACCGTTACCGTTTCCGAGAAGGGAGAAACGGTGTTGGACGCTGCCCGCAGGCTTCAGGTGAAGTTGCCGCGCAAACTATTCTTTTCTCACAGCCGAATTATTATCATTGGAGAAAAAATGGCACGAGATGGCGTTTCGCCGATTCTTGATGCTTTTTCGAGATACCGCGAAGCTCGACTGCATAGTTTTATATTGTTTACAACGGGAGAAGCGGCAGACATATTGAACATACCTCCGAAATGGGAAAAAATATCTGCGGAGGAAATCAGAGAAGAAGAGAAGTTGCAAACCGGTATGTCCATTCATTTAAGTGACTTTGTAAATATGCTGCTTGCGGATGGGTTGGAGCCGATTGCAGCTAAAGTGGGACTGAAGTATTCGGAGGTAATGAATAAGAGCGATTCTGGAAGTGAGGATTCTTCCCAAAATTTAGAAAAAATCATTGGCATTACAGGGGCAGCCGTGTTCCACAAAGATAAATTGATCGGTTGGATGAATGACAAGGAGGCAAGAGGCGTGAAGTGGCTGCGCAATGAAATAAAGGATGCAGTGGTCACGGTGGACATTCCGAAAGAAATGGGAGACGGAAAAATAAGCTTAAAAATATTAATGGGAAATACAAAATTGAAACCCCAAATGAAACATAACAAAGTGGAAATGGAAGTTGAAGTCCGTGCAGAAGGCGATCTGTATGAGAATAGTTCCAAACTGGATCTTAGCAATCCTGAGGTCATTCAATTTGTCGAAGAGAAGCTCAGGGATGACATTACAGAAAGAATACAAGTAGTGCTTGAAAAAGCGCAAAAGCAATACAAATCAGACATATTCGGGTTTGGCCTTGCAGTATATCGCTCCTATCCTAAAGAGTGGAAGAAGCAGTTTAAAAACCGTTGGGATGAGGAATTCCCTAATTTAGAAGTGAAAATTACTCCTCACGTGAAAGTGGTTCGCACAGGTCTTACGAACAAATCACTGACATGGGAAGAAAAGGAGTTTATCGAATAATGAAAATCTTCATGATTGTAATCGTCTTTCTGATGCTAGCCGGTTGGGATGTGCCCGCCATGATAAACAAGAACCAGAAAAAAGATCTGGTCGTGTACTCTATGTTCATGGTTACAGGGCTTATTCTAAGCGTTTTAATTGTGTTCCATGTCCCTCTTCCGAATCCATCCAAGGGCTTGGAAGCGATATTCAAACCATTTGGTTCATTATTGAAAGCGGGTTAATGGACGGGTTCAATGCGAACCCCCTTAACCCGCCATATAGAACACGATCGCGCTCTTAGTTAATACTTTCCTCTGCAACGATCGATTCAACCTCGCGAACAGCTCCCTACGAACATCTCAAGCATTTTCTCCACGTTCAATACTTTCTCCTGAAGGGAGCGAGGCGTGTAGTAATAATGATTGCTCGCTTCATATCCAATTCGCGAATCGCGGCAAACCAGCTCATACAGGATCTTGGCGAGGTTGATCTCCTCTTGGAGAACCGCTTCAAGCTGCTGGGACAGTTCCAATCGTACCGGCCCCTTCCCAGCTTGCTCCCATTCTGAACGAAGCTGGACAAACCTAGTCTGCAGATAGGAGCTGCGGAAATGACAATTGGCAGCTTTGGCGACATCCCTAATATCAAGCAAAGCATGGGAGACGGCACCCTGCTTGGAAGCTTCCGCCACCGCCTGATCCATAGCTTCCATACCAGCCTGCCAACCTCCGGCCAGCAGGCGAAGCTGCTCCTCGTAGACGTCAACGGGGTAGATTCCACGCCAGCGCGTCAAGTCATCGTAGGGGAAACACACCATGGTTGCGCTGTAGCCAGTCGGTTCAGCATACAGAAGATTACCGGGTCCTACATTGTGAGGTCCCAAATATAAGACGGTAACATCGAATGGAAAATGTTTGAACGCCTCACTGAATGTCTTCCATGCATTCATAATCAGCGGCACGGTTTCAGGACCCGCCATTTCCTCCGCTTTACCCTCCGCCAGCCTTTGTGACAGACCTTCGTACTCTGTATCCCCCCAATATACTTCGGCTGCCATCTCTAACAAATACGAAGGATATCCGCCAAGCGTCCAGCTCAGCATCAGCCCGTTCACACCTGATTGAACCAACCCCTCCAGATGCTCTGCAACCAGATTCACAACGGGAAGGTAAGGAACGGCTGAGCATTCCCAGGAGGTGTTGAATTGCACCTTGGCAATCGTCCCCATCCCCCGTTGCCTTGCCGTCTCCCAAGATCGGATCGACTTGGTGCCCGGCCCTACAATAGACACGGAATAGTCCCTCAATATCCCTGGCACTCCGCCGATATGGGTCGGTATCTCATCCTCGCTTACGCACATCAGCTCCATCGTATCGGGCAGGGCATGGATAGCCCGCTCTACAGTGGCCTCATCCCAATTGAAGGTACCGGTCCACCCCCACGTCCAGCCTATTATCCTCGCGCTAGGCTTTGCACTTTGGGCTCCCTCCGTGATCAACCGGTTAACCTCCGCCACCACCTCATCAGGCTGGCGGCTCGCACATCGCGGGCAATTTGTCTTCCCCATGTAAGCAATGGAGTAGCAGTTCGTTTGATTCTCCGACATCGTAATCGTGAACAAGCCCGCCAACTCGGGAACCTCCTTGAACAAGCGAGCCGTGCTGTTCCGCAGGTAGCTCTGGACATCAGGATGCGATGTGCACAGAGATGCATACTCCTGCGCGGTATGTCCTTTCCACTCGGGATAACGGTCGAAAAACGCAAGGGGCATAGCACGAGGCTCATTATAATAGAGATAAATGCCAATCCCATATTCCGCAGCTCTGCTTGCCAGACGCCGCAGCCCTTCCAATCGCCGTTCCCATCCTTCTGACAGCTCGGGCTGAGGCTCGAATGGCACGAGCTGATATAGCACCGCCTGCAGCCAAACCCCATTGACGCCTTGCTCGGATAATCGCTCCAGCAGCTCATCCGGATAAGGGTCCATCTCCGTTTCGAGCAGCGGATCGCCGTAAATGCCGAAATAGGAATACACATAACGAAGATCGAAGCGTGTGGTGCGGTTGTAAGTACCTTGCTGCAAATAAGGCGCGCGGCCGCGCTCCATCATGCGCTGAAGAAAATGCAAGCCCCGCAGCAGACCGACTTCATCGACCGCTTTGATGCTTATGTGCGCAGGACCAATGTCGATCCAATGGCTTTCAGCAGGGATGTTCTGCTCCTCGATCTGAATGACGACCAGCTGCAGCTGTTTGTTCCCGTATGCAGGCGTTGCCTCCACCACGGGATAAGGAACGAGTGGAATTGTATGGCTCCAACGCGCTTCGTGTTTAAGGGTAAATCTCTCTGCGAATCGGACACCCCGTTCCGTTAATCCGCATGCAGCTATCTCCCAAGTGTTGTCCAATACAGTCATCCCAGGGCCAGGAGCCTCTAGATGAGCAGCACCAGGATTGTAAGCAGCGGCAGGTTCCAGGAAGCTGAAAGCCTCTTCAGTTTGCCCCCCTTGATAATCAGAAAAATGCTTCTGCAAACGATCCCTAAGTTGTGCGGTTTCCTCCAACTGCTCTGTTGTCAGCGGCTCATACTTCACAGCAGTTAGAGCTGGCTTCACACGACCGAGCTTGATCCATAGGAAGTCGTCTTCCTTTAAGGCAAATCCCATCCTCGATTCGTTCCAATCCAACAATTCAAGCAATTGATGGAAGGGAAGCAGATGCCAATTCGCCTTAATAATAGTCATGTACCCTCTTGTTAACCAGTGCGGGTTTATAACAGGAGGAACAGGCAAGCCCAATTGTTCACCCATCTCGAGCACCTTTTCGTTTGTCGTACCAAGCAAAGAGGCCAATCTCTCAACAGGGACCATCTCCCAATTGCGCCAAATTACCGCCTGTTGAACAGTTGGGAAATGCGGCAGCGGAACCGGGAAGAGATCGGAGCTCTCCGGAAACTCGCTCAGTATGCGTTCACTTCTCATTTGGACACCTCCATAGGAATACCACTCGATTTACTCTACAATCCCAGTTCGTTCGATACCTTCGATGAAATGCTTCTGTGCAAAGCTGTACACAATTAAAGGCGGTAATATGACCAGGAACGCAGCGGCCATGCGGATCGGCTCGTTCAGATTGAACACCCCGCTCGTAAGACCAGAGGCTGAACCTGCCAGAGGATTCAGATTTTGCTGCAAGTATTCCAAGCTTAGGGAGAGAGGCATCAAGCTGTTGTTCCGGATGTACAGACTAGGTTCGAAGTAATCGTTCCAGTGCCAGATAAAGGAGAACAGAAACACGATTAGAAGGGCAGGTCGAGCAAGAGGCAGCATAATGGTCCAGAACGTACGGAAGGCCCCCGCCCCATCCATCCGGCCGGATTCCTCCAGTTCCTTGGGAAGTGTAGCAAAAAATTGACGGAATATAATAATGAACAATGCTCCCTTTAGGCCTTGCGCGAAGATTGCCGGAATAAGAAACGGGTAGGGTGTATTGATCCATTCCAGCTTGGAGTACATGACGAACAGGGAGATGCCTAAGGTCTGCGGCGGAATCAGAAACGTCAGAAGAACGATTAGAAACCAGAAGTTCTTACCGGGAATAATAAGTCTTGCGAAGGCATAACCGGTAATGGCACAAGATACCATCTGAAGCACGGCTGCCACCAACGAAATTGATAGCGTATAGGTTAAGGATTTAAAATACTTAAGGCCGAATGCAGCAGTCGCATAATTGCTCCACTCCAGTTGAGTGGGGAGCCACTGTATGGTGGGATCGAGCAAATCCGGCACGCTTTTGAGCGATGTTGAGACCATGAAGAACAAAGGCTTCAGATAGAGCACCGCTGCGGACGTCAAAATGATGTACACCATAAGCTTGAACAGCAAACCGTCATTTACATGTTTTCCCACTACATGCATCCGAAGTCGATGCCCCAGATGCTTGCGTCTGGCCATTTCCATCATCCGGACCATACGCCCGCTTTTCTTGATAGGTTGATTAATTGTAGGAACAGGCTTCATAGGTTAAGCTCCTTTCCCTGGATTCCGTTTGCGCAGCAGCAAGGCCAGCACGACCATAGGAGTTAGAATCAGAAGAAAATAAATCCAGCTAATAGCACTCGCATAACCGAATCCGGTGTTGTAATCGCCCATATTCTTGATAATATGCTTCAATATAGGATTGAACGGGTTGATCGACTGCTCGACTAGCGTATAGATCAAATTCAGGAATATAAAGGGCACAATGGAGGGAAACGTTATTTTCCAGAATGATTCCCAAGGTGTTACACCATCGATTTGTGCAGCTTCATAAGCAGAACGTGATATGGTCTGGAAGGCCGCTAGAAAAATAACGACTTGAACACCTGAGAACCATAGGATGATGACGAATTTACCTAAGACACTCATGATCGTATTCCCTACGGATACCGGAAATACATCATATATAATTGCTGTTACATCATATTGATCTCCGAACGGCAAGGAGCCCTGACCCTGGTTAAATAACGACAGCAGTACCTGACCAGTTGAGAAGATGACCGGCAGGAAAAAAATCGTCCTGAACATCATACGCCCCTTGAATTTCTGATTCAGAAGCAGAGATACAAGGAGGGCAAAGATGACTGTAATCGGCACTATGACCAACACTTCACGCATGAACAGCATAAGCTCGATAGGAAAAACGTTGTCCCGCAGAAAAGCGTATTTGAAATTGTCGAACCCAATGAAGTCGTAATCCAGTCCACTGCCGTCTGTCGCTACCTTGACCTTGTGAAAGCTGATGAACAACGAGTACAACATGGGATAGGCTACGAAGAACAGAACGCCAATCAACCAGGGGAGCAAGAAGAGATATCCCTTCAATGCCTCCCTTGCGTATTGCCTTCGCCTCAACCGGGTATGCTCTCGAGGTGTCAGGGACCCTGTGCTTGGAAGCTCACTCATGGATTGCCACCTCCTTGAACGACCCCATAGGATTTGGGTTCTACACGGATGCCTTTATATCCTGTATAAGGCTGGTCATTATAGTTCACAATGACCCTGCGGCCATCCTCATAGATCGTTTCGTAAATACCGGTATCCAGCTTGTTGTGATCTAAGATAAATGCATTCCATACTCCATCCTGAGTTCTCCTAGCCGCCTCATACTCTTCGATCAGCCGATCGGCCAGTACATCGATCTGTGAGCTGTACAGGTATTGATAATAAGTTTGCTTCATCATTCTTGGATCCGCCTGCGACACAAGAAAAGCAGGAAGGGCACCATATTCAATGCTCCTCAACCATTCCGTTTCAGGATCGCTCGATGTATTGCTGTATCCCCCGTCATAGGTTGTCAGTCCATGGATTGCAATAGGGTAGAACGGAACTTGTTCATCTATCAGGAGATCATAATTGTAGCTGGTCTGAAAGTTATGAATATGATCCACGGCGCCAAGCATGTAATCAAAGCCTGTATTTGCTGAGGCGCCGCCAATGGCTTGCCTGGCTTGCTTCATGCTGTCGCGTGAATATTCCAGTGACTGCTCCCTGGTCATGGACTGGTCATAGTCATAGTTGCTGTATAAGGATGAACCCAAGCCTTGCAGGAATACATCATTAACCCCGAATGGTTTAACCTTCTCAAGCAGTTGAGGCACATAACGATTATGGATAACTGCAGGATCAATTAAATAGAAGGGTACCGGCTTGTTATCCCGCCAGAACCTTCCTTTGTAGATGCTTCCGTTAATATTGCGTACCCCTTCCTGCCTGGCGGAAAAATCGCTGCCATTGCGGTCCATAGCAATGTTCGGCATCATAGTCAGACTCACCTTATGTCCTCTTCCCTGAAGCTGGCCGACCAGCTTCTTCAGTCCTCGCTGTCCTCCCGCTTCCTCCTCTACAGGGAACAGCTTGGGATTGTTGCCGGGCATTCCCTTGTCCTGCCATCCGCTTAGTCCAATCTTCAGCTCCTTCAAGCCCTTGGACTCCAGGCGAGTGACGATCTGATTTACTTCTTCAAAGGAGGTCATGACTACCGTCTTCTCTCCGAAAGGAGTGCTTTTCTCCGTACTTACAACGAACTCAACAGAAACCGGTGCGGATTTCCCATCTGCTTGAAGTTTCTGAACTTGCTGTTTCTTCATCAAATAGTCGCGATAAGTCTGTGCCATCCCTACATAGTCGCTGGATCGTCCTGATAAGGGAATATAGCGAACCTTCATTTCTCCGACCATCAATGACTCCTCGTATACATTTTCACCATTGAACAAGCCAGTGGGCTGCCAATAGTACTCTCTTAATCGAAAAGAGGCATTACTCTGGAAATAGGAAGTGTTGATGCCGGCAGCCGACGCAACAATGTTAGCTTTGGTGGCACCAGCTTCAATAATTCCGATCCATCCTGCGTTGTCCTTGTTCATCCCGAAGACCGGATAAGCAATCGGCGACCTTGGCACAGTTGCTTCCTTACTCGTCACCGCAGGATCGTTCCCATAAACCGGTTGACTGTAGGGGGAAATATTCCCTTCCCGTTTCATGGCAAAATCAATGATCCCTCCCGGTCCGTCCGGAACGAGCAGGTAACCTTGAGAGCCGCTCTTGGCTGCTCCAAAATAAGGCAGCAAATCCAGGGTCAGCATCCGATTGTTCTCATGATCCTGAACGCCATGTGCCGGAATCTTGGCCACAAGCTCCCCTTGCTCAAGCTGATACTCTATATACACCCTTATGTTGATTCGTTCCATCGTATAGAGTATCCCTACACCACGATCGATCTTGCGCCATGACAGGGTCGCTTTCTGGTCGGCAGGATTCGAATAGGTGGGTGTCGTTTTCTGTGCTTCGAGAAAACTGAACAAGAAGGGCGAGCTTAGATTCGAGCGCCAGATTCCCTTCGTTTCTTCTAATACGGGATCATCGGATGCCGGATTGCTGAGCCAATTCACGCCTGATTGCCGGTCCGTTATTGCAATCTGTCCGGTATCAGCCTGCATCCACAGACGGACTTTGCTGTCAGAGGCGATCTCCTGCCACTGCAAACTGCCGAATGATTGAGCGCTCCCTAGCGGTCTGCCTTTCTCGAACTGCATGCTGTCCAGAAAGGCTGACGCTGCTTCCGGTGTAAAGCTGCTCCTGTTTGGAATTGTCCCGTTAGATGTCCATACAATCCAAATCAGGAAGAGCCCCACCGCTGCAGCAATCCAAAAGCCCGCATAACGCCCTAGTATGCGAAGTGCCTGCATGCCTGCCCGATTAAACACGTCCCATCACCTCACGTCCGAATGACATGAAGAAATCGGCTGCCTGAACAACCAATCCGATCAGCGTGTACCCGAAAACCCAGATACAGCCGAGAGTGAATAACGATACTGCAACCATACCCAGTGACTCCTTCAGGTTATAATTGTGAACAGTTTGGGTCGCAATGAACAGCAGGATCAACACCCAGCCCAAGAGTCCGTTTACAGCCGATGTATACAATATGCTTTCCTGAAGAGTAAGGAAATTCGTTGCGGTCTGTAAAGGAACTATGAAGATAACGTAAGGGACAAGGGCGTAGCTGCTCGTTGTGAATACTTTGCGCAATGTCCCTTCGCCGTTCAGGACCGAACCGATCAAATAATTAGCGAGAACCCACGTCAACCAGGGGAGGAAAAACGTCATTGCTTCCAGCCGAATATCCAACTGCTCCACCTGATTCTCGGAGAAATGGAAGCTGACTAAGAATTGCCCGGCAATATTCGCCGTGAATCCGCAGAGAAGCATGCTCAGGCCCGCTAACCAACCGCTCCTCCCGCTTTCCGATACCTCATACATGCCCTGCACAGGATGCCGCAGGACACGGAATACAAGACGGAATGGCTCAGAGACCGACTCGGGGACTTGCAAGTTCCATACAGTTCGCTTCAGCTGTACACTCTGGTCCACCCGAGCTCGAGCTTTCCTTCGGGAGCGCAAAATACGTCCACCTGCATACCATGCCATGAATAAAGCTAACAGCAGTGTCATTCCTATGCTGAAGTACTTCATCAGGAAATTCATCCGAATTTGCCAGAACGATTCCGAATACCCTTCCCGATCCGTCGCTTCACGAAATTCATCCATAGCGTGAGAGTAGTCGCCCTGTTGGAAGGCGGCCTTGGCAAGTCCGAGATAGGCTTGATCAAACATACCGTTAAGCTTGCTCAGCTCCGCCCAGAGCGGTTCTGCCTCTGTGGACTTTCCTTGCATCATCAGACTGGAGGCTTCATGCACCAGTTGGCCATAGCGAGTCCGATTGAAGGTTTGAATCGTGCCTAACTCACCGTCAGAGACGAGTATATTGCCTTTGGAATTCACTACTACGCTTGTAGGTCGTTTGAACAAACCAAGCCTTTCTTGACCAACTGCGGCATTCCCAAAGATGAACAGCATATGTCCATTTTTGTCATATTGGTAAACACGGCCTCCACTGGATTCGATTACGGTCATAACACCATTCGCATCTACGTGCACATCCTGGAAAGAGAATCGTTCCAATGGGCCAATCCAAGGGGCAAAATCAAGGTCCTTAAGCAGATCTATGCCCCCAAAATTCAACTGTCGGAGCTGACCTTTCTTCAGATCCTTGTTAACCGTATATAGAAATCCGCCTGCATTCATGGCCATATTAGTAATGGCTCCAGGCAGACGCTTCTGCTCTTCCATTAATTGCTCTTCCGTGTAGAAGCGCCTTTTCAAGCTGTCTATCCAACTGGAAGGCACTTTATTAGCGCCGAAAAACCCGGCAAATCCTCCTTCGGATGTCAGCTGCAGCAAGCCCTGGTAGCCGCCTTTGGTGACAACATAGAGATAACCTCTCTTATCGACGACCACCTTGGAAGGAGCATAAATAAAAGTAGAAGGCAGCAGCTCGGAATCAGGTGCAGCATAGTCCCTTACAAAGCTGCCGGACTTATTGAACATGGCAATTCGCCGGCTTCCAGTGTCAGCGATGTATATATTTCCTTCCTCATCGACGAATACACCCTCCGGTCTGCGAAGCTGTTCTTCAGGCTTCAACTGACTTCCCTTGGGAGGTTCAGCAGGCACATATCGCAGTACCTTTCCTTCAGGACTGAGCTCTACAATCCGGTTTTTGGGGGATTCCACAACGAACAGATGATCATCCGGAGTGATGAACAAATCCTCGATACCCGCAAACCCTTTATACAGCGCGCCGGGCAAGAATGCGTTCGGAGAATCAACCCAATATCCATTCACATCGCTCGTTCTCGTCTGGTAGGGAAGCTCGGCTTGAGCCGGCGCTACCTGAAGTAAAGCAAGCACAACGAACATTATTAAACCAAGCAAGACTGTTTTTTTCATTCGGCTCACCTACTCCTACTTGATCCCGGAATGGGCCATTGTGGTCAAAATTTTGCGTTGGAACAAGAGGAATATGATTATGTTAGGCAAAAACATCAGCAACCCTGCCGCCGCAGCCACCCCTTGACCGACCACGTTATTGGCCAATCCATTCGTAAGGGTCATGACATAAAAGGGCAATGTTTTCATAGCATCCTCTTGCGTGAACAGAACCGAGGTTTCCGTCTGCGCCCAAGATCCCTGAAAAGCCAGGATTCCCACTGTAGCCACAGCAGGCATGCAGATCGGCATCACAATTCGCACGAAGATTATAAATTCCTTGGCGCCGTCGATTTTGGCTGCTTCTATTAAATCCCTGGGAATCTGATCAATGAATTGTTTCATTAGAAAAACGCCCACCGGAGCAGCTACAAGAGGCAGAATGTGCACGAAATACGTGTTCATAATCCCCAGATTGGATACAACCAGATAACGCGGGATCATTACGGTCTCGGGAGCAAACATTAGCGATACAATAGTAAGCGAATAGAAAACGCTGCTGCCCTTGAACCGATGTTTGGAAAAAGCGTATGCAGCCAAAGAACTGACAAAGATGACAGCTGCGACGGTAATGGCTGTTGTCAGCACACTGTTGAACAAATATCTCGTAAAAGGGATCAGCATCGTCTGTGACTTCAGGAACATCTGTTGAAAATTGAACAATGTAGGCTCCGATACGAGAAAACGCGGTGGATATAAGTACAACTCTGTAATCGGCTTGAAGGCGTGATTGATCAGAAACACGATCGGGAGCATCATGAAAAGAGCCATGAGTCCCAATGAGGTGCCTAACAAGAGCTGGAAACGATTGATCCGCAGCCGTCTATTAATTCGAAACCATATTGAATTCCGATGCTTAAGGGGGGTGTCGATCACTGGCTCCACTTTCTATTCATCCCCTTTCGTAGAGAAGAGCTTGAACGCGAACTTGGACGTTCCATACACGATGAGCAGTAAGATTACAGACAGAGCGGCTGCATAACCCAACTCATAGCGAATGTAGGCAAAATCGTCTATATGATTCGTCATCAGATGACCGGAGTAAAGAGGCGTAATCGTCTGCCCGTTCGCGGACGCCAATATCGTCCCGATCATACCCGCCTTCAAGGTCCCTACAACAGCCATCACGGCCCCGAACAGCATCTGAGGTTTAATCGCCGGTATGGTGATATAATAAATTTCCTGAAGACGGTTCGATATCCCGTCAATTCGTCCCGCCTCATACATCTCTTCATTTACTGTCTGCAATCCTGCCAACATGGCAAGAAACCCAACTCCCATACTCGACCAAATAGAAATGATAATCATGATGTTCATGAAATAGCGCGGGTCCTGAAGCCAAAGCTGGGGCGTATCAATGAAACCTACAGACAGCAGCATTTCATTTAAGTAACCAACCCTGTCTCCGTTGAAGAAAACTAACCATACAACAGACATGGCAACTGTTGCTGTCAGCGACGGAGCATAAATCGCAAGTGTGAAGTCGGCCCGGACCCGCTTCGGCAATTGGTGGATCAACCATGCTAACAAGAAAGAGAGGGCGTAGCCGATAGGACCAACAATGATAGCGAATTTGAACGTATTCGGCAGTGCATATTCCAAAAAGATACGGTCCTGAGTCAGAATGGCTAGAAAATTACTCCATCCCGAGAATGTTGGTGCTGAGATAGCATTAAATGAGAAAAAGGACAGCCCGATCGCAATGATAACCGGAACAGCAATAAATGCAATAAAGCAGAGCATAAAGGGAGCTATGAATAAATAGGAGACGCGATCGCGCCAAATGGATGCAAAAAAAGTATTCATCGTGTTGCCCCCGGTCATGTGCGGAACATCCAGTATCCGCCGGACTTGTCCCTGACTATCCCGGAGACCGAATTCGATATGCTTGCGCTGCATCTCGCGGTTGATGCCAATAATAGCTTCCTCATAGGCTTCCCGCTCATTGCCGCCTTGAAGGACAACTTTGTTCCAGGCAAATTCGAGTAAACGCTGTGTGAAATAGCCGCCAGGCACTTGGGGCACGGCTGTAAACCATTTCCACTGATTCTGAATCGCGTCCAAATCTTTCTTAGGCCAAGGGAGCCCCCGGAATGCCTCGAGGTTCGCTGTGTTCCAGCGGTATTCAGAACCATACATGGACTCGATCTGATTCCCGAAGCGAGTTTGCGTTTCCGTCGAGGTCCACCATTTCAAAAAAGTCCACGCTTCGTCGGCCTTTTCAGTTTTGTTGAAGATCACGCCTGCCTGGACAGGCCCGCTGGCCCAACGCTCAACCACCCCATTGCCATTACGCATGCCGGGAATCGGAGCGATCGCCCATTTGCCGGTAAGCTCTGGAGCGGCAAATTGAATTTGCTGATAGGTGTTGAAGTCGACTATGCCAATCGGGATATCTCCTAGTCGAAAGTGCGTATAAAAGCTTGGTACTTGCTTGGGCAGTTGATACAGCTTGAACAGATTCGTCCATTTCTCGAAGCCTCGATATGCATTCTCCGTGCCTAACGCCGACTGCATTCCATCTTCCTTATAAAAAGCCCCGTTGTTCTGATAAATAAACGGCACATAATCCTGTGACGGAATGTAGAAATCAAAACCATTCTGCTGCAGAGTAGGCAGAATGCGAGTCAGATCATCCCAAGTATCCGGCGGACTAATTCCCAACCGGTTCAAAATATCCTTCCTGTAGATGAGCACGTTGAAGCCCTGGACTTCAGGCAGCGCATAATCGCTCTTGTCATAGTGAAACAGATTTAATGCCCCTGGATGAAATTGCTTCGCTACCTTTGAGTAGTCCGGGAATTGTGAGAGGTCTAGCAAAGCACCGCGTGAGGCAAAATCGACAGGCATTGCGTGGTCCACACCAAGAGCAACATCAGGCTGTATGCCAGCGGCATTGCCGAGAATCAGCATCTGCGGATCTGGCACGAGGTTAATATTAACCTTTATACCTGTCGAGGGCGTGAAGGTTTCGTCTGCAAGCTGCCTGAGCAATTCTACATAATCACGTCCGCGGTTCATCCATATATCAATAGCATCAGGTTGATTCCGAGTGTAATCATAATTAATGACGAAGGACTTGAAAAATCCAGCCACCGTGCCTATGCTCTGATCGAGGAATCCGGGCTCCATCTTCGGAAGCTTGGCTCCCTGCTCCGCCACCCATAAATAATCAAGGGCCAAAGGCTGATCGAGCATGCGATAGGTCCATAAGGACAAGCTGTTCTGAATTTTCTGGAATACGTTCATCCGGTTCGCGATCGTTCTAGGGTTATCCTTAAGATCTCTTAGATCGTCCGCTGCCGATAGCAGTGAATTCTCCGCATCCGAGCTGCCTGAAGTTCTGGATGCCAAATATCGGGCAATGTCTAACGTATCGTCAATCATGTCTTTCATGCGCTGCTCTAGATCGGGAATATAACGGATTAAATCCCAATCGCGATTCAAGTCTACGTTCCCTGCTACACCGTAAGTTTTATCGAAATTGCCGGTAACTTTACGAATCTCTTGCTCCAAACGTCCTATTCGGTCCAGATTGCGCAGAAGCCCTTCATATACCGGTTTAATCGGTTCTGAGGTCACCGTCATGCGAATCGTATGCGTGCCTTGCTTCAGATGGAACGAATAAGGCTTCGCTTCCTCATCTTTCAACGTCATGCCCGACCATTGCCAACCTTGACTGTAAGGGAAGGCAACATTCAGCAGGGACTCGACTGGCATTTGGCCGTCAATCGTAATCTTGCGATAGACATTCACGTTATTCAGATACGCCTGCAAATATTTGAACCCGATCTGGTAATAGCCATCCCGGGGCACATTCACTTCCCATTCCACCCATTCACCCGGATTGCGGAACTGTTCGCCTCCTAATGCGTTAAAACGAAACAGTCCCTTGGTTTCGGGAGACATCAGTGGAGCATTTATAGATTGGAGCAGAATGGATGGATTCGACTTCGATTTGATCTGTTCCGCCTCTACAATTTGATACCATTCTCCTGAAGTGCTTTGCTGCCCCCCACTAGTTTGAAGGCGATCCGGGGTTATACCAGGTGTGGCGAGATATATTTCCTTAAGAACAATTCGCTCCCTGCCGTAGACAATGCGTATCTTCTGTTTACCTGCCTTCAAATGCCATTTCAATGGAACTGAGCTTGTACTGTGTTGGGATAATCGTACATCTTTCCAACCTTTCATTTCCTTAGACCGGGGGCGAATATCATTGTTGAATTCATCACGAGCAGGCGGATAGGGAACATGGGTGAATACCCTTTTTAGCTGAATCGCTTCCGCTTCTACATAAGGATAGCTGCCGTTAATTTGAACGCCTCGCACCATATCAATTCCGCTATCAGAGACAGAATCGTACACGATGCCCAGCTCATACAATCCCTCAACGGGAACCTCAACCTCCCATTCTACCCAGCCATCCTCGGCATCCCATAACCAACCGTCTCCTGTGACATTTTTTTTGAAATGGGCAGGGTCAGATACGTCAGAATGCTGTTGAAAATCAAGGTGAATAGGTCCATTGATACGATCAGCATTGGCATTCGGGACATTGGACATCCTGGCTAACCAACCGAGATAGGAAGGAAGCGTACTGTCCTCTCGACCGGCAAGCTGGATCGGAGAAGGAGGAACCGGCCGTTCTGCCAGCCACCATGGCTGCTTCTCAGTCAAAGCGCAGCCTGCAACAGCCATAGCGCAGACCGCGCCAAGAATAAGACAGAGCAGCGTACGGGAACAGGAGGATAAATATCGGTTCAGCATAAAGTTTCCTCCGTAACCGGATTGAAGAAATGAGCCCGGTTCAGATCCACTCCCACAAAGATCGGTTCTCCTTCGCGGAACTTGATACGCGGATCGGAACGAATCACTAGTCGATGCTCCTTGTTATGAACATAAAGATAAATATCAGAGCCGAGCATTTCCTGCATATCAAGTGTTCCCTCATACTGGCTGTTCCCCAGAATCGGCTCATCGAAGGCTTGATTCCGACATACGAGATGTTCAGGACGAATGCCCACGATGACTTCTTTCCCGACAAGTGCGGCATGATGAAGAACTTTGGCTTTTTCCGCAGGAATTGGAAGCGAGTATCTACGGGTGCCGAAGTAATAGGCGCCGTCATGATACTCCACTACACCTTTCACAAAATTCATTGGAGGGGCTCCGATAAAGCCTGCTACAAATAAATTTGCCGGGTGGTTGTAAATCTCTTCTGGAGTCGCTACTTGTTGAATAAATCCATCCTTCATGACCACAATACGAGTTCCCATCGTCATCGCTTCAACCTGATCGTGGGTGACATAGATGGTAGTCGTTTTAAGCTTCCTGTACAGCTTTCCGATTTCTTCTCTCATCGTAACCCGAAGCTTGGCATCCAGGTTGGAGAGCGGTTCGTCCATAAGAAAAACTTCCGGCTCCCGCACTATTGCGCGTCCTAATGCAACCCGCTGACGTTGTCCACCGGATAGTTGGCGCGGCTGCTTATGTAAGTGCGCTTCGATTTCCAGAATACGTGCCGCCTGTTGAACCAGAACCTGAATATCAGCTTTAGGCATCTTTCGCAGACGAAGTCCGAATGCAATATTTTCAAACACGCTCATATGAGGATAAAGAGCATAGTTCTGAAAAACCATGGAAATGTTCCGGTCTTTAGATGATAAGTAATTCACCATCCGTTCCCCGATGTAGATTTCTCCCTCCGAGATATCCTCCAGCCCAGCCAACATACGCAATAATGTAGATTTTCCGCATCCCGAAGGTCCCACGAGCACCAGGAACTCCCCCTCCTCCACTTGGAGGTGAAAGTCATTGACTGATTTCCGGGTTTCACCGGGATATTTTTTTGAGACACGATGAAAAGTGACGCTCGACATGTTCCCATCCCCTCTGCATGATCGGTTAACGAAGAGCTCGAAGCCTCAGGGAACCATGAGGCTTCGAGATGTGAACCTGAATCGGACTAAGCATGATTATTTTTTGAGTATTTCCGTAAGCTTTTGATTGAACGTCTGCGCCGCTGCCGGGAAGTAATCATACGCTGACATTTCTTCCTCACCGCCTTTTGCAGTGTATCCGCTCCATAATTTCAGATACTCTTGTCCGCCGACGATCGTCTGAGTCGGATCGTACCCAGCAGTCTTGAGTGCACGGACAAGGGAATCTTTGTTGAGACCTTCATAAAGCTTAGTAGCATTGAATGCATTAACCATCTCAGGATCTTCTGTACTCGGGAATGTACCGCCTATATCATACAGCAGCTTCTGTGCATCGCGATCGGTTTCCCACCATTTCATGAACAACCAGGCTTCTTCCTTATGCTTGCTTCCTTTGCTCATGAACCAAGGGTTGATCCAGGAGAAGTTGACCTGACGCTCCGTGCCTTTCGGCATTGGAAGAATATCCCAATTAAATTTAAGGTTTTTCTTGAAACCGTCTATTCCGGGAGATACGAACACTGTGAACAGGGATTGGCCGGTTGCCCAAGTATCCACTTTCTCCAAGCCTGCTTCCTTCGCACGCTTTGCGTTCAACATCGAGCCGTCTTCCTTCATGATCTGATTGAAGAAGTTCAGATCGTCAAGGACCTTCGGAACGGAACCGTCCGCGAGACTCTTCGTGAAGTCTTTGTTAAAATAGCCCATGGTCGGTGCGCTTCCATTCGCATACGGGATACCCATCAACGTGTACGTCCACCAGAATCCCGATGATTGGTTGTAGCTGATGCCATAGTGTTTGGCAGCCGGATTGGTTGCTTTCTTGGCCATTTCGCGGAAATCTTTCCACGTCCAGTCGACGCTTGGCATTTCCATGCCGTATTGCTTCAGCAGATCCTTGTTGACGAACATCAGAAAAGCGTCATTGCCGTGCGCGAGACCCAGCTGCCTTCCGTTAGACTGGAAGTTCTCCAGATACCCTTTCTTGAACGGATATGCTTTAAATTCCTTATCCTTCTCTATATAAGGTGTCAAATCCTCTGCCAGATTTTGCCTTACTACATAATCGAAGGAATTATTCCAGAAAATATCGATCGGGTCACCCGCAGCAATACTCTCGGTTACCATCTGACCGACACCTTCGATAACGCCTCCTTTCATCTGGAGAATTTCTATCTTGATCCAAGGATATTTCTTCTCAAAAGCATCAAACATACGTTTCCAGTTCGCATCCCCTGCGGGACCCCACCAAACCATCTTCAGCGTGACGGGGTCTTTCTTCGTGTTGTCGACAGTCGCTGGCGGCTGTGAACTGCCAGCTGGTTTATCCGTTGCTTTCGGTGTGCTGCTTGCGCCTCCATCCCCTGACCCGCTTGAACAAGCTGCCATAATAAAGACTAGCACCAACGATAATGAAAACGCCATCATTTTTCTCATCAATCCGCTTCTTAACAAGCTTCATTCCCCCTAAAATTGAGATAATATTCCTTTACAAGACAAATTATATATGATGTTTTATATATAATCAATTAAAATTTAAGCGATTTCATAATAATTTACTATTTTTGTTTTAGATTTAATCTTACGTACTGCTCTGGAGGCGCGTCATTGTCCTGCATAAGCCTAAGCATATGACGTATCATCATTTGTTCTGCTTCAGGATCATGAATGGGCTGCAATTGCCCTGGATCTTTATGTAAATCAAACAATAAATTCAGCTCGTCCTCCTGATTCAGAATCCAGCTGGTGGCCTTAATCTTCAAAGTCCGGCACCCTTTGGTGAAGGAGAACGGCTCCGCCAATTCAAGCTGCTGCAGTTCCTGTACAGTAAACCTGTTCTTCATGTGCGAAGGCATTAGTGTATATTCATACAGATTCGCGTTAGCCTCTTCTACAGGTGAACGCATATAGACATATCTGCCGTCTGTACAATTAACATGCAGGCTATGCATACCGAATAAGCAAGCCTCTCTGACTGGCGCGTCTGAAACAAGTGTCTCCCGCAACGGTTTACCTAACATCTCCGCAGGGAGGGGAACACCGAATAACTCCAGCAGTGTGGCAGGCAAGTCAATCATTTGTACCAGACACTCGGAATGCACGCCGTGCCGACCGCTTCTAGGGTCCCAGATGAAAAGAGGAGTTAGCGCCACTTCATTGTAGAAAGGCTGTCGCACCTTTCCCCACCAACCGTGTTCACCCAGCAGAAAGCCATGATCCGTACAAACAATAAGCATCGTGTCATCCCACAGATCATGCTCATCCATGGCGTCCAGTACTCTTCCCAATTGATCGTCACACATGCTTACCAATGCCGCATATTCATTGCGGACGTGATCAATCTGCTCCCTGGTTTCATGCACGGGTAAGTAACTTGGCCAATCAAAATGCGGTCCATCGTAAGCATGCGGATACAAATCCTTGTACTTCTGGTGGGAGAAGAACGGTTCGTGCGGGTCAAAGGTCTCTATTTGCACAAACCACCGGTCAGCCTCGGCATTCGATCGAATGAAATCCAGCCCCATATCAAAGGTAACCTTTTGACAATGAGTCTCATAGTCCGGCATATGCTTGCGATTTATCCAATCTTGTCGAACTACTGACAGATTAAGCACCCCGGTGCCGATACACGCCTCAGGCCGTTCCGGTTCTGCAACCTGGCCTTTCCATGGATCCCCCTCCTGGCCCCTGGCAAATTCCCATGTAGAATAGCGGGTATGATAATTGCTTCCGCCATCCTCCCAATAATGATAATGATCGCTGGCCAGATGCGTATGAACGCCGTTGTGCTTCAACAGCTCAGGCATCGAGTTGTCGAAGGGCTCGAGCGGCCCCCAGCTGCGGTGCAGAAAGCTGTACCGGCCCGTATGCAGATCTTTCCGGGCAGGCATGCAGGGCATGCTTCCTACATAGCTTTGGGTAAACATAACCGACCGCTCAGCCAGACGATCAAAATTAGGCGTTTTCACCCAGTCACATCCGTAGGGGGAGAGCATATGACGATTCAGGGAATCGAACATTACCATGATCGCTTTCATGTGTCTTCCTCCATCCTTGCAATGTTTATACTTGGCTTCCCGAGTATGCACCTAGTCGAACTAGCGCTCCATTCTGATCAGCAGAAGCAACCTCGGCCTCTGCAAGACGAATCGTGTCCATCGTGCTTTCTGGCGATGCAACTGAAATCGGCTTGTCATGCAGCACGCATTCGGCAAAGTATTTGATTTCATAATAATGACCCGCACCAGCATCCAACACTGCTTCGAACTTCGGCGCATCGTTGGGATGTATGAACACCTTATAGTCTTTCATGATCAGGTTCCCCTTCTCGAAATTGACGCGGTATTCCATAATAAAACCGTTATCCCCATTCAACGTCCAGTCGCCTTGGCCATTAATCACCTTGCCATCCGGATAAATGTAATTAGTGGACATTACATCATACCCGCTGCCAGGAACGATTACCCGGCCAAGAGTAGAGACCGATTCCGGCATACCGAACAGCCAGTTGACCAAATCCACGTCATGAATGTGCTGATCGAGTATACAGCCGCCGCTCTGCGCTTTGTTCACCATCCAGTTCTGATATGACCACCTCGGGGTATGGCCTCCACGGAAGAAATAAGCGCTGTTCACTCTACCGAAAGTGCCGTTGTCTATATAGTCCTTCAAGACAAGATAATGCGGCCAGAATCGAAGGCACTGTCCAATCATTAGCTTGCGGTTGTTGCGTTTGGCGGACTCTATCATTCGCATGCATTCGTCGCCAGTGAGCGCCATGGGCTTCTCGCATAGCACATCCAGACCTCTTTCCATCGCCCTCACGCTCACATCTGCATGCAGATAGGTAGGCAGACAAATGTCCACATAATCGAATTGTTCCTTATCCAGCATTTCATTCACGTCTGTATAAAGGTTATATCGGGAGAAATCATATTTGTCCTGACCCATGCTCAAATTCCCCGGAACGAACTCCCCTCTGAACTTCTTGTCGTCAATATCGCAGATCGCCGTCACCTGCAGCGGAAAACCTTCCGCGATTAGCTGATTGTAATGATCCAGATGACCTCTTCCCATAAAACCGATGCCGATCAAACCAATTTTTAACATTTCATCCTCTCCTGTTCGTAGTGAAACTTAGCGAAGGCTTTCGCCTTTCTTAATCACCAGTTCACGGTCGTCTTGAGATATTCAATCGTGTCGATAATATCCCGGTTCTTCTCATGTTCACCGACTTCCCCTTCTCTCTCGATAATCCACTCGCCCTGGAAATTGAGTTGTTTCAACCCTGCTAACAGCTTCGGAAAATCGACCTTACCCTTGCCGACTGCTACTTGACGCCCGAGATGCTCCCCGTCAGTTGGGTAAAAGCCGTCTTTCACATGGATGTTACGGATATAGGGACCAATCACGTCTAGAGCGTCAACCGGATTTCCTTTTCCATAAAGAATCAAGTTACCCGGATCGTAATTAATGCCCAGGTTGTTCGTACCTATCCGCTGAATCGTACGCAGCAAGACAACAGGGGTCTCCTGTCCCGTTTCGAACCAGAACTCAATTCCCCGTTCGGCGCAATACTCTGCGACTTCCTTAATCGCGGCCACTACTTCATCATAGTTCGGGTCCGTCATGTTTTCCGGAATAAATCCACAGTGAGTAATAATGGCGGGCGCTCCTATCCATACGGCAAAGTCAGCCCATTTCTTAAGGGCATCCAATCGCTCTTGCCGTCCCTCTTCCGGTACGATGCCGAGTGTTACTGGCCCCTCCTGGAAATTCCATACCATTCTCCCTGGAAAGCCTGCCCACATGGCAGAGACGCGGACACAGGTTTCTTGAGACTCCTGATTGACTCGCTCAGCCATCTCCCTTGTTGCAAGAGTTGGGTCCCAGCTAACGAGTTGGCATACGTTCAAACCAAAGTGCTTCACGGCTTCAAAGCAATTGCCTTCCTCACGTAAACTTGTAATAATTCCAATATTCATGTGACTCACTCCTCTGAAATCAAATATTTAAATCTTTATCAGCTGCTTGATTTAATTGTTTCTTGAGCGATCGTGTGAACCGATAAGGATCACGAATCACTGACGCTTGGCTGTTGCGATTCCGGGCTCGAAGCTTTTCGGTTACGTGGATGGAATTGTGAAGCATAGGCGCTTCTCCTTATAGAGTAATTTCTTGCCCTGTTCGGGCTGATTGCTCTATCGCATGGGCAACCTGAATACCGTGAATGGCATCTGGGAATGAGACACGCTCCGGCGAGACACCCATGCGGATGCATTCGCACAAATATTCAAGCTGTTCTTTAAGCGCACCATGTATTTTTCCACCTACTCGATAGTGAATATGCTGGTCAACCGAGACCCGCCCGGATTGATCTCCCCACAACTGCAGCCCGGAATTGCGTGTTTCAAAATGAGCAACCCCCTTCTCGCCAATCACTTCCGTACAATCATCCATGGCAAGTCCGGCGCGCTCCGGCGTCATCCAATTACTCTCGATGACTGCGAGCACCCCATTCTCAAACTCCAGACAGGACCACAAAATATCGGGAACGTCTGCACCCATTGCGTGTCGGCCGTATGCCTTGACCTTTGTTACACGGCTTCGGGCATACCAGATGGCAGTATCAATATCATGAACCGAGAGCTCGAACACCGTGTGCGTTCGTTGATAAGTGGCGAACAATTTCTTCTCGCGGGAGCGCTTCAAATAAATGCTTATGGGCTTACCCAGACCTTCATCATGAAGCGCCTCATAGATTTGGGCATAACGAGCATCGAAACGAAGCAGATGGCCGGGCGCTACAAACTTGCCGTATTGCTGCGCTGTCTCCTGCATCTGAATCGCTTCATCCAGAACCGTAGATACCGGCTTTTCTACAAGTACATGCTTCCCGCTCTTCAGTGCTCTCATGACTGGCTCCAGGTGAGCTTTTTCATAAGTCACGACGCTTACCAGATCTATATCGTCTCTTTCCCAGAACTGCTCTGCATTCGAGTAAACATCCAGCCCACGGTATCGTGCTGTTATTTCCTCCAATCGGCTTTTGTTATTCTCGCAGATCGCTACCACTTCCACTGATGGAATAGAGCAGTAAGCCTCCAGGTGACATTCTCCCCATGAACCGAGACCGATAATGCCCACTTTTATTTTCTTCATCTCACTATCTCCCATGAAATAAAATTGATTATATATTATATATTTATAATTGCGACTGAGTAAGCTTATGAATAAATTGGACAATATCTTGGCTGTCATTGAACAAATGCAGCGAAGCTCTGATACGCCCATCTCCCCCCCATACATATACACCCTCTTTACGAAGCCTGTCGGCCACCGCTTCTCCATCCGGACATAAGAATGAAATATTGCCTGCGCGCAAATGAGGCTCCTCAGGTGTCATTACTTCGTAACCATGCTGCTTCAGCTCCTCGATCAGCAATCCTCCAAGGGATGTAATATGCCGTTCGATATTGTCGATGCCTACGCTTTCTAACAGTTCAGTTGAGAAGTTCATGCTGTACAAGGTCGGGTAACTGGGATATCCAAGCTCGAACTTTCGGGCGTCATCAAAAAATTGGAACGATTCAAACCTTGTCGGACTAAACATATCCGGTACGCTTCTCCAACCGACATATTGAGGGTTAATTTCACTGACACGATTCAGATTGATGGATAGCACACCGGCCCCATGTACGGATAATAGCCATTTATACGAGCTGCATACTACAATATCAGCGTAGCTGCTGTCTACTTCAATGGCACCTAACGATTGGGTGGCGTCCAGCAGAAACAAGGTCTTGGTCGTTTTTACTTTCTCATACAAGGCTTTATAGTCAAATCTGGCTCCTGTCTGATAGCTTACGTGGCTAACGACGACCAGCCGGGTTCGGTCATCGACCTGTTCCCATATGTCTTCCACATGGACTTGCCATTCCCGGTGTTGGACAACTCTGACCTCTACTCCTTTGGATTTAAGCAGCAGCCAGGGCAGCACATCGGAAGGAAATTCAAGGGTATTAATGATCACATTATCTCCCGGCTTGAAATCAAGGGAATGGGCAATCATCGAGATCGCTTCGGAGGTGTTGGACATAAAGGCGATCTGCTCTACTTTGCTGTTCATCATCCGGGCCAGGTTTTGCTTGCAGCTAAGCTCCACCTGAGCATTCTTATCTCTCCCCTCTGGTCCTTTGCTGCGGTTGGTGAAATATTCCGTCACGGCCTTCAACGCATCCTGGTGGGGAGGCGTTTCGGCGCCGCTGTACAACCAGGTACATTGACTAAGACCGATGAACGATTGTTTCTTGATTAAACCCTGCATAACTTTAGCCGCCCTTCCATGTAAGTATATGGACTATTTATAAATTAGGTGGGATTTCCAGCCTTTTGAAACAGGCATGTGCGATATCAATATGATGAAATGCCCCCTCCAGCAAAAATGCTCCATGGCCAGGGAACAGTCGGTCGATCCGAAGATCAGCTAACTTGGCTATCGATTCGGCATACTCCTGAAGAATGCAATCCCATATATTTTGCACAACAATCTTGCCCCCTGAAAAAACCACATCACCTGCAAACAAATGCTTGATTCCGCTTTCTTCAAAACTGTAGCTGACATGTCCTCTTGCATGTCCGGGCGTATCCCACACCCCCAAGGAGATGTCACCAATCTGAATTTGATCGCCTTCCGTTACCGCGCAATCCACCTGACAGGCCGGAAAAGAGAAATCGTGGGGGTAAATGCCCGCTTGTTTGGCGGCATTAAGACTTGTTTTGTCCATATCTCCGTTTTCCAACCATGGCGCTGCTTCTGCGGCTGCCGTAACCTTCATTCCGTAGCGGTTGGAGAAATAATAGGAACCGGCCGCATGGTCCCCGTGCACATGAGTGAGGAGCAAATGTTTCACGCGATCCATCCCGACCCCGCACCGCTCCACATTGTCCACGATCCGTTCCGGGTCCATGCCGCTGCCTGCGTCAATTAGCGCACACTCCGTGCCCCCGTCGAGCAAATATACATTGCAATCCATTGGTGCGCTAAGCTGCATGCCGTATTTCCCGCTGCCGACAAGATAGATTCTATCCGTTAGTCGCATTGGCTCCTCCCTCTTTGGCGAATATCATTGCCATTCTAAGATAAAATTCAGCCGCTTGCTCCACTTCCCGGATCGGTACCCATTCTTCTCTCGAATGAGCTTGCGAGATGGAGCCAGGACCATAGACAATGGAAGGGATATTCTTGTAATGCTGCAGCTTGCTTGCATCGCTGCCATAAGGCACGCCTTTTAGGATTGCAGGAAGTTCCAGTTGACGCGAAGCTTCCATAGCGGCCTGGACTACTGCTTCATCTGGAGAGGTATCAAGAGCCCAGTCCAGCAGAAGCTCTTCAACCTTGCAAACCACGCCGTTCTTCTCTGCATACGCTTGGAGCCTTGTATTGAAATCGCTTAATACCTTACCCGAATCTTCTCCTGGAATGGTCCTCCTATCTACCTTAATGGCACATTGCTCCGGAACAATATTGATTTGCTCTCCTCCGCAGATGGTTCCTACGGCTATTGTCGGTTTGCCGCATAGTGGATGCTCCATACCGGCAAGCTCTGGCTCAATCTCCTCGCGAATAAATCGAATAACATCCATCATTTGGTATATAGCGTTATTCCCTTCATGCGGCATGGATGTATGGGCTGCCTTGCCCTGCGTGTGGACTTCAAAGCGGGCACAACCTTTCTGGGCAATTACAATCCCAAGCTCCGTCGGTTCTCCCACGATAGCTCCGCGAATCGGAATGTCGAGTTCGAGAAAGGCCATCAAACCTCGGTAAGCATGCTCTTCATCAACTGAAGCGCACAGCACCACATCAGCGGATAGTTGCTCAGGGTGCTTGGCGCACTGCTCCATGGCGTATAGCATTCCGGCCAATGAGCCCTTAGTATCACATGCGCCTCGGCCATACAAGCGTTCTCCCTTATATGTCGGTTCCAGCGGATTCTCCATGCTTCCTAATGAAACCGTATCCATATGCGCTTCGAACAGAAGAGTATGCTCTGCTCTACCTACTCGCAATTCTATTAACAGATTATCTCTTCCTGGAAATACCTCTTGTCTAGTAACTTGAAGTCCTGCTTGCTTGCAAAATTGCTCCACATACTCAGAAAGCTCATTCTCCCCTCTTGCCTCTGTCCCGTAATGAGGATTCACACTTTGAATACGGATCAGGTCTTCCAAAATTTCCAATGAACGATGCTTCGTGATCATCACGCTCCACTCCACTCCGATGAAACCTATTTATGTTATAGATTATATATAACAATCCAAAAGATGCCAATGATTTCCTCCCTTACTATGCATGCGTAAGCCGACGAGGATGTACACTTTCCTGTTGAATATAGAGATCGAGCAGATGCTCCGTTAATTCCAGCTTAAGCTTCTTAAATTCCGGGTCATCCCACAAATTATGCTGCTCCCTGGGATCTTCACGAAGATCGAAAAGTTCTCCATAGGGCTTACCCGCGTAATGGTTGAGCTTATAGCGGTCAGTGATGATCGTCCTTAATCGCAAGCCCAACCAATCCTCATCATTCTCAACAATTACAGCCCCCTGAACGCGATCCGCTTCGCCCATCAACTGAGCTCGGAATGATCGGCCGGGCAATTGGGGCAAACTCATGGAACCTTGCATGGTCTGCTGTTGCTCCTGCATGCTCACCCCACAAAGGTCAAGAATCGTCGGTGCCAGATCAATCTGGCTGACAAGCCCTTGGGTACGCATCCCTTGCGGGAATTGCCCAGGCCAACTCCAAATCCAGGGAATGTTCAGCAAGCCTTCGAAGTGAAACGGCCCTTTCATGTTCATCCAATGATCACCCATCATATCCCCATGATCCGAAATAAAAGCTACGATCGTATTCTCTCGTAAGCCTAGACGCTCTAATTCACTCATAACTCTGCCTACATTATGATCGACTTGACTGATCATGCCATAAGTCATAGCTTGAATATGGCTAATCCAAGGTTCCCAGTATTCGCCGGACTGGGTTAAGCCGCTGCACCATTTCCCTTGCTCATAGATTTCACGGTAGAAGGGCGGCAGCTCCTCCAGCTCCCCCTTCCTCCTGTTTGGCAACGGCATATCTGCCGCTTGATACATGTCTGCCCATGGCGCCGGGCAAGCATAGGAATGGTGGGGATCCGGAAAGGAGCACCAGAGAAAAAACGGACGTTCCTGTGTTTGCGCTTCGGATTGAAGGAATTCGATAGCTCGATCTGCAATCCAGTGGCTGTGATGGCATTGTTCCGGTATGTCCATAGTCCATGTATCCGGAGCATGCACAGCGGAAGCAGATGAAACATGCATCCTCTCCAACATGCCGGGATACTCATCTTCCATCCATTGAGCGTAGTGGCCGAACACATGATCTGTGTGTCCTGAAGTCAACTCTGCGGTTTCGAATCCGAAATACGGCATTGGCAGCTGAGTCAAGCACCGATTCGACCATGTATGATATGACTCAGGGTGCTCCTCTGGTTTCCCTGCAACGCTACCTGCCTTCTTCGGGATTTCGTAGACTCCCATATGAAGCTTGCCAATGGAGTGTGTCCGGTACCCGGCAAGACGTAGCGCTTCAGGGAATGTCGGAATCTGAGAAGATAGCGGAATCCCGTTCGTTCTTACGCCATGTCCTCGAGGAGTTCGGCCAGTAAACATCGAAGCCCTTGCTGGCATACACAGGGGATTAGCAACATAAGCGCGTTCAAATACGACTCCTGACTGGGCAAGCCGATCAATATTCGGCGTGCGAAGGATCGGATTCCCGTTGCATCCCAAATGATCATTTCTATGCTGATCCGTCACGAATATCAGCACATTGGGACGTTTTGTCTCCATATTCCCGCTCAAAATCATACCTAACACTCCGTTTCTTGATTTGTTCAGCACGCCTTGCGGGCAGGATCTGTTGATCCCTTTACTTAACAGAGAGCAGGATTTTCCCTTTATTCACCTTTCCTTCGGTCAAATCCTTGAATGCCTTATCCCCATCCGATAGCGGCCTGATTTCGGTCCACCCCTCTTCGGTAATAGCGCCTTCCGACAGAAGACGTACAGCATTGTGAAAATCTTGAGGAGTATAACAGAACGAACCCAAGACTTGGATCTCATTACGAATGAAGTGATTCACTGGCAATTGTGTGGAATCAATACCCAAGCCAATATTCATGATAGTACCGCCCGGATTAAGCAAATACGCAGCAGCCTCACGGGTCTGCTGAAAGCCTGCGGCGTCAATGATTACATCAATCCCTTCCGGAAAGGAAGCTTGGATGACCTCCTTCAGATTCTCTTGTTGCGGGTTGATTGCTAGATCTATTTTATTGTTGCGGGCGATCTCGAGACGCTTATCGTTCGTGTCAGTCACTACAACATTCACAGCTCCAAATAACTTGGCTGTGAAAGCCGATAGCAGCCCGATTCCTCCCGCTCCACAAACAAGCACATTGGCAAACGGATGATCCGATAAAGCTCGACGCGTTGCCCGTAATGAACAGGCGAGAGGCTCCGCTAGCGCTGCCCGAAATGGGCTTAGGTAATCTGGAACAGGGATAATCGATGATCGTGGAACAGCGACCCATTCACCGAAAGCTCCGGGTCGATGAACACCTATAATCTTGCGGGAAGCGCATAAATGCGGCAGACCCTTTCGACACGAAGCGCAAGTTCCGCAGGATAGCAGCGGATTCACAACCACTCGCTGCCCTTCTTGAAGATCCTTAATTCCGCTTCCTAACGCTTGCACAGTTCCGCAAAATTCGTGCCCCATCACAAGCGGCGGTACGCGCAAGCTGTTGTGGCCCAGATACCCTTCAATTTCCGAGCCGCATATTCCGACTGCTTCAACAGAAACAACTACTTCATCTTTTCCGTACTGAGGATCATCCACCTCATTCCATTGCATTTCTCTTACCTGCTCCCATACTAGCGCTTTCATTTCTTTGTACCTCCCCTATCCAGACTGTTTTTGCTTTGGAAAATCATATTTAAACGCAAACTATTCGCTTGTATATATTTTATATTATATATAATGTTTTTGTCTATTGTTATTTTTGCGGCTACAAAAAAAAACTGCCCCACGTTCTATGGGACAGCTGTTCGACTTGAATGTCACTCTAATATTTCATTTACAACCAAATATTCTCCTCATATTGAGGTTGTTCCAGCTTCTTCTCATTCAATTCCACGAAATCACGGTATGATCTAAAGATGTGCCTTCGTATTGTTTTTTCAGCAAAATCCGGGTCTTTTCTTTTTAATGCTTCGATTAGCTCTGCATGATCCTCTATTTCTTTTTGCTTGGTAGATTTAGTCCCGAGCATTCGATTCACTAGAGATATCTGGAATGAAATCGATTTGTACATTGTTATAAGTCTGGAATGATTGGATAAATAAATAATGGTCTGGTGAATGTGGGCAGAATCCTGCAGTAGATAAGGAACTGAATCATCGTGTACTTTATCTTTCATTCCATTGTAGAATTGTTCCAGCTCGTCAATCTCCTGGTCTGATGCATTCTGAGTAGCCAAACGGATCGCCAGCCCCTCCAACATGGAACGAACCGAATATATTTCGAAGACATCCTTCATGTCTAATGTACGAACAAGAGGGCCTTTATTCGGAACTATCGTAATAATACCTTCTCCTTGGAGATGCCGGATTGCTTCACGAACAGGCGTCTGGCTAATGCCTAATTCCTTGGCAAGCTTGGTCTCAACGATCCGTTCTCCGGGATTCAATTCTCCAAGCAAGATTTGCTGTTTGATATACACAACAAGATCTTCGCTAATATTTTGTTTTTGAATTACCATTGGCTTTTGATTCAAAGAATTATTGTCCATTCGTCCCAAACCTCATTACATATTTATTGTTATTGCTGTAATCAGATCAACTTTGCGAGAAAACTCTATATATACAATAATATATATAATATCAAGGCGAAATGTCAACCAACCTCAACGTTTATCTGCCCGACCGTAGCCCCATTTATTCATTCTCTCCTGATACGCAGGAGAAACAAGATAAGTCTTTCCATGTTGCCCAACAAGGCTGTCTCCATTGGTAAGCCCTGCATTTCGGCTCTCCAGAATGGAGATCAGGCGTTTGCGCCATCGGCTTAAGTGACCTCCAAACTCCGTAATTCCCGCCAAGTTCCTGCATTCGCCCGGATCATTCTCCAGATCGAACAGTTGCTCCTGATGCAGTCTGGGAAACCAGATATATTTGGTTTTGCCATCTGTCAAATATTGCATTTCCTGCTCTTCCGAATAACAGGCAGAATGTTCCCCATGCAAGAATTCACGCCAGTCCGGGTCTTCACCTAGCATTAAGTCCTTCATACTTCTTCCGTCAACGGTATTTGGAATTTCGCCCCCTGCCAGATCAAGAATCGTCGGCATAATATCTTGAAGAGTCACAGGCTCTCGCACAACGGAACGAGCAGGTTTGCCAAAGACAGACGGAAGCTTGATAAGCAGCGGGATATGGGAAGATCCTTCATAAGCATAAGTTTTGCGCCAGAGGTTGTGATCTCCCAGCATATCGCCATGATCGGATGTGAAGATGATTAATGTTTGATGAAACAGGCCGTTATCTTGTAAATATTGAAATAAGCGGCCAATCTGATGATCGATATGATGAATCAGCCCGTAATATCCTGCCCGTGATCTCTTTACCTCTTCTTCACTCCGGACCCCGCGCCATGCATCCGGCTTGGCAGCGTCTTGCGGTACATCGTGAATAGAAGCCCAGTCGCCGACGATCGGTTCTGGAATCTTTTTATTCCTATACAAGTCAAAATAAAAGGGTGGAGCGTCGTAAGGGGAGTGTGGCCTTGCAAATGATGTTTTTAAGAAAAAGGGCTTGCTCGGATCCCTGCGTTCAAGAAACTCGATCGACTTCGTCACCGTCCAATTCGTGGGATGCAGAAATTCAGGGGCATGATACGGCCTTGCCATCCATGAATTCCATCCTATACCGTGATCGGTAAATCCATAATCCCCGGTTTTATGCTCCTCAAACCATTTCCTATAGTCCGAGCGGAAGCCGGGATCATGAATTCTTCCCGATTCGTCCAGTACCGTATTATGAAAGCCATTGAGCGACCGTTGGGGGTAAAAGTGCATTTTGCCTACACCTTGCGTATGGTAACCTAACCTCACCAATTCACCAGGCAAAGTATGGTCGAATCCTCCTCCCATCTGTCCCTGACCCGCTCCCATTCCCAGAATTCCAGTATTCCACGGATTCATTCCAGTCAAAAGCGCGGCCCTTGCGGGTATACAGGAAGGGGAAGGGGTATAGGCATGTTGAAATACAACCCCCTCCGAGGCAAGCCAATCCAAATTGGCCGTTTCAATAACCCGATTCCCATAACAACCTAAAGTATCGAACCTTTGTTGATCGGTCATGATTAACAAGACATTGAATGGCGCAGACATGCGCACATCACCTCCGGTGTAATTAAGAGCGCTGAAGAAAGGAAAGAGGCAAGGGATTCCCTTACCTCCAGACACATGATCTTAACTCTTATTACCTATTCTATGGTTGAGAACGATACACCTTCTAAAGATAAATAATTGCTAGAAGTCCGAAGGATTGCAGTTCAGTAAGAAAATACACCTTTTATTAAAAAATACGGATACCAGTGTATGAACCGGTATCCGTATCGTGTTGGGGTTGCGACCGCTAATCTATAGCAGAAAAGTTGATTTCATCTAACGATAGGAAATCATTCGCGGTGCCCGATTGCAATCTCACATTTCCATTCGCCAGCACTTCGATTACACTTGTTTGATAAACGGCTCCCTCTTTGGATGCTACAATAAATTTCAAATCGGCTTTCGGTCTAAATCCTGCTGGCAGCTGGAAGAGGACGGTGCCTGTGGCGGTCGCGCCGTCTTTGATGACTCCCTGAAGGTATACGTCACCGTTGCTTGTTATCCGGTAGCCCGCATCGCTGTACGGGGTGCCGTAATTGAGCCAGCTTCCCGAGAGTGTAGCTGAATACTTGAAACCCAAGGTTTCGGTCCCAGCGTTTTCAACGGAGGATGCTTCATTTAGAGAAAAGTGATTATCGTATGCTACATCCGTTTCGCTCGCGGTGGAGGCAATACTGACATTATAGTCGGTGCCTTTATAGAAGTCATTTCGTGTAATCAGCACTCTGTTCGCGTTGCCTACAAATAAATTATCCTCCACCGTGTTGGAGTTGATTGAGCCAGTGCCGTTCAGAAGATTCCCTCTCATCATCACATCGGAAACCGCGGCAGTCTCTCCGTCCACCGATACCATATTCCGCTGTCCGACGGCTGAGTCGTGGGGTTGATTTTGAACAATGGTATTGTACAGGATTTCCAAGTTGGAGCCTCCCACTAGCCGGATGGCCCCGGTTTTCGACGTCATATTGTTGTAGGCGATCATGCTGTTCGTTGCGTCCAGTATCACCCCGGTGGAATTGCCGGTAATCGTATTGCCTACAATATACAGCTGGTCGCTTGTTTTTTTCAATTCGATCCCGCCGTAGATGACATTATATTCGATTACCGCTTGGCGCAGCGAACCCGCGTCCACCGCCGTGAGCACAATTCCCTTCCCACCAAGCTGACTGATGATGCTTTGCTTGACCATCATCCGCTCGAAGCCTTCTCCGGCATCGGCTTTCAGGTGTATCGCATGACGGGCGGGGCTGCCGGAAGCCGGAACCAACATAAGTCCCTCCATCCCGAAGTAACCTTTCTGATTCCCGTCAGGACTTACTTCCAATACGTCCGTTGAAGCGGAGACCGTTCCGTCAACTTTCAGAACCGATTTGCTTCCGGCGCCCAACAGACGAACGGGTTTGCCGATAGCTAACAGAGGAGCGCCGGGCGCATCGGAAGATTGGCTTTTCAACAAGTAGACTCCCTCAGGAAAATACAAGGTTCCCCCACCGGTCATGGCCCCAAGCGCCGACCGGATAGCAGCGGTATCGTCTGTCGTGCCGTTGCCGGTTGCACCGAATGCTTTCACATTGTAGTAGGGATTGTTCTCGTATACGGCCCAAGCGGAACTGGGAACTGCCAATATAACTATAGCCATCAACACGAGCGTGTAATATCGGATTCGGATTCGGATTCCCATCGTACAACCTCCTGTTCCTTGAATTTTATCGTACGGAATATCGCACGTTATCGAGCGACAAATAATTGCCGCCGCCGTTCAGCAAGACGACATTGCCCGTTGAGGCTTGCACTTCGATTTGTGCCGCGGCGACGTTGGACGCCACATGAAAAACGCGCGTCTGTGCGGGCCGGTACGCAGCCGGCAGAGTAAACAGGACAGTGCCCGAAACCGGCGAGCCCGTAGACATTTTCAGCATGCCTTTCAAATTCACGATTCCCTTATTCGTCTTGAGGTATCCTGCCGTTTCATAACAGTTCGTCGAACACGGACTTGGGGTGTAATTTTGCCAGTTGGCTCCCGTCACCGTGGCCTCTTTCGGGATCCCCATCGTACCTACGCCTTGATCCGTCACGGTTGTCTCGATCGCAGCCTCCGGTCCGCTGGGTGAGTACACATAGTGCCCTTTGCCGATATCCGTATCCACCGCCGAACTGTCAATAAAGATCGTTCCGTTCTCAGCTTGGAACATCACATTATTGTCGATTTTCGTCTTGGTCGCGTTCACAAGCTTGATATTGTATTCCACATCGTGGTCCCGAACGCCCGGAATGTTGTGGGCGTTCATGTTGTTCCCGATAATTTCGGTGTTGACGACCGATCCAGCGGTTGCTCCGTTTAGCCAGACCATGATCCGCTCGCCAACCGGTGCATCGTTCACCTGGGCGTTTTCGATCTGATTGTACAAAATTTTGACATGGTTGCCCCCGCTTACTTTGACGGCTCCTCTTTTCGTTGTGATATTGTTGTGCGCGATGATGATGTGCGAAGAACCTGCCACCCCTTTGTAATCGACGCCGGTGTTTTTCCCTGTAATGGTGTTGCCGATGATCTGCAATGTGCTTCCGGCGTTCTGCAAGGACATGCCGTTGTTCATGAAGTTATTCTCAAACACGGACGCAAAAATGCTGTTCGGGCTCGAGGGATTGGTCAGATAGACGGCCTGGCCGTTCAAACCTCCGAAGATGCAGTTTTCAACCAACAGCCGGGAGATGTAGCGGCTGCTGTCCACCAAACTGATGTGAAGGACATGACGGCCCGGAATGATGCCGCTGTTGCCCAATTGAGGGTAGACGGCGATATCATCGATCGAGTAAAGCGTTCCTTCATTAAGATCCGGCTCAATCTTAATGATGTCTACGGTAGAAGGCACATTATTTTTCACGATTAGAGTAGAGGCGATTCCGGATCCTTGGATCCGTACCGACTTGGGCAGCTTCAGCAGCTCCGTCTCCGTCGTCTGCTGGCTCAGCAAATAGGCGCCGGCCGGAAAATAGATCGTGCCGCCGCTCGAGGCAGCGGCGATCGCCGCGCGAATGGCCAGAGTGTCGTCCGTAATGCCATCGGCATAAGCGCCGTAATCCATCACATTATAGATACCGTCAGTGGTATCGGCATGAACGGACGGATTGGGAGGCAGTATGGCAAACATGAGAAGCAAGGCGGATAAAGCTGCGATCAGTAAAGAACGGCGGTTGAACAGGAATTTTTTTATCAAATGTATCATCATTAATCCTCCTTCCGATTAATTACCGGCCAAAAAGCGGATGCCGTCAAGCAGGAGCTGCGTATTCCCACCTTGGATCAGTATGACCTCGCCGTTGGGGGCCACGTTGATTTCCCCCGTACCCGTCGAGGAAACGACTGCAAACTTCTGATAGAGCTTCGGCCGATAGCCTGCGGGAAGGGTGAACAAAACCGTTCCTGACGTCGTCGTTCCGTTCTTGATGGATCCCTTCAGGTGAACGATGTTGTCACCATCCTTCATAAATCCGGCTGTTTCCCAGCAAGGGGTACCGCAGCCCGAATTCACCCATGAGTTTAGAAGTGTAGGAGCGAAAAACACTCCACGAGTCTTCGTCGCAGTTGCGTCCACGGCAACGGAGCTGGAGATCGTGCCGTCCAGTTTGTTACTATAGGCGATGTCCGTCGATATAGCGCCCAGCCCGGCACTCACTTCTGTAGCCGATCCGGTATTCTTCAATACGTTTTCGTGGATTCGAACATTGGTTGTATACTGAAGCCGAATAAGCGAGGTAAGGGCTCCGGTTGTGCCTCCTCCATCCAGAACATTGCCTGTGATATCCACTTGAGTGACCCGAGCCGTAGACTGGCCCTTCAGGTTGATCAACGTGCGATCCTCGGCAGCCGCGGCATTCGTGGCGCCGTCTTGTTCGAAAGTATTGTAGAGCACCTTGATCTGAGCTCCGAAGGCAACCCGGATTCCGCCGCCCTTAGCTATGATCCGGTTATAGGCGATGACGGGTGTTGCGGCTCCGGGCACGAGGTCGAGATCAATGCCGATCGTGTTGGATTTGATCGTATTGTGCATGAAATTAAGCGAATCGCCTGCTTTGATAAGTGATATTCCGCCCTCAATCACGTTATGTTGGATGGCGGAAGTGAAAAATCCGTCCTGGTTCGAGTTGGTCAAATAAATACCGTAGCCTCCGAACTGCCGGAACGTATTATTCTCAATGAGCAGTTTTGCCATAAGATTGCCGGCGCCTTGCGGGATATCGATATGTACGGCATGCCGGGCCGGCGGCGTACTGTCGATCGTTTGGGGCTCCAGGGTTAAGCCGATGATGCTAAACCCCCAGCCGGAGCGTAGTCGAATGACATCCACTGTATTCGGAACCGTGTCGTCTACGACCAGAACCGATCCTGTTCCCGCTCCCAGCAGACGGATGGATGCCCGCATTAGAAGCAAATAAGTTTCGTCCAGATCCTGCTGTTTAAGCAAATAACGCCCCTCCGGGAAATAGACGGTCCCGCCGCCCGTCATCCCAGCGAAAAACATCGCATGACGAACCGCTTCCGTATCATCAGTCACTCCGTCGCCTACCGCCCCATAATCTTTTACATTGAGAAACGGGTTATCCTTCCAAGAGGCTGTCCATGGGGCGGCAGCTGCATGAAGCGGTAAAAAAATAATTCCGAAAAGAAGCATGCAGATCATTGCCATTTTGATCCTTCTGTTCGTTTTGAGCGTAAGCACAGTAATCAATCCTCCTTAAAATGAAATAAACTTTACCGCTGCACTAAACTACCTCACCTCCTTTCCGTGTAATCGCTTTCAATTCATTGGCACTCTTGATCGAAGCTGACTAATATGGAGTAGTATCATGACGGTTTGTTTACTTTATAATTGATTATATATTATATTATAAATATAGTATACAATATTAGATATATACAAACAATAAGAATTTTCTCCTTATTAATGCACTATGATAATAAAAAAACTGCATCTCAAGTAGCATTACCTACTTGTGACACAGCATCACAATTCCAGAGCGAAAACGGCTGCTCTCAGCAGTTCCTCTCCTTTTCCGTATTTCGTTTCGTCCCTAAAGGTCAAGCTGACTTCGCATCCATTCAAATTATCGAAAGGCTTTCATTCCTTTTCCGGACAAGCCCACCAATGCAATCTGCCCGTCACCTCTTACCGGTTCGCGTAAACCGTCCATTCCCGGGTCCACATATTGAACAAACCATTGTTCCAACATAGCTTTCATGGCTGCAACCGTATCTGTAAACCGATCATCATCGACCAGATTCAGACGTTCATCAGGATCTGCTTGCATGTTGTACAGTTCATGCGGCCCATAGGGATAACGATGAACATATTTCCATTCCTTGGTCCGTACCATGCGTGCCGGACCGTATTCGTCGCAAACAACGACATTTCCCCTTCCTCCGGACGATGAGGCAACGCCTTCCAGCAACGAAACAAATGACTTGCCAGGCAGCTTATCCTCCTGCAAGCACATCAATCCCGCGTACTCAAGCAGAGTGGGAAGCATGTCATACGCACTGAGCAGTTCCCTGCATACGCTTCCTTCGGGAATGCGTCTGGATTGACTCATCAACAGCGGAACCTTCACTGACGTATCGTACATATTAAGCGGATATGAACCGTTTCCTTTTCCCCACAGTCCGTGGTGACCGCAATTGAAGCCATTGTCGCTTGAAAAGATGATCAAGGTGTCTTCGAGCATTCCTAGCGATTCCAACTTGTTTATAACTCTGCCAATATTGGCATCCATTGCGGTTATCGCCGCGAAGTATCCTTGCAAATGGGCCTTGCGGTCACTTAAGACCGTTGGTACCGCTCTTGTAAACGTACTCCATGGATGCTCGGTCTCTTGAGGACAGGAGTCAAAATTGCAATTCTCATACAGTTTCACATAATCTTCCGGATGCTGTCCGATCCATGGCGCATGAGGCGCAGTATAATTAATGCTCAAGAAAAACGGTTTGCCCTCGTCGCGGCTTTCGTCGATAAAGACCAACGCATCGTCGGTGATCACATCGGTAATATAATCCCTTACAATTTCCTTACTTTGATTTCGATACATCGGCGTTTCGAAATAAGCGCTTGCGCCGCCCTCCAGTACGTACCAATGGTCATAACCTAATTGCGGCTTATCGCTTGCGCCAAGATGCCATTTACCGCTAATCCCGCACCGGTAACCGCTTTCGGCCAATATCTCGGCGATCCCCGTTTGACCTTGCAAATATTCAATGGCTTCCCCCCCTGAGTTGCCCACCGCAATAAAATCATGAACGCCATGCTGAGAAGGGATTTTCCCAGTTAACAGCGATGCTCTGGCCGGCGAACAAACAGGCGATGTGCAGAAAAAGTTGTCAAAACGCATGCCCATTGCCGCGAGCCGATCCAAATTCGGGGTAATGATTTCAGAATTTCCGTAACAGCCTGCTGCCCAGTACCCCATATCGTCCGCCAGCATAAAAACAATATTTGGTGATTTGAATTTATCCCCACCCATTGCGATCCTCCCTAACCTTGATTTGCAATCACCTGTCCCAGCCCTTCTCCCCCGTTGATTCCCCGCAAACGCCGGACGTAAGCGGGCAACTCCCCCTCCACAATACGCTCGCATCCGATCCTGTTCTCGATAATATCAAGAGGCCGATAAAAATATTGCTGCGCAGATTCGTATCCGAGCCGAGAATCGGCAGAAACAAGGCGATAGAACCGTTCCGCCGAGGCAATCTCCTCACGCAGTACCGTGTCCATGTTCGCCGCCGCGGCCAAACGTTCATGCATCCCGGCATTTTCGTCGAATAGCAGATCTCGCTGCATCAAATAGACGATCGCGTTGCGGGTCGTACGCATGATGATCGCGGCCGCCAGTGCGACCCCGTAGTCTTTGCGCGCGGTTTCCTGCAGAGCATTGGGTGCGAATGCGAGCGCTTCTTCCAGCTCCGAAAGCCCCTGCTCCCAATGCAGAAGAACGTCGTCATAGCTTGCAACAACCTCCGCGGGCTCAAAGCCAAGTGTCCAAAGCTTGTAATCCTCTCCCGGCCGGTAAACTCCTGTAGTAGTCGGAGAAGGATGGAATGAGAACTTGTAGGCCGGTCCGAACTGTACCGGACTCGTGTAAATTAACGTAATGGAGAAAGGATACAACGCAAAACCTTCAGCGAACTTAGCCCAGGCCGCGAGCACTTTGTTCGCCCCGCTCTCGCCATAAATGCCTGCCGCCAGGGAGTGCAGCAACTCTTCGTCCTCAGCCTGATCGAGCCAGGCATATTCGCGGAAAATATGCGTATTCGGGGACGGATAGCTGCCGAACGACCAGGATGCCATGACACCTTCGATTCCCGTCTCGCGCATCGCCTTCATCTTGGCGAGGATAAGGCCGGGTACCGGAATGTAGGGGATACTACCGCATTCGAGCGTGTTGGACAGGTTGATCTTGGCATAAAACTTCATGCCGCGTTCCGCGGACAGACGCCGATGCGTAAGTGTACGCTCGGAGGGTCCGGGGCGGCTTATGCAATATTCCTCCGCAACCTTCACGTGATTGCCGACACGAATGTCAAGCCCCCGTTCGAAATCGGTCATAAGCGGAACGTCCGGATCTATCATCGAAATGATACGCGGTGACGGCTCGGGCTCGATGTAATTATTCCAGCTCCATGACCAGGCGATAACCTCGGCATCCGGCTTTGCTTCTTTTGCCCCAAGGCGCATCAGGTTGACCACCTCAGCCACAACCTCAGAAGGATTGCGCTCGGCACAGCGGGGACATAGCGTCGAGAACGGATTACCCCGCGAGTAACAGTTGGTTATGCTTTCCGAGGCCGTGATCGTAATGAGCCCTTTTAATCCCGGGCTCCGTTCGAACAGTTGCCTGACGCCATCACGCAAAAACAACTTCACTTCCGATGTCGACGTACACATCGCATAGAAATTGGCGTCCACCCAGTTGCCGTGCCCTTCCAGCAGGTCCGGATAGGGGCCGTGTCCTTTCACGTGCGGATGGGCGTCATAAAATTTCTCTCGCATGCCGCGCGGTTCATTCGAATACAAGTATACGTCTATCCCGTACTCCGCCGCACGGGACACAAGCGCGTTCAAATTCGCAATCCGCACGTCGCTTCCTTCTCCGAACTCGGGAAATTGCGGCACCTTGACCAAATCCCGCAAGTAAGCCGACATCCAGATCGCGTTGAATCCCATACGCGAGAGCCGAGCCAAGTAACCCTCGGGGTAAGCGTCCCCGTCTTCGCCGATCAACCCGTCGCCATATACTGTAAAATAAGAGAAAATGATGCGCGGAGTGAGAGCCGGTCGGCGCGTCGTCGTCCCTTGTTCAAGGAACGGCCCGCCGCGCCGTCTCAATCGCTCCTCGATCTCATGAATGCCGCGCATCAGACCCCGGTCGGAACTGGCGGTCACCGTGACCGAGTCGGAATGAATGGTCAGTGTAAACGATTCGTCCGCTGCTCCTTCACCAGATTTATTCAGCTTGCAGACAATAAATCGTTCAAGGCCCTGAGGAACGGATTCTTCCGAACGCGCGCGTGAATAAGGCAGTTTCACCCCCAACCCGCTCCACAAAAACTGCTGCAGTTCCTTCGCTGCACGAATGGAGGCTCTTCCCGTACACTCCGCCATGCGGATCGCCCAAGAGGAGTCAATGACCGTTTCTTCCTTGCGGGGACGTTCAGCCGGCTCGGGAGGCGCATCGTTTTGCGGCCTCACAAGGTCGGCGATGAAGGCGTACCTTGGCTCGGCGTTCTCCTTAACGGCGGCGTGCATCCTCTCTGCCGTCCGCTTGATGTCCGAAGTTTCCTCTTCCGGCACCACAAGCGAATCAGCATAGGTAAGACGTCGGCATTCCGGCTTCGGGCCGAGCTTATGGTAAATGTTGTCGTCCAGCAACCGCTCACGCATTTCCCCCCATGTCATGCCGACCAATTCGCAAATTTGATCGAGTGGAAGAACGTCCCAGTTGCGTTTTAATAGGCTGTAACGGTTGCGCAAGAAAATGTGAGCCGTATCTGCAGATTGATCGGGAAGCCCCATCTGCACCGCCGTGCATTTAAGCGCGTCTGCGGTCGCCCCGACGCTTGCCGCCAATCGTTCGACCGGCACCAGATCCCAATTGCGCCATACATACTTGTACCAAGAATTTGGAAAGTCCATGTCAATCGCTCCTAAGAATATCATTTATAAGTAGATGGTTTTGCGGTAGGAAATGGAACGTAGTCAGCCCATGGTCCAGGATCACCTCTTCCATTCTAGTTCCTGATACGTGCTTGTCTCCGCTGATTCAGTCGCTTTCAGGCACATCAACGCGCTCAGCAATCCGTCGTCTAGCGGCGTCCGTGAAGTCTCAGCACGTTGCATGACCCCAATGAAGTTGATGATCAGTTTGGAATCTCCCCCGCCGTGCCCCTCATGTAGTGACAAGTCGACACGATGCGTCTCGATTACCGGCTTATGATGCAGATGAACCAGCACTTCGTTCGAGTACCAATCAAACTCGACTGTTCCCTTATATCCCAGCAGACGAGCCCCGCGTTTTCCAGCTCCTCGACGCGCGAAAAAGTTTTGTGTATAGGACACGTGCATCCCCGTTTCATACCGGATGATCGCGCTGCCGGAATCTTCGTTGCCGGTATCGACGCCAAATGCGCAATATTCCCCGAGATGCTTTGCTGAAATGGTGCTTTCCGGACAAGTATGTCGTTCATCGCAAACTTCGCATTTCAGCCCGGCTGGTTTACCGCCTTTGAAAATTTGTTTTGATTTCATCGCACAAATCGACACCGGTTTTATCCCCAGCAAATAATTGATATAGTCGAAATCATGTGTCGCCTTCTGCAGGAACAGGCCGCCGGTAATTTGCTCGTCCCTGTACCAATTGTGGTAATACACTCCGCCGTAAGGAACATTGTTAACCGCTTGTACATGCTCCACCGTGCCGATTTTCCCGGAATCAACGATATCCTTTACCAATTCGATCAATGGTGTATTCCGCAGCGGGAATGACACGACGACCTGGGAACTGGAAGCATCATATCCCGCCTTCAACCGGAATAGATCGTCGTATGTTGTACTCACAGGCTTCTCGAGAAATAACGGCAAATCCCGTGACAGCACTTTTAGTGCCATCTCCGTGTGTAAATTGCATCGGGTGCCGATAATAATTCCATCCAATCCGCCTTTTCGCAGCATATCGTCGGCATCGTCAAAAAATACCACAGGCTCCGCAGCTTCACGAAGCTCAGATCTAATTTTTTCCCGCTGAGGATCCGCAATAGCGACGATCCGGCTATTCGGGTCCGCTTTCGTCAATCCCTGAAACATGTGATGGACGCGCAATCCGTAGCCAATTACTCCGATATTCAAGCTCAAGCACCTCACTTTGGGCAATCAAATTTGACTTCAATTTTAAAAATAAAAGCGCTTTCATCCTCCTTTTATAAAATCCATTTGGGAAACTGCTTATGTCCGGAAGTCCCCCCATTAAATCACCAATTAGAATCGCTTGCGAGTCTCTGGCATTGGAATGTTCAAAGTTATAAGTATTAGCTATAC
>FWWL01000478.1_pt1 | contig 110239 bp, 99 predicted proteins | sample 2228331 | NCBI WGS metagenome assembly FWWL01 (sample SAMEA103939775, study PRJEB20133) | metagenome | reverse complement strand
GAGGGCGCCGACCGCCATCGGGCGAAGCGCATTCGCGCCACCGATCTCGCCCGGAACCAGATGCGTCGCTGGCCGACCCAGGTGCTGCTCCAGCGCGCGCAGGGCGACGAGCGGTTCATCGCCACGGTGGATCCGCTCGATCCCGATCGTCGGGGCCCCCATCCCACCGACCGAGACGACGAGCGCATCGTCCGGCACTTCGTCCGGGGCGACGATCCGGATGCGCCGGCCCTCGCGCAGGAGCCGGCGGACGTGGAGTTTGCCGTAATACGGATTGCCGCCTCCGCCCGTGCCGAGAATCCCGGCTCCGATCGCGAGGGCTTCCAGTTTCGCCTCGTCGAGTTCCCAGGACACGGTCAGTCCTCCCGCAGGTCACCGACTGCCTTGACGCGGAGTCGCACCGCGTTGGAGGGAAGATACGCGAGCGGCACCTCCTCGACCTCGACGATCTGGACGCTGTCCGGGTCAGCCCCAGCTTCGATCGCGAGCCGGCAGGCGTCCGCGCATGCTGCTTCCAATGCCCGCTCGCGGGTCTGGTGCTCGAGCGAGACGATCCGGTCGATCTCACCGCTCACTTGCGCGATGGCTGCGCCGATCGCGTTGGCGACGGCAGCGTGGGGCGGTCGGATAACCTCGCTCGCCCCCTCGAGCTGATCGGGAACGAGAATGCTGCCGCCACCGACGACCACGACCGGCACAGGGGCAGCTGTCGTTTTCAGGCTATCGACGAGTTCGCTGAGTCGCTGGTCGATCGTCGCCAGGGCGCGCTGGACGAGCTCGCGTGGCAGATGCGCGACGCGTTCCGGAGCACCCAAGCGTGCTCGGCCGGCTGCCACCGCGATGTCGGTCGCCGTGAGCGTCCTGCCTCCGAAGACGAGCGCTTCCTCGCTGAGCCGATAGCCGACGCTCAGTGGTCCGACCGTCGTGCCGTCCGGACTGACGATGCTGCCTCCGCCGAGACCGATCGAGACGACGTCAGGCATGCGGAAATTCGTGCGGACACCACCGATGCTCACCGCGAACGAGGCCTCGCGGGGAAAACCGTGGACGAGCACACCGGCATCGGTCGTCGTGCCACCGACATCGAGGACGACTGCATCGTGCAGTCCGCTCAGGAACGCCGCTCCGCGCATCGAGTTGGTCGGCCCGGAGGCGAAGGTGAGGACCGGATACCGAGCGGCGAACTCGGCAGTCATCAACGTGCCGTCGTTCTGGCTGAGGTAGAGCGGTGCTTCCAGGCCGAGTACGGCGAGTGCCGAGCGGATCGCTGCGATCGTTTCTTCGGCGAGCGGGACGAGACAGGCGTTGAGGGCGGCGGCGTTCTCGCGTTCGAGCAAGCCGAGCCGCCCGATCTCGCGCGAGCGAGTGATCCGGAGGTGTGGCCGGTGCTCGTGCAGGAAGCGGGCGACTGCATCCTCGTGCGCGGCGACGGCCGGCGAGAAGACCGCGCTGACAGCGACCGAGTGGACGCCTTCTCGAGCGATTCGCTCGACTGCTGCAGTCAGCGCGGTCCAGTCGAGCGGGCTGATCTCGCGGCCGTCGAACTGGTGGCCGCCGGGAAGAATAGTCAGGTAGCCTGCGACAGTTTCCCGCAGGTCATCTGGCCAGTCCTCGAGCGGAGGGATCGAGAGCGTCGCGGGCCAGCCGAGCCGCAGGACTGCGATACGGGTGAGGTTCCGGCGCTGGATCACCGCGTTGGTGAAGTGCGTCGTGCCGAGCATCACGGCGCCGATCTCGCCCGGTGCGATCCGTACCTGGTCGAGGACGCTCCGGACTGCACCGACGATCCCGCTGCTCACGTCCGCCGTCGTCGGGTGCTTGGCCCAGGCGAGAACGTCAGCCCTGTCCAGGAGCACCGCGTCCGTATTCGTTCCACCGACGTCGATCCCCAGACGTACCACGGCTCGGCTCTCCTTCTGCTCGCACTGGGGCGAACCAGGTCATCGCCAGAAGTTCGACGAACAGTGCGATGAGCCCGAGAAGCCCGGCATTGAGGGCGGTCAACGCTTCGAGCGACTGGAGGAGCACGCATCCCACGGTGAACAATCCGAGCACGTACCCGCGGCGACGGGCGACGAGCGGATCTGGCTCCTGACCGCGGCGTGCGGCGGCTCGGCGGCTGACCAGCGCGACCAGCAGGGCGTACACCGACGAGACCGCGATGAGGAGCGGCAGGAGGATAACCACCATCGCCAGCACGTCGTCGACCCGACTCGGGTCGATGAACGTCCAGACGTAGAGGGTGGTCGACCAGCCGACGATCGCTTCGATCTCCAGGAAGGGGACACGGGCGAGCCGGGCGAGCGGCAGGAACGTGAGGGCCGGGGCGAGGACGAAGCACGCATAGGCGAGGAGCCGTTCCAGCGCCCAGAAATCCGGTACGGCACCGACGTTGCGCCTGATGACGAGCCAGTAGACGAGGCTCCAGCTCGTTGCGCTGGCCGCGAGCCACACGATCGCGAGGGCGAGCCGTCCGAGTACGCGCATCCGAGCCCTCCCGCGGCAGTCTAGCATGCCCGTCCGGCGCGAGATGCCCGGCTATACTCGCACGCGGGAGGCGACGGTGACGCTGGACATCCGCGTGGACGATGTCGTGCGCCTGCGCAAGCCACATCCCTGCGGATCGACCGACTGGGTCGTCGTCCGAGTCGGGGCCGATATCGGGTTACGCTGTCTCGGGTGTGGCCGGCGCGTGCTCTTGCCGCGACACGAATTCCGCCGCCGGTTGAAGGCGGTCGTCGCTCGCTCGGAGAAGCCGCCCTTCCAGATCCCCCCGAGGACAGCCGATGAGTAGCACGCGTACCCTCGATCCGATCCCGGAGGAGACGGCGCAACTGCGCGGCCCGCTGCTCCGGCACCGGCCATTCCTCATCCTCTGGCTCGTTCAAACGCTGTCACAGACCTCGCAGAACGCGGTCAATTTCGGGCTGCTCGTGCTCGTCCAGGGGGTGGTCGAGCGGACTGGGACGGTGCCGGCCAACACGGCGGTCGGGCTCGCCGTGCTCAGCTTTTCTCTGCCGGCAGTGCTCGTCAGCCCACTTTCCGGTGTGGTGGCCGACCGGTTCGATCGTCGACGCTTGCTGATCGTGACTAACCTGCTCCGCGGCGTCGCGGTCATCGGCCTACTCTTCGTCGAGTCGCGCTGGAACCCGCTCGTCTCGCTGGCTACTATCTATGCGCTCGCGTTCGCGTCGGGGACGGTCGGCCAGTTCTTCGGTCCTGCGCTCTGGTCGATGGTGCCGACAGTGGTCCCGAACGGGCGGCTGGTCCAGGCGAACGCGCTGTTCAACCTGACGTTCACGGCGTCGCAACTCGCTGGATTCGCGGTCGTCGGACCCTTGCTCGTCAAGCTGATCGGCGTGCGGGCCGTTCTGGGTGCGACCGTTGTGCTGTTCGCGCTCAGCGGAGCGCTGAGTATCGCCTTGCCGCGCGCGGGGCGTGCCGGAGTACACAGCTCGACTGCTATCGGGAACACTGCGCGCAGTGTGCTGCGGGAGATGGGAGAAGGGCTCCGTCTGGCTGGCGGGCGGCGCGTGCTCCGCAAGGCGATCGTCTATCTTGCCGTCGCGACCACAACCTATCTGGTGATCGCCGCGCTCGGCCCTGGGTACGTGACACAGGTTCTGGGGCTCGCCAAGGAAGATATCGCCTATCTGGTGCTCCCGGCCGGCCTCGGTGTCGTCGTCGGGACGCTGGTCGTCGATCCGATCACGCGCCGGTTAGGAATCGAACGGACAGCCGATGCGGCGCTCGCGGTCGGTGGCCTCCTGCTCGTCGCGCTCGCGAGCCTGCCCGACCTCTTCGCGACGCCGCGTGGTGAGCTGCTCGCGGCCATCGTCCTGGCTACTGCGCTCGGGATGGCCGATGGACTCGTCCGTGCGCCAGCCCAGGCGCTCCTGCAGCAGGAGGCACCGGAAGAGGCGCGTGGACGAGTGTTCGCGGTCTTCTTCACTGTTTCGAACAGCGTGGCCTTCTTGCCGGTTTTCGGAGCCGGTGCGCTGGCCGATGCGTTCGGCGTGACGACCGTCTTGCTTGGCCTGGGCTGCGTGCTCGCCGGTGCCGGGATCTGGCAGGTCATCGCCCGCCGGCGGAGTGGTTGAGTCTCCGCGTCGCTGCGCCGAGCAGAGGGCGTACGCGCTGGCGGAGTGCTGCCAGGTTGATCGACCAGCCCACGCCCCATACCGTCGGTGCCAGCAGCGACGGATCGTTCGGGTTCCAGAGGCGTTCCCGGGCGCGGTCGAGCGTTGGTGGGCGGAAATCGTACGGTACCGGGCCGATCCGTCCAGTCCAGGTACGCTCGTGAGCAGGGCGGCGGAGCTGCTCGTAGAGCGCTGCCCCAATGAGACCGAGCACGAGCCAGCGGAGCAACCGGGCCAGGCGTCGCATGTGTTCCCTCCCGAACGAGTCATCGCAGGTTCCCACTGCACAGCTTGGCACAGCGCGCTCTCTGGGTGCTGGCTCTGCCTCGCACCGGCGTGGCGAGTGCTTCACCGGCGGCGCCGGCGAGGATCGAGCGCGTCACGGAGCCCGTCGCCGAGGAAGTTGAGCGCCATGACGACGCTGAAGATCGCCAGTCCGGGGAACGTGGCCATCCACCACTGGCTAAAACGGCGCTGTCCCTCGCGGATCATCGCGCCCCATTCCGGTTCCGGTGGCACAGCACCGAGCCCGATGAACGAAAGGCCAGCCGTGAGGACGATGGCAGCGCCGACATCGAGCGTTGCCTTGACGACGATCGGTGCCTGGGTATTAGGCAGGATGTGCACGAGGAACAGCCGCAAACGGCTCGCCCCGAGCGATTCGGCGGCCGTCACGAACTCCTGGGTTTTCACGGCCAGAACCTGAGCACGCATCAGTCGCGCGTACTCCGGCCAGAGAACGACGACGATGGCGATGAGTGCGTTCTTGAGTCCCGGGCCGAGCGCAGCGGCGATTGCCATGGCCAGGACGATCGACGGGAAGGCCAGCACCATATCGGCGAGCCGCATGAGAATCGTATCGACCCAGCCGCCAGCGTAACCGGCGATAGCGCCGATGACCGAGCCGATCGCCAGCGCGCCAGCGACAGTGAGGAATCCGGCCGGAAGCGAGATCCGTGCTCCGTAGAGCGTGCGCCGGAAGATATCACGGCCGAGATCGTCGGTGCCGAACCAGTGGCTGGCGCTCGGTGGCTGGAGCCGTGCGGTGACGTCAGTCGCCAGGGGGTCGAAGGGGACGACGAAGCTGACCGTGAGCGCGACACCGATCCAGAAAACGAGCACAGCGAGCCCAACCAGAGCGGACGGCCGGCGGAGGAGCGCGCGCACCGTCTGCCACACCGGGCGCTCGCTCCAGCGAGGCTGGAGCGCCAGTCTGTCTGCCGCGCGTACCGTCGCCGTCACGGCAACCGCTCCTCACTGGGCGCGAATCCGCGGGTCGAGCACGCCGTAGAGCACATCGGTCACGAAGTTGATCACGACGTAGACGACGGCGATCAACAAGGTCACTCCCATCACGGCTGGTAGGTCGAGCTTCATGGCGGCATCGACGGCGTAGCGACCGATGCCAGGCCAGGCGAAGATCGTTTCCGTCAACACTGCTCCGGCCAGGAGACTCCCGAACGTCAGCCCGATGACGGTGACCGTCGGGATCAGGGCGTTGCGCAGGGCATGACCGAGCACGACGCGGCGTTCGGCGAGTCCCTTGGCTCGTGCGGTGCGGATGTAGTCGGCCTGGAGGACGTCGAGCAGCGCCGAACGGGTCATCCGCGCGATGATCCCCATCGCGTAGCTGCCGAGCACCATCCCCGGGAGGACGAGGTGAGCCAGGACATTGAGAAAGAGCGCGAAGTCACCGGCCAGGAGACTGTCGATGGTGTAGAAGCCGGTGCGGAAGGGTGGAGCAGTGAGACGAGGATCGATCCGCCCTGGCCCGGGGAGGAGCCGGAGGTTGGCGTAGAAGAGCTGCAAGGCCAGCAGCCCGAGCCAGAAGACTGGAAGCGAGACACCGACCAGCGCGATCACGCGGGCGAGGTGGTCGATCCACCGCTCGTACCAGACGGCTGACACGACGCCGAGCACGAGTCCGACGGTTACCGCGAACAGCATAGCGGCGAGCGCCAGTTCGACGGTAGCGGGGAAGCGCTCGCGCAGATCCTGGGCGACCGGCCGGCGGCTGGTGTACGACTCGCCGAGGTCGCCGCGGAGGAGGTTGCGCAGGTAGTAGAGGTACTGCTCGGGTAGCGAGCGATCGAGCCCCCAGCGCTCGCGGTACATGCGCACGATCTCGGGGTCATTGGCGGCCCGTTCCGGAAGGATCGCCATGAGGGGGTCGGCCGGAATCAGGTGCGAGACCGTAAAGGTCACCAAGGTGACCCCGAGCAGCAGGGGAACCGTCACGATGAGGCGACGCAGGACGAACCGGCCGAGCATGCTCGCGCTCCTCGGCTGGTACCTCGCGCGATCAGCTCTTCCGCACTTTGCTCAGATCGACGCCGATGACCGGGTCGAAGACGTACCCTTGCACGTTTTTCCCCACGGCGATCTGGGCTTTCGGCTGATAGAGGCAGAGGAAGGGTGCGTCTTCGTTCAGGAGTCGCTGCCCTTCGGCGTAGAGCCGGGCTCGTTCCTGGGGATCGGCGGTGCGTGCGGCGCGCTGGAAGAGATCGGCGACTTGCGGGTTGTTGTAGGCGACGCGTCGTGCCGCAGCCTCGCCGGGTACACCGAAGGGAATCGCCCAGCCGTGCGGATCGAGAAAGTCCGGCGTCCAGCCGGAGATCGTGGACTGGAGCTTGCCTGCCCGGTAGTCCGCCAACCGCACGTCCGGTGCGCGGGGATCGAGCGTGACGCGGATGCCGATCTTGCTCAGATCGTCGGCGATCTTGCTGGCCAGGACTTCGGAGGACACGCCGCCGACCTCGGTGCCACCGCTGCTGTAGGTGAGCGTCAGCTCGAAGCCGTTGGCGAGCCCCGCTTCGGCCAGCAGCTGGCGCGCGCGTTCCGGATCGGTGCGGTAGCGTGCGTCCTCCGCTTCCTGCACGCCGAGCAACCCGCTCGGGATGACGGAAGGTGGGCGGACGGCTGCGCCGCGCAGGATCTGCTGGATGATGCCGTCGTAGTCGATCGCGTAAGCGATCGCCTGGCGCACGCGCTTGTCGGCGAGTTCTTTGCCGACCTCGGGGCTAGTGTGCATCGCGAAGTACTCAGTATCGAGCGTGTCGCCGCGGACGATCTGTGCGGTGCCGGCCTGCTCGACCTCGGCGATGAGGTCGGCATCCAGGTTATGCGCAGCGTCGATATCGCCGTTCTCCAGGAGCTGTCGCTGGGTGGTCGGATCCGGGATGTGGCGGATGATCACCCGCTCGAGCGCGGCGGGCTGTCCCCAGTAGTTCGGGTTCCGCTCCATCACGATCTCCTGCTCTTTGACCCAGCCTTTGAGGATGAAGGGGCCAGAGCCGGCCGAGTTCTGGTTGAGCCACTCGGTTGCCGTATCGCTCTTGTCAGCGCCTGGCTGGTCGGTTCCGCCATGTTCCTTGACGACAGCCGAATCGAGGATCGAAAAGTTCGGGGAGACCAACATCGCGAGGAAGGCGGCGTTCGGTTCGGTGAGCGTGATCCGGACCGTGTGCTCGTCCGGTGTCTCCATCGACTGGATGATGTCGGCGAGCCAGGACGGATTGTCCTTGAGCTCGCGTAGGCGGTTGAAGCTGAAGACGACATCGGCTGATGTCAGCGGGTTCCCGGAGGCGAACCGAACGCCCTGGCGAAGGGTGAACGTGTAGGTGGTGACGTCCTGACTGATGTCCATCTTTTCGGCCAGGTGGAGGTGGATGGTGCGGATATCCGGCGGCTGGATCGTCACCAGGCGCTCGTAGCAGGCACCCATGACGATCGGTGAGGTGAGTTCGTACTGGCGCGAGGGGTCGAGTGTGATCGTATCGGTGAGCCGGGCGATGACGAAGGTGCCTCCGCCGCTGATAGTGGATGCCGGAGTCTGGGCCGGGGCTGGAGCGGCAGGTGTCTGTTGTGCCGGGGCCGGCGTGGCCGGAGCGGTCGGAGTAGGAGAAGCACCGCGGCAGGCGCCGAGCAGTCCAGCCCCAGCCAGTCCGGCCCCGAGCGCGGTAAGCCGGAGAAAGCGACGCCGGTGCATCGCTGCAGAAAGCCACGCGGATCGCTGCTCGCCCATAGCTGCTCCTCCTCGTCCTCGGTCAACAGGGCTAGTCTGCGGACGGGTCGGGTGTCCTGTCAAGATGGCGGTGCTCGCGGATGGTGTGCAGCATGCACGGGTGCCGGGGGCACGGTAGGGTGAGCGATTTGGCGGGTTCTCTGGCCGAGGGGTATCCTTGAAGGTGGGCAACTCCCCACATGCTGGTGGTCGTCCGCGAGTACGCGTGACGACGCAGCACATTACCAAACGAAGCATCGAGGAGAGGCGCGGAGATGGAAACGGTGTTGATCGTCGCCGCGGCTGTCGTGGTGACCGCGATCGCCGCGGTCGTTGGAACCTACTTGTATCTCCAGCGGGCAGCACGCTCGCGCCTGCGCGCGACCGGGGACGAGGTCCGGCGACTCCTGGACGAGGCGGAGGCACGACAACGGGAAATTCTGCTGGAGGCGAAGGACGCGGCGCTCAAGCTGCGCGAAGAACTCGAGCAGGAGTACCAGCAGCGCCGGCAGCAAGTCGAACGGATCGAGCGGCGGCTGCAGGCGAAGGAGGAGCAGCTCGACCGCCGGTTGGAGAATCTCGAAAAGCGCGAGCGGCGGATTCAGGCCCGCGAGAAGGAAATCGAAGAACGCCTGGAGGAGATCGCACGACTCGAGCAAGAGCGGCAAGCAGAACTCCAGCGCGTCGCGCAGATGACGCTCGAGGAAGCCCGGCAGCTGGTGATCCAGCAGGCGACCGAAGAAGCGCGCGAGATTCTCAACCGCCAGGTGCGGGAGCTCGAGCAGCAGGTGCGCGAGGAAGCGCAGCAACGCGCCCGGATGATCCTCGCGACGGCGATCCAGCGTATCGCCTCCGAGTACGTCGCTGAGGCGACTGTCACCGTCGTGCCGTTGCCGAGCGACGACATGAAAGGGCGCATCATCGGGCGCGAAGGGCGCAACATCCGGGCACTCGAGCAGGCGACCGGTGTCGACCTCATCGTTGACGACACGCCGGAAGCCGTGACGCTCTCGTCGTTCGATCCGGTGCGTCGCGAGATCGCCCGGCGGGCGCTCCTCAAGCTCATTCAGGACGGCCGGATCCATCCGGCGCGCATCGAGGAAGTCGTCGAGAAGACGCGGCAAGAAGTCGAGCAGATCATCTGGGAAGAGGGAGAGCGAGCGGCGCTCGAGGCCGGGGTGCAGGGGCTGCACCCGGATCTGATCCGTCTCTTGGGGCGGCTGCGTTTCCGCACCAGTTACGGCCAGAACGTGCTGCAGCACTCGATCGAGGTCGCTTTGATCGCGGGAGCCTTGGCGGCCGAGCTCGGTGCGGACGTGAATGTCGCCAAGACGGCGGGGCTGCTCCACGACATCGGTAAGGCAGTCGACCACGAGGTGGAAGGGCCGCACGCGCTGATCGGCGCCGATATCGCGCGGCGGCTCGGTCGCTCGGCCAAGATCGTCCATGCGATCGCTGCCCATCACGGCGAAGAAGAGCCACGAACCGTCGAAGCCTTCATCGTCGCCGCTGCCGACGCGATCAGTGGAGCGCGGCCGGGTGCGCGGCGCGAGATGCTCGAGGCCTACATCAAGCGACTGGAAGCGCTCGAGAGCGTCGCGACATCCTTCCCCGGTGTCCAGAAGGCGTACGCCATCCAGGCAGGGCGCGAGGTGCGCATCCTGGTCAAGCCGGATCAGATCGACGACTACGGTGCACTGCGGCTCGCCCGCGACGTCGTGAAGAAGATTCAGGACACGCTCGACTATCCCGGTCAGATCAAGGTCACGGTCATCCGCGAAACGCGCGCGATCGATTACGCACGCTGAACAGCAGCCGGCGTCCCGTGGGCGCCGGCTGCTCTCGTTTCGGATACCATCGTCCACTCGTGCTCCAACGAGCCGGTCGAGGGCATGGGCGCAACCGATCCCGGTGACGTAAAGGTGCGCTGGTATTGACGGCTCGCGTGACGTATGGTACGCCTACAGGCGGCTGCAGCCACGGGCTGGGCCGTCGCGACGGTTGTTCTGTGCCGATTCGGAGAGCGGTTCCAACCAAGCGAGAGGAGTGGGGGACAGCGCAAAGCATCGGACACGCTGCTCGGATCGGATTCTGGCTGGGCAACGCGCGTGGCAGTGACCCACATCCATCGGAGGAGTTCGGAATGGAGCGCTTCTTCAGCAAACTCGATTTGCGTGAAATTAAGATCGGTACCGAGGCGAGCTTCCCGCCCGAGGAGGAGGCATACGAGGTGCAGGAGCGCGCGGAGGGTCAGGCGACTGGTCAGCGGCGACGCAGCGAAGTGCTCAAGGTCTCGGCTCGCTCGCGGCCGAGTGCGGTCGCTGGTGCGATCGCCGGTGTTGTCCGCGAGGTCGGGCGCGCTGAGGTGCAGGCGATCGGTGCCGGCGCGGCCAACCAGGCGATCAAGGCGGTCGCGATCGCGCGCGATTACCTCGCTGAATCCGGCATCGATGCGGTCTGCCTGCCGTCGTTCATCACGGTCACGATCGGCAACGAGGATCGGACCGCGATCCGCTTGATCGTCGAACCGCGCTGAACGTTCACGGGTCCCCGGTCAGCCGGCCGGGGACCCGTTTTGTCTTCGGCAACGCTCCGATGGGAACTGTCGATCTCCACACGCATACGACCGCGTCCGATGGGCTCCTTTCGCCGCGCGAGCTCGTCCGTCTCGCTGCGGAGCGTGGGATACGCGTCCTCGCGGTGACCGATCATGATTCGGTCGCCGGCATTCCGGAGGCGCAGCAGGCTGCCCGCGAGCACGGGATTCTCCTCATACCGGGGATCGAACTCAGCACGGCGGTCGAACGCGGCGAGGTGCACCTGCTCGGCTACTGCATCGACCCGCATCGCCCCGCTCTCGAGAGACATCTTCACCAGTTGGTGGCGGCACGGCGCGAGCGTGCCGTCCGGCTGGTCGAGCAGCTGCGTTCCCTCGGCTTCCCGGTCTCCCTCGACGAGCTCGAGGCGGTCGCCCAGGGCGGCACGATCACCCGTGCCCACGCTGCACGCCTGCTCGTCGCCAAGGGCTACGTGTCGTCGATCGACGAGGCTTTCGATCGCTATCTGGGCCGGAACCGCCCGGCCTACGTGCCGCGCAGCTATCCCAGCCCGCGCGAGGCAGTCGAGATCGTCCGGGCGGCTGGCGGGGTCCCGGTGCTCGCGCACCCGCTGAGCGCGGACGACCTCGAAGAGACCCTCGCCGAGTTGATCCCCGCTGGGCTGGCTGGTCTGGAGGCGTGGTACGGCGAATACACGTTCGAGCAGCAGCGCGAGCTCGCAGCACTCGCCGAGCGCTACGGTCTCATCGCGACCGGTGGGAGCGACTACCACGGCCCCGGATTTCGAGCCGGCCGCGAACTCGGGGCAGTCGATGTCCCGCTGGCAGCCGTCGAGGCGCTCCTTTCCCGTGCTCGTCGCGACGGCAGTCCGCCTGCTACACTGCCTCTCCAGTGAAGGGCCGTGGTACTCAACGAGTGACGCTGCGAGATGCCGGTGGCCGATTCCTCCCGGGAGACAGCACGAGTCGTCGAAACACCTGAGGCACCGTCGCGACCGGCGCGGAGCCGGCGGCAAGCGCGGTTGGAACGGGCTAGTTCGCCGATCGGCCGGTTGCTCCGCTACGGCGGGCTCTTCATCGGGGCGCTCGTCGGCTGGTCGTTCGGCGGTATGCTCGCGGCGCGGCCCGAACTTGTCGCTGTCTCGCAACTCTTCCTCGCCGCTGTGCTGGCTGGTCTCGGTTTTCTGACGACGCCCTATATCGTCTTCGACCTCGTGGACGTGGTCGTCCAGCGCTTGCGGCGCCTGACGCTCGAGGCCCTCCTGGTCAGCTTGGCTGGCGCCTTCGTCGGCGCGCTCCTTGGCCTGGTGCTCGCCTGGCCGCTGGCGCTCCTGCCTCGACCGGCTGGCCAGATCGTGCCGTCCGTCGTCGCGCTCTTGACGACCGTGATCGGCGCGCTGGTCGCCCACAGCAAGCAGAGCGAAGTGCTGGCGCTCGTCGGGCGAAAGCCTCCGGCGAGCGAACCCGTGCTCGTCCTGGACACGAGCGTCCTCATCGATGGTCGCGTACGGGATCTCCTGCGGCTCGGTTTCCTCGACGGCCGGGTCCTGGTGCCCGAAGAGGTGCTCCGCGAACTCCATCTGCTCGCCGAGCACGATGATCCGAGCCGGCGCGCGCGCGGACGGCGTGGGCTCGAGCTCCTCCGTCGCTTGCGGGAAGAACTCGGTTCCCGGCTCGAGGTCGTGCCGGCCGCGGTGCCGCCGCGCAACGCGGACGACGCGGTGGTCGCGTGGGCGAGCGAAGGCAACGGCAAGCTGCTGACCTGCGATCAGCAACTCGCTGATCTTGCCCGAGTCCGCGGCATCATCGTGCTGAATCCGAATCAGCTGGCCGAAGCGTTACGGAGCCCGATTCATGCCGGCGACCGCCTGACGCTGCGGCTGGCCGGTGAAGGGCGCGAGGCGGACCAGGCGATCGGCTATCTGGAGGACGGAACGCTCGTCATCGTCGAGCGGGCGCGGCATCTCATCGGGCACGACGTGACGGTCGAGGTAACCCGAACGCTCCAGACCGCTGGCGGGCGACTCGTCTTCGCGCATCTCGTCGAGCAGGGTAAAACGCGATGAGCTGTGGTGCGGTCGTACCAGCCGCCGGGCGTGGGCAGCGACTCGGTGGGCGGGACAAGGCGCTCGTCCCGCTGGCCGGGCGCCCGGCCCTGGCCTGGGTGCTCGAGGCGCTCGATCGCTCCGGGACGGTCGACATGCTCGTGGTCGTGACGAACGAGGCGAACAGCGCGGCGGTCGAAGCGCTCTGCTGCTCGCTGTCGCTCACCGTGCCGGTGCGCCTGACGCTCGGTGGAGCCGAGCGGGCGCTCTCCGTCCGGGCTGGGGTCGAAGCGCTCGACCCGCATCTGCGCTTCGTACTGGTGCACGATGCGGCACGTCCGCTGGTGACACCCGAGCTGATCCAGCGGGCGGTCGAGGCGGCACAGCGGCACGGTGCGGTCGTCGCCGCTGTGCCGGTCGTCGACACGATCAAGCAGGTGACGCTCGATGGGCGGGTCGTGACGACCCCGGACCGGGCGAGCCTCGTGGCGGCGCAGACACCGCAGGTGTTCCGCTTGGACTGGCTGCGCGAGGCGTACCAGCGTGTCGGTGCGGGTCTGGCAACGGCGACCGACGAAGCGGTGCTGCTGGAACGAGCCGGGTTTCCGGTGTACGTCATCCCTGGCGATCCCGAGAACCTGAAGGTGACGACGCCGCTCGATGTCGCGATCGCGGAACTCGTCCTCGCACGAAGGGGGCAGCGATGATTCGGGTCGGTCTGGGATACGACGTGCATCCGCTCGTCCCAGGGCGGCGGCTCGTTCTGGGCGGTCTGGAGATCCCGGGTACGATCGGTCTGGCCGGGCATTCCGACGCTGATGTCCTCTTGCACGCGATCGCTGATGCGCTGCTCGGTGCTGCCGGGCTGGGGGATCTCGGGGTGCATTTCCCGCCGGACGACGAGCGCTGGCGCGACGCGTCCAGCAGCGAACTCCTCCGGATCGTTCGCGATCTCGTCCAGCAGGCGGGATGGCGCATCGTCTTCGTCGATGCGACGGTGATCGCGGAGATCCCGCGGATCGCTCCTTACCGTGAGCGGATGCGCGAGCGTATCGCCGAAATCCTGGAGTTGCCGGTCACCTCGATCAGCCTCAAGGCGACGACCAACGAGCGTCTCGGCTTCGTCGGGCGTGGTGAAGGGATCGCTGCGCTCGCTGCCGTGACCGTGGAGGCTCGTGCCACCGAGCAGGAACGGATGGGGTGAAAGGGGTGGAGCGTGCGCGTCCTGCTGCAGCGGGTCAGTCGCGCCAGCGTGACGGTCGATGGGCAGGTAGTGGGCGCCATCGGACCGGGACTCCTGCTGCTGGTCGGTGTCCGTCGCGGTGACGACCAGGCGACGGCCGAATGGATGGCGCAAAAGGTCGCTAACCTGCGCATTTTCGAGGACGAGGCGGGGAAGATGAACCGCTCCGTTCTCGAGGTCGGCGGCAGCGCGCTCGTCGTGTCCCAGTTCACGCTCTATGCCGACGTGCGCAAGGGGCGCCGGCCGAGTTTCATCGAAGCCGCCCCACCGGAGGAGGCGCGCCCGCTGGTCGATGCCTTCGCCGCCGCGCTCCGTCGCCTAGGGTTGCCGGTGGAGACCGGTGTCTTCGGCGCGCACATGGACGTGGAGCTGGTGAACGACGGTCCCGTCACGATCTGGCTCGACAGCGCCGAGCTGCGCGGCACAGCAGAAGACTAGGACTTTCTGGTACCGTGCTCGCGCGCACCAGCGTGCTACACTGGCCTCGTGAGGGTCGAGCGCAACGGGGGCGCGCGTGTACTGCCCGCAGTGCGGCCAACGGATGAGCGACGAGCAGACGGTCTGTCCGACGTGTGGTGCGGTCGTCGCTGGCGAGGTGTCCGGCGGAAGCACGTGTCCCCAATGCGGCGCTGCCCGGGCGCCGGACGATACCTACTGCCGGCAGTGCGGTGCGATCCTGCCGCTCGATCTGGCTGCGCTCGGCCTCGGCGACGTGGAGCCGGCTGACCTGGATACCGGTCGCATCGAACTGCCCGAATGGTTGCGCACGCCGGAGACCGAGGCCGCGGGCGGTGCGGGCGCGCTCGTGAGCGATCTCGATCTCCCGGAGTGGCTGCGCGAACCGGGTACAGCGGAAGATGCTGCGCTCGAACCGGTCCCACCGGCCGCGGCATTCACGCTGCCGCCGGTCGCGGCGGTCTGGAGCCAGCCGGCTGCAGTGGAAACGGTGGCGATGCACCTGTTCGAACCGCTTCCGCTCCTGCTCGTTCCGGAGGTGGCCGAGGCAGGCCCGGCTCCAGTGGGCGCGGCAGCGAGTGCGCCGGCCGGTGAGCGGAGCGTGGTGCGGATCGCGCTCATCCTCGCGCTGGCCGTGTTGATCGGCGTGGCGGTGTACATCGTGTGGGTCAGCCGGTGAGCAGTCGCGTGCGCGGGGCGAGAGCGGGGGAGGGGCGATGCACAGCGCGGTGATCGTATCGCTCGGGCGATCGAGTTCCCGCGTCGTCGTCGCCGATCGTGTGGAGGGACAGCCTCGCCTGCTCACCAGCCTCACTGTTCCCGGGCGGCAGCCGCTCGACGCTGTCCGCCAGGCCGAGCAGTGCCTCGGTCGCGTGCTGCTCGAGGACGGTCAGCCAGTTCGGCCGCGCCGGCCGCAGGGTGACGGCGCCGACGCCTGGGTGGTGGTCGGCGCGCCAGCGACCTTGCCGGCGCTGGCGCTGATCGCGGTGGACGGCGCGCACCCGCTGGTCGATCTGGCCGTCCGTGCCGCACATGCGTCGCTCGTTCGCTTGCACCGGATCGATGCGGACGCGTCGCTCACGCCGACGCGGCTGGCCCAGCAGCTGCGTGCCATCCAGCCTGCCTTCTTGCTGCTTGCCGGAACGGAAGACCCGGTTCGCTGGGAATCCGTGCTCGCTGGTCTCGCGAACGTCCTCGGCGAGGGCCCGCGCCCCGAGCTGGGGATCGTCGTCGCGGCGGAGGCGGTCCAGCAGCGAGTCGCCGAAGCGCTCGGTGAACAGCTGGAACTGATGGGCGTCGACCCGAACGCGTTCGTCCCAGCCGAGGTGATCCGTGCCATCGTCGCCGAATTCCGCTCCCGCACGGTCGCACGGCTGCGCGACGAGATCGGAACCGAACTGGCCGAGCGCCTGGTCGACCGGTTGACGGCGCTCGAGCGGGCGGCAGCCTTCCTGGTTCGCCGTGCGGAGCAGCGTCTCGTCTTGCTCGACTTCGAGCTGGGAACCCTGACGCTCTGGGCTCGCCCTGACGGGATGCTCACGCTGTTCCAGGCCGAACGCGATCCCGGCCCCGAGGCACTGTCGCTCACCGAGAGCGACGGGGAGGCGATCCGTCGCTGGACGCCCTGGGCGTTGAGCGACGACGACATCGCGGACTGGCTCGCGAACCGTTCCCTGCGACCGACGAGCGTGCTGCTCGATCGACGCGATCAGGTGCTGCTGGCAGCCGTCCTCCGCGCCCTGCTCGAACGGAGCGCTGCGCTGGTCGAGCGACCGGCACTGCGCGAGGACGTCACGCTGGTGACGCTGGGCCCGGCGTTCGCCGCGATGCCGCCAGCGCTGGCAGTCCTCTGCGTGCTCGACGGACTACAGCCGCTCCCAGCGAACGGGATGCTCAGTATCGCACTCGACGAGGCGGACCTCCTGGCTGCGGGTGGCGCGCTGGCGGAGGAGCGCAGCGGCTACGCCGCAGCCCTGCTAGAGCGTGACGGGTTGCTGCCGCTGGCGCACGCCGTGGTGCTGTCCGGCGATGGTATCGAGGGTGCGATCGCGGTGCGCGGTGAAGTGCGGATCGGTGAGTCGATCCGGCGGTTTTCCGTGCCATGGGGAAGCCTGCACACGCTCGCGGTCCCCTTCGGGTCGACGGTGGAACTGACGCTCGAGCCGGAATCGCACGTACGGATCGGCACGCTCGATCCGGGTGTGGCGCTGCGCTTCACCGGTGCCGCGGCGCTGAGCTGGACGCGGCTGGGGATCGTGATCGATGCGCGGGGGCGACCGCTCGCGTTACCGTCCGACCCGAGCGCGCGGGTGCGGCGGTTGCATTCCTGGCTCGCCGATCTCGGTTATTCGGTGGGAGGGCTGCCGTGAACGGTGTGGCACGTCTCCCGCTCGTGGCTGTCGATGCCGAGTGCGAGGTGCGGCGACGACTGATCGAGCCGGAGTTCCAGGTCGGGGCGACACAGCTCGTCGAGCCGGAGACGGTCGTCGCGGTCGCGGCCACCGGTACGGGGCAGTCGGTGCGGATCGCCGTCGCGGTCGAGCTCGGCGTTTCCCCGCAGGAAGCCACGCGCTGCCTGGTACGGGCGCTCGGCGACCGAGTCGAGGCCGGGGAGGTGGTCGCGGCGCGCCGGCGCGGCCTCCGGACCTTTCAGGTGACGAGCCCGATCGCCGGCCGCCTGGAGCGGTTCGACGAGGAGACCGGTTCCTTGGTCGTCGTCGCCGAAGCGCCGCGCCAACCGGTCCGTGCGCTGGTCGCTGGCGAGGTACGAGCGGTCCAGGACGACACGCTCGCCATCCGCGTGGTCGGCGACCTGGTGCAGGGGACGGTGCTCCTGGGCCCGGAGTGTGCGGGGCCACTGGTCGTGCTGGCGGACCGGGTCGACCGCGAACTGCCGGTCGAGGAGTTCGACGAGCGGTGTCGTGGTGCGGTCGTCCTGGCCGGGATGACCGTGAGCAGCGCCGCATTGCGCCGGCTCGCCGACGTCGGTGCGGCCGGCGTCCTCGTCGGGGGACTTTCGCTGAGCGCGCTCGAACCGTTCATCGGCGGGCGCTCGGGCGAACGGATGCGTCAACTCGTCCTGACGGGCGAGGCGGCCTGGCCGCTCTCCTTGGGCGTCCTGCTCCTGGAGGGGTTCGGCCGGCTGCCGCTCGCCGAACCGGTTTTCTCTTTCCTCCAGGAGCGGAGCGGTCGCTGGGTTTCGCTCCTCCGGGCCGAGAGCGTCGGGCTGGAACAGCCGGTCGCGCTCGTCTCCTCCCGCAGTTTCCAGGGCAGGCCACTGGAGCCGGTTCCGCTCGAAGCGGGTACCCCCGTCCACGTCGGTATCCCAGCCCGGCCAGGAGTCGGCCGGTTGCGCAGTGCTCCCTTCCGCTCCCGCACGTTCGACGGCTTTATGTTCCCGGCGGTACTCGTCGAACGTGACGGGCAGGTCGACCAGGTACCGCTCGATCTCGTCACGCCGCTCGGCCTCAATCCGTGAGGCCTGGTACACCGCGCTCTCGCCGGCGTTGCGCATAGATCGCGGCCACCTCGTCTGGTGTGCGCGCGAGTTCCTGCCGGAGTTGTAGGAAGCGCAGGAGCGCGTTGCGCGTCAGCAGGCCGAGCAGCCGGCTGTCATCGACGACCGGTATCTGATGAATCTCGTGCGCAGCCATCAGGCGGAGCGCCCGTTCGAGGTCGTCCTCGGGGTTCGCGGTGATCAAGCGCTCGCGTGGCGTCATCAGGTCACGGACGCGACGGACTGGCCACTCTTCCCGTGGCGCGTGGCGGACATCGGTCAGCGTCACGATCCCCACCAGCCGGCCGTCTTCCACGACCGGGAAGCTGCGCACGTTGTAGGCGAGGAGCGCGTCGACCAGTTCGTCGATCGTCAAATCGGGTCCGATGGTCGGTGGGTCAGGATCCATGAGCTGGCCGACACGGACGCCCTCGAAGAAGCGCCGAATGAGCAGCTGCTGGTAGGACTGATTGGCCGCGTTCTGTAAGAACCAGCCGAGGGCGATGAGCCAGATGCCAGAGAGCGGCGAGCGGAAGACGAGAAACAGCCCACCGGCCATGAAGAGGAAGCCGATCGCGACACCGATCCCGGCAGCGATCCGCGTGGCCCGGAGGACGTTCCGCATCGCACCCCACAGGAGCGCGCGCAGGACGCGGCCACCGTCCAGGGGATAGGCAGGGATCGAGTTGAAGGCGACGAGAATCAGGTTGGCCCAACCGAGATATTCGAGTACGGCTCCGAGTTGCTGATTGACACCCTCGACCAGTGGCCAGAGCAGGATCGACCCGGTACCGATCACCAGACTGACGACCGGGCCGGCGATCGCGATCAAGAACTCGTCGCGGGCACGCCGTGCCTCGTCGGCCAGCTGGGCCACGCCACCGAAAATGAAGAGGACGATACTGATGACAGGGACGCCACGCGCTTGCGCGACGAGCGAGTGGCCGAGTTCATGGGCCAGCACCGAGGCGAAGAGCAGAAGGCTCGACAGGGCGCCGACTGCCCAGTAGGTTCCGGGAGACCAACCCGGGTACCAGCTGGGAAAGACGCCGGCGGCCAGCGAGTAGGTGAGCAAGGCGAAGACGAGGAGCCAGCTATAGTGCAGACCGATCTCGATGCCGCGGATCCGTCCGAGACGGATGGACGCTTCCACTGGTGTCCTCCAGCGTGGTAACCGAAAAGTCGCGTCCGGAGCGCTCGCTGCACTCTACCAGAACGTCCTCTCCGGCAACGATCCCGATCAATCCTAGCACCGGGTGGGCCGCGCTCATCCGACGACCTCGCGGAAGACGCGGAGGAAGTTGAGGCCGAGCAGCTTCCGCAGTTCCTCTTCGGTGAACCCGGCCTGCGCGAGTGCAACCGTCAGGTTCGGCCAGTCGGCGAACGTCTCGTAGCCTTCGAGGCGGTACTCTGGCGTCAAACGATGCTCGGCCAGCCGGAAACCGGTCCAGTCGAACGCACCTGGCAACGCAGCTGGCATCTCCGGCGGATACTCGATAAGCGAACCGGTCCGCGAACTCGGCGGCCCCATCTTGTCCGTGCCGATGCCGACGTGGTCGATCCCACAGATGTCGACCAGATGCTCGACGTGCCGGACGAAGTCGTCCAGCGTCGCGTGCGGCTGGCTGCTGATGAATCCCGGCACCACCACCACGCCGAAATATCCACCGCGTTCGGCGACGGCGCGTGCCAATTCGTCCGATTTCGCCCGGGGGTGCCCGGAGAGCGCCTTCGCTGCCGAGTGCGAGACGACCGGTTGGGTCGAGACCGCGAGCGCGTCCCAGCCGACCTGCTCGCTGCAGTGACTGATGTCGACGAGGATCCGAAGCTCGTTCAAGCGCTGGACGACCTCGATGCCGAAGGTCGTCAACCCGCCCTGGTAACGTTCCGTGCAGCCGTCGCCGACGAGGTTCTGCAGGTTATACGTCAGTTGCACCATGCGGAGGCCGAGATTGTGGAACAGGTCGATCCGATCCAGGTCGTCGCCGAAGGCGAGCGTGTCCTGGAAGTCGATGACGATCCCGTGCTTCCCCTCGCGGTGCGCTCGCTCGATGTCGGCTGCTGTGCGGACGAGCCGTAGATCGTCGGCGAGGATATCGACGATGGCGTGCGCCTGGGCGATCCGGCGGACTGCCTGCTCGAACGCCTGGCTGATCGGTCCCGGCCCGGAGAAGGTACCGCAGGCGACCGTCACCCCGGCCCGTCGCCAGAGGTCCAGATAGGCCTCCCGTGCCTCGGCGGACTCTCGCAGCTCGCGCACGACCAGCGCTTCGAGAACGGGTTGTACTTCGGCCCGCGTGCGACCGAGCCGGGCGGAGTCCTGAAGCAGGGCGCGCATGCGCGGCGTGAAGAGCGCGCCGGTGGTGATCGGCGGTTGCTGGGAATCGATGACCAGCGCCTCGGCGTGCAGGGCGCGCGCTTCCTCAGGGGTCAGGGTCGGTTTCCGCCGAGGCATCGCGGCCGTCCTCCTCTCGATCGCTGCGCTGCTCGGCGGCAGTGTACGTGGGGGACGATGGCTCGGCAAGCGTCGGGTCGTCCCCGCACCCGATCCTGGCGAGCACTTCCTGCCAGAGCGCTGCGACCTGGCGCCGGGTCTCTTCGATCGACCCGCTGTTATCGATGACTCGGTCAGCGCGAGAGACTTTCTCCTCCTGCGGGGGCTGGGCGCGGATGCGCGCCAGCGCTTCTTCCTCGGTCAGGCCGTTCCGGGCCATGAGTCTGGCCAGTTGCTGCTCCGGGCGGCAGGTGACCACCCAGACCTCGTCGCAGTCGCTGGCCAGGCTCGACTCGAACAGTTTGATCGCGTCGATGACGACGACCGGCCGCCTGCTCGCGGCGACACGCTGCCGGATGGTGCGCACGATGACCGGGTGGGTGATCGCCTCCAGTCGCCGGAGTGCCTCGGGATCCCGGAAGACGATCGCACCCAGCGCGCGCCGGTCGAGCGAACCGTCCGGCCGCAAGATCTCGGTGCCGAACTCCTGGACGATGGCAGCCAGGACGGGGCTACCTGGTCCGGTCACGTCGCGTGCGACCTCGTCGGCGTCGATCGTCTCGGCGCCGCGGGCGGCCAGCTCGCGCAGGACGAGCGACTTGCCGCAGGCGATGTTCCCGGTGAGGCCGATCACGTACGGTCGGCGTCGCGTCACGGCTCGCTCCCGACCTGGACGGCTGCGAGTTCGTCCTGGAGACGCTCCCACTGCGCGTAGGCGCGCTCGATCTCCTCCTGCAGCCGCTCGTAGGCGGCACCCAGCTCGGCGACGGCTTCCACGTCCTGGCGGGCGGTCGCCTCGTCGAGCTCGTCGGCGAGTTCGCGCAGCCGCGTCTCGAGTTCTTCGATCGCTCGCTCGGCCTGGGCCAGCTCACGCTCGATCTGCCGCGGCGAGCGCGCACGTCGGGGCGGGGTGGCCTGGGGTTGGCGCGTCGCCCGCTCGTTCGGTTGGGCAGGTACGTTCCGTTGCCGTGTCTGTTGGTAGTCGCTGTAGTTCCCGAGCGAGACGGTGAGCTGCCCGTCCTCGATCGCCCAGACCGTGGTCGCCAGGCGGTCGATGAAATAGCGGTCGTGCGAGACGAAGACGATCGTACCGTCGAAGTCGGCGAGGACGGCCTCGAGCGCTTCCCGGCTCGGGAGGTCGAGGTGGTTGGTCGGCTCGTCGAGGAAGAACAGGTTGGCGCGTTCGAGGGCGAGGAGTGCGAGTGCCAGGCGCCGGCGCTCGCCGCCGCTGAGCGCGCCGACCGGTTTGAACACCTCGTCACCCTCGAAGAGGAAGCGGGCGGCGAAACGGCGGGCTTCCTCCTCGCTGAACGCGTGGCGTCGCAGGAGCGTGTCCAGGATCGTGCGCTCCTCGTCGAGCTGTGGCTCCTGTGCCAGGTAAGCCGGCTTGATGTTGTTGCCGTACCGGATCGAGCCCTCGAGCGGTCGAAGCTCACCGATCAGGGTGCGGAGCAATGTGCTCTTCCCGGCCCCGTTGGGACCGACGATCGCGATGCGATCACCGCGCTGGACGGTGAGTTCGGGGGTGCGGAAGAGACAGAAGCCGGGATAGCCGATCGCCAGCGGTGAGGTGGCGAGCACCGTTCGGCTACTCGATCCGCTTGCCGGGAGCGTGACGTGCAAGCGTGCCACTTCGCGCGGGCGCTCGAGCCGTTCTAGGCGAGCGAGCTTCGTGGCCCGCCCGCGGGCCTCGCGTGCCCGCTGCCCAGCGCGGTAGCGCTGGATGAAGGCTTCCTCCTTGCGGATGTAGGCCTGCTGTGCTTCGTAGGCCGCCAGTCGCTCGGCGAATCGCTTGGCTCGCAGCTCCAAGTACCGCGAGTAGTTGCCCGGATACTCCTCCAGGCGACCGAAACACAGCTCCAGCGTCCGGCTGGTGACCTGGTCGAGGAAGTAGCGGTCGTGCGAGACGACGAGGACAGCGCCACGCCAGCGCTGGAGGAACGTCTCGAGCCAGTCCAGAGCAGCCAGGTCGAGGTGATTGGTTGGCTCGTCGAGCAAGAGGAGGTCGGGGTCGGCCAGCAAGGCGCGCGCCAGCGCGAGGCGCGTCCGTTGCCCGCCGCTCAGCTGCTCGACTGGCCAGGCGAGCTGGTCGTCACGGAACCCCAATCCGGCTAGGACTTGCCGGGCTCGCACCGCGAGGTCGTAGCCGCCGGCTGCCTCGAAGCGGAGACTCGTCCGCTCGTAGGCGGCGAGCAGCTGTGCCTGCTCCCCTGGGTCGCGGGCGCTGGCCAGGCGTTCCGTGAGTTGCAAGAGTTCGTCCTCCAGCGCGCGGACATGCGCGAATGCATCCAGCGCTGCCTCGAGCACCGTACAACCAGAGGGAACCGTCGCCTGTTGCGGGACGTAGCCGAGGCGGAGCCCACGCTGGAGCACGATGCTCCCGTCGTCGGGCGCTTCCTCGCCCGCGATGATGCGCAGGAGCGTGCTCTTGCCAGCTCCATTCGGGCCGACCAAACCGACCCGGTCGCGTTCGAGCAGCTGGAAGCGCACGCCGGTGAACAGCGTGTGGGCGCCATATGACTTGGCGAGGTTCTCGACGGTGAGGATCGTGTCCGGCATCGCTGCTCACTTTCGCTCGCGCCAGGCGCTTGGCGCGCTTTCGAGTCGATAACTATACTCACGTCCGTGTCGCCGATGGCGTGACAGGAAATGGGTGCGTTCGGGGTCGAACCGGGGTGAAGACGACCGTATCCGGCAACGGGTGTTCGGGCACGAAGGCGATCGGGCATGTGCGTGCGGTACGCTTTCCTTCGCCCGGTGTCTCGCGTCGTTTGCTGATGCATCGAGGTGCCTCGTGACCGGTGGGTGCGGTCGTCACGGTGTCGTGCTCCGGCTCGTCCAGTCGTGCCGAAGACGGCAGGGCAGCACAGCTGGTGGGTGGGAAAGCTCGTGCACGACGGCGCGATATTGAATTCCTGGGAACTGCGTAGTATCACTGGGCTGCCGCACGAAGTCGGTTCGGGTCCGAGTAGGCCGTGAGGAGTGCGCGCGGTGACCAAGGCGGAACGGCGCGGAAGGACCAAGCGGTCGCGCGATGTGATGACCAAGGCCAACGGGTCAGGTGAGCTGCCGGTCGCGGTCGATGCGGCCGCCATCCTCGCCGCTGCACGGGCACAGGGGCGCTTGTCGCGGGAGCAGCTCCAGACCTTGATCGATCTGCTCGGGCCGGATGCTGCCGATACGGTCGTCGCCGAGCTGCTCGCCGAGGGGCTCGCGGTTCCGCTCGAGGACGGGCACACGCTCGATGGGCAGCTCTCCGGCTGGGAGGTCGGCGAGGAGCCTGACCCGGATCTCCTGGTCGACGACCCGGTGCGGCTTTATCTCGCCGAGATCGGACGTGTCCCCTTGCTCACGGCTGAGCAGGAGGTCCAGCTCGGGCGCGCGGTCGAGCTCGGTGAGTATCTGAACGAATGCCGGCGGGTCGCCGGTGACGATCCGACTGCGCTGCTCCGAGCGATCTGGCTCCGTTTCTGCGACGGCTGGCCGCTGGTGGCGGCGTTCGCCGGATTCGTGGGGATCGAGCAGCAGTCGCGGAGCGTGGTGCTCGACCGCGTCCTCCCGCTCAGCGCGCTCCCGTCCAACGTGCTGCGCGTGGCACTGGCGCAACTCGGCCAGAGCGTCGAAACGCTGGAGGACACGCTCCGCTGTCGCCGGCTCGAGTTCGCGTTGTTCCCGCCGACGCTCCGCGCCTGGAGTGATCCCTGCGACCGCCCGCTGCCGCCCGAGCCACCGCTGGCTGAACTCGACCTCGATCCGGACGCTCTCGCCGCGCACTGGAGGCGGATCCAGCAGGAGGGCGAGGCAGCCAGGCGCAAGTTGACCGAAGCGAACCTCCGCCTGGTCGTGAGCATCGCCAAGCGCTACGTCGGTCGTGGGTTGACGCTGCTCGACCTCATCCAGGAAGGCAACATCGGGCTCATCCGCGCGGTGGAAAAGTTCCAGACGCACAAAGGGTTCAAGTTCTCGACCTACGCGACCTGGTGGATCCGCCAGTCGATCACCCGTGCGCTCGCCGATCAGGCGCGAACGATTCGTCTCCCGGTGCACCTCGTCGATACGCTCAACCGCCTCAGTCGCATCGCCCGCCAGCTGACGCAACAGCTCGGCCGCGAGCCGACGACGGCCGAACTGGCAGCGGCGGCGAACCTGCCTCCCGAACGTGTCCGCGAGCTCCTGCAGGCGGCGCAAGAACCGGTCTCGCTCGAGATGCCGGTCGGTCAGGAGGAAGAGAGCACGCTCGGCGAGTTCCTGGAAGACGAGCGAGCCATCGCGCCGCTCGATGCGGCTGCGCTGTCCCTCCTGCGCGAGCAGGTGCGGGCGCTGTTGGCGACCTTGAGCGAGCGGGAGCGGCGGGTTCTCGCCATGCGCTTCGGCCTCGAAGACGGGCAAACGTATACACTGGAAGAGGTCGGGCGAGCCTTCGGTGTCACGCGCGAGCGGGTGCGCCAGATCGAAGCGAAAGCCTTGCGGAAACTGCGGCATCCGCTCCGCGCGCGAGCGCTCCGCGACTTTCTCGAATAGGCGTCAGACGACAAACCGGAGGACGATGCCGGTGGGAGGCGCACCAGGCTCGCCCCGGTGGAGGTCAGCATGTTCTACGACCAGGCGAAAATCTACGTCAAAGCGGGCAACGGGGGCGATGGGGCAGTCAGCTTCCATCGCGAGAAGTACGTGCCGCGCGGCGGGCCGGATGGTGGCGACGGCGGCCGGGGTGGCAATGTCTACCTGCGGGTCGATCCCTCGCTGAACACGCTGCTGCCGTTCAGCTACCAGCAACATTTCCGGGCAGAAAATGGGCAACCCGGTCAGGGGAACCGGAAGAGCGGTCGCGACGGCGCCGACCTCTACATCGACGTTCCACCCGGCACCGTGGTGATCGACGAGGCGACCGGCGACGTGCTGGGCGACCTGGTCGAGCCGGGCGAGGTCCTGCTCGTGGCCCGCGGGGGACTGGGTGGGCGCGGGAACCAGCACTTCGCCACACCGAGCCGGCAAGTGCCCCGTTTCGCCGAGAAGGGCGAGCCGGGTGAGGAGCGCTGGCTGCGGCTCGAGCTCAAGCTGCTGGCTGACGTCGGCCTGGTCGGTTTGCCCAACGCCGGCAAGTCGACGCTCCTCGCGTCGGTGAGCGCGGCCCGGCCGAAGATCGCCGACTATCCGTTCACGACGCTCGAGCCGATGCTCGGCGTGGTGAGCGTGCCGGGCCGCGAGGGTGGGTCGTTCGTGCTGGCTGACCTGCCCGGGCTGATCGCTGGTGCCTCGCGGGGGGCTGGACTCGGGCACGAGTTCCTCCGCCACGTCGAGCGGACGCGCCTGCTCATCCACGTGCTCGACGGTTCCGGTGGACTGGAGGGGCGGGACCCGCTGGAGGACTTCCACACGATCAACGCCGAACTGGCGGCCTACTCGGCAGCGCTGGCCGGCAAGCCGCAGATCGTCGCCGTGAACAAGATGGACCTGCCGGAAGCGCGAGCCAACTGGCCGCGCCTGGCCGAGGCGCTCCGCGAGCTCGGCTATGAGGTCTATCCGATCTCGGCGGCGACCGGTGAGGGGGTCGGCGAGCTCATGCTCGCCACGTGGCGCCGGCTCCAGCAGATCCCCAAGCCGGAGCGGAGCGCGCCGCCGGTACGGACGCACCGCGTCTATACCCTGGACCGGTCGCAGGAACGGTGGGAAGCCGTCAAACTGGCCCCGCACCGGTTCGCGCTGCGTGGCCCCAAGATCGAGCGGCTGACACTGATGACCGATTTCTCCAACCCCGAGGCAGCCGAGCGCTACCAGCGCTTGCTGGCACGCTGGGGCATCTCGCGGCGGCTCAGTGCGCTGGGCATCCAGCCGGGCGATATCGTCGAGGTGGCCGGTCGCGAGCTGGTTTGGGAGCCGGAGCTGGCCGAGGGCGAGCGGACACCGCCGCGTCGGCGCCGCCTGACCAAGCGCGAGCGGCTCCTCAAGCGGGCTGGCCTCCTCGAAGAACCGGAAGACGAGATCGGCGAGCAGTGAGGGGCGCTCAGCGGGTGGGGGCCGTCTCGCCGTTGGTGACGCGCCGGACGTCGTAGACGTCCTTGACCTGCTCGAGCTTCTGCAGGACGCGGCTGAGCTGCTGGACGCTGGCGACCTCCAGCGTCATGAGGATCGTCACGGTGCGGTCGTCGTGGACGTTGGTGAGGACGGACAGGGCGTTGAGCCCCTCGTCGGCGACGAGCGTCGTCACGTCGCGCAGCAGGCCGACGCGGTCCCAGGCCTCGATGCGGATCGTGACCGGATAGTGCTGGGGCGTTTCGCCCCAGCTGACCGGGATGATCCGCTCCGGCTCGCTCGTGTGCAGGATGTTCGGACAGTCGGCCCGGTGTACCGTGATCCCGCGCCCGCGCGTGATGAACCCGACGATCGGGTCGCCGTAGACCGGCTTACAGCAATTGGCCAGCCGGGTGAGCAAGTCGCGCAGCCCGGTCACCTGCAGAGGCGGCGGTACCGTCGGTGTCGCGGTGGCAGCGGCGGCGCGCGCCTTCTGGTCCTCGTGCTCGGCGATGCGGGCAGCGAGCTGTTGCGGCGTGATCGCGCCGTAGCCGATCGCGGCCAGGAAGTCCTCGAGCTTCTGGTAGCGCGGGAAGAGCTTGAGGACCTCCTCCGGCTTCATGTCGATGCCGAGCCGGCGGAGTTCCTGCTCGAGCAGGTGCCGGCCGTGGGCGATGTTCTCCTCGCGTTCCTGCTTGCGGAACCACTGCCGGATCTTCTCGCGGGCGGAGGCGGTCGTCACGTAGCCGTTGCTCGGGATGAGCCAGTCCCGGCTCGGGCCGGTGCGTGACTTGGAGGTGATGATCTGCACCACCTGCCCGTTCTGCAGTTTGTAGTTGAGCGGGACGATCTGCCCATTCACCTTGGCGCCGATGCACTGGTGACCGACTTCGGTGTGGATGCGATAGGCGAAGTCGATCGGTGTCGCGCCGGCCGGGAGCTCGATCACGTCCCCTTTCGGCGTGAAGACGTAGATCATCTCCGGCAGGAGGTCCTGCTTGACCGAGTCGACGAACTCTTGGGCGTCGAGCAGCTCGTCGCGCCACTCCAGGATCTGGCGGAACCAGGCGATTTTCGCCTCGATCGAGCGGTCACCGCTGTCGGCGCGCAGCTGCTCCTTGTAGCGCCAGTGGGCAGCGATCCCGTACTCGGCCTCGCGATGCATCTCGTGGGTGCGGATCTGCACCTCGAGCGGGATGCCGCCGGGCCCGATGACGGCGGTATGGAGCGAGCGGTAGAGGTTCTCTTTCGGCGTCGCGATGTAGTCGTCGAACTCTCCCGGGATCGGGTGCCACATCCCGTGGATGACGCCGAGCGCGGCGTAACAGTCCCGCTGCTCGTCCACGATCACCCGGATCCCGAGCACGTCGTAGATCTCGTCGAAGCTGCGTTGCTTCTGGCGCATCTTGCGGGCGATCGAGGCGATATGCTTCTCTCGCCCGGTGACGACCGCGCGGATGCCCGCTTCGGCCAGCGCGTGCTTCACCTGCTCGATCACCTGTTGCAGGTAGCGCTCGCGGTCGTGCCCGCGCGATTCGAGCGCCTTGGCGATCGCCTCGTAGGTCTGCGGCTCCAGGTACTTGAACGCCAGGTCTTCCAGCTCCGCCTTGAGGTGGCCGATCCCCAGCCGGTTGGCGAGCGGCGCGTAGATTTCCATCGTCTCGCGGGCGATGCGCCGCTGCTTCTCCGGTGGCAGGTGCTCGAGCGTCCGCATGTTGTGGAGGCGGTCGGCCAGCTTGATCAGGACGACCCCGACGTCTTCGGCCATGGCCAGGAGCATCTTCCGCAGGCTTTCCGCCTGACGGATCTTCTCGCGCTCCAGGCTCAGCGGCTCGTTGTCCGGGCTCCAGCGGATCTTGCCCAGCTTGGTCACCCCATCGACCAGGCGGGCCACCCGTGGGCCGAAGGTCTCCTGCAGCTGCTCGAGCGTGACGTCGGCATCCTCCAGCACGTCGTGCAGGAGCGCTGCTGCGATCGTCTCCTGGTCGAGCTGCATGTCGGCCAGGATGAGCGCGACGGCGAGCGGGTGGCACAGGTACGGCTCACCGGAGCGCCGGCGCGCCCCGGCGTGCGCGGCGCGGGCGAACTCGTAGGCGCGGCGGATCAGGTCGAGGTCGGCACCGGGCAGTCGCTTCTCGAACTCCGGCGCCACCTCCTCCCACGTCGGCGCCTCGCCGATGACCGCCGGAACGCCCGCCTGCGGAACGGACTCGTGCTGGTGACCGCTTTCGCGGGGTACGGGAGTGACCATCTTGCCTCGTTCGCTCGACCAGCGAGGTACTGTCGGAGGATTCGGTTTCTCCCTAATATGATACGAGCGGACGGTACCCTCGCGCAATCAGGAAAATCCCGGTGTGCCTGCATCGGCCCGTTCCGGCTCGTCTGGCAGAATGTGCGCGCCGATCCGGCATGAGAGCGTGCCGGATCGGCAACATGCCCGCCCTCCGGCAGGGCGGGCCAGTGGAGCGCGCGCTGTGCCCGTTCGCCCGGTGGTACGATTGAAACGCTTTCGTTCGGATAGTGACGGGGACGGAGCACAGGCGATGCAGCAGACCGGGCGGATGCTCACTCCGCGTGAAGCGCTGGACGTCATCCTCGGGCAGGTCCAGCGTCTCCCGACCGAACGGGTCGGGCTCCTGGAGGCGGCCGGGCGCGTCCTGGCCGAACCGGTCGTCGCACCGGAAGACCATCCACCGTTCCCGGCGGCGACGATGGACGGCTTCGCGGTGATCCACGACGATACCTCGCCGTGGCGCGAGATCATCGGCGAGCAGTTCGCCGGTCACGTCGTCGACGTGACGGTCACCCCTGGCACGGCCGTGCGCATCACGACCGGTGCGCCGCTGCCGCCCGGTGCCGACGCGGTCGTCCCGGTGGAGGACGTCGAGGTCGTGGACGACCACGTGGTGATCCGCCGCGAGACCGTGCGACCCGGCGAGAACGTGCGGCCAGTGGGCATCGATGTCCGCCGCGGCGAGCTGGTGATCCCGGCCGGTACGGTGCTCGGTCCGGCCGAGATCGGGCTGCTGGCGAGTCTCGGGATCAGCTCGGTCGCGGTCTCGCGCCGCCCGCGTGTCTCGGTCCTGAGCACGGGTGACGAGCTGGTCGAGCCGGACGCGCCACTCGGCCCGGGGCAGATCCGTGACTCGAACCGCTTCATGCTGGTCGCGGCCGCGCGCCAGGCCGGTGCCGAGGTGGTCTGGTCCGGTCGCGGGCCGGACGACGTCGAGCAGCTCACGGCGCTCCTGCGCGAGCGGATCGCCGAGAGCGACGTCGTCGTCTCCTCGGGCGGCGTGTCGGTCGGCGAGCGCGACCTCATCAGCGCGGCGCTGCGGACGCTGGGGACGGTGCACATCGAGCGGCTCTTCATGAAGCCGGGCAAGCCGTTCCACTTCGTGACGGCCGGGTCGACGCTCGTGTTCGGCTTGCCGGGGAACCCGGTCTCGGCACTGGTCGGCTTCGAGATCTTCGTGGCGACCGCACTGCGAGCGATGACCGGCCAGCAGCCGGTCGAGCCGGAGCTGGTGACGGTCGTGCTCGAGCACGACATCGAGCCCGGCGACCGGATCGAATACCAGCGCGCGGTCGTGCGCTGCGACGCCGACGGCGTGCTCCGCGCCCGCAACACAGGGCCGCAGGCCTCGGCACGGCTCCTCTCGGCGGTCGGTGCCAACGCTTACGTCATCGTGCCACCGCGCGCCGAACCGTACCGGGCCGGCGAGCGGCTGGTGGCGATCCTGCGTGGCCCGGTACGCGGGATGGCGGAGCGTGCCTGATCACTCGCTGGACGAGGCCGGTTCACTGGAACGCTGGGCGAACAGTTCCTGGTAGAGCGCCTCGCTCCCGATCCAGACCTCGCCGTCCTCGTAGACTTCCTTCTTCCAAATCGGGGCGACCTGCTTGAGGCGCTCGATCGCGTAGCGGCAAGCCTCGAACGCCTCGGCCCGGTGCGCGCTGGACACAGCGATGACGACGCTCGCTTCGCCGATCTCCACCCGGCCGGTGCGGTGGTGGATAGCGACGCCGAGCACCGGCCAGCGCTGGGCGATCTCGTCCGCGATCTGGGCGAAGGCTTCCTCGGCGGCTTCGGTGTAGGTCTCGTACTCCAAGTACTGGACGCGCTTGCCCCGGGCCTGGTCGCGGACGGTCCCGACGAAAGTGACGATCGCGCCCGCACCGGGGTGCGCGACCAGGCGCTCGACCGCGCGCGCGTCCAGCGGTTCCGGCCCGACGCGGAAGCGCTGGCTGCCACCGGAGACCGGTGGGATCAAGGCGACCTCGTCGCCGTCGCGCAGCAGCTGGTCGGGGCGCGCGTAGCGCCGGTTGACCATGACCAGCAGCGAGCGCCGCAAGCGGTCGAGCACTGGCTGGCTGGCGATCAGCTGCTCGAGGAGTTGCCCGACGGTCGTCCCCTCGGGGAGTTCCTGCTCCTCGCTGTCGCGGCCGAGGAGTTCCCGCACGACAGCGAAATAGCGCACTGTGACGCGCATACTGACTTCCACCTTCATACTTCCTCGTCACGCCGCGGTCGCCGGCGCGGTCGAGGCAGCTGCGTAAGCAAGCTGAGGACGAGGGACACGATGCCGAGCGCGCCGATGAGCGTGCTGGCCAAGTCGGTGAGCGCCACGCCCAAAAGCCGCGTCAGCACGAAGTGACCAGCGATCAGGCTGGCGCCGGGAACGAAGAAGAGGAGCCACAGCCGGTCGGCACGCCTACTCATCGTGAGCCTCGCAGCCCGCGTGGCCACCGCTCCGCCACCGCCGCACGGCTTCCCGGCCCGTCGCGCTGGCACCTGCCGCACGGCTGGCGCACGAACCGGCACCCCCGGCAGGATTCGAACCTGCGACATGCGGCTTAGAAGGCCGCCGTTCTGTCCACTGAACTACGGGGGCATCGCGCACCAGCACGCACCACGATGGTACCGCACGGCGCCAGTTCCCGGCAAACGCGCGCGTTTCGGCACCGGCCGCCCGATGGGGCGGCGGTGCGGTGTCTCAGGCCCCCGGCTGGCCGAAGCGCAGCGCAGCGATCACGCCTCCGTCGACCAGGATATCGCTCCCGGTGATGAACGAGGCGGCAGGGCTCACCAGGAATTCGACGACCGCCGCGATGTCGTCCGGCGTGCCGATGCGCTGGGCCGGCGAGGCGGCGATCATGGCGCGCATCGTCGCGCCGTGCGGGCTGGCCAGTTCCTGCTGCGCCATCGGCGTGGCGATGATCCCGGGGCTGACCGAGACGACCCGCGCGCCGCGTGCGCCCCAGGCGAGCGCGGCAGCAGCGACGCGTACCTGGTTGGCCCGCTTGGCGATCGCATACGCCGCTTCCGGCCGCAGGTGCTGCGGATCGAAGACCGGTAGACTGGCGAGCTGGCCGGCCGGCAGCGTAGCCAGCTGGCGCTCGACCTCGCGCGGCAGCTCGGCCATCGCTCCGGCCATGCTGGCGATGCAGACCGCTACGCACCCCGGCCCGGCCAGCGGCAGGAAGGCATCGAGGACGAGGGCGGTGCCGACGACATCGACCTGGACGATCCGCTCCGGTGACGCCTGCACCGGCGAGAGCCCAGCCGTGTGGACGAGGAAACGGAAACGGCCGAGCTGCCGTGCCCGTTCGGCCAGCTGGGCGACCGAGTCGGCATCGGCGACGTCGACGCGCTCGGTCGCGACGTCGTGTCCTTCGTCGGCGAGCTGGCGCGCGACGCGTTCGAGTGTCGTCTCGCTGATATCCGCCAGGAGCAGTCTGCGCCCGGGCCCGAGCCGGCGCGCGATCGCCGTCCCCATCCCCCCAACTCCGGTGATGACGACGACGTCCTTCGGCGGTGCGGTCGTTCCTGCCATCGCGATCCCTCCCTTGCCATGTCCTGCCCAGCGAGCCTACAACGGGCACCGTCTCGTGTCGAGCCCCGCTCGACCGGTCGCACAAGCCAAGCGGCCGGTCGGATGCCGGTGGTAACCCGCTGCGCCCGGCGCTACCGCGGTCGCTGTCCGCTTTCGGGTCGCTCGCGGTGTGTTCTTCAGTGGAAGCACAGCGCCAGGAGGTGACCGATGACCGACCAGACGCCTCCCGCCATCGCGGACAGCACCGTCGCACCGGAGCCCGCCGCGGCAGCGACCGAACCCGTGCCGATTGCTGAACCCGAACCGGTCGCCGCGCTGCCGGCAGCGGTCGAGCCGGCCCCGGCCGAGCCGGTCGCCGCCGTCCCGCTCGACGCGCCGCGGCACGGCTCCTGGTCGAGGCCCGGGCGGCTGCACCGCGCGCCTTCCGCGACGTCGACAAGGTGCCGGGGACGAGCCTGCTGGTGCAGGTGAGCGACCGCGGCGAGCGGCTGGAGGGACGGAAGCCGGGCGTGGCGCGCCGGGTGGAGTTCGACCTGGTCGACCTCGGTTGAGCGGGAGCGCCGGGAGCACCCCGTACCGTCCGGCCCCAACGGGCTGGCAACCGTGGTCACTATGCCGCGCCTTCCGGCGCGGACGGGCGAGACACACCTCGCCCCTACAGAACGGGCGTCGATGCACCCACCGTCACCCATCGTTGGTCACGGTCCCCACAACGGCCCCGCCGTTTCCCCTGTAGGGGCCACGCGTGCGTGACCCTTCGGGTCGGGCGTGCCTGACCCGCCAGGCCGTGAGGCTCGGGAATCCGACCCTGTTCGCCAACATTCCAACGTCGATGGGCGCGGCACGCGCTGGAGCCCCCTCACCCCCGACCCCCTCTCCCGCGGCGTGCGGGAGAGGGGGTGGCGAGCGTCAGCGAGCCGGGGGTGAGGGGTGTAACACCGGGCACCGTGGCGCCGCGGTTCGATCGCCGCGCCTGGCGGCGCGGATGGGCGACGCACGCGTCGCCCCTACAGGGTTACAGGGCGGGGGACGAGGTGCCGACCGTGAACGATCGCCGCTCGCGGTCGCCACTGCAGCGCCGTCGTTGCCGTTGTAGGGGTCACGCGTGCGTGACCCGTCCGGCCCGGAGGGCCGGCAAATCCCGTGCAAATGCCGACGCGGCGGCACCGGGAGGTGGCGGCGCGTGACCGTTGCCGCACCTGACGGTGCGGCCGGGCGCGGCAGTGCCTCGCCCCTACGGCGACGGCGCAGCGGCGGGAGTCGCGAGCGCCCGCTTGAGCACTGCCAGCACCTCGGTGTTCGCCCGCTGACTGACCCAGGTCGAGGGCGCGAAGGCGTCGAACCCGTGGAACGCACCAGCGAACACGTGCAGCTCGGTCGGCACACCGGCCTGCATGAGTCGCTGGGCGTAGAGGATGTCCTCGTCGCGGAAAAGGTCAGCGGTGCCGACCATCAGATAGGCCGGTGGCAGCCCGGCCAGGTTCTCGGCCCGTGCCGGTGCAGCGTAAACGGGGACATCCGGGCTGCCTGGCTCCCGTCCGAGATACGCCCGCCAGCCCACGAGATTCCACTCGCGGGTCCAGATGAGGCGACGGTCGGTGATCTCGTAGCTCGACGGTGTCTCGTTGCGGTCGTCCAGCATCGGATAGATGAGCAGCTGGAACCGCACCGGCACCTCGCCACGGTCGCGAGCGAGCAAGGCCAGCGCTGCAGCGAGCCCCCCGCCGGCGCTCGCCCCACCGATCGCGATCCGCTCGCGGTCGACACCGAGCTGCTCGGCTCGCTCGTGCACCCAGCGGAGCGCTGCGTAGCAGTCCTCGAGCGGTGTGGGATACGGATGCTCGGGTGCCAGACGGTAGTCGACTGAAGCGACGAGCGCCGGAATCGCCCGCGCGAACTCAGCACACTGCGGGTCATTCATCTCCGGCGTCCCCATCACGTAGCCCCCACCGTGGATCCAGACCAACGCTGGGAGCGTGCCCTGCACCGCCACTGGCCGGTAGAGGCGAACACGTACCGCCATGCCATCGAGTGCGTTCGGAGCGAACGCGTCGGTGATGGCAACGTCGGACGGGAGCGGCGGCATCGCGCTGGCGAGCGCCTCCCGCAGGATAGCCATGCGCTGGCGCGCCAGCGGGATGTCGCGCAGATCGAGCAAGAACTCTTCCGGGAAGGCCGAGAGCACCGCTGCCAGTTCCGGGTCGAGTCGCGCGAAGATCGACATCGTTGCACCTCGCTTTCGCAGCGATACCGTGCGGACGACACCGCGAGCCTATCGCACTGTCAGCGCCAGCGCAAGCGCGCGACGCACCGCAATCAGACGGGACACCCGATCTCTGGAGCCGCTCACGGCCGAGGCGGGCGCGTCAGCGCAGCGAGCAAGGAGCAGGAGTGGGTACGGCTCGGCCTGCAACGATCGGCGTGCGTGTGCAGATCTGGCTGGTGGCCAGCTCCGCAGAAGGCGATCCTCAGGCTCGTCCTTCCGCCACCGGCTCGAATGCCGCGACGATCATGCTGTAATAGCTCGGTGCCTCGTAGCAGAGCACCTCGCCCCGCATGGGCACGCGCCGCTGCACGCCAGCCAGCATCAGCGTCTGCCAGAGGCCATCGATCGCGGCGTTGGTCGCTTTCTCCTCCGGGAGGTCGATCAGGCGACCGGGATCGTTCGCCTCCAGCGCCTCGACGACGATCCGATCGACTTCGGCTGCATCCGGGTGGAACCCATACGGTCCATCGGCTCGGTGCGTGTGCGCCCAGTCGCAACTGGCGATGAAGGCGTAGCGTCGTCCGTCGCGCTCGGCAGCGACCGCGACCGCTTCACCGAAGGTCACCAGCTGCTCGCGCGGCACGCGCCGCGAGGGCGTCACGACGACGACTGGCGGGCCGGTATCCTCCTCCGGTGGCGGGGCCAGCACGTCGCCACGGCCGACCAGGTTCCGCCCGTGCCCGAGGAACCAGAGCGGCGTCATGGTGCCCCAATCGAGCGGGATCACCGATTGATCCCACCGATTGCCGGCGAACCCCGCCAGCGCGATCGGTACGCCCAGTTCGCGCGCAGCTTCCGCGATCGCTTCGGTCGCTGCCCGATCGAGCGGCACGTTCATCTCGATCTGCCGCCCGTGCCAGCGCAGTGTACCGGCACCGCGTGCTGTGTAGGCCAGACAGACCATCCCGTCGACACGGACGCCGTGCGGCGTCGCCACGACCAGGACGTCCGGTCGCGCGGCCGCACACCGCTGGGCGAGCACCCCCATCGCCGCCCGCGTCGCGAGACCACCCTCGGCATCGTCGGAGAGTTCCGGGATGATCGGAAACCCGTGCGGAGCCACCGCCCCGAAGACGATTCCCATCGTTCCCTCCTCGTCATCTTCCCGGAGGCAGTATCGGGTTTCGCCCGCTCGGGCGCAAGCCGTTCCGGCGCTCCGGCACCGGCGCGCTCGCCCGCTCCTGGAGCCGTTTACGCTGCGTTTACACGAGACATCGATACTCCGTCTCGAAAAGCCCCAGTGATCGGGGTGGGCACTCGGAAGGGGAAGGAGGATCGCACGCATGGCTGAACCGACGACGATCGTCCGCACGGCACGATCGCGCTGGCGACGGGTCGCGCTGATCGCTGGCGGCGTGCTCGTCGCGCTCTTCATCGTCTTGCAGGGCGTGGCCCTGGCACTGCCACGGACCAATCCGCCGGTCGTCGCCGAACCCAACTGGGACAGTCCGCAGACACGCGAACTCTTCATGCGGGCCTGCGGCGACTGTCACTCCAACCAGACGAACTGGCGCTGGTACACCTACGTCGCCCCGGCTGCCTTCCTCGCCTACCGCGACGTCACCGAAGGACGGCAAAAGTGCAACGTTTCCGAATGGGGAGTGGGTGGCGAACAAAAGTGCGACGAATCGGTCGAGCAGATTCAGGAAGGCAAGATGCCGCCCTGGTTCTACCTGCCGCTCCATCCGGAAGCGAACCTGTCCGCCCAGGAGAAGCAGCAACTCATCCAGGGACTGATCGCGACTTTCGGGGAAGGTGGCGAACGGCGTAACCGTCAGGCTGCACCGGAACAGGAGAACGGCGAGGAGGAAGCTTCGACGAACATGACCGTCGCGTTCCGCCGTTCGTGAGCGCGGCGATCGATGAGCGAGAAAGGGCAACGCGACACTTGACAAACGCCAGGAGCTTCTGTTAGCCTTTCCCGCAAAGGCGCGGAAGGGAAGCAGTAGCGCGCCGAGTCCGGCCAGCGAGCCGGGGGATGGTGGGAGCCCGGTCCGGAGCAGCGCGCGAACTCGTCCCGGAGCTGCGTCCGCGAACGCTGGCGAGTAGCGGACGCCGGGTTGCGCCCGTTAACGCGCAGAGAGTGGGCGCCGCTGCAGCGAGCGGCGGCGGCCAAGTAGGGTGGTACCACGGGAACGGCCCGTCCCTTCGTGGACGGGCCGTTTGGCGTCAGAGGGACAGCGATGTTCTATCGGGTTTCGAGCTTGCTCCGGCTCTCCCTTAGCCGGCCCCGGGGAGGGGCCACAGGTGACGCGGGACGGTCGTGACGGTCGCCCGAAATGCGAACCAGCGGCCTCCCGCCCGGGAGGCCGTTCGACTGTCGATGATGATGACCGGAGGGGAGACGATGAGCGAGCGCGTGATGATTTTCGACACCACACTGCGCGACGGCGAGCAGTCGCCGGGCGCGACGATGACTGAAGACGAGAAGGTCGAAGTCGCCCGCCAGCTGGTCAAGCTGGGTGTCGACATCATCGAGGCAGGGTTCCCAGCTGCCTCGCCCGGAGACCTCCGCGCGGTCCAACGGATCAGTCGCGAGGTAAAGGGGGTCACCATCTGCGCCCTGGCCCGCGCCAACCAGCAGGACATCGATGCTGCCTGGGAAGGCGTGCGCGAGGCCGAGCAGCCCCGCATCCACACCTTCATCGCCACCTCGCCCATCCATATGGAGTACAAGCTGCGCAAGACTCCGGAGCAGGTCCTCGAGGCCGCTCGCTTCGCGGTACGCGCCGCCAAGCGCTACGTGAGCGACGTCGAGTTCTCAGCCGAGGACGCGACCCGTTCCGACTGGGACTTCCTGTGCCGGGTCTTCGCGGCCGCGATCGAAGAAGGGGCGACGACGATCAATATCCCCGACACGGTCGGGTACGCGGTGCCACACGAGTTCGCTGAGCTGGTCCGCTATGTCATGGAGCACACGCCGGGTATCGAGAAGGTGACGGTGAGCGTGCACTGCCACAATGACCTCGGGTTGGCGACCGCCAACACGTTAGCGGCGATCCGGGTGGGTGCCCGCCAGGCCGAGGTCACGATCAACGGCATCGGGGAGCGAGCCGGCAACACGGCGCTCGAAGAGGTGGTGATGGCGCTGCACGTGCGGCGCGACGTGTTCGGCGAGATCCAGCCGCGCATCGTGACCGAGCAGATCGTGCCGACCTCCAAGCTGGTGCAGCGGATCACCGGGATCCAGGTCCAGCCCAACAAGGCGATCGTCGGCGCCAATGCGTTCGCCCACGAGGCGGGAATCCACCAGGACGGCATGCTCAAGCACCGGCTGACCTACGAGATCATGACGCCGCAGTCGGTCGGCTGGGAGGCGAGCCGCCTCGTGCTCGGCAAGCACTCCGGCCGAGCTGGCTTCCGGGCACGGCTGAAGGAACTCGGCTACGGGGATCTCGCACCCGAGCGGATCGAGCAGCTCTACCAGCGCTTCATCGAGCTGTGCGATCGCAAGAAGACGGTGACGGACGCCGATATCATCGCGATCGTCGAGGACCAGCTGGCGCAGGTGCCGCAGCGCTACGTCCTCAAGGGCTGGCGCGCCCATTCCGGTTCCGACGGCCGGGCCGAGGCCTGGGTAAAGCTGGAGGTCGACGGTATCGACCGCGAAGCATCAGCGACCGGCAACGGGCAGATCGATGCGCTGTTCAAGGCGATCGACCGGCTGGTCGGCCGCCGCTGCGAGCTGGAGGCGTTCCACGTCGATGCCGTCAGTCCGGGCGAGGACGCGCAGGGCCAGGTGACCGTGCACCTGCGCTGCGGGATGCAGGTCTATAATGGGCGCGGCGTCGCGACGGACGTCATCGAGGCGAGTATCCGCGCCTATCTCATGGCGCTGAACCGCGCAGCATTGACGACACCAGTTCCGGTAAGTGGAGGTGAGTGAGTCGCCATGGGCATGACGATGGCTGAAAAGATCCTGGCACGAGCGGCTGGACGGAGCCGCGTCGAGCCAGGTGAGATCGTCGAAGTCGCCGTCGATCTGGTGATGACCAACGACATCACCGCACCGCTGTCGATCGCCGAGTTCAAGAAGCTCGGCGTCGAGCGGGTCTTCGACCCGAAGAAGGTTGTCTTCGTCCCCGATCACTTCGTACCGGCCAAGGACATCAAAGCGGCCGAGCAGTCGAAGATCATGCGGGAGTTCGCGCTCGAGCAGGGCGCGATCTACTTCGAGATCGGCCGGGCCGGTATCGAGCACGTGGTGCTTCCCGAGCACGGCCTGACCCGGCCGGGCATGGTCATCATCGGTGCCGATTCGCATACCTGCACCTACGGTGCCTTCAACGCCTTCGCGACCGGCATGGGCTCGACCGACATCGCTGCGGCGATGGCGACCGGCACCACCTGGATGCGGGTACCACCGACGATCAAGTTCGTCTATAAAGGGAAGCTGCCGCCGTTCGTGACCGGGAAGGACTTGATCCTCTATACGATCGGGCAGATCGGGGTGGACGGCGCGCTCTACGCCTGCATGGAGTTCACCGGGCCGGTCATCGACGAGTTGCCGATGGACGACCGGATCACGATGGCGAACATGGCGATCGAGGCCGGCGCCAAGACTGGGATCTTCGCCTGCGACGACAAGACCCGCGAGTGGCTGGCCCAGGTGACCTCCGAGCCCTACGAGCCGGTCGACAGCGACCCCGATGCCCACTACGCGCAGGTGATTGAATTCGACGTCTCCAACCTGCGTCCGCTGGTCGCACTGCCGCACCTGCCGTCGAACGTGTACCCGGCCGACGAGGTGCGTGACCTGCCGATCGATCAGGTGGTGATCGGTTCCTGCACCAACGGGCGGCTGAGCGACCTGCGCATCGCCGCGGAGATCCTCAAGGGCCGCCAGGTGCATCCGCGCGTCCGCTGCATCGTGATTCCCGGTAGCCAGGAAGTCGCCAAGCAAGCGACCAAGGAAGGCCTGGTCGACATCTTCCTGGAAGCCGGTGCGGTCTTCTCGGTCTCGACCTGCGGGCCCTGCCTCGGCGGCTACATGGGCGTGCTGGCCAAGGGGGAGCGCTGCGTCTCGACGACCAACCGCAACTTCCGTGGCCGCATGGGGCACCGCGAGTCCGAGGTCATCCTGGCCAGCCCGGCGGTCGCTGCTGCCAGCGCGGTGCTGGGTCGCGTGGCCTCACCGTTCGAGCTGAACTGAACCGCGATCGGGCAGCGGGCATCTGCGCCCGCTGCCCGGCTCAGTATCTCACCGGAACGACTGAACGAGGACAACGAGGAGGGCAGTACCCGTGCCGATGCGCGGGCGAGTGTGGAAGTTCGGCGACAATATCGACACGGACGTCATCATCCCGGCCCGCTACCTGGTGACGATCGATCCCCAGGAGCTGGCCCAACACGTGATGGAGGACATCGACCCAGAGTTCGCCAGCAAGGTGCGTCCCGGCGATATCATCGTCGCCGGTCGCAACTTCGGCTGTGGCTCGTCGCGCGAGCACGCGCCGATCGCCATCAAGGCGGCTGGCGTGCAAGCGGTGGTGGCCGAATCGTTCGCGCGGATCTTCTTCCGGAACGCGATCAACATCGGGTTGCCGGTCGTGGAGGCACCGGAAGCGGTACGCGAGACCGAGACCGGTGACGAACTGGAGATCGACACCGAGAACGGGATCGTGCGCAACCTCCGCACCGGTAAGACCTACAAGGCGACACAGTACGACGAGTTCATCCAGCACATCATCCGAGCCGGTGGGCTCCTGAACGCGGTGCGCGAGCGCCTGGCCGCGCGCAAGGCAGCGGAGGCCGGCCAGTGACCGAGGTACACCTGCTGCTGCTCCCGGGTGACGGGATCGGGCCGGAAGTCCTGGCCGCCGCACGGCGAGTGCTCGAGGTCGTCGGAAACCGCCGTGGCTACCGTTTCCTCTTCGAGGAAGACCTGGTCGGCGGGGCCGCGATCGATGCCTACGGGACTCCGCTCCGCGACGAGACGATCGCTCGTGCCCGCCAGGTGGACGCCGTCTTCCTCGGAGCAGTCGGCGGCCCCAAGTGGGATCACTTGCCGAAGACGGCGCGCCCGGAGGCGGGTCTCCTGCGCCTGCGCAAGGAGCTCGGTCTCTTCGCCAACCTGCGCCCGGTGCGCGTCTTTGACGCACTGGCTGATGCGACACCGCTCAAGCCGGAGATCGTGCGGGGTGTCGACCTCATCGTCGTTCGCGAGCTGACCGGTGGCCTCTATTTCGGGCAACCGTCGGAGCTGCGTCGCGAGCCCGGTGGCCGCTGGGCAGTCGATACGCTGCCGTACCGGGAAGAGGAAATCGCCCGGATCGTCGATCTGGCCTTCCAGCTGGCGCGCCAGCGGCGCCGCAAAGTGACGAGCGTCGACAAGGCCAATGTCCTCAACACGTCGGCCTTGTGGCGCGAGGTCGCCAGCGAGGTCGGCACCCGGTACCCGGACGTGACGCTCGAGCACCAGCTCGTCGATTCCTGCGCCATGCGCCTCGTTGCCCGACCGCGCGACTTCGACGTCCTGGTCATGGAGAACCTGTTCGGTGACATCCTCAGCGACGAGGCGGCTGTCCTCGCTGGCTCGCTCGGAATGCTCCCGTCGGCCAGCCTGCACGGGCGCCCGCCGGAACGACCGGGATCCCCAGTACGCCGCTTCGGCCTCTACGAGCCGGTGCACGGCTCGGCTCCCGACATCGCTGGCAAGGGCATCGCCAACCCGATCGGTGCCATCCTGAGCGCAGCCATGCTCCTGCGCTGGTCGCTCGACGACGAGCCGGCTGCAGCAGCCATCGAGCAGGCAGTGGATACTGCACTGGCCAGCGGCGCCCGCACGGCCGACCTGGCGCGGCCGGGCGAGACGCCGCTCGGTACGGAAGCCTTCACTGGGCGCGTGCTCGAAGAACTCGATCGCTTGCTCGGATGAGAACGTTGACACGCGGGGGTCGACGGTGGGTCACGTATCGGCCCCCGCGTTGTTGCTGAGAACCCGACGACAGAACGCGTCACCTGCACCGCAGCTGGCAGCTCCTCCCGCACGTGTCCGGTCGAGTGGTACGCTCATCTCCGACGGGAAGGGAGGGGACGTGGCAGCCGCGTCCCAGCGTCAGCGCACCAGACGGCAGCCACCGCGTCGCGCGCGTGGGCCACTCGTTTTCGGTGCCGTCGCGCTCGTTCTCATGCTGGCGCTCATGGTCTGGGCGGTGCGAGGTCTGCTCCGCTCCGAGTCACCGGCGGCAACGAGCCCGGTCGCTACGAGCGAGGCAGGCACGCTCCCGGTTGTCACGCCGACGACCAGCCCGGCCGAACCCACGGTGACAGTCCCAGCGGAAGCCAGAACACCCGGACCGACCGTGACGCCCACACCGACGCCGACACCGCCGCCACCGCTCGTCGTCGGTGCCTTCGGCGAATTGCCAGCACCGAATCTACCGCAAGCTGCCTTCCCGCCCGGGCAGCTCGACCTGACCTTCGAGCTAGCGCTCGACCTGGCGAGCCTGCCCAGCGAGGCACCGGTCTACCGGCTCGTCCCACCGGACTGGAACGAGGAACGAGTGGCTGAACTCGCGCGCGAGCTGAATATCGACGGCGAGGTCCAATCCACGGCCACGGGGAGTTTCGTCGTGCGGAGTCCAGCCGGGCAACTGGTCGTGACCGGCTTTACCGTGCAGTATCAAGCGGCCGAACCAGCGGTGACACCGACCCCGGCGACCACGCCGGAAGAGACACCGCAAGCGACGCCGGAGGTCTCCTCGCTCCCGACCGACGCCGACGCGATCGAGGCTGCGCGATCCTGGCTCCAGCGTCACCAGCTCGTCACCACACCGCTCGATGCCGGCGCCGTGCGCGAGCGCATTCCCGAGCAGGGCCTGGTGATCGTCACCTTCGGCCCGGCAGAGCCGTCGCCGGTCCTGTCGGCTGTTCCCGGTGCGACGCTCGCTGTTGCGGCCGATGGATCGATTCGCCAGGCCTTCGTCGCCTGGCCAGCCGCGATGGAATCGTCGGCCTACAGTTTGCGACCGGCCGATGCGCTCTGGCAAGACGTCGTGAACCGGCGTGGTACGGTGGAAATCGACGAATCCGTTCTCACGCAGGCGAGTCTCCCGCTGCGGGGTACGGCCAGGATCACCAGCGCCGAACTGGCCTGGGTCGATGCTGGGCAGGGCATGACACGTTACCTGACACCGGTCGTCCGGTTCCAGGGTACCGCGACGTTCGAGGGCTATCCGGACCCCGTACCGGTGACAGTGACCGTCGCTGCAGTCGCTGCCCAGGCAGCGCCGCGGGGTTGAGCGAAAGGGGGAAGGGTGGCACGGTTCCGAGGCGCTCTCGGTGGCTCGCGGCTCGTCCTATTTCTCGTCCTCGCTGCGACCATAGCTGGTCCGCTCGCTCTCGCCCGGCCAGCTCAGGCAGCTGGGACATTCGTGCGCTGGGGCTACTACGTGACCTATGACCGTACGTCTTGGACGACGCTGCAGGCGCAGCTCGGGAATCTGGATATCGTGTCGCCGTATTTCTTCCAGCTGCGCGCCGACGGGACGATCGAGGAACTGAACGATCCGGCAGCGGACACCTTTCTCCGCCAGAGCGGGTACACCGTCCTCCCGATGATCAAAAACATCCCGCGCTGGGACGAGTTGACGCCGCTCCTCGCCGACCCGCAACGACGCGCGGCCGTGATCGGGCGGATCGTCGAGCTGGTGGAACGGCGCGGCTACAGCGGCATCCATATCGACTTCGAAGCGGTCAACGCGAGCGATGCCGCGCACCTCACCACCTTCATGCAGGAACTCGCCGCCCAGTTGCACGCCCGCGGCAAGCTGGTCACGCAAGCGGTGGTTGCCCGCACCTCCGACACGCCGACGAATTGGGGCGGCGCCTACGACTACGCCGCGCTCGGCGCGGTCAACGACTACATCGTCATCATGGCCTACGACTTTCACTACGCCGGCGGCTCGCCCGGCCCGGTCGCGCCGCTCAGCTGGGTCCGCCGTGTCGTCGACTACGCGACGACACGCATCCCGGCCGGGAAACTGATTCTCGGCATCCCGCTCTACGGGTACGACTGGGACACGACGGACGGTCCGCCAGCGCGTTCGGTCCGCTACGACCAGGTGCAGGAACTGCAACGCCGACCAGGCGCGACGAGCGGGTACGACGACGTAGAGCAGGAAGCCTGGCTCCGCTACACGGACGATGCCGGGCACCAGCACGAGGTCTGGCATGCCGATGTCCGCAGCGTGACCGCACGGCTGAACCTGGCGCTCGACCGTGGTCTCGGTGGGGTGGCGCTGTGGCGGCTTGGGCACGAGGATCCTGCCATTTGGCCGGAACTGGGGCGTCTGAACACGCCAGCGACGCGCATCCCTGCCTTCCCCTCGACCCCCGAGCGCCGCTACTTCCCGGAAACCGGACACTCGCTCTCCTACGGTTTCAAGGCGTTCTGGGAACGGAGTGGCGGGTTGCCGGTGTTCGGTTACCCGCTGACCGAGGAATTCACTGAGATCAATCCTGATCTCGGCAAACCGTTCACCGTGCAGTACTTCGAGCGCCAGCGGTTCGAGTACCATCCCGAACTCGCCGGGACGCCGTACGAGGTCCAACTGGGACGCCTCGGTGCCGAGGACGCCCAGCGCCGCGGTCTACTCGGGACGCCGCCGTTCCAGCCGGTTCCGGCAGAGGCCGCCGGAGAGGACTGCCTGTATTTCCCGGAAACGGGCCACACAGCATGCGGCGCCTTCCTCGCCTACTGGCAGTCGCACGGCCTGGAGTTCGGTGACCCGGGCATATCCTTCCGCGAATCGCTCGCACTCTTCGGTTACCCGCTCTCCGAGCCGTTCCCCGACCCGGTAACTGGGCTGACGATCCAATACTTCGAACGGGCGCGGTTCGAGTACCATCCGGACAATCCAGAGCCGTACCGCGTGCTCCTAGGCCTCCTCGGAACCGACCTCGTGCGAGCGAAAGGGTGGATCCGGTGAACGCAGCCAGGCGTATCCTGGTGCTCCACGGGCCGAACCTCAACTTGCTGGGCCGGCGCGAGCCGGAGATCTACGGCTCGACGACGCTCGCCGAGATCGACGAACGGCTCCGCCGGCTCGGCGCTGCCCACGGGATCGAGGTCATCTGCGCACAGTCGAACCACGAGGGTGAACTCGTCGATCTACTCCAGCGCTACGGCTGGGACGTCATCGGTGTCGTCTTGAATCCGGGGGCCCTCACCCACTACAGTATCGCCTTGCGCGACGCGGTCGCCGCGATACCCGCACCGGTCGTCGAAGTCCATCTCTCCAATATCCACGCCCGCGAACCCTTCCGGCACCGTTCGGTCATCGCGCCGGTCGCGGTCGGACAAATCTGCGGGTTCGGCCCGATGAGCTACGAACTCGCGCTCATGTACTTGATCCGGCGAGCGGAAGGAGCGTCAGGGTGAACACAGCGGCACGGCTCGCACGGCTCCGCGAGCGGCTGCGCGAGCAGGAACTCGATGCAGTCGTCATCACGCATCCCTCGAACCGCTTCTGGTTCAGCGGCTTCACTGGCGAGGACATCCCGCCGAACGAATCAGCCGGGCATCTCGTGATCAGTCACGAGGACGCGGTGCTGGTCACCAGTCGCCTCAACAGTGCGCTGGCGCAGCAGGAAGCACGCGGTTTCCGCGTTTTCGACCGCGAGCGCGATTTCGCGCGCGGGGACGCGGCCGTGCTCCGCGAAATGGGTGCGTGCCGGGTCGGTTTCGAGGACCGTGCCATCCTCTATCGCGACGTGCGCGTCCTGCAGGAGGAACTCGGTGAGCGCGTCGAACTCGTCCCGCTCGGATCGCTGGTCGACGACCTGCGTGTCGTCAAGGACGAGGAAGAGCTCACGCTCATCGCTCGGGCGCAAGCGGTCACCGATGCAGCGTTCCAGGCGGTCGTGCAGGACTTGCGGCCGGGGATGAGCGAACGGGAAGTCGCGCTGCGCCTGGAACAGGCGCTGGTCGAGGCCGGCGCCGACGGTGTCGCCTTCCCGATCGCGGTCGCCTCGGGGCCACATGGTGCGCTCCCGCACTACCGGCCGACGCAGCGGACGATCGCGGCCGGTGAGCCGATCGTGATCGATATGGGTGCCGTCGTCGCGGGCTACTGTGCCGATCTGACCCGCACCGTCTGGCTCGGCCAGGCGGACGAGCAGCTGGAGCGGATCTTCGGCATCGTCCTGGCTGCGCTGGAAGCGGCTGAGGCCGGCATTCGGCCCGGCATGACGGGACGCGAGGCCGACCGGCTGGCCCGCGAGGTGATCGAGCGAGCTGGCTACGGTGAAGCCTTTACCCACTCGCTGGGACACGGCGTGGGTGTGCGCGTCCACGAGGCGCCAGCGCTCTCTCCCGCATCCGAGCAGGTGCTCGCGCCCGGACAGGTCGTGACCATCGAACCGGGGATCTATCTGCCCGGCTGGGGAGGGGTGCGCATCGAGGATCTCGTCGTCATCCGCGATGACGGTGTCGAAGTGCTGACACGCACACCGAAGCGGCTGCACCTGAGCTGACGGGCCAGTCGCGCGTCCCGCTCGGGAATCCGTATACTCTCGGCGAGAAGCGATGCAGCGAGAGCTGACGGTCAGGGGGATCTCCGCATGATCGAGACAGGTGACCTCAGGAAAGGCATGACGCTGCTCATCGACGGGGAGCTCGTCCGGGTGCTCGACTTCCAGCACGTCAAGATGGGCCGCGGGAGTGCTTTCGTCCGGTTGACGCTCAAGAACCTCCGCACCGGAGCGACGACGACCACGACCGTGCAGGCGGGTACGCGTTTCGAGCTCGCCCCGCTCGAGCGACACCGGGTGCAGTTCCTCTACGAGGACAGCGGGCAGTATCACTTCATGGACACCGAGACGTTCGAGCAGTTCGCGGTCGATCGAGAGGCGCTCGGCGACGCGGTCAATTACCTCAAAGAGGGGATGCAACTCGATCTCCTCACGTACAACGGCCAGCCGGTCGAGGTCGAGCTGCCGGTGACGGTCGACCTGCGTGTCGTCGATACTCCGCCAGGGGTGCGCGGGGACACGCAGTCCGGCGGCGGCAAGCCAGCGACGCTCGAAACCGGTATCGTCGTCACGGTGCCGTTCTTCGTCGAGGTCGGTGATGTCGTCCGCGTCGACACACGTACCGGTGAGTACATCGAACGGGTGAGCTGAGGATGGCCGAACAGACGGAGTCCACGCAGCATCCGGACTACGCTGCGTTGACGCGCACCGTCCGCGAACTGGTGGAAGTGATGCGGGCTGCTGGCCTGCAGCGCCTCGAAGTCGCGCAGGGGGATCTGCGCATCGCGCTCGAGAGCGCCACGGTGGCTGTCGCACCCGCGACGCTACCGGCGCAAGTGGTCGTCGCACCGGCACCGGTCGGCCAAGCGCCGGCCGCGGGCGAGACGGCGGTGGCCGAGCAGCTGGAGACGATCGTCGCGCCGATGGTCGGCACCTTCTACGCGGCGCCGCGGCCCGGAGCCGACCCGTTCGTGCGCGTGGGTGACCACGTCGAACCGGGACAGGTTGTGGCGATCATCGAGGCGATGAAGGTCATGAACGAGATCGTCGCCGAGCGAGCCGGGACGATCGTCGAGATCCTGGTCGAGAACGGGCAACCGGTCGAGTACGGTCAACCACTGATGCGCCTGCGGCCGGATTGATGCGAGGAGATGGGCGATGCTCGGGGGCGAGGTCATCGGCGTCGCAGCACTCACGCAGCAGATCAAGGAGGTATTCGAGCGCCACCCCGAGTTCCATTTCGTCCGCGTGCGCGGCGAGATCACCAATGCTCGTACCTATGCAAGTGGGCACTGGTATTTCAACCTGCGCGAAGGGGAAGCGACGCTCCGCTGCGTGCTGTTCCGGAGCAACGCACAGTGGCTGTCCTATTTGCCGAACGACGGCGACGAGGTGATCGCCACTGGCTCCATCAGCGTCTACGAGCGCGACGGAGTCTACCAGCTGTACGTCGAGTTCCTCGAGCCGCTCGGTGACGGCGCGCTGCGCCTGCAACTCGAGCAGCTCAAGCAGAAGCTGGAACGCGAGGGGCTGTTCGATCCGAGCCGCAAGCGTGCTTTGCCACCGCTTCCGCGCTGTATCGCCGTCATCACCTCCCCACACGGTGCGGTCTGGCACGACATCCAGATCGTGCTGCGTCGCCGCTATCCATACGTGCACCTCATTCTCGCACCGGCGCGCGTGCAGGGTGATGGAGCGGTCGAATCGCTCATCGCTGCGCTCGAAGCCGTGCAACTGGACGGACGAGCCGAAGTGGTCATCATCGCCCGCGGCGGTGGCTCGCTCGAGGACCTCTGGTGCTTCAACGACGAGCGACTGGCGCGGGCTGTCTTCGCTTGTCGTATCCCCGTCGTTTCGGCCGTCGGTCATCAGACCGATTGGACGATCTGTGACTTCGTCGCAGACCACCGGGCACCGACTCCCTCAGCAGCGGCCGAACTGGTGACGCCGCACGACCGCTTCGCACTCCTCAGCTGGCTCGCTGGACTCGACCATCGCTTGCACGAGCTGATGCACCAGCGCTTCGAGCGTGCGCGCGAGCAGGTCGGGCAACTCGCACATCGACTGAACCGGGCAGCGCCACGGCATCGCATGGATAATTTCCGCCAGCGACTCGATCAGTCGGCACAACGCCTCGATCGCGCGCTGGTCCAACGACTGGTTGCCGAGCGACAGCGCCTTCAGGCGCTGGCACGGGAACTCGATCTGCTGAGCCCGTACGGCCCGCTGGCGCGCGGCTATCTCCTCGCTGAGGACGCAACGAGCGGCCAGCTCGTGCGCTCGATCGACGAGCTGGCGATCGGCCAGCGGCTACGCCTGCACTTCAGCGACGGACGAGCCGAAACGGTCGTCGAAGCGCTCCACCGAGAGGGAACGGGAGGGGGGACACATGGCTGAACGCATCGATGGATCCGGTACGCCGCTCCATCCGATCGATCTGTTCGAGCAGCTCGTTCAAGAGGTCGAGACGATCGTGCAGCGGCTGGAGAGCGGCGAACTCCCGCTGGCCGAAGCGATCCGCGAGTACCAGCGCGGTATCGAGTTGATCCGGCATTGCAACGCGATCCTGGATCAGGCCGAGCTGCAGATCAGCCAGCTCCGTCTCGGCGGGCCGACATCGGACATCGGATCGGCCACGGAAGCGCTCGATTTCGCCGGTGATGAGGACGGTAATCTTCCCTTTTCCTGACGCAAAGGCATCGCGACGACCGTTGGCACACGATGACCGCTTCCGATCCGGCGCGAGCGTATCGCCCGGCTCCGCCGGACCTATCGGTTCGCGTCGTCGAAGAGCCGGACTTCTCGTCTCGCTCTCGAGGCGCCCGCTCACCAGTCATCCAGCGCCCCGGCTAGCCTCTCCGCACTTCTGACCGGGTGACCAGCGACCAGATGCCGGGAGACACTCGTGTGAGCCCGTTCTTCCCGACCCGCTGGTGCGAGGAACACCCGAGCACGAACGCCTAGCGATCCCCAGTACTCCATCGTCCTCTGCCACGGTGGCACGACAGCCGACCTCCTCGATCGGAAGGGACATGCCGCCCGGCAACGGTCGAGGAGGATTCGATGGTTCGGTCGTTTATCCGGCTTCTCGTCAGCCTGGTCCTCGCGCTGCAACTCGGCGCTGCAGCCATCGCAGCGGCAAGTGCGGACGGGCCACCGGCACGGTATATCGTGCTCGTCGCCCCAGAGACGACTACGAGTGACTTCGTGCCGGTACGGCGCAGCCGTGCACTCGAGGTCGCCCAAGCAGTCGGCGCGCGCCCGGAGGTCGTCTACGACGCCGTGCTGGACGGTTTCGCTGGCTACTTGACACCGCGGCAGGTCGAGCGCCTCCTGGCGACCGGCTCGGTGGCGAGCATCGTGCCGGATGCCGAAACGCATCTCGCAGGGCAAACCGTGCCGACGGGCGTCCAGCGAATCGGAACGCTCGCGAACCATACGGCCAAGATCGACGGCACGGACGATGCGCTCCTGATCGATGTCGCCGTTCTCGATACCGGCATCGATCCCAATCATCCCGATCTCAACGTCGCCGGTGGGTACGACTGCTCGGGGAGTGGGAGTTGGGTCGACCGGCATGGGCACGGCACGCACGTGGCTGGCATTATCGGTGCCCGCGACAATGGGATCGGTGTGGTCGGTGTGGCACCGGGAGCGCGGCTCTGGGCCGTGAAGGTCTTCCGGGACGACGGGATTGGCTACGTGTCATGGTTAATCTGCGGTCTGGACTGGGTGGCAGCGCACGCCAGCACGATCCGCGTCGCCAACTACAGCGGTGGCGCGAGCGGTACCGACACGCCGAACTGCGGCGGTACGAGCGACCCGCTCCATCAAGCAGTCTGTCGTGTCGTGCAGGCCGGCGTCACGCTCGTCGTCGCGGCCGGCAATGGCGGGAGCGACGCGCGGAACACGATTCCCGCAGCGTACCCGGAAGTCCTCGCAGTCGGTGCGATCGTCGATACCGACGGCAAGCCGGGCGGACAGGGCCCAGGTACGAGCTACGGTGCCGACGACACCCGTGCCTCGTTTTCCAATTACGGTCCAGTGGTCGACTTCTACGCTCCCGGCTACGCGATTCTATCCACCGTTCCCGGTGGTGGGTACCAGCGGTGGAGCGGTACCAGCATGGCTGCACCGCACGTCGCAGGAGCTGCTGCGCTCTATCTCGTCCAGAATCCAGGAGCCTCACCGGGACACGTGCGCACCTTCCTCGCTTCGGCCGGTGAAGCAGGCCACTGGGATAGCTACGGGCAGACGCTCGTCCGGACCGACTGGGGTACTGGTGGATCGGGAGGTGGCAGCAACAGTGGATCGACACCCGTCACGCACGATATCGCCGTGACGCAACTCTCCGCCCCCTCGACGCCGGTGGTCGGCAGTGCCGCGACAGTCACGGTTTCGGTGCGGAACGAGGGAACGGTGAACGAGACGGCAACGGTCACCCTGACAGCGAACGGCCAGGCGATCGGCCAGCCGCAGACGCTGACACTGGATCCCGGTGCGAGCGGTTCGGTGCGTTTTACGTGGCAGCCCACTGTCGCCGGCACGTACACGTTGGAGGCACGCGCGACGATCGCGGAGGACAGCGACCCGAACGATAACCAGCGAAGCACCACGGTTACCGTCGCGCAACAAACGAGTCCAGTTCTCGATGTCGCGATTACCGACCTGACCGGGCCGGCGAGCCTCACCCGCGGCCAGTCCGCCACCATCTCGGTGACACTGCAGAACCGTGGGACGAACTCAGCCACCGTAACACTCAAACTGAGCACCAGCCCGCGCAACCCAGCGATGGGTACCGTCAGTACGCGCGTGACGCTCGGTCCCGGACAAACGCGGACACTCTCCTTCACCTGGCGGACGAACTCGCGGACACCTGCGGGTACCTATACACTGACTGCCTCCGCACCGCTCAGCGGGGATGCGAATCCGGCTGACAACACCCGTTCGCTGACCGTCGCGGTCGTCGCATCGGCCCGCCGCTGAGCGCACCGCACGACCGGGAAGAGCCGCGCTCCGGACACCGGAGCGCGGCTCTTCCTTCTTTCACGGGTGCAGCGAGCCCGGCGCACGAGACAGCAGGAAGCTGCGAGGAGCAGTGCTCGGCACCGGCACAGGCAGGCTCCTTCCGCGAGACGTCCCGCTGCGACTCGTACCGTCCGTCCACACGCCGAAACAGGCGCGCTGCTTCGGCGTGGTCAGGCGAGCTGCCGTTCGACCGCAGGCAACCGTCTCGCTGTCACCGCGCGCTGTCCCATCAGGCGGCGACCGCACCTCTTGCGCTCACGGTTGCGTTCTCGTAGGCTGTGCCTGAACAGGCCTGCTGTCGACGCCAGTGGAGCGCCGCGTGACCGGACCGGCCGGTCGCACCGCCCCCAAAGGGACACAAACGCGTACCGCCGGCGCGACGCCGGACACAATCGTGTGGGCAGCGCTCGCCGTCGCCTTCGCGACGGTGCTCGGTCTCGAGTCAGTGCGTGTCTTCGTCTCCGACAGTGTCTTCGTCATCGACCAGAGCCGACGAACTGCTCTCCTAGTACTGATGCTGGGGGCCTTCGCGAGCCCGCTTCTCGCTCCACTCGTCGGCATGCTGACCGGCGGGCGATTGCTCCCGATCGCTGCCGGCGTGCTGGTCGTCGCGCGCGCACTACTGCAGTTCATCGAGTGGCCGCTGGTACGCGTCGTGCTGGGAGCGCTCGGGTTCGCTGCGTTCTGCTGGCTCCTCATACCGTTGCTCCGCTGGCGAGCGCGCGCTGGCCTCGGGATCGTGCTCGGGTGCGGGCTCGACCTCGCGATCAGAACGGCACGGGACACCATCGACCTTCCCTGGCTTCCCGGCATCGGCAGTCACCTCGTCACGGCCGTGCTGCTGGCTGGTCTGCTCGCCACCCTGGTCTTCGTCCTCGCCGACCGCGGGCCGCTCGAGCCGCGCGGTGCGCTCGGGTTTCTCGCCCTGGGGCCGGCGCTCGGCCTCGCGCATCTGGTCATGGCGAACCTCGGGTTCGCGACTGTCCGCACGGGCGGCTCGCTCACTCTGGCGAGTCTCGTCCTGCTGCTCGGCCTGCTCGCGGGGCTCGTGCTGCTGCCGCTGGCGACGCGCGAATGGATCGGCTGGGCAGCAACCACGCTCGCCGGTGCGCTCGGGCTCTGGCTCTCCTGGCGGGAGGGATGGCTCGGCACCATCGGACTGCTCGCATCAGTGGCCAGTTGGACGATCTTCCTGACGACAGTAGCGATCGGTGGACGGGTGCTGCGGACGCCGGCGAGCACCGGACGCGCTGCACTGGCGCTCGCGCTCGGGCAGGTCATCCAGGTCGCGCTGCTCTTCCGCTACTACACGGCGACCGGAGACCGTCTGGTTCTCCTGGGCCTCTGGGCGGTCGTAGCGATCCTGGTCGCGCTCGATTGGCCACGGAGTCTCCCGGCTGGAACCGTCGCGCTGTTGCCGCACGTGGTGCTCGGCATCCTGCTGCCGCTCGCGGGCGCTGTGCTCTGGCAAGCGATCGAGGCACCCAGCCGCGCGGCGCTGCCGACCGCAATCGGCCGCCAGATCGTCGTCGTGACGTATAACATCCAGTCCGGCTACGACAGCCAGGACCGCTGGAATCTCGAAGCGACCGCGCGGGCGATCGAGGCGGTCCAGCCGGATGTTGTCCTGCTGCAGGAGGTCAGCCGTGGTTGGCTCGTCACCTCGAGTGCTGACCAGCTCACCTGGCTCGCTCGCCGCCTCGGCATGCAGGCGAGTTGGGGTCCAGCCAGCGCGGACGGTCTGTGGGGTAACGCGATCCTGACGCGCGGACGACCGCTGGAAGTCGGGACGACGCGTTTCCGCACGACGCGCAACCTCCGCCGGGGTGCGATCGCGGTGCGGCTGGCGACACCACAGGGATCGGTATGGGTCGCCAGCACGCACCTGGATGACCCGCGCAGCGCGACCGACGTCCGGCTAGTGCAGATCGAGGAACTCCTGGCCTTCCTCCAGCCGCGGCGACCACTCGTACTGGGCGGCGACTTCAACGCCGATCCAGGAAGTCCGGAGTACCAGCGGCTGGTCGAGGCAGGCTTGATCGACGCCGCCAGCACGATCGGCGCGACCGGCCCGACCTCAGCCGACCAGCGGCGCATCGACTACGTGTTCGTGACCGAGGAATTCCAGGTCGTGGCTGGCCGGATACCGAGCGTCACCGCCTCCGACCACCGCCCGGTCGTGGTGCAGCTGGTGGTGCGATGACGAGAGCTGCGCCGAGGCTGCACAGCTCATCGGCAGGACCGTTAGTGCCGTAGCCGCAGGGCACACCTCCGAGCAGGCTTCTTCGCCAGGTCGCTGGTGGACGACCGCGTTGTGCCGGCATGAGGGGACGCTGCGTTCCTGATCTCGGGTGCGCCCGCTCGCCCGAGGTGGCATGGAGCACAAAAGAACGCTGCACAACATGAGCATCGGGCTGGTGCAGTCGGGCGGAGAGCGTGAGGGAGGCAGGGCCTGCTGGAAACAGACGACGAAGACGGCAGCTCCGGGCCTGGCCGTCGGCCGACGACTCGACGCTGCGGAGACGATGGTTCGGCACTCGACCGGTTTGATATACTCAGGATGCGAGCAGATATCCTCTCACCTTACGACAATAGCATCCGCGAGGGGAGTGTGCGCTGCGGTGGGTTGGCGCCCCGTGACGGGTCGTGTTGTCGCCTCGCGAGGGAGGGAAACGATGCCTCCGAAGGTTGTCTTCGAGGTCGACTTGACCAAGCCGTGGCCGGAGCAGCCGGTACCGGGACACAATCGCTGGCATCCGGACATTCCACCGGTCGCCTCTGTGAAGCCTGGTGAAGTCTTCCGTGTCGAATGTCAGGAGTGGACCGACGGGCAGATCCGGAACGACGATTCGGCGAACGATATCCGCGACGTCGATCTCACGCGCAACCACGTCTTGAGTGGACCGATCGAAATCGAGGGAGCAGAGCCGGGTGATCTCCTGATCGTCGACATCCTCGACCTCGGTCCCTTCCCACATGGCACCAAGACCCCACACAACTCCCCGACGACCGAATGGGGCTATACGGGGATTTTCGCGAAGGTCAACGGTGGAGGCTTCCTGACTGACTATTTTCCGGATGCATACAAGGCGATCTGGGACCTGCACGGCACGATGTGCACGTCGCGTCACGTGCCAGGCGTTCGCTTCGTCGGTATCGCGCATCCTGGTCTGATCGGCTGTGCCCCATCGCACGAGCTGCTCCGCGAATGGAATCGCCGGGAAGCGGAACTGATCGCCACTGATCCCAATCGGGTGCCACCGCTCGCCCTGCCACCGCTCGAGAAGAATGCAGTGCTCGGTACACTGAAGGGGCCGGAGTTCGAGCGGGTAGCACGCGAGGCGGCGCGCACCATTCCGCCGCGCGAACATGGCGGGAACTGCGACATCAAAAACCTCACCCGTGGGTCACGCTGCTACTTCCCGGTCTACGTGCCGGGGGCCAAACTTTCCATGGGTGACCTCCACTTCTCGCAGGGTGACGGCGAGATTACCTTCTGCGGTGCCATCGAAATGGCCGGGTACATCGACCTCCACGTCGACCTGATCAAAGGTGGGGTGGAGAAGTACAGCATCACCAACCCGATCTTCCGGGCGAGTCCGTACGAGCCGCGCTACACAAACTACCTCGTTTTCGAGGGGATCTCGGTCGACGAGAAGACGGGCAAGCAGCTGTACCTGGACGCCACAGTCGCCATGCGCCGTGCCTGTCTCAATGCGATCGAGTATCTCAAGAAGTTCGGGTATACGGCTGAACAAGCCTATATCATCCTCGGCTCAGCACCGATCGAGGTGCGCATCAGCGGAATCGTGGATATTCCGAACGCCTGTGTGACACTCTACCTTCCCACCGAAATCTTCGAGCGGAATATCCTCCCGGAGGAGCCACCGACTGCTCCAACGTCTGGCCAGGTCGCACGAGCCGGCTGAGCGAAGGGGCTGCGGGGGACGGTGCAGTGCGCCCGCTGTACCGTCCCCCCATCGTGAGGGGGAAACGCCATGATCGGGCTCGTTCTCCTCTGGGTCGGTGCGGTACTCGTCCTGAATGGGTTGTGGCTGGCAGGTCGCATCGGGGATCGGGAGATCGCTGTCATCAACGTGTTCACTGGAACAGTCGGATTCATCGCCGCGATCGTGACCGCGGTGAGGAATCCGGATGACATCAGCGCGGTTTCGTTCGGCGCCTTCGTCTTGCTGTTCGCTTTTACCTATCTTTGGGTTGCCATCAATCGCTTCTTGCAGACAGACGGCCGGGGACTCGGTTGGTACTCGCTGTTCGTGGCGATCACAGCGGTACCGGTCGGAATCGAGACGCTCCTACGAGCACAGACGACGTGGGGTCTGTGGCTAGCTGTCGACTGGCTTGCCTGGGCGGTTCTCTGGTTCTGTTACTTCCTACTGCTCGTGCCGCGCCGTATCCCGCTCTCATTCGTCGCCTGGCTCACCGTTCTGGAAGGCATCCTCACAGCCTGGCTACCCGGCTATCTGATTCTTATGGGACATCTCCGGCCAGTTGTCGCTTGAGGCCTCGGGAGGATCGGAGCGATGCCGTTGTATCTGTATTCCTGCTCGCAGGACGGTCTGTTCGAAGTCCGGCGCCCTCTTGCCGAAGCTGCCTCTCCACTGGTGTGCCCATGGTGCGGTCAGCCCGCCCAGCGTGTCTTCACCCCACCCAACGTCCCGCGTACCCCGAAGTGGATCGCTGAGGGCCTGGCACGCGAGGAGCGATCCCGCCACGAACCGCGTGTCGTGACGCGCGAGGAGATCGGTCTCCCCTCTCCCGATCCCGAGCCGAAGCCACGCTGGCACCGGGCGCACGGTCGTCCGTGGATGATCGGACACTGAACCGGAGGATCGGCGCAGCTGCCTTCCCGGAACGGTGCCGGTTGTGCTCCACGCTTCCGAAACCCGCACCGTTCCGGTGACAGCGGAAGCGATGCGAGTACCAGGTTACCCCGCGCGTCGATGACTGAAGCGAACGAGTGATGCACGCTGCGCTCAGCGCAGTTGGATCGCCTGTCGCAGGACGGTCGCCGGGAGACCTCGCCCGCTGGACAGGCTTCCCGCCACCTCGCTTTCTGTCCAGACGAAGAGATCGACCGGTACCGGCACGGACTCGAAGGCCTGGAGGCAGCACATCCGCGCCTGCTCACGGTCAGCATCGTCAGCGATGACGACGAGGATATCGGCGTCGCTGCGGGGCGTCGGTATGCCATGCGCGAACGAGCCGAAGAGATAGATCGCGCGCACCCCTGAGCATTGCGCCGCCTGCGCGGCTGCAAGCTCGATGGAGGCCAAGACGCGTTCACGGTCGAGGAAACGCACGCTCGCAAAACTCGACGATGGCTCGTGCATCGGCGATCGCCTCCACTGCATCGCGTTCGGTGTAGTACTCACCGGGCAGGCCAGCCGGGCATCCGTTGGGATACCGAGCAAGAATGTGATGCCGATCCAGGCGTCGGGCGGCATCGAGGAGTGCCGGTGGCACGTCGAGCCGTTCCTGCAATCCCTCGAGCAAGCGGAGCACACTCTGTCCCCATCCCTCGCCACCCAGCCCCAGGAGAAGCCCTTTCACCGCCTTTTCCGCCGCCTGGTGCGCTGCGAACGCGGCCCACTCGAAATGCCCTCCTCACGCCGCATGCTCCGCGTGAGCCAGATCGCGTCGTGCTTGTCCCAACCAGTCCAGTCCGCGGTTCACCCTCGATGGCTCCTCGGTCGACGGCCAGCTCGTGTTCCGAACGGATCCTGGCGACGAGCCTAACACAACCTGCGGCACCGGCACCTGGTCACCGGTGCGCTTGGGAGCACACCGAGCCGGCGAGTACACTAGCGGCGGATCGGGAAAGGCGGTCAGACCATGGGAATCGTCCAGCGTCTCCGGAACCACATCGGTTTAGTCCCGAACCCAGTCAGTCGCACGACGCGCGAGGCGCATGCCCGCGTTCGCGGCGCCGACGTGAGCATCAGCGTCTGCCCGTACTGTGCGGTCGGTTGCTCGCAGCTCGTCTACACCAAGGACGGGCGGATCGTCGATATCGAAGGGAACTACGAGAGCCCGATCAACGGCGGCACGCTCTGTCCGAAGGGTGCGGCGACCTGGCAGCTCATCAACAGTCCGTTGCGCGAACTCCGCGTCAAGTATCGGGCCCCCTACAGCGACCACTGGGAGGAACGGCCGCTCGAGTGGGCGATGGAGCGGATCGCGCAACTGGTCAAAAAGACGCGTGACGCCACCTTCGTCCATCGTGACGAGCAGGGGTTGGTCGTCAACCGGACGCTCGGCATCGCGCATCTTGGTGGCGCGACGCTGGACAACGAGGAGAACTATCTCATCAAGAAGCTGTTCACCGGTGGACTCGGCATCGTCGCCGTCGAGAACCAGGCACGCATATGACACTCCAGTACGGTGCCCGGTCTGGGCGCCCGACTGGGAAGAGGCGGCGCGACGACGACGCTGGCGAGCTTGGCTGACAGCGACTGCATCGTCATCATGGGCTCGAACATGGCCGAGAACCACCCGGTCGGCTTCCGCTTCGTCGTGAAAGCGCGCGAGCGTGGCGCGACGGTCATCCACATCGATCCGCGCTTCTCGCGCACCTCAGCGCTGGCCGATCTCTTCGTCCCGATCCGCCCGGGAAGCGACCTCGTCTTCCTCGGCGCGCTGGTGAACTACGTCCTGAACTCGGAGCGCTGGAACAGCGATCCCTTCTTCCGCGAGTACGTCCTCCACTACACCAATGCCAGCGTCATCGTCTCGCCGGAGTTCCGCGACACCGAAGAGCTGGCAGGGCTCTTCAGTGGCTACGACCCGCAGCAGCACCGCTACGACCCGGCGAGCTGGCAGTACGCCGGCCAGCGGCGGCCGCTCGAAGGCGAACGCTGGCCCTGCCGACCGTCCATCGAGCCGGAGCGCGACCCGACACTCGAGCACCCCAACTGTGCCTTCCAGCTCGTCAAGCGCCACTTTGCCCGCTACACACCCGAGCTCGTCGAGCAGGTGTGCGGTGTTCCTCGCGAGCTGTTCCTGCGCGTCGCCGAGACGATCCTGGCCAACTCGGGGCGCGACCGCACGACCGCTTTCTGCTACGCGGTCGCCTGGACACAGCACACGATCGGCACGCAGATCATCTCCTGCTGCGCGCTGCTCCAGCTCCTGCTCGGTAATATCGGCCGGCCCGGCGGTGGTATCCTCGCGCTGCGCGGTCACGCCACGATCCAGGGTTCCACCGACATCCCGACGCTCTTCGACCTTCTGCCGGGCTACCTCAAGATGCCGCGGGCGATTCCCGAGCACGCGACGCTCGCCGATTATTTCGCGGCCGAACGTCCAGCGACCGGTCTGTGGTACGACATGCCGAGATTCCTGATCTCGCTCCTCAAGGCCTGGTACGGCGATGCCGCGACGCCGGAAAACGACTTCGGGTACGCCTTCCTCCCCAAGGTCGGCGGCGACTATTCGTTCCAGTCCATCCTCACCATGATGAAGGACGGCATCATCAAAGGGCTCTTCGTCATGGGCATGAACCCGGCTGTCGGTGGACAGAACGCCCGGCTGGCACGCCAGGCGCTGGCGAACCTCGACTGGCTGGTCGTCCGCGACGTCCACGAGATCGAGACGGCCTCGTTCTGGTACGACGCGCCGGAAGTGCGCAGCGGTGAGATCCGTCCACAGGACATCAAAACCGAGGTCTTTTTCCTGCCGGCCGCGATCGCGGCTGAAAAGGACGGCACGTTCACCAACACCCACCGGCTCGTCCAGTGGCACGACAAGGCGGTCGATCCTCCGGGCGACGCCCGCTCCGAAGCGCACTTCGTCTACCACCTCGGGCGACGTCTGAAGGAACTCTACGCCGGTGACGACTCTCCAGCTGGCCGGCAGATCCAGGCTTTGACCTGGGACTATCCGACGGTCGGGCTGCACGAGGAGCCGGATCTGATGGCCGTCGCCAAGGAGATCAGCGGGTACCGTGTGGCCGATGGTCGACCGGTGGCTGGGTTCCACGAGCTGGCCGACGACGGCTCGACAGCCTGCGGCTGCTGGATCTACTCCGGCATCGTGACGCCCGAAGGCGAGCACCGCGCCAAACGGCGGCGCGGCGACGACCGGGCCAGCCTCGACTGGGGTTTCGCCTGGCCAGCCAACCGGCGCATTCTCTACAACCGTGCCTCGGCTGACCCGCAGGGTCGCCCGTGGAGCGAGCGCAAGAAGTGGATCTGGTGGGATCCCGAGCAACAGCGGTGGGTGGGCTACGACGTCCCCGACTTCCCAGCGACGAAGCCGCCTGACTACCAGCCACCACCGGGAGCGCGTGGGTTGGACGCGCACCCAGGGACAGCACCGTTCATCATGATGCTCGACGGCCTGGGCTGGCTCTTCGTCCCGGTCGGTCTCCTCGACGGGCCACTCCCGACGCACTACGAGCCGTGGGAGACGCCGGTGACCAACCTGCTCTATCCGTCGCAGCCACGCAATCCTGTCGCTCCGGCTTTCCTCCGGGCTGACAATCCGTATCACGAGATCGGCGACCCACGCTACCCGTACGTGATCACTACCTACCGGTTGACCGAGCATCATACCGCCGGCGGTATGAGTCGCTGGGTACCCTGGCTGGCGGAACTGCAGCCAGCTGGCTTCGTCGAGATCAGCCCGGAACTCGCTCGCGAGCTGGGCATCGCCAACGGAGACTGGGTGGTGGTCGAGACCGCTCGTGGCGCGGCCGAAGCGCGCGCACTGGTCACCGAACGGGTCCAGCCGCTCACGATCGCTGGCCGGACGGTGCATGTCATCGGGATGCCCTGGCACTTTGGCTTCGGCGGGCTGGCGACCGGCGGTATCGCCAACGAGCTGGCAGCTCTCGTCGAAGATCCCAACTCGCTTATCCACGAAGCGAAATCGTTCACCTGCACCATCCGCAAGGGACGGTTGCGAGAGGGGGCTGGAGCGTGAGCAGCGCAGCGCTCGTCGGACGAACGCGGGCGCGTCCCGGCGCGTTCGGGTTCCTCACCGATACGACGCTCTGCATCGGCTGCAAGGCCTGCGAGGTCGCCTGCAAGCAGTGGAACCAGCTCCCGATGGACGAGTTCGGCTTCACCGGGATGAGCTACGACAACACCGGCGACCTCGGCGCGACGACCTGGCGGCACGTCGCCTTCATCGAGCGGATCAGTGACCACGAAGGCCGACGACCGACCAGCCTCAAGCCGTTCCAGAGCAACTGGCTGATGCTGAGCGACGTCTGCAAGCACTGCGTCAACGCCGGGTGCATGGAAGCCTGTCCCACTGGAGCGATCATCCGCACGGAGTTCGACACGGTCGTCATCCAGCCCGATATCTGCAATGGTTGCGGGTACTGCGTGCCGGCTTGTCCCTTCGGGGTTCCAGCCCTGAGTCCCTACGACGGGAAGGCGCACAAGTGCACGTTGTGCTACGACCGGCTGAAGGATGGCCTCGAACCGGCCTGCGCCAAGGCCTGCCCGACCGATGCGATCCAGTTCGGTCCGGTTCACGCGCTGATGGACCGCGCGAAGGCGCGTGTCGCCGAACTCCAGGCCCAGGGCGTGGAGGCTCGCATCTACGGCGACGAGGTACTCGGCGGCACAGGTGGGATCGGCGGGCTCAATGCCTTCTTCATTCTGACAGCCCCACCGGAGGTCTATAACCTCCCGGCCAAGCCGGAACTCCCGCAGCGACGGGTCCTCCCGGCTTTCCTGACCAGCGCCCTGGCAGCGCTCGCGCTCGGCCTGGCGGCGCTCCTCTCGTTCCGACAAGGAAGGAAGGCAGAGCATGGCTGAGGTCCGCACCTGGCGGCATCGCCGCGAACCTGGGCTACCGGTCAGCGCCGAAACGCGCGAGAGCTACTACGGTCTACCGGTGATCCATGGTCCGCACTGGCGCTGGCCGATCGTCTTCTACTTCGTACTGGGTGGCCTGGCTGGCGGCAGCGCTGTCCTCGCTGCTGTCGCTCGACTGGTCGGTGGACACTGGGCCCGCCCGGTGGTCCGGGCCGGGCGGTATCTCGCGTTCCTGGCTGTCCTTCCCGGTCCGCTGCTCCTGATCGTCGACCTCGGCCGGCCGGAGCGGTTCCATCACATGTTGCGGGTGGTCAAGCTCCGCTCGCCGATGTCACTGGGCGTGTGGGGACTCATCGGCTTCAGCCTGAGTGCCTTCGCCAACGCGCTCCGCCAGGCTGCCGAGGACGGTCTGCTCGGTCGCACCAACCTGCTGGTCAGGGTGGTCCGCTATCTTCCCGATCGCGGCCTGGCAGCCGCGAGTGCGTTCCCAGCCTTCTTCCTGGCTGGGTACACTGGCGTGCTGCTCGGGGCAACCGCGGTTCCGCTCTGGGCGCGGAACGCGCTCCTGCTCGGGCCGCTCTTCCTCTGTTCGGCGCTCTCCAGCGCTGCGGCGGCACTCTCGCTCCTCCTCGGGCGCGGGTCTGACGCCGAGCGAGCCCGGCACGCACTCGAACGCGTCGAACGCGCTGCGCTGGCTGGCGAGGTCGTCCTGCTCGAAGCCATCCAGCGGCGGAGTGGCCCGGTCGTCGGCCGTCCGCTCCGCGAAGGGCTGGAGGGGCGAGCCTACACCGGAGCACGCGCTGGTGCTCACTGCGCTCTGGTGCTCCATGTTCTGGCTCGCCTGCTGCCGCGACGCTGCCGCACGCCGGTCGCGGTTGCCGCCAGTCTGGTTGCGCTCACTGGCGCGTTCCTGCTGCGCGCTGCGATGGTCTTCGGCGGACGACGCTCGGCCGACGATCCGGCAGCGACGTTCGCGATCACTCGCGGAGACCACTGAAGATCCGCTGCCGTACCGGTTGCCTGCGCGAACGGTTGACAGGTGCGGCGCCGGGCCGTGCCCTGCCAGGCGACCCACCGCGTACTTGACAGAGTGTCGTCCTATGCTGATACTCGGTCTCACGAGTGGCCGCGGTCGGAAAGGAGTCGACCATGCTCGTCCGCGTGTCCCTGTTCATCGCACTCCTCGCCGGTCTCGTCTGGCTCGTCCCCTTCGACGCGCTCGCCGACGCTGGCGGAGACGAGCGGCGGGCTCGCGCTGTTCCTGCTTCGACGCGCCTCCCTGCCGGTCTATTCCCGCCGCGCCGCCTGCCTCCAGCAACCGTGCCGGAGCACGAGCGGCGTGCGAAGGAGGCGACACTTCCCGAGCACTGCACGTTGTCGAAAGGATTCTGGAAGAACCACCCGCTGCTCTGGCCGGCGCCGTACGCGCCGGATCGGCCCTTTTTCTCGAGCGGTCTGACCTGGTACGAGACGTTGTGGACACCGCCGCGCGGTGAGAACGCCTACTTCGTGCTCGCGCACCAGTACATGGCAGCCCAGCTCAACCTCGCGCGCGGCGTGGAAGCTCCCACCGAGGTGCCCCACGCGCTCGCCGAAGCGGAGGCCTGGCTCGCTGGGGCCATGCCGTATCCAGCACGGCACGATCCTGTCGCACTGGAACTCGCGGCGACCCTGGAGCGGTTCAACGACGGCGAGATCGGTCCCGGTGCGTGTCCCTGATCGGTCACCGCACCGAGCGCAGAACGACGCAGCCGAAACCCTGCCAGCCTGACGGGCGTGACGCCTCGATCAGCAGGACAGCCGGCTTCCGGCGCGCACCGGGATCGCCGAGGCCGGTCGTGTGACGTGCCTGCCGAGCCGAGCGCGCCAGCGTATGCCCCGGTGCCGCGCGACCTGAGAAGCCGAGCGTGCTCGCTCAACTCACTGGATTTTCCAGCACCAGTTCCCCGACCCGGATGACGACACGGTCACCCGGTCGCAGCGAGAACGCGTCCGGTGGGACGATGCCGGTGCCCGTCATCAGGACACCTCCGAACGGGAAGGACAGCTCCTTGCCGAGCCAGCTGACCAGCTCCTCCGGACGGCGCTTCATCTGGTCGGTCATCGTCTCGCCCGCGAACACGATCGATGAACCACGCCGTATCTCCAGCGCGATCCGGATCCCGCAGAGGTCCTCCGGACGCTCGACGATGACGATACCCGGACCGAGCGCACCGGCACCGTCGTAGATCTTCGCCTGTGGGAGGTAGAGCGGATTCTCCCCTTCGATATCACGCGAGGAGACGTCGTTGCCGACCGTGTACCCGACGATCTCGAGCGTCCGCGTGAACACGACAGCGAGTTCCGGCTCGGGGACGTTCCAGCCACTGTCCCGCCGCACGCGTACCGGCTCGCCCGGCCCGGCCATCCGCCAGCCCTGCCCCTTGAAAAAGAGTTCCGGTCGCTCGGCCTCGTAGACGCGCCAGTAGATGTCCTTGACCTGCGCCTCGGCCATCCGTGCATCGCGACTGCGCAGGTAGGTGACCCCAGCTGCCCAAACCTCTTGTTCCGGCTCGATCGGCGCGAGGAGCGGCCCGCTCGCGATGCCCGAGCGGGGCAGCTGGGCGAGGACGTTGCGCGCGGCGTCGGCCGGCAGCTCGAGGAGCCAGCTCAGCCGGAACCCTTCCGGAAGCCACTGTCCATCACAGGCCCAGCGCGGCCTACTCACCGTGTGGTGACGCGTGAGGTACACGTGCCCTCCTTTCGGAACGATTCTCCGGACGTTCGCGCTTCCTGTCGAGAGCGAACCTGATGGTTCGGGAACGGTGCACCCCAGGAGCAGTACAGCAGTCGATAACCGACAACGCTGCCCGCTGTGCTATACCAGAACCCGGCGACCGAGCGCCGGAGGCCCGATGGACAGGCAGGAGCTGACAGACCCAGCCGTTCGACTGTTCCGTCTTGTCGTGCTAGACATCGACGGGACGTTGCTCGATCCGACCGACGTGGTCCGTCCCGCCGTGCGCGAGGCGATCCAAGCCTGCCGAGAACTGGGAGTCGAAGTCGCCCTGGCCACCGGGCGCCGCCTGCGCACGACCCGTCCCATCGTCGGCGAACTCGGCATCCAGCTCCCGCTGGTCCTGTACAACGGCGCGCTCGTCTGGGACACCGAGCACGAGGTCCCGCTCGCCGAGCGTCCGCTCGATCGTGCTGCGCTCGCTCGTACCTTGCACGAGGCCGAGCGCGAAGGGCTCGGTGCGCTCGCGTTGCGTGGTCCAGGGAGCGGCGAACGCATGGTGCTGGTAACGGATCCGCTACCGCGCCTGCCAGAGTTCGAGCAACAGCTCTTGCCGCGCAGCGGCGACGTCGACCAGCTCCCGGTTTCGGAGGTCCTCGCGCTCCAGGACGTGTTGACCGTCGATCTCTTCGGTCCGGAACGGGCGCTCCGGCATGCGACGGCCCGGCTGGCCCGGGCAGGCTACGCCATCTATCACCACGGGCCGTTCGAGTGGCTGCCAGCGCTGCCGCGCTGGGTCGCCAATGTCCATGCACCGGGGGTGAGCAAAGCGAGTGGTGTCGAGGTCCTGGCCCGGCGGCTGGGGCTGACGCTCGCTGACGTGCTCGCCGTGGGGGACGGCGAGAACGACCTACCGCTGCTCCGCGCTGCCGGACTCGGTGTCGCGATGGGAAACGCGCCGGAGCACGTCCGCGCTCAGGCCGATGCCGTCGTCCGGGGGCACGACGAGGACGGCGTCGTCGAGGCACTCGAGCGGTTCGTGCTCGAGCCGTGGCGGCGAGTCCAGGCGGTCGCCTGACGGCCGCTGCGAGCGGCTGACAACGCACGGAAGGGAAGGGATACGGTGCAGGTCAGGGGCCGGTCACTGCGTATCGCGCTGGCGTGCGTGCTCGCGCTCGCGAGCCTCGCGGTCAGCCCACCTCGTTCCAGCGAGGCGGCGCGGGATCCGGCGAACTTCCGTGAGTTCTTCGGGATCGTCGGCCGGGACCCCTGGTACGAATTCAACACCGATCCCGAGCGCTACCCGGTGCACATCAACCGTACCTTCCTCGAGACGATGATGGCCGAAATGGCCCGGATGGGGGCTCGCTGGGTCCGGATCGAGTTCCACGCCGAGTACGACCAACCCGCCGGTCCAGGCTGGATCGATTGGGCCAAGCACGACTGGTACCTCTTCGACCTCGCGCCGCGCTACGACATGAAAGTCCTGGCCGTGCTCGGCTCCGGTATCCTCGCCGACCTCGATGCCAGCTACGCGTTCTCGCACATCAACGATCCACCGGACCGTGACGGGCGCAACCGCTACACCCGTGCCTTCGTCGAGCGAACTGCCGAAATCGTTGGCCGGTACGGAACGGCGCTGGCTGCGATCGAGCTCTTGAACGAACCGAACGCGAACGAGCTCCTGTGGGAAGAAACGAACCAGCAGGTGCATGCAGTCCGCCCCGACATCTACGGCCGGCTGGCCGTCGATGTCTACGAGACGGTCGAGCGGCACAGCCCCGCGACGCAGGTCGTCGCTGGCAGCATCCTCTTCGACCGCCAGGAAGACGGCGATCGGCACCTCGCCTGGCTCCGTGCCGTGTACGAGAGTCCTGCGATCCAGGACTACCGCGCACGAACGGGCCGATACCCGTGGGACGCGCTGTCGCTCCATCCCTACTTCTTGCCCGACGCCGCGAGCGTGCTCGCCGCCGTCCGCGAACTCCGGGCTGTGCAGCTGGAGTACGGCGACACGAGCCCCATCTGGGTCACGGAAGTCGGGATGCCCGCTGAACCAGCAGCGTGGTCACCGGCTGGCGTGCTCGACCCGACACCAGCCGAACTCGCTCAGGCGGAGTTTCTCCGTCAGGTCTACACGCTCCTCTGGGAGCAGGCACCGGAGGTCGAGCGCGTCTTCTGGTTCAAGTTCGAGGACTTCGGCACCAGCCACGGGTACGCCAACTGGGGACTCGTGCGCTTGCTCGATTCCAACAAGGTCTATGGACGTGAGGCCGTCCCCTGGCCGCGCAAGCCAGCTTTTCTGGTCTACCAGAGTCTGGCCCGACCAGACGCCTTGCCGACGAGCCGCGTCGCACCGCCGGACGATCCCAACGTGCGCTATTTTCCGGAGACCGGACACACCCTGAGTGGGCCGTTCCGCCGCTACTGGGAAGAAAACGGCGGACTGGCTGCCTTCGGCTACCCGCTCACCGAACCATTTTGGAGCGGCGGGCGTCTCGTCCAGTTCTTCGAGCGTGCCCGCTTCGAGTACTGGCCGGAGTTCCGCGGTACTCCGAACGAGGTGCAACTCGCCCACCTCGGACGCTGGGCGCTGGGGAACCGGAGCTTCGCTCCGCAACCACCACCGGAGAAGCCCGCTCCCGACGAGCGCTCTTTCCCGGAGACCGGCTTCGTCGTCCGTGGCGCATTTCTGCGATACTGGGAACAGAATGGGGGTCTGGCTCGCTTCGGGTTGCCGATCAGTCCGGAGTTCCGCGAAGTGAACCCGAGCGATGGGAAGGAATACACGGTCCAATACTTCGAGCGGGCGCGTTTCGAACTCCATCCCGAAGCCGCCGGGACGCCGTACGAAGTCCAGCTCGGCCTCCTCGGCGCGCAGGCGCTGCAGACGCTCGGTTGGTATCGCTAGGTGAACGGGAGGGCCAGATGAGCGAGCCACGAACACCGATCGGCATGGGGATCGTTCCCGCTCCACCGGGCAGCGGGCTCTTGCCCTATAGACTTCCCGATCCCGCTCGCGAACCGCTCCTCCCGGCACCGCGTGCGCTGGGGATCGAGGCGATCCAGCACGTGGCGATCCGTGTCGCGGATTTGCGGACGGCAGAATCGTTCTATCGCGAGTTCTTCGGCATGGAGGTCGTTTGGCGGGTGCGGCGCGTCGGCGAGCGCTGGGAATACCTTCCGGCCGATTTCGACTGGGACGCCGGGATCCGTACTGGCATCTATCCGCAGTACGTGTTGCTCCGGAACGGGCCGCTCGCCTTGCTGCTCCAGTTCGCCGGGCGTGGAACGGTCTTCGTCGAACCGCGCCTCGTCCACCTGAGCCTCCGCGTCGCGCCGGAGACGCTCGCCGAACTACGAGCCGAGGTGCTGGTGCGGGAATATCCGGTGGCGCAGAGCGACGAGCACGCGTTCGTCTTCCGCGACCCGTTCGGGATCACCTGGCACCTGACCGACCTGCCTGGCAGTGAGCCGCCTGACGGCTGAACGAGCGGTGCGAAGGGACAGCGCAGCATGCTTCACCCGTATCAGGAACTGATCGACCTCCTCGCCGAGACACCGCGGCGGTTGACCAGCATGCTCGCAAGCGTGGACGCCAGCTCACCGGCGGGGGCAGAGCACCTGACGCGGGTCGTTGCCCACCTCGCTGCGGTCGAGGCGCTGATGCGCGAGCGCATCCTGCGGATGATCGCCCAGGACACGCCCTACTTCCGGGCTATCGATCTCGCCGCCGTAGCCGAAGCGGTGCCGACGCTCGCTGAGGCGTTGCAGCGCTTGGGTCAGGAGCGCGGCGAGACGCTGACGACGCTGATGACGCTCTCGCTCAAGGACTGGGAGCGAGCCGCCATCCACGAGACGCTCGGCGAGGTCACGGTCGAGGATCTCGTCGAAGAGCTGGTCGAACACGATCGCAGGCATCTCGAACAGATCGAGCGACTCCTCGCTGGTCAGGAGACTCCCTGGCCACCTGAGCCGAGCTGACCATCCGGTGCCGCTGCCTCGACGAGCGCCAGCACCTCGTCGAGCCGGTCATTGGCCGTCACTGCTCGCACGACCGTCTCGTCGAGACGTTCCTCCCACGGAGCCAGTGCTGCTGAAAGGTCTTCAGCCCTTTCCACAGCGATCGCTGTCGCGCGCGCCGGGACACCCATCCGCTGGAAGTGCTCACGGTAACCAGGGAACCGCTCGTACCGGGCTGCTTCGTCTTCCAAGCGAGGGAGCGCCGCTTGCCCGAGTGCGACACGGACGTAGGCATAGCGCTGCGGCAGCGACCGTCCCGCTGCCTCCGCTCCCGCCCGGACCCACTCCGTGGAGCGATCGACGAATTCCGGCGTCAGCCAGTTGAACAGGACGGCATCGGCGACTTCCCCCGCGAGCCGGCACATGCGGGGACCGAGCGCCGCGACGACCAGTTCGCACGAGAGTACCGTCCGGAGCACCTGCGCCCCCTGACGGACTCGTTCGAGCGCGCCGCTTCCGGCCCCCGAACCGATCCCCAAGCGCAGTCGCTCCATCGGCAAGTCGAGTTCCCGGACACGTTCGGCGATCCGCTCCGGCGTCCAGCGCGAGAGCGGTAAAACCCCCACGCCGAGCGCGATCCGACTCGTCACCGAGGCCGCTGCGGCCAGGGCAGCCAACCCGTCACCGTCCGGCGTGTCGTTCACCCAGAACGTCCGGTACCCGAGTGCCTCGCAGGCGCTCGCTGCTGCTCGGATCACCTCGTGCGATACAGCTGCGGCCAGTCCGAAACCTCGCGCAGTCATTCCCATCGTCCTCCTTCGCTTCCCGGAACAGCGGGTCGTTCATTCGATGGAAACCCGTTCCTCCGCTCATCCGTCTATACGGAACGCTGTGTGGCATCGCACCGGTTCCTATGCGATACAATCAGGGGTTCATGCGAGAGCAGGAGCGTCCAGCAGAACGACGAGGTTGGCAGACGATGGAAAAGGGACGGCGAACCGAACCGATGCGGATCGTCATCGCCGGTGGCGGTTTCGCTGGCGTCACGACTGCTCACGCGCTGCGCACGGTCGCGCGCTCCGGTGACGTCGAAGTCGCACTCGTCTCGCGAGAGAACGCGTTCGTCTTCTACCCGCTCATGCCGGAGGTGATCTCCGGTGCGCTGCGGGTCGAGACCATCCTCACCTCGATCCGGCATGTGGTGCCACACGCTCGCCTGTACGTCGGGGAGCTGACGGCGATCGACCTGGAGCGGCGTACGGTGACGATCCGGCATGGGCTCTACCAGCATCATCAGGAACCGCTGGAACTCTCCTACGATCATCTCGTCCTCGCGCTCGGTGGCGTCCCGGCGACCTTCGGCATTCCCGGCCTCGACGATTATGCGTTCGACGTGCAGCGGCTGGGCAACGCGTTCGCGCTGCGGAACCATCTGATCGACCTTTTGGAACAGGCCGATATCGAGTCCGATCCGGACGAACAACAGCGGCTCCTGACCGTCGTGGTGATCGGCGGTGGGCCGACCGGCGTGGAGGTCGCGGCTGAGATCCGCAGCCTCTTCACGCACGCGCTTCCCTTCTACCGCAATATCCGGCCCGGCACCGAGCGCGTCGTCCTGGTCGAGGCGCTGCCCCGTCTCCTGACCGGCTTCCCCGACGCGGCGGCCGACCGCGCTGCGAGCGAACTCCGTCGCCGGGGGATCGACGTCTTGCTCGGCAAGAAGGTCGTCCGCGTCGATCCCGCCGCGGTGACGCTCGAGGACGGCACGGTGCTCGAGTCGCGCACGATCGTCAGCGCGATCGGTGTCGAGCCGAATCCGATCGTTCGATCGTTCGGTCTCCCGCTCGATGCGCGGGGGCGCATCGTCGTCGACGAGTACTTGCGCGTGGCTGGATTCCCCAACGTCTGGGCGATCGGCGACAACGCCGCGGTGACCGATCCGGCAACGGGTCGGCCGTACGCACCGACCGCCCAGCATGCGGTTCGCCAGGCCAAGCTCCTGGCCAAGAACCTCTTGGCCAGTCTCAGCGGTCGCCCGCTGGAGCCGATGCGCTACCGGACGCGTGGCATGATGGTCACCCTCGGTGACCATAGCGCGGTCGCCTGGCTGGGGCGCGTCACGCTGACCGGCTTTGTGGCCTGGTGGCTGTGGCGGACCTACGCGCTCCTGCAGATCCCGCGGTGGGACCGGCGGATTCGGCTCGCGATGGAATGGACGCTCGACCTGCTCTTCCCGCCCGAACTGGTGCAACTCAAGGTCGGCCAGCCGGCGCCGGCGACCCGTCGACTGGTCGAAGCAGCGCTCCGCCGGCTGCGCGAGGCACCGGCACCGGTCGAATCGCCCACCTCGCCGGCCGTCGGCTCAGGAGCGCGCCGCGAGTGAACGCAGCGCGGCCACTGCCGCGTCGACATCGGGAAGGGCGCGTAATGGCGCCCGATCCCGGTGGACGATCGTACCGTCCCGGTCGACGATGACGAACGCCCGGGCTGGCACCTCACGGTAGCCTGCCAGCTCGTCCAGCTTCACGTCGTAGGCTGCGATGACCTCACGACTCCAGTCGCTGAGGAAGGGAAAATCGACACCGAGTTCACGGGCCCAGGCGGCTTGCGCGAAGTGGCTATCGCAGCTGATCGCATACACCTCTGCGCCGAGCGCACGGATTTCCTCGATTCTGCCCCACAACTGGGACAGCTCGTTCGCTCAGCCACCGGTGAAGGCGAAATGGAAGAACGCGAGGAGCGCGATCCGCTCGGAGAGGATCTCGCTCAGCGCCAGCGGTTGCCCCAGTGTACTCGGTAACCGGAACTCCGGTGCTCGTTCACCGACTTGTCCTGCCATGCCACATCCTTCCCGCTCGATGCACTTTCTGCTCGCCTTTCCGATGGTACGATACCCGAAGCGAGGGACGCGAGTGCTGGAGGGAGCGCGAGAAGCCGTGCAGCTGTTCAATTCGCTCACTGGAAAAATCGAGCCGTTCGCACCGGGCGACGGACGAACGGTACGGCTCTATGTCTGCGGTGTCACCCCCTATGACACCACACATATGGGTCACGCGATGACCTATCTCGTCTTCGACATCTTCAACCGGATCTGCCAGTTCCATGGCTGGCGCGTCAAGTACGTCCAGAACATCACCGACATCGACGACGATATCCTGCGCAAGGCGCGTGAGGTCGGCGAGCCGTGGGATCGGCTCGGTGATCGCTACATCCGGCAGTTCCAGGAGGACCTCAACGCGCTCAACGTCCTTTTCCCGTCCGTCTTTCCCCGCGCGACCGAAGAGATCCCGCTCATGATCGAGATCATCCAGCGGCTCATCGAACGTGGCGCAGCCTACGTACGGGACGGGAACGTCTACTTCCGTGTCGCCAGCGATCCGGATTACGGGCAGCTCTGTCGCTGTAGTCGCGACGAGATGATTCGCCTCTCGGCCGAGCGGGGCGCCGATCCGCAGGATCCGCGGAAGGAAGACCCGCTCGATTTCGTTCTCTGGCAAGCTGCCCAGCCCGGCGAGCCGACCTGGGACAGTCCCTGGGGGCCTGGACGCCCTGGCTGGCACATCGAATGCAGCGCGATGGCACTCAAGTACCTCGGCCCGCAGATCGACGTGCACGGCGGTGGCTACGACCTCATCTACCCGCACCACGAAAGCGAGATCGCGCAGTCGGAGAGCTTCACCGGTTCGGCCCCCTTCGCCCGGTTCTGGGTGCACGTCGCGATGGTCGAATACCAGGGGGCGAAGATGTCGAAGTCGCTGGGCAATCTCGTCCTCGTCCGCGACACGCTGCGGCACCACTCCGGCGATGCGATCCGCCTCTACCTCCTCAGTCACCATTACCGCACACCGTTCGCCTACGAGGACGACGGGCCAGCACGCTTCGAGCCGCTCGTCCGTCGGCTGCGCGAGGCGGTGAACGCAACCGGCGGGGAGGCGACACCGCTGGATCTCGAGCCTCTCCGTGATGCCATGGTGACTGCGCTGTCCGACGACCTCGATACACCGCGCGCGATCGAACTCCTGGCCGAGGCAGGCGAACGGCTGCTGACTGCGGCACGCGAGGGACGGGACATTGAACGCGCGCGTGAGCAGCTCCGCGAGATGGGCGGACTCCTCGGCCTCACCGTGACACGGTGACGTCGCGCCAGAGAATGCACGGCACGACAGAACGAGAACGACAGGGTTCTCTCCAGTCGCAGAGACTCGACTCGGGCTGACCGCTGGCGACTGGAGGGAGACGAAGCGATGACCCAGGCAATGCGCGAAATCGCCTACGACCTGGCGTTCCTGCGTGCGACCTACTTCGATGCGAGCAACCTCGCCAGCGATCACGAAGCAGCGTTCTTCATTCCCTCGTACGATCTCTGGCGAAGCTACGAATTTTTTTGTTTTCACCTGTGGTTCACCGCGTTCATCGCCGAGTACATGCCGGAAGACCACCCCGTTCGGCAACGCCTCTGGAGCGACCCGTACAACCTCGCACGTGTGAACGCCCGTGCCTACATCCGAGCTGACGATGACCACGAAGGCTGGCAAGCGCTCCGCGATGCGATCGGCGACCTCTACATCGTCCGTTTCCGGTACTGGTTCCCCGGGCTCGCTGAGCATCCGCTGGCACGGACACTCGCTGAGGAGTTCGGCATCGTGCGCTGGCTCGACCTGGCACTCGAGGATCCCGGAGTGCCGACCGGTTTCTCGATGGTCGTCCTGGATCCCTTCGGCGGGAACTGGACACGCCGCTGTCTCGACCGGTACACCTTTCCCGTCCCACTCGACATTACGGCTGAGGAATGCCAGGCCAGCCTGCGCTGGATCGAAACGCTCCTGGAGCATGCCACTGTAGCGGCCGACGAAATCGAAACGATCGACCAGACCGTCCAAGTCGCACTCGCCGACAGTGGTTTCGATCTTGCCCAACTCGTCGGCACGTGGGCATACCAGAAGCGATGGTTCGACGCCGCGATCCTCGAGTTACCAGAACGGATTCGCGTCTTCCGCGAGTTGCTCCGCTATTCCCTGACTGCGGTGGAGCAACTCGAAGCCGAGCGATCACCCGAGGAACTCGAGATCCGCGACCTCGTCACTGCCTTCCGGCATTTCTGGACCATCTGGTTTTCCTGGTTCCCGGCAACCGTCGCCGAGGCCCACGGCGCGCCGCTCGATCCTTTCCCGCCAGCACCGGACGACACCACCGGCTGGTCGATCGTCGCCGAGACGCTCGGTGAGCTCCCGCTCGTGCGCTTCAGTTACTGGTTCGCAGACCTCGCTGCCCAAACGTGGGAGCGCCTGCTCGCTCGCGAACTCGGGATCGCCGAACGGCTGACCGCGGTTCTGGCCCAGCGTGGCGAACCGATCCTGACTGATCCTGACGAACCTGCACTCCTCGCCCGGACGTGGCATTTCACCCCGAGCGGTCTGCCACCGGTCACAGCGGACGAGGCACGCCGGATCTTCGAGTGGCTCGAACGCCTGCGCGAGCGGATCGAGGCAGTACTGACCATGATCACTCTCGGCAAATGAAGCGGACGAGTGCACGCCGCAGCTTGACAGCCTGTCCTGGTTGCGGCAGGCTGGAGTCGGGGCACAGTCGAGGAGGGTAGTCATGGGCGAGATTCTCCCGATCAGTGCTGGGGTCGTCGTGGGCCTCATCTGCTGGCGGATCGCGTCGGTTCGCCTGCGCACGGTCGCGCTGGTGGTTCTGAGCGTCCTCTTCGGTGCGCTGGCGAGTCTCTTGAACGGTGAGCTGGCGCTGAGCTGGGGATTCCTCCTGATCGATATCCCGCTCGTCTTCCTCGTCGCCGTCGGCACGAGTCTGATGCTCGCGCGATTCGTCACGGCTCGAGCAGCCCAGCGTCGCTGAGCGAACGGGCCGCCCGAAGGCGGCCCGTTCGTTTCGGGCAGCGGCCTAGGAAGGACGATCGATGGAGGACGAACGTCGCTGGCATTGGTGGCAGCGCGGCGTCATCTACCATATCTATCCCCGCTCGTTCGCCGACAGCAACCATGACGGCATCGGTGATCTCGAGGGTATCCGCCAGAAGCTCGACTACCTCGTCTGGCTCGGCGTGGACGCCATCTGGCTCTCGCCGATTTTCCCCTCACCGATGGCTGACTTCGGCTACGATATCAGCGACTACTACGATGTCGATCCCATCTTCGGCACGCTGGCCGATCTGGACCACTTGGTCGCCGATGCGCATGCCCGTGGACTCAAGGTGATCCTCGATTTCGTCCCCAACCACACCTCCGACCAGCACCCGTGGTTCCGCGAGTCGCGGAGCGCCCGAGACCACCCGCGTCGCAACTGGTATATCTGGGCCGACCCGGCACCGGACGGTGGACCGCCCAACAACTGGCGCAGTGTCTTCGGCGGGAGCGCCTGGGAATTCGATCCGGCGACCGGGCAGTACTACCTGCACACCTTCCTCAAGGAGCAGCCCGATCTCAACTGGCGCAATCCGGAAGTCCGCGCGGCGATGTTCGATGTCCTGCGGTTCTGGTTCGAGCGTGGAGTCGACGGTTTCCGGATCGATGCGCTCCGCTTCCTGATCAAAGACGAACATTTGCGGAACAATCCGCCCAACCCGGATTACACCCCCGACCAGCCACCGTTCAACGAATTGATTCCTGCCTACAGCGCCGATCAGTACGAGCTCCACGAGATCCTGGCTGCGATGCGCCATGTCACCGATGCCTTCGGGGAGCGGGTGTTGATCGGCGAAATGTACATCCCGATCAGCCGCCTCGTCACGTACTACGGCTGCCGTCATGAGCGAGAGCTGCACTTTCCGTTCAACTTCCAGCTCCTGCTGATCCCTTGGACCGCACGCCATGTCGCTGCCACGATCGACACCTACGAGGGGTTAATCGGTCCCGACGATTGGCCGAACTGGGTCCTGAGTAACCACGACCACCCGCGCGTTGCGACCCGCGTCGGCGAGGCACAAGCCCGTGTGGCTGCGATGCTGCTCCTCACGCTGCGCGGGACCCCGACGATCTACTACGGCGACGAGATCGGTCTGGCCGACGTGCCGATTCCCCCGGAGCGCCGGCAGGATCCGCTCGAGCGCACCATCGGCCCCGGAGCCGGCCGCGACCCCTGCCGTACCCCGATGCCGTGGGATGCGGGGCCCTACGCCGGATTTTCGACCGTCGAACCGTGGTTGCCCCTGAATGCCGATTACGAGACCCGCAATGTCGCAGCGCAGCGCGAAGACCCGCGCTCGATGCTGCGTCTCTATCGGGAGCTGCTCCTGCTCCGTCGTGCCGAGCCAGCGCTCGCGATCGGCGACTACCAGCCGCTCGGCGTGACGACCGATGTACTGGCCTACGAGCGCTCGGCTGGAGGCAGGCGACTCGCCATCGTGCTCAACTTCAGCGGTCATGAGCAGGTCTTCCGTTCGGATCGCCTCGCGCTCAACGGCCATCTACTCCTCTCGACGCACCTCGACCGCGAAGGCGAGCCGGTGCGCGGCTCGCTCGTGCTCCGTCCCAACGAGGGCTGCATCGTCGCGCTCACCTGAATTGCCGATCCGGTAACGATCGTTGACAGAGCATTCGCCCTGTGCTACAGTCCAGTTGTCGTGCGAGAAGCTGAGGAGGGGTCCTGCGACAATACCCCAAGGGTGTGTTTTTCCCGCGATCCGGAAGGAGGAGAGTGATGAACGCGCTGGATCGTTCCCGTCGTTCGGTTCTCTCGCGTCGAGGATTGTTCCGGGTCGCGGCCGCAGCCACGGTTTCGGGGCTCTTGGCTGCGTGCCGGGGGCAAGCTGCAACGCCCACCCCGACAGTGAGCCCGAGTCCCACACCGGGAGCAGCAGCCACACCGACTCCAGCAGCCGGGCAACCTCCTACTCCCACAGTCATCAGCACCCCGTCACCCACGACCTACACACTGGAGAACCCCCCGCGGGTCTTCAACGCCGATCGAGCTCGCCAGTACAGTGGCGCGAAGTTGACCTACTATGGCGACTCAGTCGGTATCGGTGCCGAACTCGATCAAGCGCTCGCTGGTGCATTCCAGGAAGCGACGGGGATCGAGATTACCGTCGTGCCACACCCACCGAGTGCGACGGAGACGTACGCGGTCTATCAGCGCTTCTTCGCTGCGCAGTCTCCGGATATCGACGTGATGATGATCGACGTGATCTGGCCGGGTGCGTTCGCACCGCATCTCCTCGATCTCTCGTCCGCCCTGAGCGAAGAGGCCCGCCAGCACTACGAAACGATCATCGAGAACAATACCGTCGATGGCCGGCTCGTCTGCATGCCGTGGTTCGGTGACTTCGGCATGCTCTATTACCGTACCGATCTGCTGGAGAAGTACGGCTTCACTGCACCTCCGCAGACCTGGGACGAACTCGAAGAGCAGGCACGGACGATCATCGAGGGTGAACGTGGTGCCAATCCGAATTTCACCGGCTTCGTCTTCCAAGGTAACGCCTATGAAGGTTTGACCTGCGATGCGCTCGAATGGCTCGCCTCGACTGGTGGCGGCCGCTTCATCGAGAACGGGCAAGTGACGATCAACAACCCGCAAGCCGTCGCGATGCTCAACCGCGTGCGTGGCTGGGTCGGGACGATCGCCCCACCCGGCGTGACCACCTACCAGGAAGAGGAATCGCGCCAGGTCTTCCAGGGCGGTAACGCCGCGTTCATGCGGAACTGGCCGTATGCCTACTCTCTGGGGAACGCCCAGGACTCGCCGATCCGTGGGAAGTTCGACGTCGCCCCACTCCCGGCCACACCGCCCAACCCGCACGTCGGCACGGTTGGTGGCTGGCAGCTGGGTGTGTCGCGGTACTCCCGGGCGCCGGAAGCGGCGGTGGAGTTCGTGCGCTACATGACGTCGCCGGAGGTGCAAACCTACCGGGCAGTCGTCGGAAGCTTCGTCCCGACCATACCCGACGTCTCCGCGCGACCGGAAGTGCTCGCCGTGATGCCCTTCCTCGAGACGTTGAAGGATGTCGTCCGGGTGACCCGACCGTCGCGCGAGACCGGCGAGCGCTACAACGAAGTGTCGACCGTCATTTTCCAGAGCGTGAATCAGATCCTGAACGGTGCCGATGCTGCCCAGGTGCTTCCGCAAGCCGAGCAGCGCCTCCGGCGGATCATCGGATCCTAACCGAGGAGGCTGAACCATGGACACGACCGAGCGCCCGATCGCGACAGCCACGGCACGAGCCATTCCGCGCCGCCGAATCGGCGGCATGACGCTCGCCGAACGGCAGGCGTGGACAGGATGGCTGTTCCTCCTGCCCGCGCTGCTCGTCGTCATCGGCGTCGCCATGGTACCGCTCGTCCAGACCGTGTACTACAGCTTCACCGACAAGCGGCTCGGCGCGCTCCAAACGACCCAGTGGATCGGGCTCGAGAACTACCGGTTCTTGCTGCGTGACAGTTTGTGGTGGAGCGCGGTGCGCGTCACGATCCTCTTCACCGTCGTGACCGTCATCGCGGAGTTCGCGTTGGGTCTCCTCATCGCGCTCGTGGTCAATTCACGTTTCCGCGGGCGTGGCCTCATGCGCGCCGCGATGCTCGTACCGTGGGCGATTCCCACTGTGCTCTCCGCGCAGATGTGGAAGTGGATGTACAACGACATCTTCGGCGTCTTCAACGACATACTCCGACGCCTTGGGCTCATCGAGCAGAACATCGCCTGGCTGGCCAAGCCGTCGACGGCGTTGCCTGCCGTCATGGCGATCGACATCTGGAAGACGACTCCGTTCGTTGCGTTGTTGCTCCTGGCTGGCTTACAAGTCATCCCGGAGGAGCTCTACGAAGCAGCGACCGTCGATGGAGCCAGCCGGATCCGACAATTTTTCGTGATTACCCTTCCACTCCTGCGACCAGCGATCGCCGTCGCGCTCATCTTCCGTTCGCTCGATGCACTGCGCGCGTTCGACGTCTTCTATGTGCTGTTCGGAGCACGACCGGATACGCAGACGATGGCGGTTTATGCCCAGAACAACATCGTCGCGTTCAGCGACGTTGGCTACGGCTCAGCGATCAGCGTGCTCATCTTCCTGATCATCGCCATCTTCGTCGTGGCGTACGTGACATCCCTGCGAGTGGAGGCGGAGTCATGACTCCGGCACGTCGGCGGGTGCTTCGTCGGCTGGAACGGGCGCTCTTCTGGGGCCTCTTGGGCATCATCGTCCTGTATCTGATCTTCCCGTTCTATTGGGCCATCAGATCGGCGATCGTGCCGGACAGCGTCCAGTTCGCGACGCCGGTGGTCTATTGGCCGGCTGATCCGACGCTCGAGAACTTCCGCAAGGTCATCGCCAGTGGCCAGTTCCGTCGTGCTGTTCTCAACTCCACGATCGTCGCCGGGAGCGTGACGCTGCTTTCGTTGCTGGTGGGCGCGCTTGGCGCCTATGCGCTCGGCCGCTTCTCGTTCCGCGGCAGGACGCCGGTCCGGTACGTCATTCTTTCGATGACGATGTTTCCATCGGTCTCGGTGCTCGGTGGGCTCTATACCCTTATTACCCAGTTTGGTCTCTACAACCGCCTGGGCGCGCTGGTGTATAGCTACCTGATCTTCACCTTGCCGTTCACGGTCTGGGTGCTCATGACATTCTTCCGGCAGCTGCCGCGCGACCTGGAAGAGGCAGCGTACGTCGACGGCGCGACACCGTTCCAGACGTTCTGGCGCATCATGCTGCCGCTCTCGGCACCGGGTCTGGTAACGACCGGTCTCCTGGCCTTCATCGCGGCCTGGAACGAGTTCCTCTACGCGCTGTCGTTCACGCAGACCCCCGACAAGCGGACAGTTACGCTCGCGATCTTCTACTTCTCGCCCCAGACGGGTGGCGGGTTTGAGATACCGTGGGGACAGATGATGGCCGCTACGGTGCTTGTCACGTTGCCCCTCATCGTCTTGACACTGATCTTCCAACGTCGCATCATAGCCGGGCTGACGGCAGGTGCCGTGAAGGGGTAGCAGCCCAGGCGTGTTCGACGTCGTCAGTTGCGGGGAACTCCTGATCGACTTCGTCGCGCTCCGGCGCGGTGTGCGGCTGGTCGACGCTCCGGCCTTCCGCCGGGCCGCCGGTGGCGCACCGGCCAACGTGGCCGTCGGCGTCGCCCGACTCGGCCGGCGAGCGGCTTTCCTCGGTCAGGTCGGTGACGACGACTTCGGCCACTATCTGGCCCAGACGCTCGCGCGAGCCGGCGTCGATGTGCGAGGACTGCGTTTCTCGCCGGACGCACGCACTGCGCTCGCCTTCGTGAGCCTGCGCGCGGACGGTGAACGCGATTTTCTCTTCTACCGGCACCCGAGCGCCGACATGCTCTGGCGGCCGGAAGACGTCGACCGTGCAGTCGCCAGTGCGACGCGCATCTTCCACTTCGGATCGATCTCGCTGATCGACGAACCGGCACGCTCAGCGACGCTGGTAGCCATGGAGACTGCCCGCGAGCATGGAGCACGGCTTTCCTACGACCCGAACCTGCGTCTCGCATTGTGGCCCTCGCCTGAAGCCGCACGAGCGGGTATGCTCCGTGGGCTCGAGCACGCCGAGATCGTCAAGCTGAGCCGCGAGGAACTCGCTTTCCTCACCGGGTCGAGCGACCCGGCCGCCGCACGCCAGCTGTGGCATGAGCGCTTGCAGCTGCTCGTCGTGACGCTGGGTGCAGCCGGTTGCGCGTATCTCACGCCGCAGGAGGAGGGAGAAGTACCCGGCTTCACTGTTCCAGTCGTCGATACAACCGGCGCTGGCGACGGGTTCGTGGCCGGACTTCTCGTCGGACTGCTCGAGCAGGGCCTCGACTGGTCGAAACGCGCGGTCGAACAGGCACTCCGGCTCGCCAATGCCGTCGGTGCGCTGGTCTGCACCCGGCGGGGAGCGATTCCGGCTCTCCCCACTCGCCGCCAGGTGCAGCGACTCTTGACGATGTCGGGCGACGTGTCGCGTCACGAGTGAGGAGCGTGGCATGGATCGAGAACGGGTACGCGAGCTGGATCGGATCGTCCTCGGCGAGATCTGGACATCCGACGAGGCCTGGCGGAATCTCGTTTACCTCTGCGATGACCTCGGCCATCGCTTCGCCGGGTCGGAGCGAGAACGGCGTGCAGCCGAGTTCCTCGCTGACCGGATGCGCGCCCACGGACTCGAGAACGTCCGGCTCGAACGGTTCCCGATGGCGACCTGGGAGCGTGGCCCGTGCCACCTCGCTGTCGTGGAGCCGCTCGAGCGGGAACTCCCGGCGATCGCCATGCCCTACTGCCCGACCGCACAGATCGAAGCTGACGTGATCGACGTCGGTGAGGGCGAACAACCGGACTTCGAGCGCCTGGCCAGCGAGATACCAGGCAAGATCGTGCTCACCGACGCGGAAACGAATCGTCCAGGCGAGCGCAAGAGTCACCGGACCGACAAGTTCAACTGGGCCGTCCAGCGGGGTGCAGTCGCTGTCCTCTTCATCAACCAGAACCCGGGCCAACTCCACATCACCGGCTCGCTGACCGGGCGCAATCCGAACGGGACGCGCGCCGCCGACCGCGAAGCACCGATTCCTGGTATCGGCTTGAGCTACGAGACCGGTCAGTTTCTCCGGCGTCTCGCTGAGCGAGGCCAGCTACGCGTGCGCCTCGCGACCGAGAACCGGACGCTCGACGCGGAGTCGGCGAACGTGATCGGCGAGATCCCCGGACGAACGCGACCGGAGGAGATCGTGCTCGTCGGCGGGCACTACGACAGCCACGATATCGCGCAAGGGGCTGGCGACGACGGTGCTGGTACGGTCGTCGGTCTCGAGGTGGGGCGCGCGCTCGCCCAGCTCCGCGGCCAACTCGCTCGCACCGTCCGCGTCATCTGCTTCGGCGCCGAGGAACTCGGGCTGCTCGGCGCCTATCACCATGCAGCGCAAGCCACTGCGCGTGGGGAACGCATCCGCTTCGTGCTGAATCTGGACGGGGCCGGCCGTGGCACGGGCGGGCAGGAGCAACTCGTCCTCTCGGGACTTCCCGAACTCGTGCCGTATTTCCAGGGGCTCGGCCGCGAGCTTCCCTACGACTTCGCGATCCGCGACGAGTTGAACGCACACTCCGACCATTTTCCGTTCGCCTTGCGCGGGATCCCCAACGCCACCTTGAGCAGCCGCGATGCCACTGCTGGGATGATCGGACGGGGCTGGGGCCACACCGAGGCCGATACGCTGGACAAGGTGACACTGCGCAGCATCCAGCTGGCTGCTGCCCTGGCCGCCCGTCTCGTGATCCGGCTCAGCGAGGACGAGAACTTCCCTGGGCGACAGCGGACGCCGGAAGAAGTGCGCCAGCAACTGGCGGATGCTGGTCTCCTGGAGCGGGTGCGGGCGACCGAAGGCAACGTCGTCTGATGCAACGCGCGGGTAGCGGGAGTGCCGTCGCGTCATTCCCGCTACCCGCTGGGCCACTGTCACACCGACTCAGCGGTCGGCGACGCTGCGTCTCTAGGTCAGGCCTCGTAGACCGTTTCGCCACCGATCACTGTCCGCAGGACACGCAGGTCGGCCAGTTCTTCCGGTTCGACGGTGCGCGGGTCGCGCTCGAGGACGACGAAGTCGGCCAGCATGCCGGGCCGGAGCATGCCCTTGCGGTGCTCTTCGAAGGTCGCGTAGGCCCCATTGACCGTGTAGAGCGGTAACGCCTCCTCCACGGTGATCGCTTCTTCCAGCGCGTAGGAACGCCCGCTCGCTGTCCGCTCGAGCACCGCAGCCTGGATGCAGCGCAACGGCTGGTACGCCGAGACCGGGCAGTCGGTCGAAAAGACGAGCCGGATGCCCGCATCGAGCAGGCTCCGGAACGGATAGGTCAGCTGGATCCGCTCCAGACCGAGATGACGGATGAAGCCATCACCGTATTCGGCGATGAAGATCGGCTGGCTCACGACGAGCACACCGAGCCGGGCGATCCGGTCGATGAGGTCGGGTCGCAACACCCCGCAGTGCTCGATCCGGTGCCGGTGATCCGGTCGCGGCAGGCGTGCGAGAGCCCGCTCGTAGGCGTCCAGCACCATCTCGATCGCGCGGTCACCGATCGCATGGGTCGCGACCTGAAAACCGGCGGCATGGGCCTGCCAGACGAGTTCGTCCAGCTCTTCCTGCGTCCAGATCGTGATGCCGTAGTTGTCTGGGCGGGGATCGTTCAGGAACGGTCGACTCACGGCAGCCGTACGGCCGATGAGACTGCCGTCAGCGAAGAGCTTCACCGGGCCGATGCGGAGACGGTCGTCGCCGAAGCCTTGTTTGATCCCGAGCCCGAGGAGATGCGGCAAAAGCTGGTGCCGGATCATCATCGAGGTGCGGAGCTTGAGCACACCACGTTCGACCGCCCGCTGGTAGGCCTCGACCTGGAGCGGGTGGTCGGAACCAGCATCCTGACTCGACGTAATTCCGGCAGCGACATAGGCGTCGTTGCAGCGGCGCAACGCTTCCACCATATCGTCCAGCGTCGGGGCAGGGATGACCCGTTCGACGAGCTCCATCGCGTTCTCCTGCAGGAGCCCGGTCGGCTCGCCGTGCTCGTCGCGGACGATGTGCCCGCCGGGAGGGTCGGGCGTCTCTCGTGTCACACCAGCGAGCTGGAGCGCGAGCGAATTGGCGACCAGCATGTGCCCCGAGCTGTGCGTGAGGACGAGCGGGTGCACGGTACTGGCCCGGTCGAGGTCGGAGCGCGTAGGATGGCGGTGCTCGGCGAGGACGTTATCGTCGTAGCCGCGCCCCCGGATCCAGTGACCAGCTGGGGTCTGGCTCGCTCGCTCGGCGAAACGCTGGACGATCTCCTCGATCGACCGCACCGCTGGGTACCGGCAGTTGATCTGGCCGAGTACGATGCCGAAGTTGATCATGTGGTTGTGTGCCTCGTTGAACCCGGGCAAGCAGGTCGCGCCCGACAGGTCGAGGCGCTGGTAGCCGCGCGGCAGCGCTGCCTCCACGTCGGTGATCGAGCCGGTGGCGACGATGCGATCGCCGATCACGCCGAACGCTTCGACGGTCGGCTGCGCGGGATCCATCGTCAGGATCGTTCCGTTCGTGACCATGTAGGCGTCCATCGTTCGTCCTTTCCGCACGTGCGAACCGGAGAGCTGCTCTGTCGCGGCACAGTAGCGGAATTGCGTCGAGCCGGCAAGCAGCGCACCGCACGCTTACCCACCGACCCCTGGGAGCATCGCGACGCACATCTTGAGCCGGGTTGCTCCGCAACGGAGGGGCAAGCAGCACGGTTCTGCCGCTCCGCTCCCATACATTGACATCGATCGATGTATCGCGTACGCTCGTGCGAGGAGGCGAGCGATGGAGAACCAGTGTTGCCCGATCGCACCGACCAGCGTCGCCACCCCGTCTGTGCCGATCAGCCGTCTCACTTCCCTGGCTCGTGCATTGGCTGACGAGACGCGCCTCAGGCTCCTCGTGCTCCTAACCCTCTGCACGGAACCGCTCTGCGTCTGCCACCTGGTCGAGCAGGTTCCGGTCGGGCAACCGACAGTCTCGCACCACCTCCGGATCCTCCGCGAGGCAGGACTCGTCACCGTCGAACGGCGCGGAACCTGGGCGTACTACGCAGCGACACCGCTGGCTCACAACGTGCTCCGTCAGCTCAGTCACCTGCTGGCCGATCCGGCCACTGTGTCGTGAAGAGCGTCCCGAGACGGGGGAGATGGCATCATCTCGCTGGTATCGATGGACATCGATTCATGGGTGAACCTAAACGAGCAGGACACCCGAGAACGCGTCAAGCTGCTGCGCGCGAGGAGCCAGGCGAACTGATCGCGAGAAGGAAAGGAGACTCGTGATGCCTTACCGCGACGAGCTTCCCGTGGTCGTCATCGGAGCCGGGCCGATCGGTCTCGTCGCCGCGGCCCATCTGGCCGCTCGGGAGTTACCCTTCCTGGTCTTCGAGAGTGGAGACACGGTCGGCGCCGCAGTACGTCGTTGGAGCCACGTGCGGATGTTCTCTCCCTGGCGCTACAACGTCGATCCGATCGCCGCCGAGCTTCTGGCTAGCCAGGGTTGGGTCGCCCCCGATCCGGAGCGCTACCCGACCGGTGCGGAACTCCTGGTCGACTGGCTGGAACCGCTGGCAGCGCACCCGTCGATCGCGCCGTTCCTGCGTCTCGGTCACCGCGTCACCGCTGTCGCTCGGCAGGGTCGCGACAAGCTTTCTGGTCACGACCGGGCAGGGCGCCCCTTCGTGGTCCGTGTCTCGACCCCTCTCGGCGAGCACGAGTTCCTCGCTCGCGCCGTGATCGATGCCTCCGGTGCCGTACCGAATCCGCTGGGTGCTTCCGGCTTTCCCGCGCTCGGGGAACGTACCTGCGCACATCGGATTTCGTACGGCATGCCGGATGTCCTCGGTCGCGAGCGCGAGCACTATGCGGGCCAACGGACACTCGTCGTCGGCGCTGGGCACTCCGCTTTCGGCGTCTTGCTCGATCTCGTGGCGCTCGCTGAACAGGTGCCCGCGACCGAGATCCACTGGGCTGTGCGCCGGCGTTCCCTCACTGGACGGTTGGGGAGCCTCGATGACGAATTGCCGGAGCGTGGTCGCCTCGGCTGGCGCGTCGCGGAACTCCTGGCTCACGGAGCCATCACGCTGCATACCGGTGTCCTGGTCGATCGTGTCGCAGTCGACGAGGCAGGAATCACCGTGTACAGCGGCGAGCGTGCTCTTCCGCCGGTCGATCGCATCGTGTGCGCGACCGGCTATCGTCCCGATCTCGCGCCATTCCGCGAACTGCGGCTGGCTCTCGACCCGGTCGTCGAAGCACCAGTTGCGCTGGCACCCCACATCGACCCGCGCTACCACAGCTGCGGGACGGTTCCCCCGCATGGTGTCGAGGAACTCGCGCATCCACAGGAACCCGACTTCTTCATGGTCGGGCTGAAGAGTTACGGGCGAGCTCCGACGTTCTTGTTGCGGACTGGCTACGAGCAGGTGCGCTCGATCGTCGCTGCTCTCGCCGGTGATTGGGAAGCAGCACGTCGCGTCGAGCTGGAGCTACCCGCGACCGGTGTCTGTGGCGGCGCGGACGAACTGTGCTGCAACCGGCCAGCGGACACGCCAGGTACCCGAGTTGGCACGGTGCGCCTGAACCGTTCGCGCAGCGTGCTGTCGTGTGGCGGAACGAGCACAGCTGACGAGAGCTCCTACTGCTGATCAGTCCACTTCGCTCGCCATCCGCCGGCCCTCCTCGTGGAGCAACCAGCGGGCGAGCAGGATGAGGATCACGATGACATAGAGCGTGCCACCGCCGATCCACATGAGGAGGCCGGCGACTTGCTGGTCGACGAGCGGTGTGAATCCCCACGGCATCGCCACGTACCGGTACGGCTCGTACAGCACCTCGTCGGCAAGAGTGAGGATCGCACCGATGATCGTGCTCACGACCGCGGTGATGAAGACCATGAGGCTCGCCCACAGCCCGCTCACGCGGTGATGCCGCGGGACCGGATCGATGATCGGCCACCAGAAGAGAAGCGCTGTCCCGAAGAAGCTGAGATGCTGGAGATCGTGCACCCACTGCTGCCACACCGCTTGCGCGTAGAGGGCCGGAAAGTGCCAGACGACCAAAGCTAGATTCGCCAGGGCCGTCGCGACGAGCGGCGCGGTGAGCACGCGCAGGAGCTGGCGCGTCCAGCGCGGCCGGAGGACGAGCCGCGTGAGCGTGCCGGCTCGCTGCGGCGGCAGGGCCCGCAGCATCACCTGAACTGGACGTCCGAGCAGGATGAGCGGCGCAGTGATTTGGATGAGTACCAGATGTTGCGCCATATGCATCGTCAGGAGTTCGTCGTTCCAGGTGTCCAGTGGTCCAGCCAGTGCGATGAGCGCACTCAGCATGCCGGCATAAAAGGAGACCGGCCAACTCGACGGAACCATGCGCCCGAGTTGTCGCAAGCGCCACAGTGCGAGCGTGTAGGTGAGCACCGGGACGAAGACCAGCAGGAGCGCTGGGGGGTAGAGCGTGATCCCGAAGACACTCGGGCAGGTCGGACAAACGTGGAGAACTGGCAGGAGCATCGCGACACCTCGCGCGGATCCGGACTCGTTTTCCTCGTCAAGCGTAGCACTCCGCGGCCGCACCCTCCCCTATCGGCCCGCGCCGGGCGTATACTCGAGCGCTGGTTGCGAGCGGGGCAGCTGCCGCCGCTCGACGGGGTGGGAGATGGAGACGAGCGAACCGAGCTCGTCAGTCCGTAACGGGACGAGCATTCCGGGTACGCACCCAGGTGACCGGTATATCCGCCGTGTCGCTTCCAGCGACCTTCCGATTCGGGAGATCGCTCCTGGGCGTTTCGTCGCGGAGCTGGCTGAACCCGAAGGCGCGCTCGGGAAAGCATGGTATCGCGTCCGCCGCGCCCTGATCGGGCGTCCATTGCGGACAGCCGAGGCAGCGCACGAGCGGATCGGCAAAGCCAAGGCACTCGCCGTCTTTTCCTCCGACGCGCTTTCCTCGACCGCATACGCGACCGAGGAGATCCTGCGGATCCTCGTTCTCGCCGGTAGCGCTGCCTATGCCTTCGTCCTGCCGATCGGTCTGGCGATCGTCGTCCTGCTCGCGATCGTCGTCTTCTCGTATCGGCAGACGATCCGCGCCTATCCGCACGGCGGCGGCACGTACATCGTGACGAAAGACAATCTGGGTGTCGGCCCGGCACTGGTCGCCGCCGCGGCACTGCTGAGTGACTATGTCCTCACGGTCGCGGTGAGCATCTCGGCAGGTGTCGCAGCGATCACCTCGGCGTTTCCCGCCCTCTATCCTTTTCGGGTCGAGCTCGCCGTCGCGGCGATCGTCCTGCTGACGATCGCGAACCTGCGCGGTGTACGGGAGAGTGCCACCATCTTCATGATTCCCACCTATGCCTTCATCGCGAGCGTGGGTGCCTTGATCCTGCTCGGTCTCGCCTCGCTCGCCGGTCTCGGGCCCCAACCGCATCCTGTCCGCTACGAGGCGCCACCGCCGACGAGTCCCCTCACGGTGTTCCTCATCCTGCGCGCTTTCGCGTCCGGCAGTACTGCGCTGACCGGGGTCGAGGCGATCGCCGACGGCGTGCCCGCCTTCAAGGAACCCCAAGCCGAAAACGCACGGACGACGCTCCTGGCGATGGGGCTCATCCTCGGATCGCTCTTCACCGGGATCACGCTCCTGAGCTACCACTTCCACCTCGTTCCGAGCGAGCGAGAGACGATTGTCTCGCAACTGGCCCGGACGCTCGTCGACGGTTCACCGTTCTACTACCTGATTCAAGCCGCGACCGCACTGATCCTGTTCCTGGCAGCCAATACCGCTTTCGCCGACTTTCCGCGACTCGCGTACTTCTTGGCGCGCGATCGCTTCCTGCCGCGCCAGTTCCGCTTCCAGGGCGACCGCCTCGCTTTCTCGACCGGGATCCTCACGCTGGGCATCCTGACCAGCTTGCTCGTCATCGCCCGGCACGCCAGCGTGTCAGCGCTCATCCCGCTCTATGCGGTCGGCGTCTTCACTGCCTTCACGCTCTCGCAGTCGAGCATGGTCGTCCACTGGTGGCGGCATGCGGCGGGTGAGCTGCGCCGGGTTCCCTGGCACAGCCTGCTGATCAACGGCTTCGGCGCACTCGTGACCGGTATCGTGACCGGTGTGATCGTCGTCACCAAGTTCACGCACGGTGCCTGGATGGTCATCGTCTTCATTCCCTTGCTGATCGGCATGATGCTGGCTGTGCACCGTCACTATGTCTCAGTCGCCGAGCAACTGCGTGTCGACCCTGAGGAAGCGCGTCGTCGTCTGCGACTCGTCCCTCGCCGCAGCGTCGCCGTCGTCCCGGTCGCTTCGCTCAACCGCGCCTCGCTCACCGCGTTGACCTACGCGCGCTCGATCGCCGACGATGTCGTTGCTGTCCATGTCGCGACCGAGCCGGAATCCGGCGAGGCGTTGCAGCAACGCTGGCGCGAGGCCGGACTGACCATTCCGCTGGTCATCGTCGATTCACCGTACCGGGAACTGCTCGGCCCGCTCGTCGCGGTCATCGAGAAGATCCACCGTGAGAAGGGCGCGCCGTTGATCACGGTCGTCATCCCGGAGTTCGTCACCGCCCACTGGTGGGAGCGCCTGCTCCACACCCAGACGGCCTGGCGCCTGCGCCGAGCGCTGGTGCAGATCCCCGACCTCGCGATCACGATGGTGCCGTACCACCTGCGGGAGTAGCCGCTCAAGGCCGCCTGACCAGCACGGGTACGGGCGCGTGAGCCAGCACCTGCTCAGCCGTCGAGCCCATCACCACGTCGCGGAGTCCGCTCCAGCCGTGCGTCACCATCGCGATCAGGTCCACCGCACGCTGCTGGGCCACCTCGACGATGCGTCGTTCCGGATGCCCGTCGGTCACGATCGTCTCGACCACGTAGCCGGCACTGGCCAGTCGGGTTGCCACCTGCTCGAGATAGGCCTGCGGGTCGTCACCGGGAACCTCGGCCTCGATCCGCCGCGCTCGTGCTTCGCGCACGTGCAGGAGGACGATCTGCCAGCCGGTCGTGCCGAGCAGCGGGAGCGCGTCGAGCACCGACTCGGCGACCCGTGAGCCGTCCAGCGGGACGAGCACCCGATCGAGCACCGGCTCCGTCTCCGGTGGCGAAAGGTGCGACGGGACGACGAACGTGGGCGCGACACCGCTGACGATCACGTGCGCGGTGACGGAGCCGAGTACCAGGCGGCGCCAGCCAGCGCGCCCGTGTGCCGCCATGACGACCAGCGGATCGGGCTGCGCTCGCGCCAGGTCACAGAGGATGGTCGCCGGGTCACCTTCCTCGACGACGATGCGCACGGCAGAGGCCTCAGGCAGCGTCTGCGCCACGCCTTCCAGGTACTCCCGACACTCGCGTCGCCAGTCCTCGAGCAATGCCCGCAGGAGTTCTTGCTCCCGCAGCGACCGCAACCCGACCGGTACTTCGAGGACGGAGACGAGAATGACCGCGGCACCGGTACGGCGTACCAGCGCGCGAGCCCAAGGAAGAACGAGTTCGCTCACCCCGTGCGGCTGGGGCTTCGTCCTGTCGTACTCCAGAGGGACGATCAACGTCGGCACCGCTCCACCCTTCCGCTACCGCGATTCTCGTGTCGACTGCACCTCGGTTGCCGGTCGCGCTGCGCGTCGCTCGGCGAGGAGCAGCGACACCACGATACTGATCGCCAGCGTCGCGATGACGATGCCGAGCGAGAGCGCCGTCGGAATCTTGTAGAAGTCCTGGATCAGCATCTTGACACCGATGTAGCTCAAGATGAACGCCAGCCCGTACCGCAGGTAGGCCAGCCGCCGGACGAGGCCAGCCAGCAGGAAATACATCGAGCGCAAGCCGAGGATCGCGAAGACGTTCGAGGAGAAGACGATGAACGGATCGCGGGTCACCGCGAAGATCGCCGGGATCGAGTCGATCGCGAACATGAGGTCAGTGATCTCGACCAGGACGAGCACGACGATGAGCGGCGTCGCGTAGCGCTTGCCGTCGATGCGGACGAAGAACCGCTGCTCGAAATAGCGCGGGACGATCGGCGCAAAGCGCGAGACGAGACGGATCGCGATGTTGTTCTCGACATCGACCTCGCGTTCCTCCTTTTCCAGGAGCATCCGGATACCGGTGAAGACGAGGAAGGCACCGAAGAGATAGAGGATCCAGTGGAACTGGCTGATGAGCCAGGCACCACCGAGGATCATGATGCCGCGCATGATCAAGGCACCGAGGATGCCGTAGTAGAGCACCCGGTGCTGGTACTGTGCCGGGACAGCGAACGCCGTGAAGATGAGGACGAAGACGAACATGTTGTCAGCCGAGAGCGAGAGCTCGATGAGGTAGCCCGTGAAGTACTGCAGCCCAGCTTCGTGCCCTTCGATGTACCAGAGGAACGCGCCGAACAGTAGCGAAAGGCTCACCCAGAAGGCGACCCAGAGCCCGGCCTCCTTCATCTCGACCACATGTGCCTTCCGGTGGAAGACACCGAGGTCGAGCGCGAGGAGCGCGAGGATCAGCGTGATGAAGGCGACCCAACCCCAAAGCGGCACGTCGACCATCGGACTCGCTACCTCCCTGCGTTCGTCCGTCCGGCTCGCCTCGAACGAATGCAGAGAGGCGAGCCAGACGGACCGATCCGACCCGTCGTGGTCTCGCCTCTCTGCACGTCCGACCGAGGGATCGACCCTGTGTTGACGACCGGACGAACCAGCGAAACCGCTGGGAGGCTACTCCCCACGCACCCAGCGAGTGTACCGCACTATCGCACCCCGGGCAAGCGTGCCTTCGAAAGGCTCGCTCGACCATTCCGCACCTGACCGCGCGCTCGCCGGCATGGTAGAGTGCCAGCCGGACGCAGCGTCCGGCATCCTGCCCTTTCCCACGCACAGGCAGATTGCCTATCGCCCCGGATGCCGACGCGAACACGTGCACGAGCTTGCACCGATCGAGGAGCCGGCTGTGGAGTTCTGTCTCGACCTCTCGCATCACCGCTGGGCGCGGGCACGCGATCCCCGCCAGGCTGCGGCCTGGACGCTGGAGACGATCGTCGCGGCCGACCGTGCGGGGTTGCACTCGGTCTGGCTGAGCGAAGACCCGGACGGCTGGGACGCGATCGCCGTGGCCGCTGCCGCTGCCGCCCACACGGAACGCATCCGCATCGGCACCGGGGTGACGAGCCCGTTCCTGCGCCACCCGGTCCAGATCGCGATGGCCGTCGCGACGCTCGACCGGTTATCCGCTGGCCGCGCCTTTCTCGGGCTCGGCCGCGGGCAGCCGGAGTTCTACACGTACGGTCTCGGCATACCGGTACGCCGGCCGCTCGCCGCCGTCCGCGAGACGATCCAGTTGCTCCGCCAGTGGTGGCGACCGCCACACCGGGCCACAGCCGCGAGCGGGCATTTCCCGGTGCACGACTGGCCGCTCAGCGTCACACCGCTCCAGGAGCAGGTTCCCATCTATCTCGCCGCTCTCGGCCCGAAGGCGCGCCAGCTGGCTGCCGAACTGGCCGACGGGATCCTGATCGCTGATTTCGCCAGCGAGGCATTTCTCGCGGAAATCCTCCCCGCCCTCCGCGCACAGGTCGCTGCGGCCGGCCGCGATCCGGCTCGGTTCGCCGTCTTCGCCCGCACCAACCTCGTGTTGACCGACGACCCGGAGCCGGCCCTCGAAGAGCGCAAACTGCCGTTCGCGCTCCTGGCGACATTGCCCGGCATGAGCCAGCAGGTCATCGTCCCTGGGTTCGATGTCGAACGACTCGTCGCGGAACTGCGCCAGATCCTGCGGATCGAGGAGCAGCTCCGGGCTGGCCGACCGTGGCACGACATCCGGCGCGCGGCTGACCCGGATCGGATCCGTCAACTGGTCCCCACGGAACTCATCGCGCAGCTCTGCCTCATCGGACCAGCGCGCGAGCTGCGCGAGCGACTGGCACGCTTGGCCGCGCTCGGCATCACGCACGTGTTCGTCCGTGCACTGCCCGAACCCGATCCTGCCGTGTACCGCACGCTCGTCGAGACACTGGTCAGCGCTCCAGCGCCGCCGGGGTCGTGAATCCTCCGGCAACCACTTGCCCTGCCCGGTCGCCGAGGTGCGGCACGATGCGGTCCTCGCCGAGCATTGTGAGCGGGAGACGGCCGTCGACCCCGATGGCCAGCGGGGCAGCCTGCTCGAGCAGCACCTGGCGATAGATCGCTTCGTAGGCGTCAGCCATCGCGACACTGGAGAAATGCTGCTCCACATGGCGCCGGCACGCCGCGCGGTCGAGCTGATCGACCCGGCGCACCGCCTCGACCATCTCGTCCAGCGTCCGCGTGCGGCAGATGAAGCCGGTGACACCGTCCACCACGATCTCTTCCACGGCACCACCGGGGAACGCCACGACCGGCGTGCCGCAGGCCATCGCCTCGGCCAGCACCAACCCGAACGGCTCCGGCCAGTCGATCGGGAAGAGCAGGGCGAGCGCACCACCCAAGAGCTCGGCCTTCTGTTGCTCGTTCACCTCACCCAGATACTCGACCCCTGGCGTGTCGAGCAAGGGCAGGAAGTGCTCCTCGGCCCATTCGCGATCCGCTGGGTCGATCTTCGCCCCGATCTTCAGCGGCAGCCCGACGCGACGCGCAACCTCGATCGCCCAATCGGGACGCTTCTCGGGTGAAACCCGGCCGACGAAGGCGAGGTACGGCGGGTCATCCGGTTCCGGACGGAACGGGAAATGTTCGAGCCGTACCCCGTTGTACACCGTGCCGACCCAGCGCAGCGGCAGGTCAGCGACTGGTTGCCGCTGGCTCCAGCTGATGCTGATCAACCGCTGGTCGGTGAACCGACTCAGCACCCGGCGCGTCTCCGGCATATCCAACCGCCCATGGAGCGTGGTGACCGTCGGCGTCGCCACTCCACGCGCAAAGGGGAAGGTGAGGTAATCGACGTGCGAGTGGATGATGTCGAACTCGTCGGCCCGGGAGTACACCTCCTCGAGCATCGCCACGTGGAGCGCGATCGGATCCTTGGTGCCGAGAAGACGCAGCCCCCCTTCAGCCATCGGCACCAAGCGCGCGCTCGTCTGCGAATCGGCCGTCGCGAAGAGCGTCACGTCGTGCCCGCGCCGGACCAGCTCCTCGACGAGCGCGTACACGACACGTTCCGTCCCACCGTACAGCTTGGGCGGTACCGCTTCGAAGAGCGGCGCGATCTGCGCGATCCGCATGCCTCTTCCCTCCGTCCCTGACCCGATCGAAAGCAGTGTTGCGCGGAAGAGGGATCGGTACCCAACGCTCGTGGGCCGACCCAAGGGAACATAATGCATTGAGCCTGTTCGTGTCAAGAGGTGCCAACGACTTGACGCAGCCATTCTCGCGTGGGGACGGGCTAGAATGCGGCAAAAGGATGGAGAAGGCTGATGGGTGAGAGTACGCTCGATTCGCTCGCCTGCTCGCAGTGCTGCCAGCGGCTCGAAGCCGATGCGCTGTGGAACACCTGCCCAGCCTGCGGCGGTGTGCTCCTCGCCCAGTACGACCTCGACCGGGCCCGACGCTCCTTTCGTCCCGAGGCACTGCGCGATCGCCCCTGGAACCTCTGGCGCTACGCCGAACTCCTCCCGGTACGGGATCCTCTCTACCGGCTCACGCTCGGTGAAGGTGGAACGCCGTTGCTGGCAGCGCCACGGTTGGCCCGCCAGCTCGGTCTCCAGAAGCTCTGGCTCAAGGACGAGGGGCGTAACCCGACCGGAAGCTTCAAATCCCGCGGCCTGGCAGTAGCCGTGAGCCGGGCACGGGAACTCGGTGCCCGCGCTGTCGCGTTGCCCTCGGCTGGCAACGCTGCTGCCGCGCTGAGCGCCTACGCCGCACGGGCCGGCATCCCGGCCTACGTCTTCCTGCCGGCCGATACTCCACCGACGATCGTCCGCGAGTGCCTGGCCTACGGTGCGCACGTCTTCCGCGTCCGTGGTCTCATCACCGATTGCGGCCGCATCGTCCGCCACCTCGCCCCGCTGCGCGGCTGGGCAGACCTCTCGACGCTGCGCGAGCCGTACCGGGCTGAAGGCAAGAAGACGATGGGGATCGAGCTCGCCGAGCAACTCGGTTGGCGCCTGCCCGACGTCATCGTCTATCCGACTGGTGGGGGAACCGGTATCGTGGGCATGTGGAAGGCATTCGACGAACTCGCGCATCTCGACCTACTCGGTACCGAGCGTCCTCGCTTCGTCCTCGTCCAGCCAGATGGTTGCGCGCCACTCGTGCGCGCGTTCCAGTCAGGCGCGAAACGAGCCGAACCGTGGGACAGCGCGACGACGGTCGCTCCTGGCTTGCGCGTCCCGGCGACGATCGGCGATGCGCTGGTGCTCGACGCGGTGCGCCGGAGCGGCGGCACAGCAGTCGCCGTGAGCGATCGGGAGATCCTGGACGGGATGCAGCTCCTCGCCCGGACCGAGGGACTGCTCGTTTCACCGGAAGCGGGCGCGACCGTCGCCGCAGTCCGGCGCCTGCGTGAAGCGGGCTGGCTCTCCGGAGACGAAGAAGTCGTGCTGTTCCTCACTGGTAGCGGGCTCAAGCACCCGGAGCTCCTTCCCACCGATGACCAGGTGCCGGTCCTCGATCCGGACGATCCGCGATCGCTGGAACGCGTGGCCGCGAACGAGGCCGAGCACCCAGCAACGTAGCACGATCTCCCTCGTTTCAGCGCAGCGGCTGGCACTGTGGACAGAAGGTACTGCTCCGTCCGGCGATCCGCACCCGTGCGAGCGCGGCACCGCAGCGCGGGCACGGCGTGCCTGGCTCCTTGCCGTACACCTGGAGCCGGAACTGGTACGAGCCCGCCCGTCCGGTTCCGTCCCGGTAGTCGCGGATCGTCGTGCCGGCGCTGGCGATCGCCTCGGTGAGGACGGTGCGCAGGGCGGTAAGCAGCCGTTCGACGTCGGCGAGCATCAGGCTCTGGCAGCGACGCGCCGGATGGATGCCAGCCCGGAAGAGCGCTTCGTCCGCGTAGATGTTCCCGATCCCGGCGATGAGCGTCTGGTCGAGCAGCGCCGCTTTTACCGGACTCCGCCGCACGTGCAGGCGTTCCCACAGCTCCGCTGCCGTGAGCGCCGGGTCGAGCGGTTCCGGGCCGAGCCGGGCCGAGAGCGCTGCCCAGCCAGCCGAGTCGAGCAGGCCGATCCGGCCGAAGCGTCGCACGTCGTGGTAGCGGAGGAGGAACCGGCCGCGCCGGTCGACGAGCGCTGGTGGCAGCTGTCCTTCCGCTCGCAAGACCAGCGCCAGGTGGCAGTGCGCACCCGCTGGTGCAGCCGGATGGCTCAGGCGCAGCTCGCCCGTCATGCCGAGGTGGATGAGGAGCCGGTCTGCGCTGTCCAGGCAGAGCGCCAGGTATTTGCCGCGCCGTTCCAGCGTCTCGATGCGCCGCCGCCGGATACGTTGCGCGAAGACCGGCCAGGGATCGAGCAGAATATCGTCGGGGTGCGCGCCCCGAAGGGCAGCGACGACCGTCGCGCCGGCGAGCACCGGGGCGAGCGTGCGTCGCACGGTTTCGACTTCCGGGAGTTCCGGCATGTCGACCTCACGGAACGAGGAGGGAAGGGATGACCGACTTCTGTATCTTCTGCGAGATCGTCGCGGGCCGCCAGCCAGCCCGCATCGTCTACCAGGACGAGACCGTGACCGTTTTCTGGGACATCCACCCGCAAGCCCGTATCCACCTCCTGATCGTCCCCAACCAGCATATCCGCTCGCTCGCTGAAGCGGAAAACGTCGATCCGGCTCTGCTCGGTCGCTGTCTGCAAGTGGCCGCGAAAGTCGCTCGCGAGCAGGGGATCGTTGAGAGCGGCTACCGCGTCGTCACCAACGTCGGGCCGCACGCTGGCCAGAGCGTCTTCCACCTGCACTTCCACCTCCTCGGTGGCAACCCGTTGCGGCTCCCGCTCGGTTGAGTGCCTGCGCGAACCCGGACATCGCAGGGCAACGATTCGGCCGCCGTGCCGGGTGTCCCGGCACGGCGGCCAGCTCGTCCCGCGCGAGCGCTTACGGCCGGGACAGAATCGGGCGCGGCACGATCGGGCTGGCCCCCGCTTCGACCAGCTCGCGTGCCAGCGCTGGCAGATCCCCTTCGAGTACCTGGCGGACACGCTCGAGGATCTCGTCGATCTCAGCCGCGAGCAGACGATAGACCTCCTCCTCGCCCGCCGTCGGCCGGTCGTCCGCGCTATCGACGAAACTCTGCAGGATCGCCAGGCGGGCAGGAGCCCGCGGCGGGAACTGCCGCGGGTCGTCCATCCGCGGTTCGAGCAACTCGTCGATCAGCGAGCCGAGCCGGTCGATCATGCCGCGCACCCGCTCGCGGAGCGCCTCGCTGGCTCCGGAGGCCTCGAGGCGCTGCTGCCATTCGACGAGCTGGTGGCGCGCATCGCGCAGACGGTTGATCGCGTCGTGTGCTTCCGACACCTTATCGCGGATCCGCAGGAGGAGATCGTATTGCCGCTGGAGATCCTCCTGGGTCACCGAAAGACGTGGATCGCGCCGGACCTCGAGCGGCTGCGTCCAGCTCCGGTCACCGACCGTGAGCCGAACCTGGTAGGTGCCGGGCACGACGCGTGGCCCCACGAGATACCCCTCGTATGGCTTGTCGCCGATGACGCGTCGAGCCCCTTCAACGCGCAAATCCCAGACGAAGCGATGGAATCCCGGCGTCTTCTCGAGCCGCGGTGGCAGGGACGGCTTCTTCTCCTCCGGGATATCCGGGTACGGGTCGGCCGGCTTCTCGCTCGAGAAGCGCCGGAGCTCGTGTCCTTCGGCATCGAGGATGCTCAGCGTCACCTCGGCCGGTTCCCCAGCGAGGTAATAGGTGATGATCGCCCCGTCCGGCGGATTCTGCCCGGCATCGAGCGGCACCACGTCGCGCACCCCGGTCGGCCGTTCGGTCACCCAGGCAGCGTAGACGATCGGCCCGGCCCAGCGGTAGCTGACCGCGTTCGGCACCTCGCTGCCGAAACCGGGGTACGTCTTGAACCGCACCGTCGGCCGCGGGGCGAAGAGGTACGCCGGGCCGTCCAGGGCCACAGGATCGAACTGGCGGAGCGGCGTCAGGTCATCGAGGATCCAGAAGCTCCGGCCGTGCGTCGCCACGACCAGGTCATCGTCCTTCACGACCAGGTCGTAGACCGGACACACCGGGAGGTTCCCCTGCCAGCGGTGCCAGTGCTGGCCGTCGTCGAACGAGATCCAGAGCCCGGTCTCGGTGCCGAGGTAGAGGAGGCCCGGCTTGACGGGATCGACCCGGAGCACGCGGCAGATTGCCTCTTCCGGCAGATCGCCCCGCAGCGACACCCACGTCTTGCCGCCGTCGCTCGTCTTGAAGAGATAGGGCGCTGGGTCGTCGAGCCGGTACCGATGGGCAGCCAGGTAGACGGTTTCGGGGTCGTGGGGCGAAACCTCGAGCGACGCGACCGTGGCCCACTCGGGAAGCCCTGGTGGTGTCACGTTCTCCCAGGTCGCTCCTCCGTCCCGAGAAACGTGCACGAGACCGTCATCGCTGCCGGCCCAGAAGACACCCGGCTGATGCGGCGATTCGACGAAGGCGAAGATGGTGCAATAGACTTCGGCACCCGTATTGTCGCGCGTGATCGGCCCACCCGATGGCTTGAGCTTCTCCGGATCGTTCCGCGTGAGGTCGGGACTGATCACCTCCCAGGTGTAACCGAGATCGCGCGAGCGGTGCACGACCTGCGAGCAGACGTAGAGTGTATTCGGATCGTGCGGAGAAAAGAGAATCGGGAACGTCCACTGGAAGCGGTAGCGGAGCGACTCGGCCCCCTCGGCCATCGAGGTCTCGTACGGCCAGACGGTGATGTTGCGCTGCTCGCCGGTCCGGCGGTTGTAGCGGATGAGCCGGCCGTTGCCTTCGCCGCTGCCGATCGCACCACCGATCACGATGTCCGGGTCGTCCGGCTTGACGGCGATATGCCCGCTCTCGCCACCACCCGGCTCCTCCCATTCGCTGGTCGTGATCGCTCCGTTGACCGAGCGACTGGGTACGGCGATCGCGGTATTGTCCTGCTGTGAGCCGTAGACCCAGTAGGGGAAGCGGTTGTCGACCGTGACGTGGTAGAGCTGCGCCGTCGGCTGATTGAACTGGGTCGACCAGGTGCGACCACCGTCGAAGCTGACGCAGGCGCCGCCGTCGTTCCCGTTGATCATCCGCAGCGGGTTCTTGGGATCGATCCAGTGGTCGTGGTGGTCGCCGTGCGGCGTCGGTACTTCGCTGAACGTCTTCCCGCCGTCGATCGACTTCCAGAGCTTGAGGTCGAGGACCCAGAGCGTATCCGGATCGACCGGATCGGCGCAGAGGTGGTGGAAATACCAGGCACGCCAGCGCAGGTCGCCCTTCTCGCTCACCCGCTGCCAGGTCTCGCCGTAGTCCTCGGAACGGAAGAGGGCACCGTCCTCCGCCTCGACGAGCGCCCAGAGCCGTCCCGGTTTGGCCGAGACAGCCAGCCCGACCCGCCCGATGATCCCTTTCGGGAGGCCCGGCTTGCGGGTCAGCTCCTCCCACGTCTCGCCGCCATCGGTCGAGCGGAAGATCCCGGAACCCGGGCCACCGCTCTCGAGCTTCCAGGGCCAGCGCCGTGCCTGCCAGAGCGCCGCGTACAGGATGCGCGGATTGTGCGGATCCATGACGAGATCGATCGCGCCGGTGTGCTCGTCCCGGTAGAGGACGCGCTCCCAGGTCCGGCCGCCATCGCGGCTGCGGAAGACCCCACGCTCCTGGTTAGGACCGAATGCGTGCCCGAGCGCCGCCACGTAGACCAGGTCGGGATCGTGCGGATGCACGCGGATCTTCGCGATGTGCCGCGTATCGCGCAGCCCCACGTTGACCCAGGTGCGGCCGCCGTCGGTCGACTTGTAGACCCCGTCGCCGTGCGAGACGTTCCCGCGAATGCAGGCTTCGCCCGTTCCCACGTAGAGGACATTGGGGTCGGACGGTGCGATGGCGATCGCACCGACGGCAGCCGTCTGGAAAAACCCGTCCGAGACGTTCCACCACGTCGTCCCCCCGTCCTCGGTCTTCCAAACGCCTCCGGCACAGGCACCGAAGTAGAAGACCATCGGATCGTCCGGATGCCCCACGACCGCGACGACCCGCCCGCCACGATGCGGTCCGATGCAGCGGAAGCGCAAGGCACTGGTCAACCCAGCGACCAGATCGTTCGTCATCCTGACCGTCCCTCCTCCCAGTTGCTGGTTGCGGCGCTCTCTGCCCGACCCTCGCTCTGGCGCCGTCCGGTAGTGTCGCACAATAACGACGCCTCTAGAAGAGGTAGCGGACCGGCAAAAACAGGCATGGCGGACACTCCGGGAGTCGAGCCGCGATGGTCGTCTGTCCGTGTCATGGGCCAAGATGCACACTTGACAGCTGGAGAGCAGGCGATTAGAATCCGCCGCAGTGTCGCGACGTGCGGTTGTTTCGTCCGGGCCAGGAAGCGAGCGATGACGCGGAATTTCCGCTTCGTTAAGCACCGACCGCTACCGGTTCCCCCGTGCCCGGCAATGGTTGGTGTCTTCGCCTTCTGGCCACGTATCTGCGAGTGTCCCCGCTCCGCCTGATCCACTGATTCCCTGAGCGATTCCGGTCGTGTCAAGGGACGCGCTGTCCTTCGTGGGCTCCGTACGGATACCCGTGTGGGTACGGAGTGTTCGGCGAATGGTGTCGAGACGGGAAACGAGGAGGAGTGTCGGATGCGGTGGACACGACGCACGTTCCTACAGGCAGGTGCGGCAGCAGCCCTCACCGGTCTCCTGGCCGCCTGCGGCCAGGAACGAGCCACGACCCCCACATCGAATGCAGCGGGGAGCGGTGCAGCGACCCCGGCGAGCAACCGCTCCAAACTCGATGTCCTCCGCCTGGACTATGCCTACTACAACCCGGTCAGCCTCGTCTTGAAGCAGCAAGGATGGGTCGAACAGGAGTTCGCGGCCGACGGCACCAAGGTCGAGTGGGTACTCAGCCTCGGCAGCAACAAGGCCAACGAGTTCACCGCGAGCGGTACCGTGCACTTCGGCTCGACCGCCGGGAGCGCAGCGCTGCTCGCCCGTGCCAACGGCGTGCCGATCAAGACGATCTGGATCTACGCACAACCAGAATGGACGGCACTCGTCACGCACAAGGACAGTCCGATCGCCTCACCAGCCGACCTCCGCGGCAAGAAGGTCGCCGCGACGCGCGGCACCGACCCCTGGTTCTTCCTGTTGCGCGCGCTCGACAGCGTCGGCCTCTCCTCGAACGACGTCACGATCGTGCAGCTCCAGCATCCCGACGGCGAGCAGGCACTCCTGCGCGGGGACGTCGATGCCTGGGCCGGACTCGATCCCCACATGGCGCACGCCGAGCTGACCGCTGGCGCGAAGCTCTTCTTCCGCCGCCGCGAATGGAACACCTACGGCACCCTCAACGCGCTCGAATCGTTCATCGCCGAGCACCCGGATGTCGTCGAGCGCGTCCTCGCCCTCTACGAGCGCGGGCGCCAGTGGGCGCTGCAACATCCTGACGAACTCGCCCAGATTCTGAGCGAGGCCGCCAAGCTCGACCTCGAGATCGCGCGCAAGGTGCTCAGAGAGCGCGTCGCTTTCCCTGACCCGGTACCGGGCGAGGCGCTGCACAGCACGTTGAGCGAGATCGTCCCCTTGATCCGCAAGGAAAACCTCGTGCCGTCATCGGCTGATCTCGACGGGGCACTGGAAACGCTGCTCGAACCGAGCCTGGCCGAGCGAGTGCTCGCGAACGGAGGAGCGTGATGGCTGTGCGCGAACTGTCCGCACCGACCGAACGCAGCCGGAGCCAGCCAGCGGCACGCCCGTGGGTGTGGCGCATCGCCGGCTGGCTCGTCCCCTGGATCGTCCCGGCCCTCATCGTCGCCGGTTGGTGGGGCATCGTCGCCGCTGGCTGGATCGCCGCGTACCAGCTGCCGCCACCGCAGACCGTGGTGGCCACCGCACGCGAGATGAGCGCGCGTGGCGAACTCGCCACCCACCTCGTCGCCACGCTCGAGCGGCTGGCCTGGGGCTACCTGCTCGGTGCCGTCCCGGGGATCGTACTGGGTGCGGTGACTGGCCTAGTTCCCTGGTTGCGTCGCGCGCTCGATCCGACCGTCCAGGGCTTGCGCGCGATCCCCTCGCTCGCCTGGGTACCGCTGTTCCTTCTCTGGTTCGGCATCGGGGAGCAGGCGCGGATCCTCCTCATCGCCCTCGGTGTCTTTTTGCCCGTCTACTTCAACGTGCTCGCGGCTGTGGGCGGCATCGACTGGCGCCTCATCGAATTCGCCCGCGTCTACCGGTTGGGACGCTGGCGGACGTTCCGCTTCGTCGTCATCCCCGGCGCCTTGCCCGGTGTCCTCACCGGCCTGCGTGCCGGCTTGAGCCTGGGCTGGATGTTCGTCGTCGCCGCGGAACTGATCGCCGCGAGCAGCGGGCTGGGCTTCCTCCTGGTCGAGGGCCAGTCGATGATGCGACCGGACCGCGTCCTCGTCGCACTCATCCTGTTCGGCGTGCTCGGCAAGCTCTCCGATTCGCTGCTCGCTCGACTGGAGCGTACCGTGCTCGCCTGGCGCGAGACGATCGCCAGCGTTCAGGACGGGGAGGGAACAGCATGAGCGGCGCACGCGTTCGCCTGGAAGCGGTCTCGATCGACCTCGGTGGCCACACCGTCCTGACCGACGTCTCCCTCGACATCCCGGCTGGCTCGTTCGTCGCCGTCGTCGGCCCGAGCGGTGTCGGGAAAACGACGCTGCTCCGCGTCCTCGCCGGCACGGTTGCGGCGCCGGCGGGCCGGATCCGGATCGAGCGTCCCGGCGACGGCTCGACCCCGCAGATCGCCTTCGTCTTCCAGGAGCCGCGCCTGCTCCCGTGGCTCCGCACCTGGGAGAACGTCGCGCTCGTCGCGCCAGGAGCTTCGGCGGCCGAGCGCCGCCAGCGCGCCGAGGCTGCACTCGCCGCTGTCCACTTACCAGAACGGGCTTTCACTGCCTGGCCACGCCAGCTCTCGGGCGGGATGGCCCAGCGGGTCGCGCTGGCCCGGGCGCTGGTCACCGAGCCCGATCTGCTACTCCTCGACGAACCCTTCAGTGCCGTCGACGCACTGACCCGCTTGCGCCTGCAGGACTACCTCCTGGAGCTGTGGGAACGGTTCGGCTTCACGGCCATGCTCGTCACCCACGACGTCGAGGAGGCCGTCTACCTGGCCGACCGTGTCGTGCTGCTGGGCGGCAAGCCAGCGACGGTGCGCGAGCAGTTCACTATCGAGCTGCCGCGGCCGCGCGACCGTGGCGATGCCCGGCTGGCCGCGCTGCGGGCGCGGATTCTCGCGGCGCTCGATGCCCAGCTCACCGACCAGACGGCGCTGACGCGCGCCTGACCTGCTCGTGACCCAGGAGAACGGGCCGCCGCGCTCCGGCACCCTGGCGGCCCGTTCGCGCGTCCTCACCGCCGGAAGGGGAACGGCTCGCGCAGCCGGATGCGATGGAACTCCTCGGCGTACTGCAGGCCGTGGCGGACGCCCCGCTCCAGCGCCGCCTGGCGCAACCACCGCTCCAGCAGGTGGAACCGGTCGCCGAACTGGCTCCGGTGCGCCTGCAGTGCCGCGAGCTTGCGCTCGAGCGTCGTCGAGATATCGACTGCATGGTTCAGCACCGGCGCGTTGATGACCCAGACCTCCTGCACGTGGTGCGGCTGCAGCCCTTCCGCCAGGAGTTCCGGGAAGTCCCAGGCGTTGCCGGCAGCCGGGTAGATCGCCGCCAGCGCCGCTTGCCCGACCGCCAGATGGTCGGGGTGGTAGCGGCCGACCTGGTAGGCCGGTACCCAGTTGCGCTCGGGCGAGGGGACTACCACGATCTGCGGGCGGTACCGCCGGATTACCCGCACCAGATCGCGCCGCAGTTCCAGCGTCGGCTCGACGCGACCGTCCGGATAGTCGAGGAACTCGACGCCGCGCAGTCCCAGGATGCGGGCTGCCTCGCGCTGCTCCGCCTTGCGCGTCTCGCTGATGCGCCGGCGGGCCTCCGGGCTCACGTCCGTGGCGTCGTCCGGCCCACCGCCGCCCCCCTCGGTCACGACGACGAGCCAGACCGCCCAGCCCTCCTCGACCCAGCGGGCGACCGTCCCGCCGCACCCGATCTCCATGTCGTCCGGATGAGCGACGATCACGAGTGCACGTTTCTCGTCGGTCATCGAGCCGTCTCCCTCCGTTGCCCGATCGCGCTGCGGCAGCGCGCCGCGCTCTTCCGGCATCGGTCACTCTAGCACGCTCATCCTTACTGCGCTCGCTGCCGACACCTAGAGTTGGGACGGGCAGCCGGATCGGGCTCGGAGGAGGACAGTCAATGCGCTCGCTCGGTGCACTGTTCGGCATCGTCCTGCTCATCGCGACGTTCCCTGCTTCGCTCGCGCGAGCGAGCGAGGACAACATCTACCTCCCGGTGACGCACCGGGTTACCGCGGTAACGGACGCCAGCGATCTCTTCTCGGCGCTCGACGCCGAGCGGTCGCAGTACTTCCGTATCTTCCCGCCGGACGAGCGCGAGCGCGTCACCCCGACCGACACCTACCCCGCTGCCGCGATCGCGCTCCTCGCTGGCCGGTTCCCGGACGGAACGCTGTACACCTGCTCCGGCGCCCTGATCGCTCCGACCGTCGTGCTGACCGCCGCGCACTGCCTCTACAGCGCGGAGTTGGGCGGCTGGTTCGACCGGCTGCGGGTCGCTCCCGGCGCCGATCGTGCCGGTGACAGCGTCCGCACCCCCTTCGGCGTCGCCGAGGCGACCGACGGCGCCGTCCCGCGCGGCTGGATCGAACGGGACGAGGACGTCCGCTACGACGTCGGCCTCATCCAGCTCGACCAGCCGCTCGGCGAGCAGACCGGTACCTTGCCGCTGGCACCGCTCGACGAGCGCACCTTCCAGGACACGACCTTTTCCTACCTAGCCTTCGGCTATCCCGGTGACAAGCCGTTCGGTACGCAGTGGCGGGCACCTGGGCAAGGTGTCTCGCTGGTCACGCCGGAGGTCCTACGCCTGCAAGCCGATGTCGTCGAAGGGATGAGCGGTGGACCGCTCGTCACGCTCCAGGGCTCCGGCATCTTCGGCGTCATCAGCGCCGAAAGCCCCTTCAGCAACTTCGCTCGCCGGGTCGACACGAACGTGGTCGAGTTCGCCCAGTCGTTCTGCCAGGAACTCGGCTGCCAGGTCGCCGTGCTCTCCCCCGCGCCGCCCCCGCCTGGTGCGCCGGCCCCCGAGACGCCGCAGCAACCGCCGGCGCTCCCGTCGCCCGAGCAGCCGCTCGCCTTCACCGACGTCCAGCCCGCGCGCTGGTCGACGGTGCTCCCGGGGCAGGTGCGGATCAGTGCGACCGTCGCAGCACAGGTGCCGCTCGCGGAAGTCGTCCTCCAGGTCGCCGGGCAAGAGGCGCGGAGCACCGGGCCGACGGTGGTGCTCGATGCCTGGCTCGACCCCGGTCGCTACACGGTGACCGCCCTGGCGCGCGACCGCACGGGCAGGGAGCTCCGCACCATGTGGGACATCGTCGTCAGCTGGGACCTCGCCGACGGCGTCTGGTTCGACAGCCAGGGGCGACCGAAAGCGGAGACGATCAACGCGACCGCTCGCGCGCTCGTCGAAGCCTTCCGCTGGCACCTGTACGGCATGAGCTGGGACGGCCGGGACCACCGTGGCGACATGCCGACCCATGCCGAGCGTCTCCTGCCTGGCGAGCCGGTGCCGGTGCTCGTCACGGAAAACGGCTTCGACCGGGCCACCACCGAGGCGACGCTGCGCGCCCTGGTGGAAGCCTTCCGCTGGCACCTCTGGGGCATCAGCTGGGACGGTGCGCCGCACCCCGAAGTCCCGACGCACGGTGCGCAGCTCTTGCCGCCCGAACCGGTCGGCCCGTGGTTCACGCCGGACGGCCAGCCGATCCCCGAGGCGATCACCGCGACGCTCCGCTCGCTCGAGGAGGCTTTCCGCTGGCACCTCTACGGCGCCTCGTGGGACGGTCGCTCGCACGGCGACATGCCGACCCACGCGGTGCGCGACTGACCGCCCTCACTGGCCGCCAGCGAGCGGGATGATCGCCCCGTTGAGCGCTGCCGCCTCGGGCGAGCAGAGGAACCAGAGGAGCGCCGCGACCTGCTCGCGCGGCACCCATTTGGAATGGTCCGCCTTCGGCATCGCTTCCCGGTTCGCTGGCGTATCGATCGTCGCCGGCGCGATGCAGTTGACCGTCACGCCGGTGCCGCGCGCCTCGCGTGCCACCGCCAGCGTCAGGGTCATCACCGCCTGCTTGACCGCCGCGTAGGCGACCGACCCCGCACCGGGGTCGAGCGCTGCCCGCGCGCCGACGGTCACCACCCGCCCGGTGCCGCGCTCGAGGAGGCGCGGGAGCGCCGCCCGCAGCACGTTGGCGGTCGGCCAGAGGTTCAGCGCCAGGAGTTCGTCCCAGAGCGCGCGGTCAGTTTCCGCGATCCGGCCCGCCCGGTAGCCACCGGCCAGGCACAGCACCCAGTCGAGCTTCCCCCAGCGCTCGATCGCGCCAGCGACCGCCCGCTCGGCCTCCTCCGCGACAGCGAGGTCGAGCTGCGCTCCGGCGACCCCCTCGGCGAGCGGGCCGAGCGAGGCACGCAGCGCTTCCCAGTGCGCCGCCGTGCGATAGGGGACGAAGACGCGCGCGCCCCGCTCGGCGAAGTAGCGCACGACGACCGAACCGACTTGACCGGTTCCACCGGTGACGAACGCGACTGGTGCCTCGCTCGTCATCGCTTCCCCCTCTCGGTAACCCAGCTCGACAGCGTGAGTGTAGCGGCCGGAAAGCGCCGCGTCCCGCTGCAGCGCCGAGCCGGGAAACGCGCCACCGACCGTCGACGGGCCTTCAGACCCGCGAGCGCAGGCGCTGGACGATCCAGATCACACCGGCCAGCGCCGCCACGAGCGGCGCCAGGGCCAGCACAGCCAGGCTCACCGCGAGGAGCGAGCTGCCGGACCAGCGCGCCAGCAGCACCTGCACCACCAGCCCCAGGAGGACGATCGCCAGGACGAGCAGGAACCCGCTCCGCCGCCTCGGCCGCTCGGGGGCGGGTGAGACAGCCGGCTTCTCGTGCTGCGTTCGCCTGGCTCGCGGGGGCATCGCACTACCTCGCCGTTCACCCCGAACTACTGGGCGCGCGGGCGGCCAGGTAGGCTGCCAGCTTCTCGCGTGCCCGGGCCAGGCGCTCCAGCGACCGCTCGCGCCCGAGCACCCGCAGCGTCTCGAAGAGTCCTGGCGAGACCGTCCGGCCCGTCACCGCCACGCGGATCGACATGAACAGCTGCCCAGCCTTGAGCCCCAACTCCTCAGCGAGCGCCCGCAAGCGTCGCTCGAGGTCCGCTTCGTCAGCGAAGTCGGCCTGCTCCAGCACCGCGAGCGTGCGCTCGAGCGCCCCGAGCACCGTCTCCGGCTCCACCTTGCGCTGGAGCAGGAGTTCCGGATCGTAGTCCTCGACGTCGGTGAAGAAGAAGCGCGTGAGTTCCGGAACCTCGCTCAGGAGCTTGGCGCGGTCCTTGACCAGCGCCACCACCTCGCGCACGTAGGCGAAGGCGGGACTGGCTGGATCCTCCGCGTCCGGACCGACGAGCCCAGCCTCGCGCAGGAAGGGCACGCAGCGCCGGGCGAACTCCTCGAGCGAGAGGATGTGATTGATGTAGTACTGGTTCATCCACAAGAGCTTCTCGAAGTTGAAGCGCGCCGGGTGCGGGTTCACCTCCTCGAGCCGGAAGAGCTGGAGCAACTCCTCGCGGGAGAAGATCTCTCGCTCAGCATCGTAGGCCCAGCCGAGCAGGGCCAGGTAGTTGATCATCGCCTCGGGCAAATAGCCGAGCCGCTTGAACTCCAGCACACCGGTCGCGCCGTGCCGCTTGGAGAGCTTCCCTTTCCCGTCCGGACTCAGGATGAGCGGCAGGTGACAGAGCACCGGCATCTCCCAGCCGAAAGCACGATAGAGCTGGGCATGGAGCGGCGCCGAGGAGATCCACTCTTCCGCCCGCAGGATGTGCGAGATCTCCATGTAATGATCGTCGACGACGTTCGCCAGATGGTAGGTCGGGAAGCCGTCCGACTTGAGCAGGACGAGGTCTTGCAGCAACCGGTTCTCGTAGGTGATCTCGCCGCGCAGGAGGTCGACGATCGTCGTCTCCCCCTCGAGCGGCATCTTGAAGCGGATGACCGCTGGCTCGCCGCGTGCCAGGCGCGCTTCCACCTCCTCCGGCGGCAGGTACCGGCAGTGCCGGTCGTAGCCGGGTGGTTCGCCGCGCGCCCGTTGCTCCTGGCGCACCCGCTCGAGCCGCTCCGGCGTGCAGAAGCAGTAGTAGGCGTGGCCGTGCTCGACCAGCCAGCGAGCATGCTCCTGGTAGAGCGGCAGGCGCTGGCTCTGGACGTACGGCCCGTAGGGCCCACCGATGTCGGGGCCTTCGTCCCACTCCAGCCCGAGCCACTTCAACCCCTCGATGATCCCTTCGATGCTCTGTCCGACCAGCCGGGCCTGGTCCGTGTCCTCGATGCGCAGGATGAAGGCACCGCCGTGCTGCCGCGCGAAGAGCCAGTTGAAGAGCGCCGTCCGCGCCCCACCCACGTGCAGGTCACCGGTCGGGCTCGGTGCGAAGCGGACACGCACACGCTTTTCGGCCATCGGTCTCACCCTCGCTTTCCGGAGCGGCCTCGCCGCACCGGAAGCAAGTATGCAACGCTGATACGGGACGAGCGGGAACGCGTGAGGGAGCAGTATCGCCAGTGAACAGCGAACGACGAGCCGGGATCCTCTTCGATCTCGACGGCGTGCTCATCGACAGCGAGCACGCCCACTATGAGGCGACCCGTCTGGCATTCCGCGAACGCCGGTTGCCCGAGCTGTCCGCCGAGATGTACCAGGCGCTCATGCTGGGCCGCCCCGACCACGAGGCGATCGCGGCCGGACTCGCCGCCTTGGGACTCCCCGCGCAGGAACTCGCGCCGCTCCTCGCCGCCAAGGCCCGCTTCTACCGCGAACTCCTGCGCGCCGGTGCCGTCGAGCTGCTCGAGGATGGCCTGGCCACGCTCGAGGCCGCGCTCCGCCACGGCTACCCGGTCGCGGTCGTCACCGGTGCGCTGGCCGACGAAGCCGAGTGGGCGCTCCGGGCAGCTGGCGTGCGCGAGCGCGTCCCGGTGCTCGTCAGCGCAGAGGACGTCAGCCGCGGCAAGCCCGACCCCGAGCCGTATCTCGTCGGCTGTGCGCGCCTGGGGACGGTGCCGGAGCAGAGCATCGCGATCGAGGACTCACCGGCCGGCGTGGCAGCCGGTCGGGCGGCCGGGCTGCGTGTCCTGGCCGTCGCCCGGCGCTCCTTCCCCGAGCTCGCCCGCGCCGACCGGGTGGTCGAGCGGCTCAGCTGGGACGACGTGGCCGCGCTCCTGGCTCAGGAGCCCTGAGCGAGGAGCCCGGCGATCTTCCGGGCCAGCTCCACGTCCCGTTCCGTGATCCCCCCGGCCTCGTGCGTCGTCAGCGCCAGCTGCACGCGGTTGTAGCGGATCGTGATGTCCGGGTGGTGACGCTGCTCTTCGGCCAGTTCTGCCACCCGGTTCACGAACGCCATCGCTTCGCGGAAGTTCTTGAACCGGAACTCCCGCACGAGAGCATCGCCCTGCCGCTGCCAGCCCGGCAGCTCTTCGAGCGCCCGCGCGACCGCCGCATCGTCGAGCTTCGCCATATGTCCTCCCGTCCCGGTTCCCGTCCGGCAGGACGATTGTAGCGCAGGCGCCGACGCCCAGGAGACCAGTCCACACGGATTCACACTACTCTCGCACTGTCCTCTTCCAGAGTGTGTCCTACTCGTGACAGCTCGCCGACCGATTCATCGGCTCGGGCACGAGCGCACGCGCTCGTACACGCTCGCGCGCACGAGCAGGCTCTGTGCGCGCATGCCCTTTTTGACATTCCGGGCACCGCCGCGTATACTCCGCCGCCGTGCGTGCGGCCCGTTGCACGCACCTGCCGATCGCGTGAAACGATCGGCGGAACATGGCCAGTACAAGGAGGGAAGGGATGCGAGCGCTGCCGATACGGCTGCTCGTACTCGGGATGTTTGTGTTGCTCCAGGTCGCCGCACCGCGGGCCAGCGCGACGGCGGCCGGTTTCGATCCGACCACCGCGCAGCCAGCGGTCGTCGCGCTCTGGATGGTGCTCGATGGCGGCGTCCACTACCAGGGCGCTGAGCACTCGTGGCTCCTCGGCCCGGCGATCCGGGCGGTCGCGACCGAACCCTACCAGGAAGCCCCCGGCGGTTCCCGCAGCGTCTACTACTTCGACAAGGCCCGCATCGAGGTCGCCGACCCGGCGACCAGCGACCCGCAGCGCGGGCTGACGCTCGGGCTCCTCGTCCGCGACATGGTGCTCGGCGTCGTCCAGGTCGGCGACGACCGGTTCGTACCGGTCGCGCCAGCCGAGATCCCGCTGGCCGGCGATCTCCAGGACAACCCGGAAGCGCCGACCTACGCCTCGCTGCGCACCCTGGCGACGGTCGGCGAGCAGGCGGCGGCACGCCGCGCCCCGGCCCGCCTCGGCCAGCCGGTCAGCGCGCTCCTCACCCGCGCGGGGAATGTCCTGCCCGACGCGGTCAGCGCGAGCCCGGTGCGCATCGCGCACTACGACACCGCGAGCGGGCACAACGTCCCCGACGTCTTCTGGCAGTGGCTGCTCGCGCAACCGCTGCCCTGGCTCCAGCTGACCGGCTTCCCGATCAGCGAGCCGTACTGGATCCGCACCCGCGTCGAGGGCCAGGAACGGCTCGTGCTGGTGCAGGCCTTCGAGCGGCGCGTCCTGACCTACGACCCGCAGAATCCGGAGGGCTGGCGCGTCGAATGGGGGAACGCCGGCCTCCACTACCGCGTCTGGCGCGGGCTCGACGCGCCGCTGGCGCCGGAGGACCTGGCGCTGGCCAGCGGCACCCCCTTCGGCGAGGTGCTGGTGCGGGCGGCGCGTGCCAACAGCCTCGACCCCTACCTCGTCGTCGCCCTGGCCGCGGTGACCAGTCGCTTCGACCCGCTGGCCCAGACTCCCACCGCCCGCGGGCTCCTGCTCGTCCCGGCGAGCGCGCTGGCCGGCGAGCCCTACCCGCTCGACCCCACGCGTAACGCCGAGCGTGGCGTGGGCTACCTCGCCGCGCTCGTCGCCGAGCGGGGAACCGAGGCTGGGCTGGCCGCCTACCTGGCCGCCGCCGGCAGCGCCGCCTCGGTCGATGCCGTGCTGCAGGCGGCCGAAGAGCTCCGCCAGCGCTACGCGGCTGGCGCCTTGCCGCTCGGGCGCCCGCTCGCCGAGATCGGTCGCGGGCGTGCCGCCTACTACGATCCCAGCTACAGCGTCACCTGGTGGGAGCGGACGCTCGCCGCCTACGCGAGCTGGGGCAAGGCCGTGCCCGGGGCCGCGCCCGACCCGGACGGGTACTACTGCGTGCACCCGGACTTCCGTCCCGGCGAGCGGCTCCTCCTCGTCGCCAACGGGGTCGCGCTCTGGTGTACCATCGGGGACACCGTCGCAGCCGGTCACGTGGCCAGCTGGCGCAGCCGGTGGGTGGTCGAGCTCTCCTGGCCGACCTTCGTCGCGCTGGGGCTCGACCGGAACAACGACGTGACCGTCTGGGCGCCGGTGCGTTGACGAGGAGGTCACGATGGTGCACCCGCTGGAACAGCTGCTCGCCTTCAACTGGTGGGCCAACCGTGCCGTGGTCGAGCACTGCCGCGCCGTCGGTCCGGCGCTGCTCGACGCACCGCCGCCGCCCGGCGTGTACGGCACGGTGCGGGCCACGCTCGCCCACCTCGCCTCGGCCGAGGCCGCCTACGTGGCCCGGCTGCGCGGCGAAGAGCCGGAGCGGCTGCCGCCCGATGCCGACCTCAACCGGATCGCCGCCGCGCTCGACCGCACCGGTCCGGCGCTGATCGAGCTGGCGCAGCAGGTGCCGCCCGACCGGGTGCTCGCCTTCCGCTCGCCCACGCTCGGCGACGTCTCGGTGCCGGCCTGGGTCGTCTTCTGCCAGCTCGTCGTGCACGGCTGCGACCACCGGTCGCAGCTGGCCACGCTCTTCACGCAGCTGGGGGCGCCGCTGCCGCCGCTCGACGTCTGGCAGTTCGCCGGTGTCCGCCGCTGAGGCACCGCCTGCGCCCGACCACCCCGCCAGGGCGCGGCGTGCCGCGCCCAGCCGCACTCGGCGATCGTCGCGCGTCGTCATCCCCCA